>Ga0163150_10000210_pt1 | contig 107001 bp, 138 predicted proteins | sample OliLakLV19P2IB_FD_148628 | JGI IMG/M metagenome (GOLD analysis project Ga0163150, IMG submission 148628) | Freshwater microbial mat bacterial communities from Lake Vanda, McMurdo Dry Valleys, Antarctica - Oligotrophic Lake LV.19.P2.IB | ecosystem: Environmental > Aquatic > Freshwater > Lake >...
TTTATCGAGGAAGTGGTTAAACACGAACCTGCCACAGCCGAAGTGTTTGGCGAGCAATACTTCTTGTGTGGTGGTTGGTGACAACCTCAGTTTGTAGGAATACAGGTGCTTCACTTGTCTTCCTTGAATTCGATGATGCCGTCCAAGCTCACCCAGAATCCGTCTTTGGACGGGAACCCCATGTCGTCGCTCTCAGCCAAATTGAATCTTTGAGAGCGGCAATCAATCGGGATGATCCGGTACATGTAAGGATTCATGTAATATGTTCCGGGTTCGAGTGCTTCCTTTTGAGCACCTCGCATTCCATCTTTCACCAACAAAGTATTGGGGTCTGCTGGAATTGGTCCGGCAAGATTTGTGACAATTCCCTTGAACCCAGCAGGGATCGAAACTGGATCATGCAGTTCGACGATCTCGGCAAAATTATCTTCCCTTCGAGGTGTGACAATTTGGCCATTTTCTTTCACGATGGCGTTCAACGGATATCGTCCGGGACGCAACACGTCTTTGACGATTCCCTTCTGGTCATCTTCTGTGGCAACGAAGTCGCCATAGGGCAGAGACTTTCCAGAGAGTCTCACACGAATTCCCATCTTACCTTCTGGGATTTCCACCATGGGATAGATGTTCCAGTCCCATGAGTAGATGTTGTAGAAGTAGCGGCCTTCTGTGAGAATTTCTGATTGCACCCCTTTGTGTTTGCTGTCGGGGGCGATCTCATCTTCATTCCCGATGTCTGTCCCAGTGCGTTTCATCAGCACTGCGATGTGCTTGGCAGGAACATCAATGCGAAACATGCTGTAGGTGAAGTACCCGCAACACATGAGCACAAAAATGCCTGCCACGGCGATTCCGAATCCGATCTTCCGAGCGGACTCCCTGTCTTGATCGTAGCGACTCATGGACTCTCCTTTACTTTTTGACAGAAATGTCGAACAGCTTGTTGCCTTTGGCAAACCTAACCGAATCCGCAGCATGGCAGAACTTCATATCTGCGTCAATAGCAGGATCATCGAACGACTTGATCGAAGCATTGTCTTTCTGATTGGAAAAGATTTCCACCTTTTCTTCTTCTGTAAGACAAACACAGATACCTTTGTCCAGAACCGTGAAGTTGATTCCCATCGGCGTGATATCTTCTACTTCACGCACGTCGTAGCTTGCCCAGTCTTTTCCAAACCGGAAGACGAACCGAGAATATTTCCCAGTTTTCTTGTCAACCGCCAGAACCATCAATACGTTGTGTTCGTATTTCGCATCAGTGATTCTGTAATCGTTCAATTCCGGGATCTTGACCTGACGATGGTGCCCATGTTCCGGGAACATTGAGAACACCAGAGTTCCAAACATGTCTTGGATCGCCACGCCCTGATACATCGTGGTGGCACTTGGCATGATCGTGGCAACAGACTTGGCCGTCGCCACAAGCAATGTGTTGGCCTGTTCGATGAAGTCGATCTCAAAAATGTTCTGCAAACTCTGGACGTAGACACGACCTTCACACGACATGATGTCGGTGCCGTTGATGACGGCTGCAATACGTTGTCCATTTTGCAAATTTTGTAATTGAACCTTCTCGTTCTCCAGCCAGCAGGCGTAAGGAGTGTTTTTCTTCTGGGTGAATCCAACCCTGAATCGCTCCGCTGGCCGAGGAGATTTGTTGCCATTCAGGTAGATGTGATTCTTCGTCACAACGACTTCGACGCCGCTCTTCTCGTAGTATCCGACGATCATATCGTACAGATCACGCAGTTCACGGATGTTGAAGTTGTTGCTACCAATGATCTCCCGAACCTTGGCAATGAAGGCCAGAGTTGCTTGAAAGTCTTTGGGGGCTGGCATCCGCTTGTTCTCGATGAACACCGCTCGATACCACTGCATGAAGGCCCCATCTTTCCCACCGGGGATCACATCTTCAAATGGCTGGTAGACGGCTCCTAGCGGGTATTGTGTGGCCGGGTCAAGCACCGATTTGCAGGCCAACATCTGATCCGTCATCAACGTCTTCATGTTGGCGAACTGTGGGTGCCGACCCTTGAACGGATGGATTGCCGTAAACATGTAGAAGCTGATGATTGCAAAGCTGTACCAGTCAGACAGCTTAGTCCACACATAGTAACCAGTGGTTGGATCTTTGGCGACGTGCCAGTCTCTGATGGATGGCATGATGGCATCCGCAGGAAAGTGCGGAGTCTGGAAGCTGTTCACATCAATGAAGTAAACCTCATCGTGCTTGCCTGTCACCATGTAATTGAATTCATTGCCATCCACTTGCAAGTATCCATCATGCTTGTGGATGAACCGAATGCCGTCAGCAATTTGCTGCACGAGTTTCATGGCGTGATCAGGAGTAACACCCTCACGCTCCCTGTAGCCCTTGGTTAGAATTTGAGCCAGAGGCTTGGCGTCTCCCGGAACAAGACGCATGGTGTAGCCGACAGGCTGTTTCTTCTGAATGAGGATGTCATCTGGCTTGATGATGTGCGGATGGTCAAGAACAGCCAGTTCTTTGAATTTGGCATCAGGAATCATCTTCCCCGGTTCACAAACTTTGTAAACCGTGTCACCGATGATATGGATCGAACCTTCTCCACCTTTGGCTTTGAAGTTGTCTTTCGTCAGATCAACAGTATCTCCCGTGCTGAGGACTTGATATTTGGCCATGATTACGCCTTGTAGCCGTAGAGTTCGTTGATTCCAATGTATTCCCAAACAGCAGGGTTTACATGTTGTTTTGCGAATTCGTAATTGCCACTTTGAATGGCCTCACGGATCGCAGTTGAACTAAGATTGTAATTCATGGGAAAGATTTGATGCGGATCTTGAAGGAACCAATCCGCAGTTCTTTCAACGCCGTCTCTCTCGAAAACGATGAAAGGGTTTAGAACAGTTGAACGAAAATCTTGAGAAATCTACGGAAACGTCAAGAAAAGTCTTGCTAAATCCGTGATTTCACCCTCGGAAATTCAGGGTCAGCCCTCTATATAACATCATGCTACTGGTTGAACGACACCATATCGCCGGAAACTTAGAGATCATCCGGCTCTGCTTAAACTCAAGAGAATTGTACAACCAGTGCAACTTCCTCATGAGACATGCTTGGTTCGGTGGGCATCAACTACCCGACATCAACACCCTTGTCGCCGCCGTCAAGAACGAGGACTGCTTCAAGAACTTGCACAACACCAAGACAGCAAAACAGACAGTCCGAAAATGTCTGACTGACTGGACGAACTTCAAGAAGGCACTCAACGCCTACAAGAAAGACCCAGCCAAGTTCATCAAACGACCTAAACCACCGTACTACAAAGACAAATTGGCACAAGTCATCTTCTATAACGAAACCATCAAAGGAGGACAAAACAAAAAGAAGGCAAAGCCTAACACTATCACGCCAACCAACGACTGCTTTGGTATCAACAGCCAGAGACAGTACAAACAAGTGATCCTGACGCCCAAGCGATTTGGCTTTGTCGTAGACGTTCAATACGAACAGCCCGAACAACCGAAAAGTAAAGCAAAAGGCATAGCATGTGTTGACATTGGGTTGAATAACCTTGCTGCGATAACCACAGACCAGACAAAGACTTCCATACTGGTCAACGGTCGCATTTGCAAGAGTATCAACCAGAAATTCAACAAGCACAACACTAAACGAGAGAGCCAAAAACGATACTTCAGGCTGGAGAACTACTTCCACCACGTCAGTAAGTTCGTGATCCAACACTGTCTGAAACATGGCGTCGGGAAGATCATCGTAGGTAAGAACGACGGGTGGAAGTCTGGGATGAATTTAGGCAAGAAGACGAACCAGAACTTCCAGTACATTCCGTTTTGGCGGTTGCTGGAAAAGATCAAGTACAAGGCGGTGCTTGCTGGTCTTGAGGTTGTGTTCACGGAAGAAGCGTACACCAGTAAGTCTAGTTTTCTCGACCGTGATCCGTTGCCTGCTTACGAGAAAGGCGTCAGTCATACTTTTTCCGGTAAGCGGGTGAAGCGTGGTTTGTATTGTTCTGCTGACGGTCGTATAGTCAATGCCGATGTGAACGGGAGTTGTAACATTGGCAGAAAAGTAATCGGGAACGCTGAGTTTCTCAGCCGACTCGATAAGAGCCTTGCCGCAAGGCCAGTACGGATCAACCCGCTCAAAGCATTCTGCGTATAACGGCAGGATGTGGGTTGGTTTCGTCAAACCCAGATTTCCCTAGATTTCTGGGAACGGTTCTCTTGGATCAACAAATTGCCACGATCCCACTTAGTTTCGATCACATTGGCATTGTCCATGCCGATGACGATGTGGAATAGAACATCTGGGTATTTGACCTTCAATTGCACGACTGTTTCGTACATTGACCCCGCATGTTTGTGTTGTATTTCCCAATCGAACGGCACGAAGAAATCGTCTTTGCGATATTCCGCCGTGATATTCACCATGTTGAGGCGATGTTGCGGGGCAGTCAAACGACTCCCTTTTGAGAAAAGGTGCCCATAACAAGGCATGACCCACGTCGGCATACCTGTGTTGGACTTGACTCCATCTGCAATCATCTCATGGTGCAGACTGATTGGGTCAAGTCCCCCACCAAGTAATGCGACATTAGACATGAATCACTCCTACAGAAACGTCGTCGCCGTTCTTCCAGTTCCGTCGAACCAACGTCCCGTCTTTGTTTTGTTTGAAGGCCCAGTGCCGTTGTAGTCTGGCAAAGGCCGGTCGGATCGTCACGAAATCCATCACGACTCGAAGAGCGTCCAGAACGCAGATGTCCTCGTTGTACTTCTTTGTCGTGGTGATTCGTGGCTGATAGAACGACTCCATGCCGTCTGAAGATACAAATGCGAATTCATATTCTTCGACTGGAAACTCAAAGACATTGTAAGGCTCGGCGGGATCGAGTGTAAACTCCTTCTCCGAGTATGTCATGAATTGTTCCCACTGCTTGACACGATCACGGTAGTCCGTGATTTCTGGCGGAGCCATCTCCGGTGTCATCAGTTTCCCAAAATACGTTCCAACGACGTATTTGTCGCCGAACGCATCAAAGAATCCTTTCTCTTCCCCGAAAATGTTGTACTTCAGATAGAACGGTCCTTTTGGAAATTGGATCACATGAATTTTCCAACGACCATCTTTTCTTTTGCCACCGACAACGCCATCTCCAATGGTGAACGCATGGAAGTTGCCGTCCAAGATACGCAACATCATCAACGTGGCTGTGAGGCAGTCAGGCCCCAGATTCGGCAACGAGTGCATGAGCATCTTCGCTCGACTGCCGATCAATGGAATCAGCACGCTGGGGTCGAACTTGGAAATTTGTTCCTCAGCAGATTTGCAAAGCAATCTCGCTCCCCAGTCTGAGTCAATACGAGGCCCACCACCATTGGAGCATCCATCTGACAGGATGGCGTAATTGTCGCCGTGAAGAGCGTAGTCTTCGCAGACCTCGTGTGTGACGCCTTGCTCAAAGTAGGAATCAGTAATCATGTCGCATCCTTATTTCAGCCACATTGCCACATCTGCGTCAGACGGCATACGCCAATCGCCACGAGGCGACAAGCTAACTGATCCGACCTTTGGTCCATCTGGCACGCACGAACGCTTGAACTGTTGGCTGAAGAACCTCTTCAGGAACAACCGTAGAATCTTCTCACGGAATTCCCGTGTGTAAGGCACAGAGAAGTCAGCGTAATCCGACAAGAACAGAATCTTCTCTGGAGAGAATCCGCTCCTGACGAAGTTCACAAGGAAGAAGTCATGAAGTTCGTATGGACCGATGTTATCTTCTGTGCTCTGGGTGATCTGATCGGCACTGTGAGGCAACAACTCTGGAGAAATCGTGGTTGCCACGACATCCTTCAGGGTGTTGTACAAACGGTTTGTTGGGTCGGGGATGCCGCTCTGATTCAGGCGATGTTCGGCGTAGTAATCCACAAGGAACTTCACGAGAGTTTTGGGGATCGAGCAGTTGACGTTGTACATGCTCATGTGGTCCCCGTTGTAGGTACACCACCCCAAGGCCAACTCGCTCAGATCTCCTGTGCCCAACACGAATCCATGCGACATCAAGAGCATGGTCCTGATTCGTGCTTGGACGTTCTCGAATACCAGATCACCCTTCTCGACTTGCTCTGGAGTCAAGTGTTGCAATAGATCAGACAACTGATCTACAGTCAAATGAACCACATGACCAGCGATTTCTGATTCTGGCATATCAATCAGATCAATCCCGAATGGCTTATGATCCATTGAGATGAATGTTTCAAGACACATCTGCCGAATGTCGATGGTCTTTTGGTTGATGCCAAGGATTTCCATCAGGTGGATGGCATTGTTCTTTGTTCTGGTTGTTGTGCCAAACCCCGGCATGGTCAGGCCGGTAATGTGATCGGGAGTCAGACCCAGAGCACGATAGGACTCCACGGCAACCAACAGTGCCAGTGTCGAATCCAATCCGCCAGAGACACCGATGTATGATCGTTTCGACGGGATGCTTTCAATTCGCTTGGCAAGTCCAGCCACTTGAATGCCAGTGATTTCGGCACAGCGATTCTTGAGAGTTGCTGGGTCTTTCGGCACAAATGGAGTGCCGCTGACTTTTCTCAACAAACCATTCTGTTCCATGTTCAACGGTGAGATGTTGATCGTTCGATACTTGTTCGAGATCAACCGTCGAGCCTCGCCAAAGCTTGACAAGAGGCGACGTTCTGTCATCAGCTTCTCAACATCAACATCAGCAGTGACCCACTTCGATTCACGGATCAAACCACTGCCGTCTCCAACTCTGGCGGTTTCGGCAATGACATGGCTGTTTTCTGCGATCAAACAGTGTCCACCAAACACCAGATCAGTTGTGCTTTCAGTGGGTCCAGCCGAAGCATAGGCGTAAGCGGCAACACATCGGCCAGATTGGTTGGCGACCAGATCGGTACGATAGGCACACTTTGCGACAGTCTCATTCGAGGCTGACAGATTCACCAGAACATTGGCCCCCATGATCGAGGCATAAGAGCTTGGCGGAATCGGCATCCACACATCTTCACAAATTTCGGCAAAAACCGATAATCCGTTTTGATTGTCGAAAATCAGGTCGGTGCCGAACGGCACGGTTACTCCACCATATTGGATCGTTTCTGGTTCGTCGCCACTGGCTCCACGAAACCAACGAGATTCATAGAACTCGTTGTAGTTCGGGATGTTTTGTTTGGGGACAATTCCAACGATCTTCCCGCCGTTAATGGCCACGGCACAGTTATACAACTGTCCGCCGACAGGAATTGGGACTCCAACGAAGACAAGTTGTCGAGATCGGCGATTTGCCAGAGCCGATACAACTTTTGTAACAGCTTCTTCGGCCTGCCGGAGCAGGAGTTCTTGGCGGAACAAATCAGCACAGGTGTATCCTGTGATGTTCAATTCTGGGAAGACCACGACATCGCTGTCTTCGGCAGACTTGAGAACGCTGATTGTTTCATCGGCGTTCTTGTCGGGGTTGCCAACAGAACAAATCGTGCTGGCGACGGTGATTCTGGCAAATCCATATTTCTTCATGATTTACTCGTCGTAGTTTGGTGGGAATTCGAGTTCGTCGTTCCCTTCTTGCGAACGACGAATGTGTTCTTGAACGTGTGGTGGAAGATCGTCAAATGCGACTGGTCCGATGACTCGGAGCGACAACTGTGCCCATTCGGCTTGTTCGAGGCCATCCAGATCGTCGGTGCGAATGACGAACCGAATTGTGTTGGATTCCCATAGTTCTGTGCTGACGAGTGCCTCAAACTGCACAGATGGGACGCCGGAATAATCCACGACTTCGAGATTGCTCTCAATCACTCCATCGTACTGCCGTGACTTGATCCGTTGGGTGTGGCGACCCTCTTGGAACATGTCGTAGGCATTGTAGAGCAGCACATCGGCGAGCATCTTGGTCAGAGGCTTACCACTGTTCATCATGCAGTACATTTTGTGGCCGTGCATTTCAGAGTCTCCATAGTTGCTTGAGGTAATACAGCACTTGATGGATCGGAATCCAAGTCTTTTGTTTGTCCGAATTCACCATCGCTGCCAGTTCGTCAAGTGAAACCCATTGCCATCCTTTGCATTTGTGTGGTTCAAGTGGTTGAACCATTTCTTTGTCACCATGCTTGATGAGTGTGCCGCCGTGCAGATAATCGGCGATGATGTATGGCGTCACATACACCTTTTGACCATCTTCGCTGAGAATGTCGAATGTCGTAAACAAGTCTGGGCGGAAGTGGTCGGGACTGAAAGCACGAACAATCATCCCTGTTTCTTCCAAAACTTCACCCGTTTTTGCCGCCCGGAAGCCCCTACATCGCTAGATGCTACGCTGCCGCTTTGGGCAGCGTAGCCCTTTAGGGTAGGGGAGGAAGGGCGGTGGGCTAAAGATCGACTCAAAAACTTCCTCAAAATAATCTTCTAGTGAAGAATTTTTCAATGGTGGAACACTATGTAAGTATGTGAAGACCATCGCCAAAATGCACTTGATCGCAGACTTTAACGGCTCAAAGAGGCTTCTCGCCACAATGGAAGCATTCAACGCTGCTTGTAACGAGATTGCCGAAACTTGTTTTGCCCAACAGTCTGCAAGCAAATACACGATACAAACACTGGTCTACCACTCCATCAGGGATAAGTACGGACTGTCTGCCCAACTGTGCATCAGAGCAATTGCCAAAACTTGCGAAGCCTTCAAGTTGAACAAGAAGGTGCAACCCAAGTTCAAGAAGCACGGAAGCATCACCTATGACTCCCGCATCCTGACGTTCAAAGGTTTGCATCTACAACACCCGCAAGTCAGTATCACGACTCTGGAAGGTCGGCAACTGTTCAATCTTTCCATTTGTGCGTACTTTGCTGGTCGAACAAGTCGTGTACAAGGGCAAGTGGACTTGGTTTATCGTGACGGCAAGTTCTTTTTGTACGCAACCTGTGACATGCCAGAAGATACACCAATTGAGCCAGACGATGTTCTTGGCATTGATCTCGGAGTCAAAAATATAGCCGTGGATGACACTGGAACTACGTTCTCCAACGAGAAGGTCGAGGCAGTCAGGAAGCGAGTCCATAAACATCGTGCGTCATTGCAAAGCAAAGGAACGAAGTCAGCGAAACGAAGGTTGAAGAAAGTATCACGCAAGGAGTCGAGGTTTAGGACTGACACTAATCATTGCGTGAGTAAGTATCTTGTTGCAAAAGCCAAAGACAGCAAGTGTGCTATCGCTCTGGAAGACCTGAGCGGAATTAACACTCGCACAACGGTTCGGAAAAAGCAACGAGCGGAGAGATTGAGTTGGGCGTTCTACCAACTTCGCAGTTTCATTACTTACAAAGCGAAACTCGCTGGCGTTCCTGTGGTTCTCATTGATCCACGTTACACTTCTCAGATGTGCAACAAATGCGGTCATACTGAGAAGGCAAATCGTAATAGTCAAGCAGAGTTTTGTTGCAAGTCGTGTGGTCATGAGGATCATGCTGACTGTAATGGAGCGAAGAACATTCGGGATAAAGGGCTGTTGTCAATCAGCCTGTTGGCGTCCGCTAGACAACTGTTAGAAGTTGCTTAGAGTTGGAATGCCAAGCCCCGCCCCTTTAGGGGCGTGGGTAATTGACGTTCTGCACAAACTCCCAAACCGCCAAGAGGGTGTGGTTTTAGAGCGTCGGCATGGTCCAAGTGACCACCGGGGAAGGCATGGACCCCTTCTCCGTGACTGCCGATTCGTTCGCCCACTAGAACCTTGTGTCCTTTGCAGACGATGACGCCAACTCCTGCTTTGACTTGTGGTTCTTCGATCTTCTTCTTGTTCTTAGCCATGATACCATTTCCAAATTGACCAGATTCCCCAGATGGCGACGGGCCAGAATAGCAGGCCCACAATCATTATAAGGCACCCAAAGCAGCCGCCTCTATCTCCATCGCCATTATTGTTGGAATTTTCTGGAGGTTTTGTTCTGGTGGCGATCCGTGGAGGATCGTATCCGGTTCTGTCCAGTCTTGGATCAGTTACCGGAGCCAACTTCATCAAGTGGTTGTGCAAAGAACATCCATTTGGCGACTCGCAGTGCATCTCGATCTCCTATCGCTTTTGTGGGGGTGTCACTGAGTTTTACCACCGGGACTCCATTGCACTTGGACAATTTGATGACCATGTTCAACGGCTTTGACACGTCACCATTGAGTTTCGTGAAGTCGTTGGTGAAATGTGTGCCAATCCCAAATGAACTGCGGATTTTTCCTTGGCAGTAATCGTCGATCCTTACCGCAAGATCCGTATCTAGTCCATCACTGAAGATGGCGGTTTTGGTGGTCGGATCAATCCTCAGACGCTTGTAATTGGTCACTGTTTTGTCCGTGAACTCAAACGGACAACCAGAGTCATGGCGAGGCCCATCAAAGAGTTTCGCCAAAGCTACATCGAAGTCGGACCAGAAGACATCTGTGCCGAACGTGTCGGTCAAAGCTGTCCCCAGTTCTCCCTTGTAGATGTCTGACCAAATCTTCATGGCGTAACGATTGGCGTGACGCAGGCTCTCAAGGGCAGAAATGCCCATGATCCATTCGTGTGCCATTGTTCCAATCGGACGCACGTTGTACTTGTGTGCCAAATGGACGTTGCTGGTCCCCATGAATTTTGGGTTGTGTTCTTTGAAGTATGCAACCACAGCTTCTTGGGCGGCAAAGCTTCGTCGCCGACGTGTGCCGAAGTCGGTGAACGTGATGTTTTGTAACTTCTGAGATTTGATGGCCAATTTGGCTTCTTGATCTCTATCGTCCCAATCAGTGTCGCAGTGTGTGAAGAAAAGTTCTGAGATCATGGCCATCAGTGGGACTTCCCACAAGATTGTGTGTTCCCATGGGCCGTTGATCCTCAGATTCAGTTCTCCGTCAACCAGTTCCGCTTTGACTTCGCCGGGGGCAAATCGGTAGTTGCGAAGATAATCGAAGTATTCATGCCCCATAAATGGACAGGCATTTTCAAAGAATCCCATTTCGCTATCGGTGGCTCTGAGGTTTGCCATTTGGTCCAACCCCTTGTTGAACGCATCCATGAATGGTTGATTGAACTTACCTTCTGGGCGACGGTTGTTGAACACATATTCGACCGGCACGTTTTGCTTGTATCCAAGCACTGCACGTTGCATTGTGAACTTGTAGAGGTCGTTGTCGAGAACAGATTTGATGATTGACATTGTTTGGGTTCCTTTCACCCATATTGTAAGGCACGGAAGCCAGTTTGTCATTGCTCACGGTCGGATTCGAACCGACAACCCGCAAATTTAGAGTTTGCTGCTCTGACCAATTGGAGCTACGTGAGCGATACAAAAAGAGCCGGGACGTTTGAGTGCGTCCCGGCTCTTCAGAATCAGAACGTCAAGGATTGGGATGGCCCGCCCGAACCCAATGACTGGGATTGGCTCTGGACAGATTGGCTCACAAAGTTTGCCACCTTCGCCAGAGTCTTCTCGTCAGCCTTTTCGATGGGAACGAACTGCGTGAATCCCACGTTCTGTTGGAAGGTTTCCAGATCACGGCGGATGCCGGGATCATCGTTGACGCCGATCAAGATCGTCATCAGCGATTCCAACGCTTCGCTGGAGATGCACCGAGCCAACGCAGACTTCACGTCGTCTTGCTTCAGCCCGTTTCCGCCAGCCAAATAATCTACACCATCGGTGATGATGTAGACGATACCGTTCACAACGTACCGCTTGGCCGCTTGCTTCTCGGCATAGTCGAGCGTGGCTCGCAGCACGTTGTCGCAGGAGTTGTACAGGGCTGTCTGCCCACCACCTGCCCAAATTCCGTCGTAATCCTTCTCGTGACAATCCGCCAGCGGCTTGAAGCCGTGGATTTCACGGAAGTTGGTGTCGAAATGACAGTGACGATAGATCAACTTGTCGGCTGCGGGGCAGTGCCGCAGAGATCGGATGATCTCTTGCGTACACAACTCCATCTGTCGGGCGAATGCTCGTGTCGAGCCGCTTTCGTCCAACAAACCGGTGGCGTTGGTGTTCTCGAAGCTGGTCAAATCGTCGATGTTGGTTCCGGTGTAGCCATAGCCGCTACCGGGCAAAGTAAAACTTTGCAGACTCTGCGAATTCATGGGGTTCTCCAAAAATTGTAATGGTGCGGAAGTCGGCAGATCAGGCAGCGGCCCGAAGCTCCCGAATGAGTTCGTTGATCTTCAGAACACGACCACCTCGACGAACAACTTCTTCGAGGAAGTCCAGACGCCACTGACCGAAGTCAGGACCACCGGGCGGATTCGGAACGGGAGCCGAAGCGTCTTCAAGGAAGACGGATTTGGCGATGAACTCGTTCTTGCCGCCACCCTTCGGCTCGAATTCATTGATGGCATCCAGTGCGGTCCACTTCAGACAGTGGCTACCGGCCCATCCACACCAAACGATCACGTCGGCGTTGAAGGCGTTGTTGATCACCGGAGCATTCAACTGCGTTTCTTGCCGGGTCGAATCAGGAACGTCGGCGACAATCGCAGAATAGTGTTCGGTGAACGGGAACTGCCCCTTGGTGATGTAGTCGATCCAACCGCCAGTTTGCTTGGCCCACCGGTTGTAGGCTTCTTGCAACGGATGATAGACGCTGGCACCCCACCCTTGGATGAGACAGTGTTCAGGCCAGAGACACAGAGGGTTGCGGCCACGGGCAGCAAGAGCTTCTGTGTATTTCAACGCCCACTCGTAAGCGGACAGCCGTTTGCCGTCGAAGAATCCGGTCTTGAAGATCGGCGTGTACTTGTGCTTCATCACATCATCGTGCGAGATGATGGTGAAGGGCGGCACCACTTGTCCGCTCTGATCACGCCAAACCGTGTTGTGGGCACAGTCGTTGACGTGGTGGCTGTCCAACGTCGCATGGATGTTGGTGATGAGATGCTTTTCGGGGCCGTTGTATGCCAATTCATTGATCATATCAGCGACACGCTTGGCCTCATCATCTGCTCCGGCGACACATAGTGCCCCCGGACGACGGCCACCTTCTGGGGTTGGCCAACTGGTTGGTTCTTTGCCTGACGCACAGAAATCATTCTGCCCGTCGATCACGAACAAATCTACTCGTTGCATGTTATCTCCTTCGGAATCAGGGCTGGGTTCTCGCTACAGCCTAATGATAAGGTTCAGGATTTGGACTGTAAAGCCAAAATCGCTGGTTGAATGTCTTCCCAGACATCTTTTTTGGCAGCGGGCTGACGCAATAGGTAAGATGGATGATACGTGCAGATCACACTTCTGCCCTCATATTCGTGTGTTTTGCCACGCAAACTGCCGATAGTTGTCTTTGGGTCTTGCCCCAAAAGGAACACAGAAGAAATTCTGCCAAAGCAAATGATCCATTCAGGATCGACACAGCGGATTTGCAAATCTAAGAATTTCCGACAATTTGCTGCTTCGTCTGGCTGAGGATCACGGTTTCCGGGAGGCCGACACTTCAAAATGTTGGTGATAAAAACTTGTTGTCGAGTCCAGCCTGCCGCTTCGAGAATACTGGTTAGAAGCTTTCCAGCTTTGCCGATGAATGGCTCTCCTTCTTTGGCTTCATTCTCTCCGGGGGCCTCCCCTAAGATCAAGACTCTGGCATTGGCATTCCCAATGCCGGGAACAGTCTTGTATGAATTGGCGTCTCGGTATTCGGCCAGTTCTTTGCAGAGCCGACATCCAGAGATTTTTTGTTCCAAAATTTGCAATGCTTCAGTTTTGAGCATGTGTTTCCTCCTGAAACAAAAACAGCCGTCGTTAAACGACGGCTGTTTTTCGGCTAAGCCGGTTAGATGTACTGAGCCTCAAAGAGCGGCCAGATCTTCTGGCAGAAAACCAGATCTTCTGGGTAATCAGTGTCGAGCTTCTCTTCGCCACGCAAGGTCATAGAAATGATTTCCATGTTCGACGACAGTTGATCTTCCGGCAAGTAGAACTTGGAGATCGGATAGACCTGTCCGACATGGGCGAGGTTGGAATACGCCGTGTTCGTCTTCGTGTTCGGCAAGAGTCCCCTACCGATAACGATTTCGTCGTCTTCGTTCCAGATGATCCCGCTGTTGCGTTCAGCAGTGATTTGTGTAAACGATCTGTTCTGGCGAGCAGCCTCACACATGACGCCGATGGTCTCGATCTTCAAGAACGGACGACAGATCAAGTTGATATCAAGCAATTGGTCGAACCTTGGCCTGAGATCTTCTCGAATCCCTTTCACGGTGTCCGACCAATTTTCAGAGTTGACGGTGGCTGGATCACGCAGCAGCACCTCGATGCCTTGATCCTTGGCCTTCTGAATCAGAATCTCTTCTGTTTCAGACACGGCCAACATTGGCGTCACGCCGTATCTCTGTCCAATCACCTTCATTTTCCGCAGGCCGAGGTCGAGCAGGGTGAGGCCGGGCCTGAGTTCCGCAATCACTTTGTTTTTGATTCTGACAGACCCCAGATGTGCGAACTGGATCATCCCGATGCGAGCCATACCTTCTCCTTTGGTTCTGGTTTTGAGGAATCCACTATGAAAGACTTTTATCAAAGCCAGAATCACTTGTCAAGCGACAAAGATATGTTGAACCTTTGCAAAGCCAGACGAGATTGACGATGTAGACAAATGTGTCAACAAGTAGTTTGCATCGTGAATTTGTGCGTAAACACTGTGATCAATGATGTCATTTACCACAAAAACAATAGCTTGTCGGCGATCTCTTTCTGCGAAGAAGTTTGCGACAGAAAGGAAGGCACTCGTTTCCAGTCTTTGACACCAACGCAAAATTTGTATTGCGATCAAAGACGAATGCTTGTCGATGTGACCAAATTTTTGCTCATCAACTTCTTGGGAGACTCCCAAGAAGTTGATGTAATTGGAGCAAGTGCTCAAATTGATCAACTTGTCTCCCAATAGTTCTTTCGCCAGCATAATTTCATTGTGCCCGAAAATTGTAGTCACATGGACTGGCATTGAATAAATCTTGTGGTCAGTTAGTTTGGCAGATGAGAACTGATATCCATATTCCGGCGTCTGTCCGTGTTTCATTTTTTTGGCATGAGTCTCTGTTCTTAGATCTCCGTTCTTGTCAAACTCGCCATCAATACCAAGAATGAAAACACGACGATGCTGTTGTTTTATAGCGAAATGCAATGCGACTGTTCCTGCACTTGAATAGTGCAGGTCTGGAGTCACTATATTCATTCTTGCATGGTACGGATATCCCTTCGTGCAATCGTAAATTGGTCGAGTCGTCCAGATCTCTGCACTCGTCGGGATGTCTTTCGTTTTGTCCAAATATGGAACGCCGTGATCAATCAAGAAATAGTAATCCAGATTGACGCTTTGGTAGATTTGTCCGCTGCCATATTTGGTTGCCTGACAATTTTGGATCTCAGATATCTCAAAGTCATCAAATGATGGGCCGGAGCCAATTACTAAGGCATCCTCCGCTGTCATTTCTGGGAGCTTGAGTTTTGGATACAGATTGTTATTTTCGAACAACATATCTGTATTTATGAGCTAACAAAAAACCCTTGGAGTTTTAATCCAAGGGTTTTTGTAAGTCTGATTATTCAACGCCGACAATTGGGTCTTCACCCAGCAGAATCACTTCTTTTCGGTTGATGATTCTTGTCAATGGCGGGAAGTCTTCTTCCATTACCACTGATCGTTGAATAACTGCATCTGGGTTTTTGATAGCGTGGTGCTTTGGAGGAAGATTTTTCAGTTCTTCTTCTGTGAACTTGCGTTCGACAGTTCTACGTCGGACATAAGTTCCACGCTTGAAGAAGCTTGGATAATCATTCCAGTTGATTCCCTTCTGGAACAACATCTCCTGCAACTCAGAGCCGTTTTTGTTCAGACACTCATTGTGACTGAAGTGTGCTCTGGCCGCACTCTGAATTGAGTTGCGAACAGCATCTTGCTCTCTCCAGATGAAACAGTTCACAGCCTCGAAGTCAACAGGAACTTCCCAGACACGATTGTCGAAAACCGGCATTAGATCTTTCTTCTCCGGCAACCGTTCTGGCAACTGTCTGTTGAAGAACACGGTTGCCAACGAGCCGACCACAGAAGTCATCTTCAACAGCTTTCCGCCGAAGAACAATTCTGCGTCTGGATCTTCTGCCAACCAAACAAGAGTGATCTCGTCTGATTGCGTGTACCCACAGCGTGCATTGGTCTGTTCGACCAAGAACTTTGTCGTGTCGATCATCAACCGAGACATTCGCTCGTCATAAGGACGTGCAAGACCGGATGTGAATTTACTGAAAGATCTTCCGTCAATACGGGCCATCACTGGGATCATAGGCATTACGACATGAGCGTACCTACGCTCATACCACTTCATCCTATCTCCCAATGATGTCTTGTCGCTTCCGCTCATTTCAATTCTCCTTGCTCTGAAGACACAGCGGTCTCAGATTGGTTCGCTTCAATCATTCCACAAAGTTCACGAATAATTTCGTGATACTTTTCCCACCGCATGGGGACAGTTGGCGTGTACCACTCAACGTCCTCAAGTTCATCTCTGATTTCTTTAGTTCTGGTTGTCATGATTTGGGACAATTACATCTAGCACAGGTGGTGATGCCACAATTTCTGGAGTCAAAACATCCAGCACTGGTACTGGGTCTGGTGTGACAACGACTTCTGGTACTGGGTCTGGTGTGACAACGACTTCTGGTACTGGGTCTGGTGTGACAACGACTTCTGGTACTGGGTCTGGTGTGACAACGACTTCTGGTACTGGGTCTGGTGTGACAACTGGTGGCGTGACAGGCTCGTCCTGCTCTGTGGATGGCGACATATCTGTGCCGATTAAAATCGCCATGAAAGCAGCAAGAATTGCAAAGACAACGAGAATGGTTAAGATGAGCATTAGTGATCCTCCGTCCGATCTGGATTTTTCCGGTCGTGATAATCGACCGAGATATATTTCAAGATGACTCGACCGCTACCACTTCCAAGATCACGATCAAACCTTTCTACAACTGGTTTGATCACGATCCCTTCTCGGCCTTTGAACGATTGTTCTACTTTGTCTGGGGAATCAACGACTGTCGTTGGTCCATCTACAAATTGGTTCATGACCTGCATGGAGAACGGCCCTCTATATAGAACTGGCACGACACGAATGTCGAACTCGTTGTAAGCATCAACGTATTCAACCGTCTTGTCCCAGTTCAGATATTTGCCATCAACAGCGATATCGAAGATGCGGTAAGCCAAGCCTTTTTGGCCATAGTGCATATCTTGAATGCCGGGTCCAAAAATCTCTCCGAAAACAATCACAGAAAACACAGCGTTTTCTTTAAGACGAATTTCGTCTAGCATTTTTTGCATGGGACGTTCTTCGCCATTGATTGAGAACGGGAACCAATACTTAGATCGGATTCCCTTGTCGTTGAACTCTTTTCTGCGAGTGCCATGCGACCCGCCCATCAACTGCCATGTTGCATATCCTTCAAACTGTTCGTCGGCACATAAGACCACTCCAACACGAGAGTTAGAATTATGAACCAAAACATCAGAAACAAAAAAATTACTTGTTTCGGTGCAAAGATCATGTTCGTTTGGACATTCTTCCAAATTATTGATGTTGTTTATTTTTTGTGGAACTAGCCATGTTTTATATGATTTGCCAATTGCTGGCAACCATGGTTTGCATCCACGATACCTTTCTGGCAACTTATATTGCATACATTCAGGAATGTATGGAGATATTAACAAAAACATTCTCTCCGAATCGTTTGAATTCAATCTAATTCTAAGATGTTCCTTTTCAGAAAGATATTGTTCACTATTGATTCCCATATTTTTCAAACATTTTTGCAAGACACAAACACTGTCTTTATCAAATCCGCAGACAGCGAATAGTGCCCTATCTTCTTGATTCTTTTCATGACTTAAAGAGCCATCGTCCATATACCAATAAGCAATGGCTAGTGGTGTAATTATTTCAGGGAGACATGGTGGAACAATTTTTACATTTTCTGAATTAAAGAAATTTTTGAATAATTCAGCAATGTGCCAGCGAAACACTGTTCCGCCACGATGGATTTCTGATCCATAGCCACTTGTAATCGACCCAGATATTCCTCGACTAACTTCTCCGAGTATATTATCCATCCAAATTGTATACTCTTTATTGGCATGTCCCCAATCTACAGCCATCGAATCACCGCTCTTGTGGATTGATCCATCCCCAAGCATTTTGCCAATTAAAATTTGTTCGTAAATTGGTTGAATTGAAAGTTCTGTTCTTAGCAATAAAACTTCATCATTGATTTGAAGATCACTTGCTTTTGTATATTCTGCACCAACTTTCCAAATTTTATGATCATTTGTACATTTTATGCTGAAATAATGATTTCCACGTCCAGCTTTACGTCTTTCTCCTTGTATATTGACCCATTTTTTACCGTTCCTGCCGTGGTTAAAAGTTTGTGTCACTCTTGATGATATAACTTTGCCGTAAACATCAACTCCCATAACAAAGTCACCGATTTGGACATCTTTAATTTTCTTCTTTGTTCCATCGCTCATTGTTACCAGAGAAGTTGATTTGAAACATCCATGTATCTTTTCTGTGACAATGACTTCTTCGCCTTCCTTGAGGATTCCGGGGAAGTTGCCAATGTTTTCGATGTCAGTGTAGGTGTGGAATGCAGTGATAGGAACAGCCGCATCTCCATCAAGACACTTAACTGGAGGTTCCCACTTCGTGACGTTGTAATGCTCTTTAACGTCATGGCCGATTGGCCATGAGGCATCATCTGGGTCTTGGAGACAGCCGAAAGAAGGTTCGCCACGGAATCTGTTCGCTCTGATGCGAAGTCCGGGCGGACGTTGGCCATCAATCCCACGAGCAAGTGGGGAACAGTATTTGGCGATTCCCCAGCGTTCTGCTAACGCTTCTGGGACGATAGAATCTGGGGGCAGGTATACGGCTTTGTCGCCGACCTTGTAGTGCCCTTTTGAGGCAATGCACCACCAATTTTTGACTCGAATTCGTTCGAGACGATCTGCATTCGGGTGTACAGCGACTTCTTCGACGCTGCACACCTCAACGATGAGGCTTGACATCCTTGTCTGCTTTCCGGCCATCCATGGCCTGTAATCAAAAAGTTGTAATCGCCAGAATCCATCAAGCGATTACAACTTTTGTTGTGCTATTCTTCTTTTGTTTCTCCGGCTTTACGGATCAGATCGCCCAAAGCGATGAATCCGTCTCCGACAGCTTTCATACCAGCGATGCCCATGCTTTTGACTTCGGCAACGACCTTGCCGGTTTGTTCTTGGATTTGTGTCGCAAACTTCTCGGCGTTCGCCGGATCGACAAGTCCTTCCAGCTTTTTCAGAACGTCGGCGAGAACATCGACCTCTTCTGGGCCAGTTGGATATGGCATGACATGTTCGGCGAGGTCGTCAAGTGACGACACTTCAACGATGCTGTAGAGACCGTTGCTGCTGAGTGAAAGCCGTTCGGCCAGAAAGCCTTCGGCGGATTCTCGATCATCGCTCAGATGACAGCAGTAGCTGCGATCCGACACAACGTCGCTCGAATTGGACTTCAAGACTACAAACATGACTTCTCCTTGTGATGCGGGAATTTCCAAACATCACAAGGATACAATCATGCCTCGGAAACGTCAAGACTTATTGCCCGACGATTACAAAACCGTCGTCTGGGCTTTCGTTGAGCAGAACGTCAGGTTGTGGCTGGTTGCCGCCTTCGTTAATTGGACGAACTGGGGTGTTTGGCACCACATGTTCGACTTTTCCATGTTCTGTAATTGTGTCTGGCTGATCCAGAATCAGTTTTTGTTCTTGCATAGTTGCCTCTTTTAGATCTGCTGCTCTTTCTTGTTCAGGTGTTTGCAGCACACTAATCAATCTCAGATGGCCAGCTTTAACCATCTGCATGTAATAGTTGTCACCTTGGAACTGTTGTTTCGGACCAACCGAACGAATTCCACTTCTTGTAGGACGAGGAAGTCCAAGATCCGCTTTCGTGTTATTTTCAAACAGATACAACCCTTCGCCATGCAACGCTGCTGCCAAGTGTTGTTGTTGGATTTCTTTCTTCTCGTACTTATTGAATTTGCGGTATTTCATCGCTAACTCCCTTTGACTTACAAACTAACCTATGTTATTATAGTATCTCAGTTGTTAATTTTCAGGAGGATCTCTAAATGAGCAAACCCAAAAAGTGGACCGAGGTATATCCTTATGGTTCTAAAGAAGGTGATGAAGAAGCCAAGTTTTTCCGTGCTTTGGCACGTCATCCAAAGTTTGATTACAGAAGCACTGGAGCAATCATCAAGGCGACGGGCCTCTCCAGACAACGTGTGGAAGAAATTGTTGACAAGTACGTGAACAAGGTAAATCCGCCACTTCTATTTGCCCATCCCACAAATGATGATCACTGGGGGTATTGGGAAAGATGTCAAGATCGTCTGCAAGAAGACAAGCGTGACATCTCAAAGAAAGACAAGGACAGCCGAGTGGACAAACACATCTCTGGCACACCTTCTATGATTGGCAGCACAAACACCTCAGACCCTGTTGTTCAATCGAAGTCTTTTTTGATGTCTGACATGGATATCTTTACGAAACTTTTGAAGTATTCAGAAGACGAAGCCAAAGAGCTTGTATCGAAGCTAAGCATTCAAAAGCTTGAGGATTTGAAAATGCAGACAATCGCACAAAATCCTCAAATTCTTGGGGTTCCTGTCGGCGAATAACAAAAAAGCTCCCACTTTACTCAAGGGGAGCTTGTTTGTTTCTGCTGGAATTCTGCTTACTTAAGCGGAGTGTTTCCGGCATCCTTGACATGCTTAATGCCTTTGGCATTCTTCAAGTCCAAGTATGATGAGGCCGACGTTGGAGCAAAGTATGCGTCTGGGTACTGAGACCTCACGTATCCATCAGGGTACTGACCTCTTTGTCCAGAACGATGTGTATTTTCGGCCATCTCTGCTGGAAGAGGCAGTCTCTTCGTTTGGCACCAGTTGATGAAATCAATCATTTGCATTCCCTCTCTATCTTAAGGTTACACCTGATTTATGTATGTTCGGGCTTTGCAATTTTTCGGAACCTGTTTAGAATAAACCCCAAATGGGCGATCAAATGCTAAAACACGATGTCGATCTTAAGAAATTACAGCCAACCGGGAGTGAGTTGTCGGACAATTTTTACAGGAATTGCACTTTCTGTGACAAATTCATGAAAGTCACCCCGATCAACTTCGATTCCTGCTCTAACATCGGAGGAAATTCATATTGTCCGTTCTGCCTCCGACACAACTTTCATTACAAAGATAGTCATAATATCCTGATTTTTTCCTTCCGAGGAATCATCGGGTACTATTATTACCGTCTGTACAAATGCAAACCACACAAGATGTGGGTATCTCAGATCGAGAGTCAAATCGAAAAACATGCTTTGATTGGTTTGAACAATCCTGCACTGGCTTTTGACAATCAGACTTTATTGTGGTTCGCCAATTTCAACAAAATTGGAGTGGACACATACAAGGCTCCATTTGATGAAGTCTTGTTGATCATCCAGAAAATGTTTGATGTCTTCGAGGTAAAAGACCGTCTCTCTCCGTATGCCAGTGATCAGTTATGGGATCGCTTTGAGAAAGCCACCAAGTTGTTCTATGAACAACGCAAGAGGCCGAAGGATCGCAAGATGCTAATCCCAACTATGGCAAAGATCCTGACTCCAGCCGACTCTGATGAGTTCTATGAACAGACAAGAACATTCGATCAGACGCATCTCTTGGTCAAATAAAAAACGCCGGGCATTGTAGCCCGGCGTTTATCTTCCGTTGTCCAGCACAAACTAGGAGTTGGTGCTTGTGGAAGTGCTGCTTGGACAAGCTGGCTTTGCAGCCTTGCTTGACTTTGTGCTCTTGGCAGCAGACTTCTTTGCAGCGGCTGGCTTAGCGGCCTTGCTTGACTTTGTGCTCTTGGCAGCGGCCTTCTTGGACTTTGGCTTAGCAGCCAACTTCTTGGCTGCTGGTTCAGCATAGCTGACTTCCAGTCCAAGGTTTGTACCAACGCTCCGGGCAACCGTCTTCACGGCACTGGAACTTGTGAATGTTGTCGATCCGTCCTTGCGGACGAGCTTCGTGGACTTGAGTCCCGGCAGTTGAACTGTGCCTTCATAGCCAGCCTTGTTCTGCTTGACATTCACTGTGAGTTTATTGCTCATTGTTGTACCCTTTCTAAAGGTGTATGACGTTATATTTTAACGCAATCTTCAAAGTCTATAAGTTTGATGAATTGTTGTCAATAGAACTTTCATTAAACAACGCATCTAAAGCGATGAGTCGCTCCCATCCAGTTCTATTCTTTAACAACGCATCCTTCATCTCTCTGAAACTTGAAGGTTTGTTTTCGAGATTGACTTCAATCTCATTCTCTCTTTGATTGATCATCATTTCTATGGCCCAAGGTTCAATCAACAAGTGATGGACCTTGCCAGAAAAAGTAAGATCTGTATGACATGCCGCACCGGGAATACACACAGCCAATCTTCTTCTCTTGATCTCCGTCAACTTCTTAAATATGAAGTGGTCATGCGGATGGCTCTCAGAAGTAAATTCGTTCCACACATCCATGTCTTCTTTAAGTGTCTTGACTTTAGTTCCAAATGTCATACATGTGCTTGTTGTATATCGCCAGTGAGAAGATTCTGTCTTGATGACTTTAGAAACTTCTCCTCCATTGTAAAAGCTTGTGTACTTATCAGGATGATCATACAGAGTAACATAGTCTGCTCGTTTGATTCCTTGCTTCAATAATGCAGGAGATTTGTCTGTGTGAAGGTAATCATCCTCGCAGAAGTAAACCAACTCATCATCTGTGTTCTCTTCTATCGCCATCTGCAATGTGGCCCTTAGAGACCCAGCATTACCTTTCTCAGTCATGATGATTGGCAGGCCCGTAGATCTAAGCATCTTCAATGTAGTTCGGCTACATCTGTCTGCAATGATTTTTACAGGAGGAGGCAAGCCTTCTTCTAATGTTGAAAACACAACTTCAGCAAATGCTTTGCAAAAGTTTGCAAGACAAACTTCTTTGCTGGCTCCGATCAACTTCGGTTTCTCGTAGCTCTGATCACTTATTCTGTAGTAAAGTTTCATTCAACTCCTTTTGCACATCTTGAAATACTCCGGCCCAATCATCTCGTTCCTTCTGCCTGAAAATTTTCACGCTGTCGTACCAAAGTGTTGTGTCACCATCAAGGCCCCATCTCCAGTCCGGGTTATATGGGAGCAACATCCAGCATGGCACGCCCATTGCTCCAGCCAGATGAACAACTGAAGTATCGCAGGAAATGACCAGATCTAGTCCAGCCAAGATCGTGCATGTGTCTTCCATGTTCTTGATCATGGTCGTGAGATCAATCAGCTTCATGCCGTCACAATCTTCAGAATAGTCCACGATCTTTCCCTCAGATCCCGGACGCATCTCATAGCCGCCGTACTTGCGAGGTCGAGTGTCAAATTGCAGACTAAACAGAGTCACTCCTTCTGTATCATGAATTGATCTAAAGTGCTTTAATGGAATGGATCGTCTTTGATCATGTGGGTGGGAAGGGCTTCCAGCCCACATCACTCCAATTTTCATCTTGTCTGTGCCGTATTCATCATCTATGTATTTCTTGAAATTTGTCGTTACTGGTTTGATGTAAGGCTTGCCAGAATACTTGAAACATCTTAGAAGATGTGGCAGACTCATCATGGCACACTGGTAATCATATTCAGGAAATTCTTCTCCAGTGTTGTTGACAATATCACGAGTCGATGTGCCGTCAACACCCTCATGTCTTTTGACCATCGACTCAAGTCCTTCTGGGCAATGGATGATTACTTTGCATCCTTTGGCTTTCAACTTGGGAATGAATCTGAGGAACTGAAGACAATCACCAAGACCCTGTTCTGCATAAACCAGAATAGTCTTGCCTTCTAGTGAATCAACTCCGTTCCAACGCTTGCTCTGATCATAGGCTTTCTTATAGAATTCCATTTGTGGGAAGTATGTGAATCTCCATTCGTAAGAATAGAAGCCATCTTCCCATTCGCCCAACAAGTGGTGGGCGAATGCAATGTCTACATGTGCGGCAGCACAACAGGCGTCAATCTCAAGAGCTTTCTCAAAACACTCCAAGGACTTCTTGATCTGTTTCATTTCTCCGTAGATGCCACCGAGATTGGTCCACATCTGCGTTTGATTCGGAGAGATTTCAATTCCTTGCTCCAACGCTGACACAGCAGATTTGTGATCTCCGATAAGACGATACTGAAGAGCCAAATTGTTATAGAAGAGATACTGATCTGGGTTCAGGTCGATTGCTTTTTTTATGTTACTGATGGCTCGCTCATGATTCCCAAGAGCACCATAGGCAATTCCAATGTTGCTGTAATTGTCGGCATTGCCGGGTTCTAGTTCGAGGGCTGTCTGGAAGATTTCAATGGCTTCTGTATTTTTGCCAAGTCTATGTTTTGCCAATCCGAGTAGTTGTAGCCCAGTGGAATGTTCTGGGTCTACTCTCAAAAGTTGTTTCAGAATGATTTCTGCAATGGCTGGCTTAGTCTCTAATAATTCAGCAGCCTTGTCAGTGGCATCATCCATGATTTTCTTAGACATTTCGATTGTCATTTCTTCTGACATAATTTGCTCCAATAACAAGTACATACAAATAGAGTGTGCCCATTTTCAATTAAAGGAGGACTCTATGGGATGTGGTTGCGGAAAGAAAGGAGTTGTACACCGAACTCCATCATTGGGTCGGCCAAGCGTTGGTCCCAAATCGGTTAGATCGGCTGGGCCAACCCCAACCGAATTGAGAACGCTGGGATTGCAAAACGCCGTGTCACTGACAGATAGTCGTGCCTTAGACGTTCAACGCAGAAGAATTGAGAAACTTCGCAGAGATGCAATCAAACGCAAGTTCAACAAGTAAACATAACAATTAGCTCAGCTTCGGCTGGGCTAATTTGTTTTCTGGATCTTGCTCTGCGTCTCTTTGACGCATGTAGTCTTGGAACGACTGATTGTAGTGATCAGCGGTTCTACGACTTTGCTCAGCCCCGATTGCCGGACCTTTGAGTCCTTGGCCCATCAGTTCTTGAGCATCAATCTTAGGAGGCTGGTATGAACTCAAGTGGCTCAACTTCCCTGCAATTGCAGGGTCTCCCACAACTCTCGCCAGATCATTTAGATCTTGCTGAGTAGCGGCTGTGGCTGATTGGTTGTGAGCATCAATTTCATGAGGTGCCATCATGGCACCAGATGGACCAGCTACATTACCTTTCAACAATCGCTTGTCACGATGCTTAACAGTTGCCAAGGCATTTTCGTGGCTCAAGTTCATGGCATTCACCAAAAACTGAACTGGCTCTGAAATGTCGCTGGGATACTTCAGAGCATTCAATGACTTGTTGATGTTCTGGTTGTTTCTCAACAACCAAGCCAAAATGACTTTTGGGTTCTTCAAATTGCCGAGTCTATCAATGCCAGCAACATCTACGGTCAGCCCCGGAAACACACGAGCCATCAGATCGAGGTCTGCAAGACTTTTCAGGAACCCAGATGTGTTCAAGGATTGTTTGATCCCAGCCAACAATTCTCCTTCAATTCTCTCAGGAGTGATTCCTTGCAAGTTCTTGAAGTTTTCGACGGCAGCTTGGTGTTGTGGGTCCAGACTGTTCTTGATGTCTCCCGGATTAAATCTGGAGAAGAACCGCACCATTCTTAGAACTCTGAGTTTGTCTTCGGCGAATCGTGCATTTGGATCTCCCACGCATCGCACGTTTCTATTCTCGATGTCCTTGAGTCCTTGTCCTCCCGGATTGAAGTCGAGAATCATGCGTTTATCGAAGTCGTAGTACAAATTGTTGATGGTCAAGTCACGACGCATCGCATCGTCGTGAATGGTGCCACGCTCAACGGAATCTGGGCGACGACCATCAGATCCTCCAATATCCTTACGGAATGGAGCAATCTCATAGTTTTCACCATTCACGGTGGCGAACACCACTCCGAATGTATCAACGCTGGTCTTTTCCTTCACGCTGATGCCTTGTCGGCCAGCGAATGGAGTTCTTAGACGAAGCAAAATCTCAGGTTCGGAGAGGTTGGTTGTTAAGTCAACGTCTTTTGGGTTGTAGCTTGCTCCAGAACCACCATGTTGGACATGGTACAAGTAGTCACGCACGGCTCCACCAACGACGTACACATCCACAGCAGGATCACCTTGTTTAAGGGCCTGTGACAAAAGACGGATGTTTGGTTCATCTTTGCCGAGCGGGATGTCGGCATGAATCGTTGTTGGTTGCATTTCTGACATCTCAAGAAAACCTCGAAAACTTTCCGTCAATTTAGCAATTTGATCTGGCGTTAGATAGGGGAATTTCTTGAGAGCTTGAATTCTTTGTTGAATCGGTACGTTTTTGGCACGCAAATCGGCAGCGAGTTCTTCTGGGCCACGAGAGTCAGCAGCGTTCCGTTTCTGGGCATTCGCCATCTGGGCCTGACTTTTTTCGATAGAAGACGTGAGAGCACTGGCATTTTTACCAATGGCTTTCGCAATTGTATCTTCTGGCTTTCGACCCATCTTATCGGCCCACATCAAAATAAGCAACAACTTCATCTGCGGTGTGTTGTTGACCTTGCCGCCCTGAAAATTCTGGCCGATGAATTGTTTGCCGAACGCACCAGATGTGAAATCCATGTGGTGTTCGATGATGAAATTGATCAAATCCCTGTTCTGCATGTAAAGCTGAACTGTTTCAGGAGGAGCAATGTTTTTTAGCTTGTCGAGTTGTGGCTGATAGTGCTCCGGGTCTTGATGGCCAATTGCCTGAATCTTTCCAGTGGCTCCCGGAGTCTGCCATGGCTGGCCACCGATAGTTGTGGCTGTGGACTTCCCGATGTCGTGTAACCACGCAGATAAAGCCAAAATCTGCTCTTCTTGCGTAGAAATAGAGAAGTTGATGTCGGCAATGGCTGGACCAATCACTGGGTCTCGTTGCAAAATTTGTAATTCGGCTACAGCTTTTGGAATTGCTCTTCGCACGAGCTTGGTGTGAATCAGAGCATCTCCTTCTGGATGATGTCCCGGATCTTGCGGCACGCCAGACAGCGTGCCGCTATATGCTTGTGCCAATTCACGTCTGGTTTCTAGCCACTTTGAAAAACTCATGCAGTTATTTAGCAGCGGCCAGTCTTATTTGCCCATGTCAATTCTGGGGTAATATCGAGGCAAATCCCAATTTGCTTTGTTGAGAGAGTTGTTGATCATTGGATTGTAGAACTCCAGCGTGAGAGATCTTTGTTCCTCCTGCCAATCATACAGAATCTTTTTGGGTAACAGACCATCATGAGTTATTTCGCAGGAGGCTAAAATTTTTCCGTTGAGGTCTGAAATAACAATGCCATCCATCCGTTTGATGGACTTGTTTATGAACATTGAATACAGGACTTTTTGATTCATTGAGTTGACTTTTTGCCAAGTGACAATGACGTGTTTTTCGTTTTCTGTAATCTTGGCATCGGTTACATCTATTTGATCTATTCCCAATGATTCACGCAGAAACACTGGATTGAATGGAGTCTTCAATCTAGTTTTGTTGTAATCTTCGTATGATGCGTAATACAAGCCGGGATGAACATCTCTTCTGGACCAATACCAGAACAACTGATCGTTAGATCCGAAATCCATTTCTAATCCAATCGGAGTCCACAGTTTAAGCCTAAAGTTCTTGGATTTCTCATAGTACATCGTGCCTGATATCCTAAACCTCATGCTGTTTTCCCAAACCTTTACGGATACCTGAGATCCATCAAAAGATGTGATTTGGCTGTTGATGTGATTGAATTCGTCAATCACAATTTTAGATTGAGAAACTGGCGGCGGAACAATTGGCGGCCTAATAACTTCTTGTGGAATTTGTATCTGTGCAATTGGTCGTGGTTCTCCGAATCTTGTCCAAAGCACAAAACATGTGGTCCCCATCATTGAAACAATGCCAAAAATCAAACACAATCTGATGGTTCTAACATTCACATTTAACTCCGAACAAAAAAATAACCTTGGCCATAGGAATAGCCAAGGTTATTATAGTATGAGTCAATTCGTTGATTACGAGTGAGTCAATGTGAATTGTGGTGTCAGGTTAAGAACGTCTTGGTTTGCAAGTACACGAGAAGTTGCGAAGAGTTCCGCCCACAGTACGACGTTTGATGTAGCTCCAACAACGTAGTATCCGTAAATTGTGTTACCGGAAGCTCCACATGTCCATGACAAAGGGGCTGATCCGTAAGACGATTGTGCAACGCCGCCGATGATTGCCGAAGCACTCCACAGAGCACGTGTCAATGTCATGACTGCGTAGTTTGTGAATGTGGCTTCTGTAAACGATCCGGGAGTCGAGGTTGCGTCTGGAGTGTAGTTGTTTTGATACAGCTTGAGGTAGTAGCCTTCATCTGTGCTCAATGCTTTCTTGAGCATTTTGTCGAGCAACTGAAGCTCGCCCAAGTTTGGGGTCCATAGTGTCATGTTGTTGTTCTCCTAAAGGGGTTCAGAAGATAGATATGCAGCAGGATTATATTTTGACACTATGATTATACTGGACATGAAACCTTCACCAGAACAACTACGACCATTCGTCGAAGACAGAAAAGCCGGAGCGACAGAATTTGGAGTGTCTGTAAAGACAATTTCCAGATGGATGAAGGAGGATGGTCTATACAAACCAAAAAAGAATTACGGAAACAAGTTAAACTTGGAAAAAGCTAGAGAGATCCGTAAAAAATACGCAGATGGGTCTGAAATCAAAGAATTGGCAAATGAATATCAAGTGACTTTTTCCACAGTCAGTCGTATAGTTCAGAACATCACTTATCCAGAAATTAAGGAAACAGCAATAGTTTCCGTGACATACAACATATTCTAATGTTTTGGAACTTTAGGGTTTCTGTCGTTGTTTGGCAAAACAAGTTTTTGTCTGCACTTGATGATTGCTGGCAATAAAGCCCGACTTGTAGTTTTACAACTGCCAAGTACCTTGCAGTCACCATAGTAATAATCGCCAGTCAAGCAGATGTTTCTCCTATTTGGCTTGAGTGCAATACATCCCAGAGTTTTGTTACAGACATCATCTGCCAGTGTGTAGATTGCATCAGACTTTCCGTAAATGATGATTCCTCCGCTGGCAGTGTAACTGTATTGTCCACGCAAACAAGTTGCAGATCCTCCAATCACAATATTCTTTTTGCCAGCAGGTAGGTAACGATAATCAACTTGCAGAGGAGACGATGTTCCTGCCATGTCGATTCCTCCAGTTGCTGTGTATTTGAGATATCTTTTATTGACTTCAGCCGATCCGCCGCAACGAACTCCGCCTGTGGCGTTAGCCGCCATCGTTGCAATTGTGTTGGACCCGACAATTATGCGTCTTCCTAATGGTTTGTATTTGTAAGTTGTTTGGATTGGCTGATTTGTCCCGCCCATCGTGATTCCGCCAGAGGAAACATAGGTTCTACCCCACACAGCATATGTTGTGCTGCCAATTGTAATTCCTCCGCTTGCCACAGCGTAACAGAATCCAAGAGGTTTTGTCTTTGAGCTTCCGCCAATTACAATCCCACCATCAGATTCATACGACCAATCAATCTTGTGAGTAACCAATAGATCAGAAGATCCGCCTGTGACGACTCCTCCAGATGAACTCGGCAAATGCTTCAGTAATTCTGGTCCGTGTCCGCCAGTTACAGCACCTCCACTAGAGACAACATTCTTTGGATTGTTGTAATTGACAGAATTTCCACCAATAACAATGCCGCCATTCGCAATGATTGTTGTTGTTTTTAGAATTGAGGCAGTGCTGCCAACAATCACTCCGCCAGACCCGGATTTGAAAGATATAACCTTCACAGAAGCAGTGCCGCCAACAATTACTCCACCAGAAGTGAAAAGTGCGTTTTCGAATTTGATGGTGCCGCCAATTACAACACCACCAGAACCAACAGAAACTTCTATCTGATTTACTCTAGCCGTTCCGCCAGCGACAGAACCTCCAGATGCGATTGTGTTGTAATTGAATGCTGGATAAGAGCTACCACCAGTTATCACTCCACTAGATGCAGTTTTGGAAGAGACTATTAAAACAGATGCTGATCCACCAGCTATCGCTCCGCCAGATGTAGTTCTGGAAGAAACTATTGAAACAGATGCTGATCCACCAGCAATTGATCCGCCCGATCCAATGGCATTGTTTGTAAAATTGACTGTTCCGCCAGCAACTGCTCCACCAGTTGCTGTTCTGTAAGAAACGATCCTGTATGTGGCTTCACCACTAGCAACCACTCCACCAGTTGCTGTGTTTTTGTTATTTTGTGTGTTTGGAGCAGTACCGCCAGTAATTGCTCCACCAGTTGCGACCACACTATTTGCAAATACAACTGCACCGCCAGTAATTGCTCCACCAGTTGCTGTTCTGTAAGAAACAATCCTATACGTGGCTGTGCCGCCAGTGACCGCTCCACCAGTTGCTGTGTTTTTGTTATTTTGTGTGTTTGGAGCAGTGCCGCCAGTGACTGCACCGCCAGTTGCGACTATATTGTTTCCAAATACAACTGATCCACCAGTGACTGCACCGCCAGTTGCAGTTCTGGAAGAAACAACCTTGTATGTCGCAGATCCACCAGTGACTGCACCGCCAGTTGCAGTTCTGGAAGAAATAACCTTGTATGTCGCCGCACCGCCAGCAACTGCACCGCCAGTTGCAACTACATTGTTTCCAAATACAACTACACCGCCAGTGATCACACCGCCTGTTGCAGTTCTGGATGATCTAGCACTTACAGAACAAACTCCGCCTGTGATTGCACCTCCTGTGCTTGTTACGGAATAGATCACACGGACTGTGGTTGAACCACCGGTGATCACGCCACCAGTTGCAGTTCTGGAAGATCTAATGCTTACAGAACATGCACCACCAGTAACCGACCCACCAGTTGCTACTCTGGAAGAGATCAACTTGACTGAAGCTGTCCCGCCAGTAACTGACCCACCAGTTGCTACTCTGGAAGAGATCAACTTGACTGAAGCTGTCCCACCAGTAACTGACCCGCCAGTTGCAGTTCTGGAAGAGATCACACGGACTGTAGATGCACCGTCAGCAATCACACCTCCAGACCCAATTTCTGTATCTCTTATTGGATCTAGTGATGTACCACCAATGACCACACCGCCAGTCGCAGTTCTGGATGATCTAATACTTACAGAACATGAACCACCGGTGATCACACCACCTGTGGCAGTTCTGGAAGATCTAATGCCTACAGAACAAGAACCACCAGTGACTGACCCGCCAGTTGCAGTTCTGGAAGAGATCACACGGACTGTGGCTGTGCCGCCAGTGATTGCACCACCTGTTGCAGTTCTGGAAGATCTAATGCCTACAGAACAAGAACCGCCAGTGATTGAACCGCCTGTGGCAGTTCTGGAAGATCTAATGCCTACAGAACAAGAACCACCAGTGACAACTCCACCAGAAGCAACAATCTGGATGTAGTTGACAAATGACATTTGAAGTGGCGGTTCATCCATCAACTCCCATGGATCTTGCCACAATGCAGCAACTTCTCCATCTTCAATTGTTCTATTCCAGATGAATAAAGTCGAAATGAATCCCTTGTGAGGGTGGCCAGAAACGTCATTACCAATTCTTATTTTCTGTAAGTTAAAGGCAGATGAACCACTTGTTCCTGTTGCCATCAACAACCCGTTGACATACCAATATACATTCGCTCCGCTGCGTGTCAAAGTGACATTGTACCATCTTTTTGCAGTAAGACTCAAACTGGTGCTGACTGCCGCTCCACTGTTGAATTGGGAAGTCAGTGTAATTGTGCTCACATCGTTTTGGATAGTGAAATTCGATCCAGAACCATCGGAGAAATATAGCGGAGTTTTTGTGCTGTTGGTTCCATCATCATAGAACAACAAAGATATGGAAAAATTTGTTACAGATGTTCTTGAATCCGAAGCCGAGTAGCCAGCAGCAACAAGTGGTTGAACGCTAAGAGTTTGGCATTTTAATGCTGGCCCTATGTCTGTTACATCATATGCGTCTGAACTAACAAGAGAAAAATCTAATGCGTTGAACCCAAGATCATGTGTTAGTCCAATGGTTCTTTCCCAGAAAGGGAATCCAATAATTAGACCACGAGAAATGTCTTTGTCTAAACGATATCCGGGGCACCACATTGGCGGCTGCAACCGCATGTCTGCCAATACCGGAACGCTACCATAACTTCCCGGATTTCCAAGTGCAAACACCGATCCTGCATCGTTTTCGAAAACGATGGGATCTGTGGAAAACTCCGGGATTGTTTGATCAAAGGCAAGCAATCCAAATTGCATTTCAAGTGGATCGTTCATTAAGTCAAATTAACCGTGGCTTGCTTATATTTTACCGTTGCTGTTACTGATGCTCCGCTGCTGTTTGACAACAAAATCTTAAACTTGCTGATAGAGCTTCCGCTGACAGTAAATGTTCTGTATCTTGTAACACTTGTCGAAAACGGCATTTGGAAACCCCAAGGCAAATCATTGGTGGTTTCATAGTTTGTTCCATCGACATCTCTGAGCAAATAAACCTTTACTCCTTCTGTGGCTGTGCCGCCATATGCAATTGTGACAGATACTTCCGTCACAATTTTCACATCATTGCTGATCGCCGTGCTGATTGTTGAAGTTGAGGCATTGGTTATCGTAGATGCGTTAATGCTGGTAGTTGTCCAGTTTGCGTCCCATGCGGGATTGAATGTTGCCATAAAAACTCCTCCGTGGCTCTCTAATATGTATAGTTATGATTCACGCACCAATTAAAGGCCCTCCTGATGCCAAGGGATGGGAAGGAGCCTTAACAAAAAAACCTTGGGATTACCAAATCACAGCGGCCATTCCTGTACTGGATACTCCAGATGAACTTGAATTGGTTGTATCTTTGTTGAGGTTACAAACAGAGAAGCCATACATCATGATCATTGATACGGGCAGCGAACCTGAAAATTTTGCACGTATAGAGAATATGCGTGCAGAAGATGTTGAGGTTCATGTTCTTCGATTGAATGGGGTGGAACACCCCAGCGATTTTCCAGCAATGGCAATGGATTTAGCTTTCAGTTGTTGCAGAACAAATTATCTATTTGCAACTCATGCAGATTGCTTTTTAAGAAGAAGAGATTTCTTAGAGTACATGATTGGACTGACAAACAAAGAAAATCCTGCTGTTGGGTATGAAATAAGTCCAAGAAATCATAAAGACTGGAAAGGCATGATCAGCCACACGGCCAGCATGTATCACATGCCAACCATGGATAAAATTGGCTTTGGCTGGTCAATCAGGAGACTATGCAACCTGTTTGGAATCGAGAGCAAAAAGCCAGATCCCATGAGACCTAACTGGCCAGATACAGAGCTTCTTGGCAATTACTTGTTAAAGTCGTACAAAATCACACCAAAGTTGATTGGATCTGAAGAAAACTTCAAGCCGACCATAGATGAGAACATTTATCACGCCAGAACACTGACTTCTGGGAAGCTGTATTGTCCAGAATACTATACCATGGCAAAGGAATGGGCTGAGCACGCTATGGAAGAAGCCAGAATCAACATTGCCGAGTGGAGTCAAACTACTTAATCGCAAGTTATCAAATCTTTGAGGTCTGCCTTCAGATTTTCCTTGTACCACATATATAACTTAACGATCTGGTAAATCAAAGATATGGAGAAAAACCCCAAATGATGAAATATAACGAATGGAAGCTTCTGCAAGAATCCACATTTTCACTTGGTCTAAAGAACTATCCAACAGTTGGCGGTCCAATTGGAGGAACTGGTTTCCAAGAAGGCGGATTTAACTTCGGCGGCAAAGACGACGAGGATGATGAAGAGTCTGACGAAGACGATTTTGATGATGATTCTGACGAAGACGAAGATGGTGATCTGGAAGATGATCAACTTGATGGCGATATTTTTGGTGCCAGCAAGGAAGAGGGTGGCCCACAGAAGTCATTCCCGCCAGACGATTCTGAAGATATGGAAGGCGGCGATGACATGAACTTTGATGATGATCAGTTCGATCTCGCTGGCCTCGGAGATGACCACAGCAGCTTCGGCAAAACTGGTCCAAAAGATAAGCTAGGCGGCGACATGGCCCAAGTTGGAGACGACATGGGTGGTGATATGGGCGGAGGCATGGACGACATGATGGGTGGCGATGACATGGGTGGTCTCGGCGGAGACGACATGGGCGGTGCCGGTCTTGATGACATGTTGGGCGGAGACATGGGTGGCGATGACATGGGTGGTCTCGGCGGAGACGACATGGGTGGTCTTGAGGATCTCGGTGGCATGGGCGATGAAATGGGTGGCGATGAAATGGGCATGGGCGAACCTTGTCCAGATTGCAATCCAGACGGAGAAGGCGACCCAGACCCAGAATGTCAAACATGTAGTGGCGAAGGTTTCTTGGATGATATGGGCGGCGATGACATGGGTCTCGGCGGCGGCGAGATTGATGGTGGCGAGATGGGTCACGACATTGACAAGATGAATTTCTTGTCCAAGATGACCAACTACCAGAAGAAGTACATGGGTGCTAATCCGGGTCAGGGCCAACCACAGATGATGGGTCAGCCACAAATGGGTCAAGCCCCACAGATGGGCGGACAACCACAGGCTCAACAGCCTCAAATGACTCCTCAGCAAATGCAACAGATGCAGCAACAGCAGAGAATGCAGGGGCAGCAATTCCAGAAGAAGATGCAGAGAAAGTTCATGGCAAAGTCACAGCCACCAGTTTTGCAAACACGTAAGCCAGATATTGGCGAAGACATGAGAAAGAAAGCATACTGCAACACATGTGAAAACACGGTTGGCACACATAAGGAGACACAAGATGACTTCTTCGCCAATCTTGTAAAGAACGCCAAGGGAGAGACTCGCAAGAAGTTCTCCAGCGGTATCTACGAAGACGCATTGCTTCAGGCCGTTGATCCTAGCTATGACCCACAAGCTGGTCAGGCAGGATTCGCTCCTCAAGGACGAGTCGGCTCTATTGGCGGCGGTTACACACAAGATGACATCAAGGATCTTCCAGTTTTGGGAGAGTCCAAGAAGTATCCGACTCTTGATCAGTACCGCAAGGCAAAGTCCAAGAAGAGACGCTAATTAGTCTTCAATACCAGATCGAAGATAGGAAACAGCCACAGAGATGTGGCTGTTTTCGTTTATAGAGTTGCGACGTATTCTCGGATACCAGACCTGAGATCATATTGTGGCATGTATCCAAGTTCACGAGTGGCTTTCTCAATCGAACACTCTGTATGTGACTGGTAAGTTTCTGGGAAAGGGCAGTCAATGTACTGTATGCGTGGGATTCGCAATGCGTCTTTCAAATCCCTGTGACATGTTTTAATTTTGACAGCCGTCCATGCTTCATCAAACACTTCATTGAACGACCACGATCCTCCAGCCCCAATGTTGTAGATGCCTGTCTTGTCAGATTCAGACGCCAAGATATTGGCATCCACAACATCTTTCACATACGCCCAATCACGTTTTTGTGTGCCGTCTTTGAACAAGACAACATCTTCCTCGGCCAATATTTTTCTAAGGATTTGGCCAACCATGCTCATCCGCTTGCCCTTTTGAGATTCTCCGGGGCCATAGACGTTGCAATATCTTAAACCAATCACAGAGACGTTGTTTTCTTTAGCAAAGCTCATGGCAAATTTGTCGAAGGCAGCTTTGGATTCTGCGTAAGGGATCAATGGTTGCATCGGTGTGTCTTCCATGTAAGGAGCCGGAGCGTTACCATAGACAGCCGTGCTTGACGCATAGACGAATCTCTTGCATCCTCCTTGGAGTGCTGTCATGAACAGCTTGATCGGGCCATAGACGTTTGCTCGCCACATTTCATTGCTGTCGAAACATCTGGTGTCGTTGTTAGCCAATTGATGAAATACAACATCTTTCCCAGAGACGTGCATCCAGTCGATACCCTCAAGAGAGGGGTAAAGAACTTTGTGTACGCCACTGATGACTGGCTCAGATCCATTTGCTGTGATCGTGACTTTATGACAATCCTTGACAAGTCTTTCTGTAAGATTGCGGCCCACAAAGCCGCCACCGCCTGTTACTAACACATCCATATTTTTCTCCGTTGATTTACTTGAGTGTTGCGGCTATTATACAGCCAATTGAAATGTTGCACAAGTTTAAGAGGATGTGTTGAATGCTGACAATGACCGAGCACTTCGAACGCCTCACTGATCTAGGGCTGAAGCCTATCCCGTTAAGGGAGAACTCCAAAGCTCCCATGAGTAAGTGCTGGCAAAAAGATTGGGATTGGAAGAGAAACCATGATAAGTTTCGCCGATTCCCCGATGCAAATATTGGACTGCTGCTTGGAGACGTGATCGACGTTGAGGGAGATAGCGAGCATTCCAACAAGCTATTGTTGAATCTCATTGGGGATTACCCTCATCCCTGCTATCGCAGCACTCGCTCAATCCATCACTTGTTCAAAACACCAGACCCAGAACTGCGGATTTTGAAACACAAAGAGATTGAGTTCCGAGGCTGCGGACATCAATCTGTGTTGCCACCCAGTCAGCACTTCGGAGTTGAATATCGCTGGATCACGGAGTTGTTCCCGATTCCAGACATGCCTGATCGGCTGCTTCGATTCTTCAATATGCTGCAAGGCGAGAGGGACAGGATCAAGCCGGGTTGCGTCAGAGTCTGGTGCTCCGCCTGCCGATCCGAATGCCATTTGCATCAGAAACGATTCCAATTGGAATTGGAAGCGTTTAAGCTATTGGGGTCTTCATGGGAGTGTCAGAACTGTCGGACAATTGACATGCGACCTCTGGTTCGAACTTTGCGAAGTCACAAGTAAGTTTTGTGATGCAAAGTTGGTTCAGGCTAATACGGCTTTGGTAAGCTTCTTCCTTTAGAGTTGAGTGCAGAGATTCCGACAATCTAACCGTTATGACTTTCATTCATAGCTCCATAAATGAAAACCGGGGCGTGGCACTTTCGCACCACGCCCCGTGTTTCGCAGAGAACCCCTTCCCTACTGGTTAGATTGTATACGATCTCCGCTACGGTTTCAAGCCGTCTTGATTCGCCACTCTTCGTAAAAGCTTTTTGGTTTTGTGTCGCAAAGTGCGAGCATTTCATCTCTTAGCTTAGGCGGCATCAGTTTTTGTGCCAATTCGTAATGCGTCTGGACCTTTGCTTTTTCGCCAGTCCTAATCGCTTCTCGTATGGCAAGAGGGTCGTAGGTCAAACACTTCCAAGCGTCGGCTAAATTAGAGGTGTTATAGAACACGTCCCAGTCAAATGACCAATGCTCCTCGCCTCTGCCAGACACCACGAATTCCGTCACAAATTCGCTCATGTCGTAAATGAACTCGACGAAGCGAGGACTTTGCAACCAAAAGTTTGAAAGCGACCGATATTCCATGCCATAGTCCTTGACACGATAACGGCCTGCTGCTCCATACATCTCACGTCTAACGCTGGACGTTGGATCTTTGTCAAGCCACAATGACGGCACGCCCAAGAACAAATCCATCATGTACATGGCCAGTATGCCATTATTGCCGTCTGTCAAAGATTCATGTCCAAGATGAATGTGTCCTCCACATGTTCTTAGCGTTCCATAGAGGATTTCATCGACAGGGCCTTTGGCCATCGACATGGTGTATGGGCAGAATTCTGGGTCACAGTTGACCTTCTTGGCATCTGGATGCTGCAACTCTTCTCTATCGAAGTGTTGAGCGGCTTGCGGCACAATCTGGAAAGGATGTGCCATTTCTGCAAAGAGTTGCAAGCACTCCTTGAAGTTAGCCACGGCCTCTGATTTAGAACGGCTGGGCTTGATCGCACATTCGGCGAGCACATTGTCGTAGTAAAACTCGTGCCCCCTGATTTTGATGCGGTTTTCAATATCGCCTTGAATGATTCCGATGGCACTTTTGTACTTTCCATCTTTACAAATCATGAATTCTGGATCTGAACCAAATGAGAACATGTTACACCTCTCTGTGCCAATGCGGGAAATCACTTTCGGTGTATCCATGTGCGAAACCACCAAGTCCACAATCGTCATGGATTGTGTATACACCCACATCAAGCCGATAATTCTTCTCTATCGACCTGTGAAAAATCTTGCGATCACCAAATCGCAAGATCGTACTCAGGCCATCCCACCCACTTTCCAAATGGTCGGCGTCGTTATCGTCATGCGACTCACCCCACTTGGTTTTTCTGTCTGGTTTCCAGTTGTAAGGTTTGAGTTTTTTGTTGTAGATTTGTCTCAATGTTTCATCGACATCTTGTCCAATTGGATGGACCATGCCGATCCTGAGCAACAATGTGTAGAGCGAAATCATTGGAGGAGCGATCATCCAACGATTGCTGCCCTCGACGATAAAAACTCCAGACCTTCTGTAGATTGGTGGCGGATTGACGCATTTCTCAAAAATGGTTTTCTTCATTTTGAGTTTCTTTTCAATCCCATTTAGGAACTCACGGCAATTAGTCAAAAGCTTCTGTTCGAACTCTTGATCTCTCCAATTACAGACCATGATCCTTGTTTTGTCTTTACAGATAGCTGGATTTTTGGCTGGATCGTACTCAAAACCATAAATCTCGAACTGAGCATTGTTCAAGAATCCAAAAATTGTATCCTGCATGAAGTCTTTACACCAAACAAGTTGATGAACCTGTTTGTAATCTTCTGAGACATAAGCGAATTCCATCCCATCTTGTGGGATCTGTGAGATTCCTTTCAAGGTCTTTGGATGCCACTCGACCTTTCTTTCTGCAACTTTACGCATGTTTCCTCCCCAAACAACATTAGGATGTTACTAAGTTAATTTGCTATGGTCAAGTGGTAAATACAGAAAGGAGCAACATGGCGACAACAACTGGTTCTGACATTTCTGTGGTTTTATCTGGCGGCGGGGACAATCTAAACCCAGATCATTCTTTGGGTGGAGCGGCATCTGTAACACCAATTACATCAGACACATTGAACAACTTGTTCAATGACGTTTCATCTGAAGAAAACACGTCTGGAATTGATGATTACAGATGTATCTATTTTTTCAACGACGGCGACACAACTGTTTATGATGTGAAGACGTTTATTCTCAGTGATTTCGACGCTGGTGCAACCATGCAAATAGGAATCTCTAACTACAACGAAACACAAAGAATTCTCATAACTGGTCTTCCATCTGGAGGGTCTGTAACACTATCTTATGACGGCAATGAATTTGTGTTGAATTATGATTCAGACATTTCTGTGATGGCATTGGCTCTGCAAAATTCACTCAACGCAATGGTTGATGTAAACAGCGATCCAATTCTTCAAGACTGTGTGATAACAGCACAACCAATTCAAACAAACATTTTGTTTGATGTTCTGTTTGCAGGAAGAGATGGATCAAGGCTTCATCCCACAATCCAAGTCATCACAAACAGTTTCACGCCATCTGTGACGGTGACAGTAAGTAAACTCCAGTCTGGGTCTCCAATCAACACAACCGCCCCTCAAATTGACAGCAGCACTACTCCACCGGGAGGCGTCGGATTCTATGCCTCAGACCTAAATTCGCCAATCACGCTGCCTAAGCTTCGTACAGGCGATGGATTTCCTCTGTGGATTGAAAGAGTGATTCCTGCAAATACAACAGCAAAATCGAATGATGGTTTTAGTGTAAGGTTCCAAGCGGAATCATTGCCTTCAGGAAGTTAAATGACAATCAAAAAATGTTTTCAATGCAACAAAACTACTTACACTCCGGTCCATGTTACAGAAGTGGCAAAAGATAAAACCGTCTATACCTATGACCTGTGCAAGAAATGCGGCGAACATCTAATGAATATCGACAAGGTACAAAAAATTGATCTCAGTCACATAAAAACTCCAGAGCAGTTGCTGGATTTTATGACTGCTGCTGCACAAAATACTCCAAAGGAAGACCCCAAACCGCCATGCCCCGGATGCGGACTGACAATAGAAGAGTTTGACAAGAAGGGACGATTCGGATGTGCAAAATGCTATGATCATTTTACAGAAAGAATGGAGCAGCTTGTATTCCCTTACCACAAAGCCAACTCTCATGTCGGGAAGATCCCAAAGAAATATCTTCATGAATTGTGCAATTCATCGCCCGAAGAAAAAACAAAACTCCTCAAGCTCCAACTGGCAAAAGCCGTAGAACTTGAGGAGTACGAAAAAGCTGCTCAATTTAAGATTGAGCTTCAGGCTCTTGAAAATCCTCCATCATCTTCCGAGGGTCAATAATTCCAAACCCCTCATAAAATTTTGGATCATCATATTTTTCAGATGTCTGAGTCGTGTACCTTCTGAAAATCTCTCTGTAATCATCAGCAGTATCTAACTTCAATTTCACTTTTCCTTTCTTGACGTAAGATAGAACAAGTGCAGCAACACCTACAGCAAATGGGCAAGCCATTGATGTGCCAGACAAAGTGGCGTACCAGTTGTCAGGAACAGTGCTGAAAATGTCTACTCCGGGAGCCATAAAGTCCAGATTCTGACCAGTGTTCGAGAACTTGGCCCGGCTGAACTTCTCGTCAATAGCTCCGATGGCAATTGTTTCAGGGTAGTTTGCTGGGTAGAACACTTCTTTTGTTGTGCCTGCATTACCAGCCGCTACAAAAGTTGGAATGCCTTTGGATGCAGCATACTGAATCGCTTTTCTAACTTGCTGTACTTTCATAGGAGATCCCAAAGACATCGTAATGATGTCGGCTCCATTATCTGCGGCCCACACAACTCCCTTGGCTACATCCAGCAAATTGCCGCTGCCTTTGCTGTTTAACACCTTGATCGGAATAACTTTTGCCTTTGGGCACACTCCAACCATTCCAATGTCATTATTTTCCGCAACTAGGATTCCAGTTACGTGCGTGTTGCTAACAAAATGTCCATTGGCAATATAGTTGTGATGTTTATCAACTGTAAAATCATAAAAATATCCTTCATACTTTTCTACAGAAACAGATTTGACTCTTCTGAAGGAACGTAAGTATGATGGCTTTATTTTAGATCTTTCTATTTTTTTTGGGTGTGCTAGATGTTTAGAAAAAACATCTAGCAATGCTGTAAATGATATTTGATATACTGGATTGTTGCTTTGAATGTTTCTATTTTTTCTTTTATCAAAAAATGGACCAGAAACATAAGATGATAATCCACATGAATTCAAAAAGCACGAACACTTATTAGCGAATTCGAGACTTGCTGTAGTAATTCTGTTTCTAGTGTTGGTTTCTGAAATACAACCATCACCATCAATTATTCCAGCAATAAACGAAGCAGCAGACTCTTGATCTGTTTTTCCAACCCATTCTGGAAAATCTTGTATAAGACTCTTTTTTCCTGATTTAACACCCATTGCCAACACGCATTTAACGGCGTTTTTTCCATAAACCAAAATCCTGTTTGATTCTACAGTAGATGACCATAGTTGTTTGTCTGCAATAGATTTTATCTTATGAAGAATTTCTGGAGTTTCTGAATGTACTTCGAATCTATCTTTGCATACATGCCCATCAGTTAAAACAATGCCAGCAATATATGCTAAATCTTCTGTGATAGTAAATGTTTTAGATTCCATGATCCAATGTTTGTTATAACATTTTTTGCACATTGATGGGAAATCTCCATGCCAATATCGTAAATGATGATTACATTTTGTGCAAACAAATGTATCTTGGTATGTCAAAGACATTGATTGCCCTAATTTGCCAGAGAATTCCCCTCTTCCAAAGATGAATCCGTCTCCAACACAAATTTCATCTGCTCTTTTTCTAATTACATCAAAAATTTTATGATGTCTATTTTTGAGAAGATAAACAGGATGCCATGGAGTCAATTTATAAACTTCTCCTCCTTCAAGTTGAACCTTAACAATAGTTCCATCAATTGGCAGTTTTTGAATTGAAGTAATATGTCCAGAAACCGATTCTTGTGTTTTTACATCAAAAGAATATGTGTGTATTTTTAGGTCAGAAATATCTTTTATTTCATATTTTCCATCATTTGTCGTAACAGATTTTGAATCAACTTGTAAGTTTTCATAAAGTGACTCTATATTGTCAATCCCAGAAAAGGAGGTATGAATCAATGTATCTGCACTAACACATCCGTGGCAATTATCATCTTCGGGAGGAGTTCCCGGAGTGATATAGTTGATGCCTTCCAGTAAATTGTCTTTAAGATCTGGGTGATCAAGATCACAGCCAGTATTATGTACTCTAACTGGACCAACACCACAACCAAAAGTATGATCTTCTGTTTCCAAGTCATATACAAAACCATTGTATTCAATATCGAATATCTTTTTTATTTCTCTTTTGGATAAAGTTTTCTTTTCTGACTCTGGTTTGTTAAGAGTAATTCCTATGATATTTTTCTTATCTTCTCTACAATGTATTGAATAATCTTGATCCAAACACATATTGTTTAATACCAACAATCCAGATGCTAATATTTGACTTTTTGTTGTCCAGTGATGAAATTTCCAGCTTAATCTACAATCTTTATGGTATCCGTCTCCATCGTTATATCCGTCTAAAAATGAGATTTGGATATTTTTTGGTGAATTAAATATTTCATTTGGAACTCTTTTTTCTTTACCGATAATCCATTCTGAATTTATTTTATTCCATAATGATCTGTTGCTAATGACAAGCTTGTACATCCCATTGTGCGGTCCATCAATTCTACTGTGAACATTCAATTGTTCTTTGACTATTTTTTGTGCTTTTTCAAGTATTCCTAATTTGTTTTGAGATAAAGATATTATGTAATTTCTGTTTGTAATGAGCGGAATTGATCCTTCGGCTGCAAAAAATCCCATAAACCAAGCTAAATCTTCATTTCCTTGAAAAAACAAACCATCTTTCAATGAAAACTTTTTAAGACCAGAGAAGCTTAATTCATCGCATGTTTTTACGTCTTTTGCATCTATCAATTTACCATTCGATGATATTAAGCTGTGATTTGGAGTGACATCAACTATTCCGCCTCGCAAACAAATCCTTTTTACTAAACCGTTATAATCATGTCTTAAAACATGTATTATTTTTTGCCAATTTTTTCCATTTTGTGAATGACCATTCCAAACCAACAAATTATCCACAGTTCTGACTTCTTCTTTTTTGTTTGTAATAATAACATTGGTATTTTGAATATCAAATATTTCTTGTATTGTTAAAACAAAAATTTGTTTTGTGATTGCATTTTTGCAAATTACTGGAGACCAAGAAGGAGTTGAATCAATCACGGCGATTTTTACACCCTCGCCTTGTGTGTATTGCCAAGCTTTCGGCAGGTCGAATGCTGTGATTCCCCACCCCGCACATTGGCTTGCATCCTGTATTGAAAGACACTCAAATCTTTCGTAAGGAAGCAGTTTGCATTTGTAGTTCTTTTCCTTTTTATTGGACATGAAACACCTCCAGAAAATCCATTTTTCTAAAGGTATATATCGTTCTTAATCAGAACAACCAATTGCTTCTTGTATTCTCTCCATCATTTGAGCAACGCTCACTTGATTGATGCAGTCCAAAAATTGTGTTTCGCAAGATGAAGTGACAACACATGGGGCGTGTTGCCGGTGATGGCATCCAAGACATTTCAGATCGCCAGCTACAACTGGCACCATGTTCTTTGATACAATTCTCGTGCTCGGCTTGATTGACCCAAAGAAGCAAACTCCCGGAACATCAAACGTCTGTGCGACGTGCATCGGGAATGAATCAATTCCAACAAACAGTTTTGCATTTTTGATGACGTAAGCCAATTCGGAAATGCTTGTTTTGCCCCTGAGATCTAAATCGCAAGTAACTTTGTTGTCGGCCAGCGTTCCAATGCAGACCACTTTGTGGCCCGATTGCTGGATCTGTTTTGACAAGATGTCGAACTTCATGCTCGACCAATCTCTTCCAGCCCAATTCGTTCTTCCGGCGTGTAGAACCACATATTCATCTGGAAGATTGTCTACAACTTTTGTATTCAGAAAGAGTGAGCAATCATCGACTGACACTCCAACAACATCCGCATAAGCCTTGAGTAAGTTGGAGTGCGGTCTGTATTCGTATGCCATGTCCAAGTTGTAATACAAGTGGAATGATCTTTCTCCCAAATCTTCATCGGCAACAACTTTATCAATGTGTGGATTGCCTTCCAGAACTTCTGGGCAGATTGTGCTGAACATTACTTTGCATCCCGGATACATCTTTTTGAGTGCAGGGGCTATAGCAGCAGCGACAAGAACATCGCCATGGGCCGCTTGTCTTCGAATCACGATTGATTTTACATCAGGACCGGCGTCTCTTTTTGCTTTGACGAACTTGTCGATTCTTCCAGAGTTGACCCACTTGTTCATGAAAAAGTTTTTGTTGTGTTCATTGAATTTGTGTCCGGCAGATTTTGAATGTTGGCCAGAGTGGTATATCCTAGAATTTGGTTGATACATCACCTTGTAGCCCATTTCTCTGACAGTCATGCAAATTTCAGAGTCCTCCCAATATGCAATTCTGTAGTTTGGATTGAATCCACCGATTTCTTGGAACAGTGATTTCCTTATGGCCAAACAAGCCCCAGTTACCATCTCTCGTTCTTGAGCTTCAAAAATTTCCTTTGGACAGTTAGTCAAAAAGAATGGACTGCGTAGCCTGACGCCGTTATAGATGTCTCTACCAATATGTTCAAAGCTAGAACTACTCCAGTTCCACTCAGATCCGGCACTGTCTATGATGTCTTTACTTTTAAGCTGCAAGTTTCCAACTATTCCGACTTCATCTTTTTTGAGTTGCCGGATAATTGGTCTGATCCAACCCGGAGTGACTTGCGTGTCTGCGTTGAGAAAGATTAAGTAATCCCCAGTTGCGTTCATGGCCCCGATGTTACATGAGACTCCGAATCCTTGATTTTCTGGACTGTAAATGATCTTTCCAATTGGGCCTGTCAGTTCTGTTTTTCGTTCAAGCCATTTGGACAGCACTGCGTCTTTGGAGTTTTGTGGACAACAATCATCGACAAAGATGATTTCTATTTTTGTGCCATCATTTGTCAAATCCCAAGATGTAATCAGATCTTTGACGGCAGAATAACTTCTGAACATCGGGATGATTACAGATATGTCTGCTTTGTCTTTTGATTCAAACCATGAAGGCGTGCGATATGGCACGTATAGTTGCGATGACACAACAGGTGTGTCCAACAACAATTTTGGCTTTTTGAATGGAGCGGTGAGACGTTGCGATTTTATTGGACGAGTTGCATTCTGTCTTAGAACAGAGACTCGTTTTGCAGCAACAGATTTTTCTGTCTTTTTATCAAATGATTTACGAATTTGCTCTGGGGTCATTCCCCATTTGTTGCGTTTCTGCATCACATTCCGCTTTCATTATTGGTTGTAGCCAAATGTTGTCTTGCCGACAATTTCCATTCCCAAGTTTCCCAAGCCATCTTCTGGTTTGCTTGATCTAGGAACAGGCAGTTCTGTGATTGTGTTTTTGAAATTCGACTTTGCAGGGAACTGATTGTATCTTCTCTCTGATTCGCCAGATCTCGCACGAGATGTGCGGCCTGCGTCAGTTCTCAATTCGTTCCCGATCACGCCTGTCTGTGTCCTTGGAATGTTAGGCGGTATAAGAGAGTAACCAAGACCCTCTTCCAGCCAATGCTTGAAAGATCTCATGTTACATTTCTCCAAGATATGGATCTTGGTTTGTCACCACGGCACCGTTGTCTCCGGTGGGAATCATCTCTTGCTCCTCATCTTCATGAGGACTTTCAACGTGGTGTTTCTTCATTTCTTCCAGATGCTCTTTGATCCTGTTCGGCCAACTAGAAACCTTCTCTGGGGAAACGTCAAACAATTCGGCGAGTCCCTCTCTGTTTGCACAGAGAGTAATGAACTCGTCCCAGAATGAAGTCTCTCCTTCTTGGTGCAGACCGTCTCCAGCCCTAACAGCCGTTAGGGCTTGAGAGTCCATTCCGCTTGTCATAAGCGGACTTTTCTTGTCCATCTGCTCCCAAAGTGAGCGAAACGATAGTGTCATTTACGCCGCCTTTCATTAAGCAGTTGTGTATGGAGGATCATTTGTGACAACCAGCAATGGGTTGTCAATGTCGGCATACTGTGTCTTCAAGTAAACAGCTTGTCTGCCAGTGACGGTGAATGTGCCATCGTCATTGTGTGTTACGTTGCTGCCGCCGAGCAATCCCGGAAGAAGCTGTCTAAACTGAGCTTCATGTTGAGAAGCATTTGTGCGTCCAAGATCTCCGCTGCTCTGATATGCGTCTGGGTGCAACACAGTTCCTGTTCTGGAATTTGTGATTGGACCGTTCGATTCTTGTGCTTGACGAGTCAAGGCAACCCTGAATGTGATGATCGGGTGCAAGAGGTTCGTCGCACTGGTGTATTGCTGTTCTGTTTGGTAATCTGATGGAATTGTCATAATTCTCTCCTTAATAGGTAACGAACGAATCGTCATCCCGCATCGGGACCGCCTTCCTACCTCTATCTATGTTGGAAGGCTGACTTTCTATTGATCGTTTCTTCTGCTTTGGTGTCTGGAAACCAAAGGACTTGTCTGGGTTTGATGCCATCTTGTCAGGTTTGTCTTCGCCGCCATCCATAGTCACGTACTTGGATCTGCAAGGCATGTTAGAATTCGTGCCGACTAATGCCTGTAAAGAGGCACCGCCATACGTCATGCTTGTTCCAGCGTCTTCTGTAAGCCAATCCTTGAATTTCATATCTGTATATACTCTGATATTTGGCAAAAGGAGATTCTATGCAGAAATTGCTTGAGGATATGGATAGATTTATTAAGAACGCAAACTCTAAAGATCTTGCAATCAAATCTGAAGTTGTTACATGCTTTGATTTGAACACAGCTTTAGGTTGCACCCTAGCTGACAAGCTCGAAAGTCTTCATGTAAGCATTGTCGGGGCGTCAAACATATTGATTAAGAATGGTTCGAGTGGATACTTCTGGGTCTTGTGTTCTCCAGAAGTTTTAACCATGTTTGATGTGAACTCAAAGTTCAAGCATCATGAAAAGCACGAATACTATCCGATGGGAATTGCAGACAAACAGTTCGTTGGCACTCTCGATAAAAGATGGAGAGTTTATGTGGACCCAATGATGGAATCGTGTTATCTGGTAATTGGCTGTGGAATTAGCGGAGAGCCGAAAGATACTGCCAGAGTTGCTATCTCCAATTTTTACATTTAGTAGTTAATCCAGATACACTCAATTCGACGATCTTTAGTTTTGACTTGGGTCGCCGGAACAGTCTTCTTTTTGCATTTCCAAGATTTGAAAGACCGATTGTACAGAGGGCATGAATAACCGCTGATCATCACTTTGCCTTTGGCGTTCTTGGCAAGATGAATCAGGTTCATGTGATCTTCTACAGAAAGTTCGTATGGCTCTGTTGTTTCATCCATTGGAATGGAACGCAAAGCAGGAGGATCAAAATAGAACAGCGTGTTGTCTTCGTCCCACACTTTGATAACCTCTACGAAATCTTTGCACAGAACAGTTGTGTTCTGCACTCTTTCTGAAATTTCGGAAAGCTTGTCTGTCATAGCTTCCCATTCATTGGCTGTATCATCGGCCATCTTATCAGACCACGCAAATGCTTTCTTCTTGCCGCCACGGCTCATTTTTCTGAGGATGTATTCATTGACTGCTCTGTCAATATAGTCTTCAAATTCAGTCTGTGATTTGTTGAAGGCGATCTTAAAGGCTCTCTCACTGTACTTCGTGCGTTTGATGCGAGTGATGAACTCTTTTGGCTCATCTCGAATCGCTTTGAACAAAGATACGATGCCGTTGTCAGAATCACAAATGACTTCAGTGTCTGAGGCGTTCTTGTTCAGGAATATTGTTGCTCCTGCACAAAACGGTTCCACATAGGTCATCTGTTCGTAACCTTCTGGGAAGTTGGAAATAATGAAATCTTTCAAGTGCCACTTTCCTTCGGGAGTTTTAATCGGAGGTCGAATCTTCTTCGTATTCATCATCGGAATTCACCAATTCGCCGCAAACGCAGCACTTGTAGTCGAAAGGCCCGTACCCCTCCTTGCTGCCATGATAAAACATCCCTGTCTTTGGCATCTTGTTGTCATGGCACTCTACACAGAGCACTGACATTTTACGCTCCTCTAAAGGAACGCTTTCATCTACGAAAAAATAACAATCTTTGTCCATCTTACATACAATAGAGTATAGGCTTTTTGCTTTTTGTGGTGATTTATGTCGAGACGTATACCGGGTCAAGCATGTTCTTCTTATGATCGGATCTCAAAGAATACCGTCAAAGCGATGTTTCCGATTGGAACCAGAACCAGACAATGGCTTGATTCATTGCAAGATGATCAATGGCAAGTCACGAGCTTCGACCCAAAAATTAGGGTCGTATGTTTCGATCTTGTTAATTCAATTGGGATCTATCATCTCTCGTTGACATTGCCAGATCTATCCGGCAAATCATGGTCTTGAAAAGTAATTCTTGGTCCCCAAGCATTCTTTAGCTTGGCCAATCCTTTTCAAAGCCAATGCGTAAGCTGCTGTTCGCAGGCTCATGCCTTTGTCCAAATGCCTAACCATGATTCTTTCCACGGCATAGTGCATCATGTCCTTAAGATCTTGCTCGATCTTATCGTGGGACCGACTTTCAGCATGTCTGTTTTGCAACCATTCAAAATACGACACAACCACGCCACCAGCATTCGCTAGAATATCTGGCACAACCCAAATTCCTTTGTCTTCGAGGATTTGATCCCCTTCCAAAGTGGTTGGACCATTTGCTAGTTCCAGTACAATTTTTGCACGGACCTTATCGGCTGTGGCCTCTGTGAGAACATTTTCAACGGCGGCTGGAACAAGAACATCAACTTCTAATTCCAACAACTCATCGTTGGTAAGAACATCTCCATCAAGTTCAGCCCAGCCATGTCCATTGCTTCTGTCCAAAACCTGTCTGCATTGTTCAATGTTGATGCCTTTGGAGTTGTATAGTCCACCATGTTCATTGCTGATGGCTACAACCTTCTTACCCTCCACAGCACACTTTTCGGCGAACCAGTATCCAACCTTGCCAAATCCTTGCACGGCAATTGAAAGGTCTCCTAAAGATTCCTTGCGGTATTCTGTGACCAATTTGTCTAGCACATAATATCCGCCGTACCCGGTCGAAGAACGTCGTTCTTCAAGACCTCCAAGGACTGCTGGTTTCCCAGTGATGACATCCAATGGATGTCCACCTTTGATCAATCTGTATTCATCATACATCCAACCCATAACACGTTCGTCTGTGTACATGTCTGGTGCTGGAATGTCTTGATCTGGTCCAATAAAATCCTTGAAGGCATCAATGTAAAGACGGCTGAGACGCTCAAGTTCTCTAGGAGATAACTTGGTTGCGTCTACTGAGATGCCGCCTTTAGCCCCGCCAAATGGAAGCTTTACACAAGCACACTTGAATGTCATCCAGAAGGCGAGAGCCTCAACGTGATCTCGGTCCATGTTTGGGTGATATCTGATACCACCCTTAGTGGGACCGAGCGTTGAATCATATTGGCACCTGTAAGCTTTGTAGATCTTAAGAGTGCCATCATCGTGTCTGCATGGGATTGAAGCTTGCAAAATCTTATCTGGATATTGAAGTCTTTCCCAACTTTCACTGTCAATATTTGCATACGGCAAAGCAGACTCAAGCTGCTTCTTGGCCATCTTCAGCATCGAACTCATCTTTAAGACCTTTCTTGAATTACCTGTTCGTCATCAGCCCTGTGCTTCTTTTTTCTCTTCGGCTCAGGTTTGTTATCTTCTGGAGGAGTCACTTCTTCTTTTTCCTTTTTAGGCTGCTTGAACATGCTTGGTTCATCGAGCCATTTGGAAAATGCGTCTCCGGTTTTATATCCGCTTCCAGCTTTTAGTTTGTCACCGTTGGCATTTGTGATGACATAAGATGGCAGGCCAGATACTCCAAACTTTCTTGTGGTGGAACTATCATTGTCTGTATCAACAGAGAGGAACACATAGTTCATCATGATTGATTTGACCTTAGAGTCTACCAGCGTTTCTTCTTCGAGTTTCTTACACCAGTGACACCATTCTGCTCGGAACACAATTGCAATTGGCATTCCAAGTTCACCGGCCTTTTTTACAGCATCGTCATAATCAGATGCTGTAACTTGAGACTCAGGCTTCGCTTCTTTCTCTTCTTCTTTTTGAGGCTCTTGAATCTTTGGCTTGTCCTTAGAATCAGGAGTCCAATTGTCTTTCCACTTCCAGTTCGTGTCCTTTCCCAAAACCTTCTCAAGTCTATGGTTTACCTTGACATCATAAACCACTAACGCTCCAAACATTGCTATGACGGATACAAGCATCACTAGCAGGATATTCCTTTGTGACATATTCACCTCCATGGTGGTTAGGTCTATTGTATGTATCCCGCATTTTTAGAATCCATCTTTTCGCCAATTGACGATTTGTTCTGGGTCTTTAATAACAATGTAATGATCTGTATTCATCGTTGTTCTGTGAACATCGTTTGCCTGTTGCACAATTCTGGTGTGCCATTCGTCATCTAAAACAACTGGAGTTTCAGACAGAGGGATGTAGGGGCAAAAGAAATATCCACTGTCCATCAAACTTATTTCTTTGTATCCCACATTCCTCCTTATATGACAAAATTTGGTTCCTTAATGAAATATCTTTTTGTTTTTCTGTCGTATCCAACAACGCCAGATTTGTAAAGTTCCATCACAAGCCTGTCATTTGCTGCATGGCACGCATTGTGCTCGGAGACTGTCATGAGTTGCAGGTTCTTGATGTTGTTGTTTGTTTTGTCGCCATCAATGTGATGAACTACCTCGCCCTTTTCAATCATTCTTCCAATTTTCTGTTCCATCACAAGAATGTGTTCTCGCACGGCTCCGCCATACAATCCGCTGCCAACGTAATCCGATGCGACTCGAACTTGCACATAGCCGTTCTGATCAATTCTCTTTTCTCCGACTCTTTCATCAAGATTCCGTCTAATGACTTCTCTCCCCAAGTCTGCGAACAGAGATGGGTCTTTACAATCATCACAAAAATGCTTGAAGTTGTCGTTCATTCTTGACGGCGACATCTGACTGTGTTTTCTATGAAATTCGTTGTTGCAAGAGTCACACTTTAGATGGCATATTTTTACTTTGATTTTCTTCATGAATGGTTTGCCGTACTTGGTTTTCCATTGATGAATATTTTCTTCTTCTGTAATTCTTAAGAACATATCGGCCTCCTATTGTATTAGAGTCCGAATGCAATATTTTTCTTAAGAATTATGCCGCCTTCTGAATTTAAGCAGAAAAAGACGAACCGCAACCGCAAGACTTGGTTGCATTTGGATTGTTGAATACAAACCCTCTGCGATCAAGACCAGCATGGAAATCCACAGTGGCCCCTTCGAGATAGAGTTCGCTCTTACGATCCACTTTGGTTTCGACGCCATGGAAGTTGTACACGCTATCATTGAGCGAATCTCCTTCGCCCTTCTTCTCGAATCCCATGGAGTAACTAAAGCCGCTACAGCCTCCGCCGACGACTCCGACACGCAGTACGTGTTCTTCAGGAGCCATCTTCTGTTCTTCCATAACTCGTTTGACTTCATTCATTGCTAATTCTGTTACTGTGATTGGCATAATGCCTCCTTATAAAATTGGGGCACCGATCAATAGGATAACCCCAAATATGATCGGTGACAAAAGTGTGAATGTTAAGTTGCTCCAAAATGTTGGTGGTCCTTCTGATGGATAAATGCTTCCATCTATGAATGACCAATAAAATCCCCCACACCAAGTCAAAATGCAATAAATGCCGATGACCCAGAGCGGGAAGAACCAACACAAGACAGCAAGTACGGCCAATATTGGCCAGCAGTATGGATTAAAAAGCATCATTTCCTTTGATTTGCAAAACTGGAACATTGTCATAGACTCGAATTACAGAAAACTTGTCTTCACAACAATCAAGTTCCGTTTCTTCAAATAAGATTGGTGTTGGAGTGTCTTCCTCTTCAACAACATAGGCGATCAAAACCTTGTCGCCAACTTTCATTTCTTTTCCGCTGCTATAGAAATTGCCTATAGAACGAAAGATTGCTCCATTCCACACTGATGGATTGATAGAGTCTGCCTCTGAATTTAGATCGTCTTCGACCAGCAATCTTGTGTTTTCAATTTGATGCTGGAATGCTTCTTTAAGTGTCATGATCCTCCAAGAATATAAGACCCATTCTCCCTTTGACTTCTCCAAAATCGACAGTGGTATTTCCCATATTCACGCCATTGCCAACCATCACTGTAAGATCGCCATATTGTTGTGAAACGCCTTGGCGATCTCTAGTGAATCCAATGCCAACACCGCCGTTATCCAGAAGATGAAACTCAAACACAACTTGATTGGTGTCAAGCCTTCTTTTCTTCATGACATTGAGTATTGCAGCCACTGCTGAGTCTGTTAGTTTCATGATTTAAGATAGTGCTACATTCAAAAAGTCAATGGCCTGATCGACATCTTGCTCTCCAAATGTCAATGTTGGTCTGAAACGTATTGATCTTGTTCCAGATTTCAAAACCAACATGTTGTCGTGCAACTTGTTGACAAGTTCATCCCTTCTTTCATTTGAAGGCAAATCAAAAGCAAGCATCAACCCCTTCCCTCGGACGTTTGTGACTTCATTTGTCTTAAGGTTCTTGAGCTTGTTCAAGAAATAATCTCCAGTTCTTTGAGCACGCTCTGGTAGATGCAAGTCTGTAACCGCCTGCATCAGAATACGAGATCTAACCATGTCAACAATGTTACCGCCCCACGTCGAGTTGATTCTTCCGCTGACATGGAATACGTTCTCTGGAACGCTGTCGATTCTGTTGGTTGAACAGAAACCACACACCTGAGTCTTTTTGCCGAAGCACATCATGTCAGGGATAACGCCATAGTGTTCGTAACACCACATTTTTCCAGTCAGTCCAACGCCAGTCTGGACCTCATCAAAGATCAGCATGGCTTGGTACTTATCTGCAAGCTCACGTAGCTTTACAAAGAACTCTTTGCGGAATTGATTGTCTCCACCTTCGCCCTGAATTGGTTCAATGATAATGGCAGCGACGTTGCCTTTTTCCAAAGCATCAGTCATTTCCTGAATCGACATTGCTTCCAAATTTTGTACTTTGGTTTCATCAATTGGGAAGTGAATCTTTGGATTGGTGACTCTCGTCCAATTGAATTTAGGATACCACTTTGTCTTTATGTTATCTTCGTCTGGGCCACCATTGTTCGTCATCGACAACGTGTAACCTGTACGACCATGGAATGCTTCTTTGAAGTGGATGATATCCATGTCAGCATTCTTGGTTAGCTGATACTTCCAATCAAATGCCGCCTTTAGTGCGTTCTCTACACCAAGAGCACCTCCATCAATAAAGAAGTAATGCTCGAAGTCTGGCGTCACTTCAGAAAACATCTCTACGAACATTGCATAATCATTGGAATACATGTCTGAGTTTGCGAGCTTATGAACAGAGATGTCTGCTATTCTTGCGGCCCAGCTATCCATGTATGGATGATTCCATCCCAAGACCTGACTGGCGAATTGAGAATAGCAATCAAGATATCTCTTCCCTGATTCGGCGTCAACAATCCAAGAATTGTCGCTCTTCTTTGTGTCGATCACAACATGAAACCCATCTACCAAGATGTGTTTCCTTAGTCTATCAGATATTCCCATTGCAGCCTCCTTCGCCATTCATGTTATCACATATAAGACCATAATTCAAGATGTGTGGGGTAGATACAGCATGAACAGTTTTCTTGAATCCAGTGCTGAAGAACTATACCAAAGTGCCGTCAAGGCGTTCCCAAACACCACGATGAGACAGCACGCTACTCATCCTATTGTTATTAGAGAACTCCGGTGGACACCTTTTGTCGGAGTTAAGACACTTTTTATCAAAGGACTGGCACAAAATGAAGAGCGTGAATACGGACCTTGCATTCTGTTCAAGGGAGTGAACTATCAAGGAAAAGCTGTTAAAATTACAGCAAGCGATGGTCTGCAATACAATTTCGACAAGCTATCCTTAGAAAATACAGATGTTTTGGTCAGGTGCAATTGCCCAGACTTTTTCTGGAGATTCAACTATTACGATCATTTGGATAAATCACTGTACGGAACTAAAAGAAAAAAGTATGAGTCGCACGGAGGACCACCGGCAAACCCAATGGAATTGCCGGGAATGTGCAAACACATAATGAAGATGACAAAAGTCATTGCTGAAGCAGGGATATTTTTGGAATGATAGACAAAGCAAGTCAGTGGGCCAGCGTATTCGCAGACGCAAAACATGGACACATTCTGTGGGATGGAACAGCAGAAAATCCAACAGATCCTAAGTTGGCGTATTTGACAGCGGTCAAATTCGTCGAGCACGCTGAATATCTGGGATTCTTCAAGCCCGGAAACAAAGTGCTTGATCTTGGTTGTGGCAATGGCAGATTCGCAACAGTTCTTTGTGAGAGAGATGTGCTTTATTTTGGCATTGATCCATGCAAAGGATCAATAGACTTCTGTAAGTCTGTCTTCTCGATCTACAACAATGTGCGTTTCGCTTTTTCAGACATTTGGAACGAAGTCTTCAATCCGACTGGCTCTGTTACAGCAGAAAATTACAAGCTGCCGTTCCCAGACAACTCGCTAGATGACGTGATCGTCTATTCTGTATTTACTCATTTGCAGACTCTGCCAGCCGCTCAGAATTATGCCAGAGAAGTGAGAAGAGTAATGAAACCCGGTGGCAAACTGTTCTGCACTTGGTATCGTTCGCCACCGAATCCAGCCACGAACTATGTTGGCAGAACTTGCTATCATGAACACGAAATCATGAATATGTTAAGCGGACTTCAATTCGATCACACATACGGAGGTCACAACTCCGAATTCTATGATCAATGGTGTTTGTTCTGTACTAAAACCCAATAGAGATACAATTTTTGCGATTGATATCAGCCTTCTCTATTTTTGTCGGCTCCATTTCTTCAAGCATGTCAAGCACTGTTTGAGTGTTGAAATGCTTGCAAGAGTACACATCCATTTGCACTAAAGGCGGCTCTGCTTTTTCCCACACATGAATTGAACAATGACTTGTCTCAATCATTACAATGCCAGCAATGCCACTGTTGCCGGGCACATCCACATAATCCACATGTGGTCCACCAGACTTTGTGATGTTCATGCCAATGGCTTCGACCAGCCTCTTGAGCCAATCCTTGGTTACTTCTGGATCTACAAAAGGCTTCTTGACTTCTGCTCTAATGATTAGGTGCTTATGTTCTACCATGCCAAAGTTCCTTTGCTTTCACATTTGCATCAACGTATCCATCAAAGTTCTCTCCGCAATCGGCCCACCATGAGTTGAGTTTCCTCAAAGAAAGTTGACCCTTCTGGAGATAGTGATTATTAACATCTGTAATTTCCAACTCACCTCTGGCTGAAGGTTCAAGTTGCTTGATGAATTCCCAGACAGTGCTGTCATACAGGTACAAACCTGTGGCGATCAGATTTGATTCTGGGTTCTTTGGTTTCTCAATGATGCCTGTAACAACGCCGTCAGCGTGCATGATGACGCCGTAGTGCTGCGGATTGGCAACTTCCGTCCCAAAGATGGTTGCTCCGACAGGATTCGCTGCAAACGATTCTACAACGTCTGGGAATGGTTCGGAGAAGATGTTGTCGGCCAGAATTACCATGATTGGTTGGCCAGAGGCCCATTCTTCAGCCAGCGATAAAGCATCGGCGATTCCCTTTGGTTCTTTCTGGTAGGTGTAGTGCAGATGCTTCAGCCCGAATTCCTCACCATTTCCGAGGATTCTCAGGAATTCGCCAGCAGCATTTCCGCCGCATACCAACAGGATGTCTTTGACGCCGGAATTTACTAGCGTCTCAATTGGATAGTAGATCATTGGCTTGTTGTACACGGGCAACAAGCATTTGTTTGTGACTTTTGTCAAAGGGGATAATCGTGTTCCCAGACCACCAGCTAAAACTACACCTTTCATACATTCACCTCCGATTTTAATTGAGTAACTTCTTCCAATTTACCAAGAATGTCTTTTACATCAATCTTATCCCAAATCTCAGAAAGATACTCTAGCTCTTTCTTGAGATCATCCGGGTCTGTTGATGCTTTGTGCTTCCCAAACAATTTGCCAACTTTGTTTTCATACATTACAGATTTGACATACGGGTAATATTTGGATCTGAGTTCTGGGTCTATGCTGCTAAACAATGCCACTGTTGGAATGCTAAACGCATCTGCGAAATGATATGTGCAAGTATCGACAGTGATTACTGCATCAACCTGAGAGATTATTGCTGCAAACTCATCCAACGACAAAGAATGTAGCGACACATCCAAGAATCGAGAATTCTGGTAATCCAGACCACAAGCAGAAATCACGAAGTAATCAGAGTTCTTTATGATCTCTCCAATCATCTGCCTTGCTCTCCAGTCCTCAAGTTCTCTAATTGGGGCTGTTGACTTGTGGTGAAATAGCAGTATTGGACGCTTTCGGGTCTTGATGGCACACATCATCTTTTCAACTCGTTCTTTTGTGTCATCGCTCACCAGATACTTCATCCGTTTCTCTTCTGGTGCAACACTGTCGGGGTCAATCGACAAAGACTTCAGGAAGAAATCAATCATGTGCTCTGTGTCGAAGCCTTCTCTCAACAGTAATGTGCCAAGATCAATGAATGCGTTTTGCTCAATAAGGCGACCTGTGTTATTCGGCAGCATGTACAGAGCGTTGATTTTGTCGGCCCAGAGTTTTGTGATGTCAGCCAGTTTGTGCGGGTTGAGTTGGAACAAAGAAATTGTGACCTTTGTTCCGGGCAGCATCTCGCAAACTCTGTCGTGCCAAATCTCGAATGCTCTCATGCCGATCAGATGATCCCCCACAGCATTGGACATGGCATTCACAATTCCGATCTTAAGCTCTGGTTGCCCCTTGAATTGCTCTAGGCATTCAGACAGATTCCCGAATCCAATATGTTTTGGGAACCCTTCCATAGAAGAGATTGTTTTTGGATCTACAGCAAACATCAAATCTTTTTCGCCGATTTGTTTTTTCAGGTGGCTCATTTGATTGTAGAAATCAGAAGGCGTACTGAAATAGATCCTGTTGATCGGCACTTCGTTTGTATTCTGGATTCCCTCAAAACAATGTCTGTAAGTGAACCCATCGTGTTCCTTGTGAGTGATTGTGATGTCTTGCGTAAAGTAGAAAAAGCAGATCATTAAAGTCCCCTGTATTCGTATCCAAAGCCAATCATCAAGTCTAAATCAATTTGCTCGCTGACAAATTTGAGAGTTTCTGGACTGTATAAGTCCAAATACTTCTCATCATCGTAGAATTTTTGCTTGGCCCACTTCTTGTCTCCGATGTGTATGTCCTCGCCTGATGGCAGAACTATGTTATCACAAACTTCAAGATTTGGCTTTCTGTTGATCGAAAATGCTTTTGCGATTTGTGTCAAACACTTTTCTGGATTTTTCAGCAACGATTCGTATGTGACAATGAACAAGGACTTTTCATTAAGACGAATTGTTGTCCAATGAAAATTCATGTTGTTCCAGTGTTGTACTGGGTTGAAAGCTCTGATCAAGTAAGGAATGTCTTTTTGAGGCTCTAGGCAGATTCTGTTCCTGACGAAATCATCAAAAGGAACTCCTGTCAGATCTGGTCCTATGTTGAGCTTGCGGACCGGCCCCCAATAGTCATGGACAGAGGCCAGCCAAGAATATGGGTTTTTGACAATGATGAGCGTGTGTAGCTCTTTACCCACGGCCCATGGGCACATGTAATGCCCGTGCTTCCATCCTCCGAAGTTTACGAGAACTTTCGTGTTTTCGAAATTCTCATTGATGAGGTATGAAAGATAGTTCGTGCCGCTTCTTTGCAATCCGTGAATCTTGATGTATTCGACGGAAGGATCTAATGTGTGTTCGTCCATAACTCGTTAATTGAGTGTTTGATTTACAATTTACATTTCCGAACCGCATCTTCGTATTGGGCATTCCTGATTAGAACGTAGTGTTCTACAAGCGACACAGCAGTTTCATAAGAAACTATCTCATCCTCGTTCCACAAACCATTGAATGTATCCATGTATAGATTAACGTATTCTGTTGGAAACAAAACCTTCTTTATGGCTATTTTTTCGTAGATGCCTCTCATGGCTTTTTGCTTACTGAAAAGAATGGACCCGATGCGATATTTGAAGTAACGCAATATTCCTAAACTGTATGAAGAACATCCAAACAACTTAATGCCACCAGTGGCCTCATATACAAAATCCATATTTACCTCTTTATGATGACCGATCCACTTTCTGGTTCTGGTGGTGGTGAATTTAATGTGTTTTTTCTCAATTTTGCTTGTATTGTCAATTGTTTTTTCTTGACAATAATTAACTCTACATCTGGATAAGGTTCGATAACATAATTTGGAGCAACTGGATCATAAACTGTTAAAAAAGGAATGTCTGTTTTCTTGACGTAGACAATAACAGCCACATGTTGAATTGTTGTTTTTGACAGTCCAGAAGCAAAAACTCCTCCAGATGAATAGAAAGAAAAACTAGAACCGCCATCTGAGAATTCTGTTGTAAAGAGATATATCGGGGATTCGCCTCCGATTATTACATGACCATTTGATTGTGTTTGCCAAATTACATTTACATTACAGGCCCCGCTACACAGGATTCCACCATTTCCTATGTTGATCGAATTTATGGAACAAATGATCTCGTCGTTAGAAACAGCAACCCCACCGGTTGCAATGTTGGCAGATCTGATCCAAACATCATTTGATCCAGAAGCAACAGTTCCGCCAGTTGCAATGTTGGTAGATCTAAGTGACGAATTGTAAAGTCCAGAAACAACAATTCCACCGGTTGCAGTGTTGGCGGATCTGATCCAGATCCAAACATCATTTGACCCAGAAGCAACAGTTCCACCAGTTGCAATGTTGGTGGATCTAAGTGATGAATTGGAAAGTCCAAAAACAACAGTTCCGCCAGAACCAATTTCTGTGTATGTCTTTGAAGACTGGGAGAAATCCTCAAAAATTAGAATTGCTGGCAGGAGTGTTGGATTGAATGACATGTCTCTACTCCCGTGTTAGAAATCCCTTCCAACAACTTCAGAGTAAGAACGAGTCCCTGCATCAATTGTTGCAGAAGCGACTACTATGCAAGCTTCTCCAAGTGTTGCCCTATTAGTGCTTTCGTCATACTTGTATATTCCTGTGCCGCCAACTTGTGTCATCGTTGTGCTTGACACAAGATCGGTCCCATTAGATCTTTTAATCACTTGAATTGTTGGCGATGTGATATTAGATGTTATTCTAATGCCGTTTTTGAACCATGTGACTGTGTATTCATCTTGAGAATTGGCTGCATCTCTCAGGAAGTTGATTCTGGCGTAATATACATCAGAAACAACAGAAGTGTATTCTGATGTATTCCCAAAACTTCCATTTGTAGTGTGTTCAGAACGTAATTCGTTCCATACTGCATCAGCAATATCTGATGCTGCTGCTGGAACAAGGCTCCCGATTGTATTGTCTACCAAAACCCCCTGTGAAACATAAGAGACGCTAGGAACTCTGAGTGATCCAGTGTATTCATTTGACGCTCCAAAGATTGTGGCGTAGCGAACATCTGCTTGAACTGGTTGTCCTAGATTACCTGTGTAAAGTGATCTTGTTGCTCCCGGATTTCCGCTATTGTTTGTTCTGAGTGTGTGAGTTAAATTGTTCGAACTGTGAATAAGATATACACCAGACGCTATTGGCAAAACTCCGCTACTTGACGCCGACAAATCTCCTGTGTGAATAATTTTTGTATTTGGATTGTTCGAAAAAATTGCTTGAGAATTGCCGCCAGTAATTGTTCCTGTAATTGTAATTGTTCCTGTATACCCAGAAGCTACGTTGATGCCATTACACATTGATGGCGACACAAATCCACCGCCAGTTACATTTCCATTGATAGAAATTGTTGCACTAGCACCCATGTTGATTCCATGATTTAATCCAACGCCATTAGCCCCTCCTGTTACGTTGCCTGTTATGTTCACAACAGCATTGGCATTAGATATTGTAATTCCACATCCTCTATTAAAGCTTGCTGTTGTGCTTCCATTGACGTTGCCGGTTACATTGATTGTTGCCCCAGAAGAAACTTGAACTGCTGATCTGTTTTGACCACCACCTTGCGGACCACCAGTTAAATTTCCAATCACATTCAATATGCCAGCAGCACTGGTGGTGATTCCATCTCCTGAACTGCCGCCAGTTATTACATTCCCTGTTATAGTCAATGTTCCTGTGCCAGACAAAACAACTGCACTGCCAGTACCGCTAGTTATACTTCCATTTATTGCAGCAGAATTTGGAGAATCTGATGAAAATGTCACAAGGGCTGTTGAATTTGCATTGGTTATGTTGGCGTTGATTGTTCTTGTTGGGTTTAGAACAAATCCTCCTCCAGCAGCAGCAGGAGATGAAGCGTCATTACGAAGTTCTGTGACAGTGATGTCTTGATCTATGGTAACTGTGAAAGTATTTGGTCTTACAGTGTCCCCTGTAGTCGGCAATGTTGTTGTGCCATCCCAAGTAGAAGCAGAAGACCAATTGCCAGTAGCAACAGCATAGCGATTTGCCATTATAATCCCTCACAATAATTGTCTATGAGGAATAAATCGTTAAAAGCGGAAGCTATTTCAGTCGCCGAGTCAGACAGACCTGAAGATTGTATTTTTTGTGCTAAGATGTCCATGCCATATATAGTTGGCAACAATCTTCATTTAATTTCCTCCTGTTGCTTTATGTGCAATGGCGGAAATTAAGCAGCTTTCCACCGGAGTTTGGTTTTCGCACGAGAAGCCGCAGTGTAGGCCCAGCGGCGGTGATCCCAATTCTTGCAACGCTGTTCGACCACCAAGACATCATCCCATTCATCGCCTTGGGCTTTGTGTGCCGTAACACAGTAGGCATAATCGAATGGATTGGGAGAGTCCCCACCACCGTACTTGATCTTGTATTTTTCTTGGCCAAACTGGTCCTCTTCGTAAGGCACGCCATTGTAGATGAATCCGTCAAATTCAAAATCCATCAATTTGCGGCCACGAGGCCCACGATACAGATTGACGACTATTCCCTGCATTCCATTGAACAAGCCTTGGTGGCGGTTGTTCTTCAGGCACATAATGCGTTCACCGACGTTTAGAACACCTTGATGTCCAAGAGCGTTTCTGATTTGTGTGTTGATGGAGACTCTGGTTTTGTTGTAAGCACAGATGACTTGGCTGACCTCGGTCAACAGTTGATCTGACAGAGTTGTCACAAACTCAACATCAGAGCCTTCCTCTTTGAAACCACGAGGATTGAGTCCATTGCGGACATGCTGTGCAAATTTTGCAATGGGGCCAGCGTTGCGGTGGATTTCTTCCAGACGATAATCTGGGGTCAACATCAGATTGAAGTTGGAGTCAATCGGCTCAAGCTGCCCATGGTCGCCAACAAAAATCATTGGAAGTCCAAATGATTTCAGATCATCATAGATTTCCTCTGAGACCATGGAGGCTTCGTCAACAATAAACCCATCACACCCCGGATCAGGCGTCAGATCAAAGTAAACGACACCATTCTCAAAGAACGGCTTGTAGATGCGGCTGTGGATGGTTGTGGACGAACTAATCCCTTTCTTCCTCAAGACGTTTGCCGCCTTGCCTGTGTAAGCACAGACCCCGTAATTGGGGTAGAACTTGGTCAGGTAGTTGATCAGAGTCGTTTTGCCGGTTCCGGCGTATCCTCCCAGAGTAATCTGTTCGGCTCCATTTTTTAAGCCGGTCACGATCTGATAAAGGGCCTGCTTTTGCTTGTCTGTAAGAATGACCATCATTTGCTCCGCAAATTTTGTTGCACAAAGTATGTATCTTAAAGAGTTTGAGATGAAGAATCAACCCATATCACAGGTTGACATATTCTGTAATAAATGCAAAAATCAAATATGGGAGGACTTATGGATGACTACATTGACCCGGATATTCAGGAACTAATCCGAGAACAAGAGAAAAAGAGTGGATTGAATGTAACCGTGCTGGAAAAAGGCACGAAGCTTACTGTTGAAACCAACAATTCGATTTATCAAATTGTTGTTGTTGAAGGCAGAGAGATCACTCTTATGGGCGGGATGACCAAAGAAGGTGATATCAGATTCCCAAAACCAATTCGAGCAATGTTTATTGGCTCAACATGGGGCGGCTCCATAATGAAGCCAGATTGGATTGGTCAAGATATGCGTATGGAAATCATTATTGATCCAGCTAATGTTCTTAACACTTCTTTCGTAAAGAACATTGAGATCGAATCGCCAGATGGCAAGTGGTCCTATTCCATGGATTGGAACAAGTGAGACCAGACAACAATCGCTTTTCCAAGTTTTTTCAAGTACAGATCTGAATTACTCATAAGACCAATGCCAATTTCTTCCATGCACAAACTGTAGCTGTTGCAATTCAAAGGAATTTTGTCGATTGTTTCCCAGAATGTTTCATTGGCAGCAATTCCCGGTGCCTCTTTGACGAGATTCACGAAAGGATTGCTGGCTTTCTCGTGGATAATGTATGGCGTGCCGCACGATACCAATGATCCAAGATGATCACACACCTTCTTCATAATGATTCCGCACCAGATGTCGTCGAATCTTCTGAATTCGTAGCCCTCCCCCATTAGCGGGAAGTACATCAATGGGGTTACATCTCTTCTGAAGCACATGTTCATGCCACAGAGAGGGAAATATTGCCCGACAGGCATGATTCTTGTTGGCAGATCTTTATGTTCCCATCGTTCTTCTCCGCCGCTCAGAGTTTGTACAGCGTCAAGATCTGGGTGCCCGTACCACAATCCCATATTCAATACAACATTTGTACTGCCTTTGTTTTTGTACGGGATGCCACGAGTCCTTTGCCCCTGATAGGATTCCGTCCAGCGAGTGTTGTTGTTGAGAGCGTCCTGATGATCGTCAACGAATGTTATCATTCCGTTCTGATATGTCGGAGCACAATCATCGTCGAGCGTGTAGATGTATTCTGCACCTGCACGATAGGCCATCAGAAATCCAAAAGATCGGATCGCACTGTCTCTTCTGGAAATAATCCAAGAGTCATCGCCAAGAATATCATTGATCTCGGCCCAAGAATAATGATGTTCCAGACCAATAGATCCAAACTGTTTTGTGGGATTGTCCTCAACCACAAAGATTTCTAGCGGAAGCTCTCCCCATTTTTTCAGAAATTGGATGAGGCTATTTTCTCGGATGCTGGGGATGACTAAAGCGTTCATGCACTAATTTAGTATCATGAAGCTAAAGCTGCGGCCATTTTCACATCAATTTTATCAGACAAACACTTCATTTTCATGAGTTCTCGTTCTCTTAACTCAACGAGTTCTGTGATGTCTGCCAGAAAGCACTCGATGCAAGTGCCGCCGCAATTGATCCTGAGATTGGCATTGATCCAGATGTGTTTGCCGTTGACATTCATCTCGATCTCTTGATCTTGGATGGTGCCGTGCCTCTTGAGTTTTTTAATCAACTTATTGCGAACTGTTGCAGAATAAAAATCAGACGAGCCTTTCGTCAGAAGATCTTCTACAGAGTTACAACCAAGAAGAGTGGCGGCAAATTTGTTTGCCATTAAGAACTTGCCTGTTTCCAGATCAGTCCTCAGCAATGCAAGCGGTGCGTCGTCGAAGAATGTTTTGTAGTCCTGTTCTGTCATAAAACCTCGCAATTGTGATGCTCTTGTATGTATGGCAAGAGCATCACAATTGGAGAAGCGGTCCCTGAAATTACTAAATCTCCTCGATGGATGATTTGCCAGCTTTCCAATCGGTATGGATATTTAAGTAAAATTCATCGCCGTGCCTGCGATGTCGGTTCTTTGTGCAGCGGACTTTGACGATGCCGTTCTCAATTTTGGAGACACAGAAGACATAATCGGCAGAGTACAGAAGACGCATTGAGCACCCAACATTGTCTGATCCTCTTCGTGTTTGGCATGTGGCGATTACGCAATCATGTTCTCCGCCATACAGCAAACCACGAACATCTGTTGTGTGTTTCTTCTTGTCTTCCAGACCAAAATCGTCTAGTAGAATACAATTTTTGAAACAGTGTTTGATGACGTGGGAGATTATTGTCTTGCCAGAGCCAGTTGGACCAGCGATCAGGATCATAGTCTTTTCTGGAGTCTTGTTGAGATTCAGATCAAGACTGTACGACCCCGTGCTCGGCAATCGGCTTCGAGCCAGACCGATGTGAATTGCCTCTTGCTTCATTTCTCTCATTGCTTGGCTTGTGCCCAACGAGTATTCGATGGCCATCGTGCGATCCTTGCTTCTGAAGAATAGAAATTCCGTTTTTCTTTGCCACCTCTCGCATGTCCACAGAAAGATCCGTTTCATCAACGATTTCACCTGTCAGGACTTCGAGTACATCTTCAAGCGTCACTATACCAGATACCCCACCGTACTCGTCAACCACAACAGCGAGATGGACTCTGGAAGTCTTGAAATATTCCAGCAATTCATCTGCTGGCATGTGTGGTTGAATAAATTTGATTGGCTCGACGTAATCCTCGACAAGTGCGTTCTCGTCGTATCCATTGATCAACGCTCTGAGCATACCATTTTTAAGGACTATGCCTTTAACATCGTCGATGCTTTCTCCAACAACAAGCACTCGGCTGTGTTGCCCATTGCCAATTTTTTCGGCAGCAATCCTCAATGGCTCAATGCCTCGTATCCATGTAACGGCTGTACGAGGAGTCATGATCTGATCTGCACGCACATCATCAAGCTCGAAGATCTTTCTGATCATCGTGTGCTCTCCTTCACCAATCGCACCTTCTTTTTCTCCGATGCGTGCCATGGCCATGATTTCAAGTTCACTGACGGCCATGTGATCTGGATCATGCTTGACGAAGATTTTTGTGAGGATTTCTATGAGCCACACAATGGGGCTTAGAACAAGACTCATAAGAAGAAGTGGGCGTACCGACATCAAAGAAATTGGAACACAAAATCTTTGACCGATAGTTTTAGGAAGAATTTCCGACAGTACAATGATTGCCGTGGTTAAGACGAACGGGAACCATGTTTGTAAATTGGCATCAAGTCTGGACGACGCCAGAGCGGCGATGAAGTAGGTGCCTGCGATATTCGCCAAGTTGTTTAGAATGACGATGGTGGAGATGGGTCTGGCCGGATTTTCCCTGATTTTGCACACCAAAGCTCCGAGATGACTTTTTTCAGCCATCTGTCGAGCTTTAGTGAGTGGTAAAGAAAAGAAAGCTGCTTCAACACATGAAAACAGAGCACTGGCTGACAAAATTGCGATGACAGCAATTGCGAGTTCTAACATAAAATTTCCTAGTCGTGTGCCTTCAGCAGTACAGACCCTGATCCCCCCATCGTAATGGTTTTGATTCTAACAGAAGCGAATTCTTCCGTAAAGATTAGTTACAATGTCCGCCGCAGCAGACATTTTCTTCTTCAATGATGGCTTGAATGTTGTGTACTTCAAGCAATGCACGCACTCTCTTGCTGGCACGTGGATCATTGACCGCCGTACCCTTGCCATTCCAATAAACTCTCTGTCCAACTCTGAGTCCAGAGTCTGCGGCTACGCCGGGACCAAGCTCAAGGATGTATGCCTGTGGGGCACCATCATCTTGTGTTGTCTCTGAAATAAACAACGATGTCTGCATTGTCTCGTCGGCCTGCAAAACTTCTACAAGAATTTTGGACCCAAACGGATGAACTGCGGCAATCTTTGGGCACTTGACTGTAGGAACGTGACCAAGACTGATTTCTCCACCAGATGGTGTGATTAGCTTTTTATTGTTTGCCATTGCAAAACTCCTTTTATCTTTCTGCTGTCATTCAGCTTAGCTTATAATAGCGATGTCTAAAAAATTCTTGGCAACATAGATATTAACGGGTAACAGGTAAGGGGTAAAAATGGATTTCTATGAATGCTTAGGCGTTCCGAGAAGTGCCACTGCTGATGAAATCAAGAAAGCATATAGGCACAAAGCTCGTGAACACCATCCAGATATGCACACTGGAGAAGAAGAACAAAAGAAGCACGCCGAGATATTTAAGAGCGTGGTGAATGCGTTTGATATACTTGGAGATCCTCTTAAAAAAGCTAAGTATGATATCCAAGGATATTACGGTCGCAGACCAACTACACCTCCGCCAGCACCTCCAAAACCAAAGCCTCCAGTCAAAACAAAAGAGGATTTTGAGCGAGAGAAAGCCGAGAAAAAACGCAATGATGATAGATCCAGAGCCAAAAGCCAACATGAGCCAATGGACATCAATTGCATGTTCTATGGCGGAGAAAGTTCTGGCCGGAGCATCATGGTTCATGTGAAACTGACACCTCAAGAACTCAAGAGGGGCTGCACCAAAACGATTCAAGTCAAAAAGAGAGATTTCTGTGGCATTTGTGGCGGAGATGGATTCGGTTTGTTCCCTTGTAGAAAATGCGGGAACAACTCAATCGTCAAGCAGGCTTGTGGCAATTGTAATTGTACAGGAGTTTTGGACGGACCATGCCCACATTGTAACGGCACCGGTATGGGGTTGTGGATGGTAGAAGATGTGACATTCAAGGTGTCGGCTAATACTCAGCCCGGTCATTCTGTAATGTTGCTTGGCCAAGGAGAAACAGCACCAAGGAAAACACCCGGAAACATCAGAGTTGTCATCCTATAAAAAAACTGAACCCCAGAGGGTAATCTGGGGTTCAGCAGGTAACAGTAGTTGGGTGTCCAAGGACGACCTTCTCTACTAGGGTAGTTTAGTAAGCCATTGGTTAGAGGGCAAGACCCCTCTTAACAATGCTGTAGGCGACAGTTTGTGCAGCCGTTCCCTTGAAAGTCAATGTTGTGGCTGTTCCATCTAGCGTCAAAGCACAAGCACAAGCTGTAGCAGCAGTAGCATGTGAATCTGTAGCGTGGCAAACGTAATCGCTTGCACTGCCAGAAAGAAGTGGCAACTTGACAACCAAGTCTCCAGAACCGTCGAGTGTGATTTCATCACATGCGACAACACGTGGTCCTACCAAGTGCGACACACCAAGTGTCATGTGGGATGAACCCTTGTTGCTGCCATCAGCAGAACCGAGTCCAACGCCTGTAACGGATGTAGCTCCCATAATATTTTCTCCTTGATTAAAGATCAAATGTGAGTCAATTTCACAAGTAGATATTCACCAGCAAAACATCTTTGATTTTTTTGGTGCATGAAAAAACATAAACAATCATAGATAAGGTATGCTGTACGATTTCCAACATCAAATTCTCATCGGAACCATCCTTGGCGGATCATCTTTAGTCAGACCACCAAAAGGAAAGAACTACTATCTTTCCATGCGTGGAAAGAACGAACAGTGGTTGAGATACAAAATGTTGGAAATGCCAGATTTCTTCAAGTCTGGATCTATCCACAAGTACGGTAACACTTTCCGATGCAACTCTTCTTGCTCTCCAGTTCTTACAGAGATCAAGGAAATTCTTTATGATGGAAACAAACGAAAAGTGACCATGGAAGTATTGGACAGTTTGAGAGACATTGCCTTGGCTGTATGGTTTTTGGATGGTGGCAGCAAGACTGGAAGAGGCAAAAAGAATGCCTACATCAATACCACCAAGTTTGGGGAGTCTGGTACAAAAATTGTAACGCAGTATTTCAATGAAATTGAATTACCGTGCAACGTAAACCGAGATGGCGAAAGACTCAAGGTTTTATTTGGAGTAGAATCAACTATCTCTTTGTTTAAGGTTATCGCCCACCAATTCCCAATTTTTATGCACAACAGGCTTTAGAACAGCGTTTTTTGCACAGGCTTTAGAGGAACTGGAAGTTCTGGAGCAGGTTGTTGAACCACTGGTGGCTTTGGCTCTTCTTGTGTGGCACGACCTTTTTTGATCATATCTTTGATTTGGCTTAAGATTCCAAAAGCAATTTTTCTGTAAGCTTGAGGTCTTTCTTTTCTGATATATCTCAGTGTTCTTTCCCATTTGTCATGGTAAGCGGCATCAGTGATATAGACATATCTGGCACCGTCAATGTAGACTGTTACAGTACCGTCCTTGAAGAAAGATCCAAATACGATATTGGTGTTGTTTTGCGATTCTAGCCACTGTGCGAATTTCATCATGCTGCCATATCTATTTATGGTCTTAACGAAAGTTGGCAGTCCATGCACAAAATAATCATTTCATTGGCTATTCTAGCCTCAAGCACGTTAGTCTCGTTTGCTGTATCTGGCGAACCAGATAAAGAGCTACACAACAAATGTCTGTATCCCACCATTATGGTGATGAATGACAATCCCAAAGGAGTTGGAACAGGAGTCATTGTCAAAAGCGTCAAGAAGGATGATCACTACGAAAACTACGCCTTTACCTGTTCTCACATACTGACTCCATTGCCAAAACCAGAACCGACAGAAGTTGCTCCGCCACCAGCAGACGTTCCAGCAGACGCTGCACCAGCGTTGCTGCCAGAAAAAGTCGTGTTGGCTGTGGTGGTAAAAGACAAATACGAAGTGACAGTCAGAATCGGAATCTATGAAAACTGGTCAACACTTGTTGGGCACAAAGATTACCGCTGCGAAGTGTTGGTTGTAGACAAAGCTAAAGACATTGCTTTGATTAAGTTCGATACAGCGTCAGAAAACAGCGTGGCTGTATTGGATAAAAATCCAAAGCTTTTCATCGGTAATGATGTGTTTAAGATTGGATGCGGATTGAATGAGCCATTCAGGATTGATTATGGCAAAGTTACATCTGTAAACAAGTCAATCGGCAACATGATAAAAGACACTTACCGTGTATCGGCAATGACAATCATGGGTGATTCTGGAGGCCCGGTTTATCACGATGGCAAATTGGTAGGACTGTCGCAAGCAATTCGATCTGTCCCAGCTAGTAGTCCGGTTCCAGTAGCTGTTCCTGTGTATCAAATGGCTTATGTCATCCCAATACAAAGGTTTTATGACAACGAAGAAATAATGAGACACTTGAAAGATGTTTAGACTCTGGCTAGAAAACAGAACTCCTCTGCAACAGAAGTTGGAAGCACTGAGGCCGCAGTTCGCTGCTGCGGCCCAGCAAGTCTATGATCAATGGGTGCAAGACGAGTACGATGACCTGAATGGCGGCGGCATTTGCCAAGACGTTGCTGAAGCAATTGCCGATGTCATCCACCAGCATGTATCTCAAGTCGAGGCCGGAACGATATCGGCCTCATGCGGAGAGCAACACGTCTGGGTCATCCTGCACAATGAACACGAGGGATTCTCGATTGATGTCCCGTACCATTTGTACGAGCGTGGCGGTGGCTATAATTGGACTAAGATCCCCGGAGTCGTATTCAACGCCAGAGACATCGAGATCTATCCAATGGATCATGGAGACGCCAGAAACGCTCTGGAAGATCCATACTAACCACCAAACACAACGCACCAGTAAGGTCTACCATCTTTAACCTTGGCATACCCAATACCGGCTTTTTTGTACTTCTTGCCCAAAATATTTTGTCTGTGGCCAGAAGAGTTCATCCAGTCTTTGAGTACAGTTTCTTCTCTGTCCTGCCCCATGGCGATGTTCTCACCGACGTAATTGAAGTTTGGCAGGCTGAGTCTGGAATGCGTCAAAGCAGACTTGTCCGCCATCCATTCTGCGTGCCTCTGAGCATACTGATTCAACTCTTCGTCTTCTGCAATTTGTTCTATGTTCCGCTTGGCTCTTTCCTTGTTGTGGAGCAACAACAGATATTGTTTGTCAATTGTACTGTTATCAAAAACAGAAACTCCACACCCCGTTACAGAAATGCAGAGTATCATTAGCAGAATTAGTCTCATGTATTATTTACATGGGAGCGACCATTTTGTGGCAGTAGTCGTACATGGCGATTGCTGACGCACAACCGACATTGAGACTGCGGACGCTTCCATACTGGCTGATGTAAACCATGTGGTCCAGAAGCTCCACCATCTCTTCTGTCAGGCCCGTGCCTTCCTGTCCAAACACCAACACAACATGCTTGTCAGGCCAGACGAAGGATTCGATTGGAACGGCTTGTTCTAGGTTATCTACGCCAACGACGATAGAGTCAGACAGATCGAGTTCTTCTGTGAACCTGACGTGCTTCATCGTGGTGTAGATATGGGCACCAACAGTTCCTCGCTTGTCGTATTGCTTAGACCCATAGATGATCACTTCTTTCGCACAAAAAGCATTGGCGTTACGAATCACAGACCCAATGTTGAAATCGTGGAACTTGTTTGTGATCAAAACGCTGAAGTTGTTGCAATGTGTGCGTAGGTCGGCCTTGATGGCTTCTTCGGTCCAATACTTGTAACGATCATCGACGTTTCTTGGATCTTCTCTGGCGTCCATTCTTTCTCCTTTTCGATCTAGCAGGATATATACCATATCACATTTTTCACTGGAGGTGAATATGAAACAGTTGGTATTTCTGCTCGTAGCCGCAGTTGCTTTGATTTCTGGTTGTCAGCCTGCTCCGATCATCATCAACAATGAAGATCAGCATTGCCATGAACGTCATGGTCGTCCGCCAATCATCATTGAAAGAGACCGACCACCAGTCATCATTGAGCGTCGTCCGCCAGTGATCATTGAAAGAGAACGACCACCAGTCATCATCAATGGCTGCAACCAGCATCACCATTGCGGCAATTGCCCAATTTGTCGTGCAAATGGATGGATCGGAATTAACATCCGTATTCGATAAGGAGATAGTATGAAAGATTTTTTGCAATGGTTGGCAGAACGTGGTGCCCGTACATGTTTAGGAAATTATCCTCCACTTTACGGCGTGCAACAAAAGCCGCCTCTGGCTTTTGCTCCAACGAGTGCAACCGCTTCATTGGCTTTTGCAACATTGCATGGTGATGTCAACAGAGATATTCTGTCGCCGGACATCAAGAAGCAATTTGACAAGAACAAGAAAAGGAAGAAGCAGCCACAAGTCGAGAAATAAAAAAGGCCCCAGTAATGGGGCCTTTTCCTTTCTCTTTGGTTTATGCCACCTTCTTCAATTCTCGGAAGATCTCCGTCAACGAGCGTTCGTCGGCGACAATCTGCGGCTTCTTGGTGATGATCTGGTGTTTGATCGCATAGCTGCGGAATCTGGCCTCATCATTGAGGATGATCAAATACCGCATGATCAACGAATCAGTTGGTGGGAAGTCGCCACGCAACACCACACACAGACGCTCGACCTGTTCTCCATCCCTATAAACGGCTGTGACTCCGTGTCCGGGGAAGATCTGATAGACCAGACCTGATTTGGCACGGACGCTGATGAAACCGTCCTTCAGGAACTTCTGGAATTTATCCGCTCCGATGACTCGGAACAGAGTTTCTCTGGCACGAATCTCTCGTTCGTCTTTTGGCGTCAGGATTGGATTGCGGGATGTAATGATCATTGGAGCTTGGCGAGCTTGGATGATCTCACGCAGCCGTTCTCCCGGCTTTGGCAGCGGTGCGGCAACGTATTTATGGTCCCCAATGAACCAAGTGCCAGCCTCACACCACATCTGGGTGCGTTTCCTGACTCGAACATTGTAGGTGGTTCTGGAAGATGACGTGGCGGTGCAGGACGGCCACGTATAATGCTTCATCATTGTCGATGTTGAGCCACTGTTGCAGCTATAGCATGTCTCGCCATAAATGTCTTCAGTTTCGACCCAAGCATCCATTTCAATCGCATTGGTGGCGGCAGAGTCACACTTGATGAATCCAGTGCCACCCCAAGCTCCATAGGAGTCGGTGCAGGCGGACCCGCTGTTGTATTGAATCGTCGCCATCATGGGATTAACCTCCAGCGACCAATTGATGTGACAAGAAAATGACTTCTTCGGCGTTTGGATCGAATTCGTCCATTGCCTCGGAAGTGGCTTTGCCATTCGTGCCGACACGATATGGCGTAAGTCCCTTCTCGATCAGATCGACGAACATCTTCTTCGCACCCTTGATGTCGGCGAAGTTGGTGGAGTCCCAACACAGACGTTCGTCGCCTTTCAACGGGTGAAGGATTCGGAACATGTGGTGGTTTGCCGGTTTTTCGGCACCACCTTCCAAAATTTGTACTCCATCAGGGACTTCGATCTTGGCGGTGAGCTTTGATCCCATCAGGAGGGAAACGTCAATCGTCCGTGGCTCTGCAATGGCAGTCATTCTTCTCCTCTTTCTCTGGCGGCAACATTGAGCCATTGTTCCATCATTGGCAATGGAACACCGTCTCTCCGTCCACCGTAGGTTTTGTTGTGGGCCTCACGCATTTTGTCCGTGATTGGTGTCTTTGAGTAATTGACCTTTGTGGTCAAAACACGCTCCCGTGAGTCGGTTCTGTGTCGGCCTTGCTCAAAGATTTGGCCATTGACGATACAGCGACGATGCTCGTGTCCACAGTTCGGACAGACGATTTCGGCTTCGTGGTTCAGAGCGATGTTCAATCGCACCACAAAGTAGCCTCTGCATTCGCCGCAGTAGAACTCTTGAGAGATCCGATCCATCTTTGCCCTCAGTTACTTGACGGAAAATTTGTTGAGCTTCGAGAAGTCCTCTGAGAGTTCAATCTTCTCGATGTGCATCAGAACGTCCATCCGTGGCGTTGGGCGTTCTTTCTTCGCATTTGCCTTCTTCAACGTCAGGCTGACGTGTAGCACCGTGCAGTTTTCTGGGTCGGCGTAATGCCACTCAGAAGGAATCGAGGCCAACAAGCTGGTCCACGCCTTGTACCAAGTGGCTACAGGGATGGCGACCTTCAGCTTGTTGGTGTCGTCGTGAAAGTGAACTTGTGACTTGGATTCATGATATCGGACAGAACCGATAATTTCAGGGCCTGTCTCCGTGTCAACTTTTTGTGAAGCCACGGTTTCCCGTTCGCCGCCCATGCTAAATCTCCAGATAGGGTCGAAAAATCAAAGCCGACCAAATCTAACACAAAAAATTTGTGTTGTAAAGCCAACTACGGCATTTTTCGGTCGTTCTTTTCGTCCCAAACTTTGAAATGGCTGGCCTCTTCTGCCGAGACTTCTTGTAACCCGTCGATCTCTGTTTCGGATTTGTCTGTCTCCCAGTCATATTCACTGGCAACTTTGTCCGCTGCTTTGTGGGCTACGTCTTTGAGCAAATGGAATGCTTTGTGAGAAAGCGTGCCGTTCTCTGAAAACAAACCTGCATATTTCGGGTCTGCGTCGTCAATCGCAACATTGACGCTGGTGAAGATGCTGCGACTGATTTCTATTTCCAAAAACCTTTGAGCCATGATTTTCTCCTCGTGAGTGCGGAAATTTTACTCAATACAATTTTTAGAATCAATGTCAGTTCTGGTTATCATGGGTAGATACATGATAGGAGGTGTGAAATGGCAGATATGCACCCAGAAGGGTCTCCATGGTTTTGGAAAATCTTCGGAGGAACAGTTGTAGGCATGATCACCCTGTTGTTGATTACTATCTTTGGCAATTTGCGAAACGAAATAAGCGACAACAAACATGAGTTTTTGACCCAAGTGAATGAACTGCGTGCCGACATAAGGCAAGACAGAGATTCGTTTGGAGTGTTCAAAGAAAGGTTGATCGGAGTAGAACAAGGTTATTCTAAGGAAAAAATTCAAGGATTAACGCAGTCTCTGGCTGTATTGACAGAGACGGTGAATTCTCAGAAGGAAAAGTTGGCAGCACTAGAAGCTGGTGTGTCAGCTACCAAAGATGACATAAAAACTGTTCGTGAAGAGTCCAAAGAAATTTCAAAGCAAGTTCAAGAAGTTCGTGAAAAAGTAGCGGCTTTGATGCCAACAGAGATCAAAAAAGAAAACCCAGTTACAGTTAAAAAACCGTAACTGGGTTTCCGCCCAATGATCAAGTTACTTGCTCTTGCTTGTTGATGGCTGGTTGTCCACAACCCGCTGGAGAGCTTGCATAGCTTGACGACCAGAAGCACTTCGCAACGCTGCACTTGTGACTTCTTTCGCATCTGTGCGAGCTTCTGAAAGTTGTTTCTGAAGATCAGAGATCTGCATTTGCAGACTATTGATCGTGTCATCCAAAGCTGAAACCTTGGTGGCGTTCAGAATTCTTTCAGATTCGATGTCCTTCTTCAGCATTACGACTTCGTGCTCGTATTCTTTCTTGACTCGGTTGACGGCAATTGCTTCAGCCTTGGCAGTCTCTGCTTTCAGCCTATCATCAAAGCCTGCAACTTGAGTTTTCAGAGCTACGACATCTTTCTCTTGCGTAGCGATGATTTCTTCTCTGGTTTTCCACTGCTTTTCGAGATCTTCCTGTCGAATTGTCTCTGCTCTGCGACGTGTCGCAATTTCGACATTGTACTCTTCCTGAGATCTCTTCTTTTTCTGAGCGATGTCATAGCCATGCTCTTCTTCCTCACGCTGCCATCTCTTGGTTCTCTCTTCCTCGTCGTCTTCGAGTTGAGCCTGACGTGCCACACATTGCTTCTGCCAATCAGTGTCTTCTTGCTCGTGCTGCTCACGCATTTCTTCCAAGGAAAGGGCTTCGGCGTCGATTCCATACAACTCGTTGAGTTCCTCTTGTTTGAGGACGATGGCGTCTTCGACATTCTTCATCTGTTCGAGTTTGATACTGATCTGAGCACTCAACCCGGCCAATGTGCCTTGTAGAGTGTTCTGAAGAGCACCAATCTCTTCGATGACTGTTTGTGGCTTCAATGTGGAAACCACATCAAGAACCTTTTCGGATTGCTTCTTTGTCTTTTTTGTTGTAGTAGCCATTGGGTTATCCTTCTGTAATTAAGTAAATGGGCTACTAAGATGTTCGCCAGAATGGCCGTCTGGCTTTAATCATTTTCTCACTCTATTATTCTATGAAAACTACACGATGCACAACTTGTTCTTCTGAATTCTCAGATGAGCAAATTGCGAATGCACAATGCTGTCCGTCATGTAAAACGACTGGACTTCCAATGGCAATATCGCAAGACACAACAATCAACATCAATTGGCATGAACTCAGAATTCTGACCAACTGGGCTTCTAATTGGGCCGCAGAAAAATGCGATGAATCAGCCCGCAAAACAGTGGCTAATGTCATCAAGCGGCTGGAAGTCCAACGTAAAGAGGATGACTGGCCAGCATTAACACTGCTGGGCGAGATCAAGGAACTCCCAGAAACATTGAGCAAACTTGGGATTGAATGCGATGGAGTCGAACTTTATGACAGTCAGCTTGAGAGGGTCTACCCACCCTCTCCCAAACTGAAAGTCATTAGTTAAGATTGACGGCTTGCTCAGTAGATACTATAACATGTACCGGAGGTGAGCCAATGACGCAGCGAGACGAACCAACATTTGCAGAAAGAGTCAGCGACAATATCGCCAAGTTTGGCGGTTCGTGGCTATTCATATTCCTAGCAATAGGATCAATAATCCTGTGGGTTGTCTTAAATACGTTGCCGTTATTCGGTGTGATAAGATGGGATGCCTATCCTTTCATCCTGTTGAACTTGTTTCTCAGTCTTATCGCAGCGTTCCAAGCTCCCTTCATCATGATGTCACAAAGGAGAGTTGAGGTTAAACAAGATATGGCCTATCGTGGTCTATTCGCAGAACTCAAGAATGAACTTGTTTCTGTAAAAGGTGTATTGGTCGATTTGACTCAGGTACTTAGAGACCTGAAGGATGTCGTCCAACACCAAGCAAACAAAATTGAAGATCAAGCCGACACCATCGAGGAACAAGCTGACACTATTGAAGAGCAGGCTGAAACCATCGAAGAATTAGAGGATGCTGTCGTGTAAATCAATCGTTGATTTCTTTCATCCAATTCTTGTAGTCATCGCTATTACGCCATTCTTCGTATCTCTTGCGTGACTCTTCATATCGCTTATGAGCTTCCTCTTCAAGCTTGATGCCTTCAAGAACAAGCTGGGCGTTGTAGAACTTGTCGAGTTTGTCTCTATCGACTTTTCTGACATCGCATTCAAGACTGTTGGCGTCTGTCCATGTCTTTAGATCTTCGTCGTACAAAGGCGGCGGCATCGGCACACCTTCCCTGTAGACTCCTTCATTCTCTCTGTAGTTCTTACGCCAGAATGCCAGAGTTTCGTCTAGTTTGATTTGGTCGATTAGCTTCGATTCAATCATGTCTTTGTTTTCGTCCATTTTTCTCCTTTGAGGTTGTTATAGAATAGTGTGGCGAGGGGAAGAGCCATCCTTGGCTCGGCTACTACCCTAGTAGCATATTTGTATTACAACCTTAGAAAAAGGCACAAAAAAACCCAGCCACTGACGCAAGTCAGTGGCTGGGTTGTAAAATTGTGTGCGTATTTTCTCTAAGGCGAGTTATTACTATATAGGATATGAGAAGAAAATATTTGCTTGCAGACAAGGAATTTTGGATAGAAGTTATTTCGTTTCACGAACTGAAATTTTCGCCAATTTATGCCACCCAGATCTCCGCCAGTGGACTCAAAAAATTCCTTAGAACTTGTGCCGCCAATGAAGTCTTTATCACGTCCACTCTTCCTAGCGTCTATGTTCAAGCTGGGAATTGCTTGTTCAGAATTTCCTACAGACCGTTCCTTGGGTTCCTAGCCAATCTTTGCGAAATCGAAGATTTCGTTAAGTTGAATTGGTTGACCGATGGATTTTAGATCATCTTGATGTTTTTGCTAATTATGTGTTGGTGGAGTCGATTAGTCCACTGCCCGCCAGCCCCACAAATTGTTGGTTTCTGAGAGTACATGAAGACTTCTTCATCAGACATCTCTGTGTCTGGCGTGAAATACCAAGGCAAGTGTCTGGCTGTATATGGACGTTCACTTCTAATTGCCTTGTAATCATACTCGAATGAATCCTTGTGATACAAAGCAAAAGTTGTATCGACGGCAGAATCATAGAACATGTCATCTAGTTTGTTTTCCCAGTAACATCTGTCAATCACAACTCCATCATAAGTCAATGATGTTTCTGGAACATCATTGATCTCAATTGACAGTCCCGTCTTTATGTTGTGTCTTCTGTGACCTTCTTGTAAAACTTCCAAAATATCTGGCGGACAGCCGCAGATGTCCAGATCGGCATCTGTGAAAGCGAAGAAGTCGCTACCAAATCTTCTTTTGTGTTCGCTGCCTTTCAAGACTACGTTGTACCCGTGTCTTGATCCAAGATTCTCAGGAAGTCTGATAATGTCGTAGGGACATCTGTCATACCAGTCCAACAATGGTTGGTATGTTGAGTTGTTGTCAATAATGAATATGGCGGCTTCTGGAATTTTCTCCAGATAAGCCGCCATAGTCCTGACCCAAGTCAGGATGTTCCAATTGTTTATGTAAACTGGTATCATAGATCAATCGAATCTTCGTTACGAGCCGTGAAATACTTACGGATGTCGTACTGCAACTGTGGACATCTGTCTGTGAATTGTTGCAGCCCTTGCGTGTCGTATTTCAGGTCGAACTCAGGATCATACTGATGTTTTACCAGAATCTTCCATCTGTCTGAATAACGACGGTCTACTTTTTTCCCGTGCCAATAATGTAGTAACATTCCGGGCATGTATCCGACGTTCTTCTTGATGTATTTCTTTGATCTTTCTTGCCATAGGTCGAGTTGCTCAGTGTATCCTGCCGAGATTCCCTTCGGGTAAGACTTCTCAACACACTCAATGAAAGACAAGGCCATGTGTCTGTCGGCAGACCCCAAAACGGCCTGATCGAACAATCCGCCCATGTTATCCAGTGCATCTTTGCGAGCGGCCCAAGCGAATCCCGGATGGAAGTGGTCATATCTGGCCTTGAAATCCATCATGCCTTCTTGATAGGCATAGATGATTCCAGTATGAAGCTTCAATTGCTCAAACTTTGGAGTTTGGTCCATGGCTTGGCTAAACATCTGGATTACAGGGTAGTGCTGCAATAGTTGAATTGTTTCAGGAACCCAATCGGGTCTGGCGAAAATCACATCTGCGTCAACCCACGCCATGTACTTCCAGTCTTGTGCGAAACGCTGAATTCCAAGATTCAACATTCTCTCTTTGTGCCAGAGTTCATGTGATGTTCTCAATTGAACATCAAATGGATTCCCGGCTTCTGTGACCTCGAAAGGTCGATCTCCGTAGGCCAATTCAACAGTAACCAATTTGGCTCCAGAATCAGCCACGTATTTTTTGAATTTGTTGTAAAGATCAACCCTCGATTTATATCGCCACGGGTTGAAGACGGCTGTGACCACCCAAAGATCATTCACGAAACACCCCCGAATTTTGTCTCAATAAAGGTATGTATTCTGTCGAAAAAGGATTCCCCAAAACACAGCATTGACAACGGGTATTTCTTAAAGTATCCTTTGTGACTAGGAGACAAAATCATGGACGAAGCACTTTCCTTAAGAAATTCGTTGGCTGAAATGGGTTATGAACTTACTCCAAAACGTGCTACTGAAGCCGTTGGGTACATCGACAAAATCAGACGATCCGTGCAAGAACACCCAAACCAAATCCTGAGATTGGCTCATCTCTCAGAGGTTGAAAGAAGATCACTCATTCATCAACTGGCCGAAGCTGGCAAAGAAGTTACGTTCAAAGAACTTGATGATTTGATTGAGTTGCTGATGGCGGTTTACGATCAGGAGCACTCCTAATGCCTATCGTAGATTTCGATTTCGTAAAGAAACTCTTGGGCTTTTTCAAGAAGCCCACTGAGACGACGACAGAGCGATTGCATCCGGTTATCGAACCCATTCCGCCTCGGCCAGTTACGACTCAGCCTGTGACGTTTGAAGAGGCTGTAGATCTTGTTGCGGCAGGAATCGGGGCAGACACTGTTGAACAACCGTTTTTCCACATGACTGGTGGAATGTCGCTTCGGAACGGTCTGGGTTTGTGGAACAAAGAAGGTGCATTGCACCAACACATGCTTCGGAGATTTGGCCTGTGTCATGCTGACGATACAGGAATGCTGATCTCTCATGCGGCACACGCCAAGGTCAATGATTTGCCGTATGACATTGATGCCGACATCACAAGGTGCAAAGAGCATTGGCGAAGACAGGGCCTCGACCCAGCAACGATGGAAAGAATCGGCACGGCAGAACCGATTACAAATTTTACAATCTCTTTACAAGACGGTCGGCAGGCGGTATTCTACGGGAATGAAACTCCTCCCAGCCCCTGACGACCTGCACGCCACAATGCTATTCCATCGGAGAGTCTCCGAAAATGGAATGGTAGAGATGGGTGTGTACCGAGTTGCGTATGGTTGGAGGGTCAGAGCCGGATTCATTGGAGAAATGGGCTGCGTGCTGGACTGGTGCGGTGGCGGAAAGTGGCCGGATGTAGAGCGGCTCTACTCACTTTGCTTTGCCATTCTGTCGAACAAAGCAGAAAATCGTGAATGCTTTGACGATCTGCCACATTACTCAACTGTCAAACCGTTCTTTTTGGATCATTCCTTCACCAAAACAGTCGTGGAAATGGCATCGAAAAATTTTGAACTCATGACTTTGGCTACTAGATAATAATCATGGCATTCAAGAAATTCTTCGAGACAAGCAACCAACGTGTGTTGATCATCATGCGTGGGGTCAGCGGAACAGGCAAATCCACCCGTGCAAGGCAACTTGCCGCCAATGGCGGAGAAATTTTCTCCACAGACGATTACTTCGGTCAGGGCGATGAGTATCGCAAGAATTTCAGCCCAGAGAAGCTTCCAGAAGCTCACGAATGGAATAGATCTCGTGTTCAGCAGGCCATGCAGAATGGCACGCCTACGATAATCGTAGACAACACCAACATCATGCCTTATGAGGCAAAGCCATACTTGCTGTTGGCAAAGCAACATGGATATGAGACTCGGATCGAGGAGCCACAATCGGATCATTGGAGAAAAGTTCAAGATCTTCAACAACAACTTCAACAACTGTCAGGGGAATTGGCCGGGAAGAACCTACATGGGGCACCGCCGCACGTGATTTCTAAGATGATTTCTCAGTATCACCCTTATGGGCTGGAAGATGTGGAAAAATCTGTAGCTCCTTGGGAGAAATAACTCTCTTAATGGATGATCAGTTTTTGCTGTGCCGTCGTTAACAAAAACCTAGACGACTATCTCGCTATTCTAACAGACACTTTGTGTAGACACACAAAGCATGTCAAAGAAGCCATCTTTGTACAGACCGACATGCGTCGAGACAAGATTCTCCGCTCTTGGTCAAAGAATGGCATCGAATTCAAGTTGATCGGTCTAAAGCCATTCGATCAGCCGTGCCCTCGTGATCTTGCATGGCAGCAGATGATATGCAGCCATGCTGTTGGCCTCTATCAAGCCATGGAGCAGGCACAGGAAGAATATATCTGGTTGAGCGACCCAGATATATTCCTGTTATCTTCTGTTGATCAAACCTATCTTGATTTGATGCAGGAACACGATCTTAATGTGATTGGCGTAAGTCATTTCAATTCAGAGGGCCAGTCATATCAGAACTTTCCGTGCATCATGAATTGTCTGGTGAAACGGTCTAGCCTGCCACAGCCAAATTGGCTTGGAGGGTTTCAAGCACAAACAGGCATGAGACTGGAACAGAATGGACACAATGTGTTCTCTGTCGGCGATTGCTGGTTGATTCCGGGACCGCTGCCGGATCACCATGCTTCATTTCCTAATCCAAATGGGATCTTCGACACTGGCTGCAACTTGTGGCTGTGGAACGAACAGAAGAATGGCAGGTGGCTGTCTTTCTACATTGATCCAGAAGAAATGGCTTCCAAAAGCTACTCCTACCATTTGGCAAAGTTTCGTACAGACAACATCGGGTTCAAAGAGCTTGTCTACCCGTTGAATTACAATCTGTCAAAGTACAAAACAAATTTTGGATTGACAGAGCCTCTGGGAACTGATGATCTCTTGTATCACCGCACCAGAGGCTGTCGAGAACAATCGACATCATACAAAGCCTTGTACGAGTCTCTCTACCAGCCCTGTCCGTAGAATTTGTTTAGTTCGTCATCGGTCATTTGTTTACCGAGTCCTGTTGGCTTTCCTTTGTGGAACTTCTTGTATTCTTCTGGTTCCATTCTGGCACTAGAAGCCATGTCTTCTGGTTCCAGTGGCGTAAGTTCCGCTCCACTTCCATAATTCATGTCAACAAAATTGTATGGGACAGGTGGCGGTACGCCGTCCTCGTATGGTTTTCCATTGAGTTTGTCCCAGAATTGATAAAAGTTAAGCATAATCTATAGGTATGTGACTCTTCTTCCAAAAATCACGGGCCAACAAAGTTCGAACATCCAAGGCGTCTGGTCGAACTTCAGATGGAGGTCCAATAGTCTGGAGTATTTTTCTAATGGAATTCTTCTAATGGCCCGTCTTGACACAAGAATCAAGGCTCCACATGTGTAATGCAGACTTGATGGTGTTTTCAACTCTAGTATTCTGAATATGGAGTATAGAGATTCGCATGAATTAGGAAGGATGACAATCTCAGAGTCCTTTTCTGATATCCCACAGAAATCTTCTGTTTGAATCTTTGCGTTTTCTGTGCCTTTGTCAAAGATGTCCAAGAAATCAAAACAGTGATCAAATGGATTAGCTTGGGAGAACAACGACCATTCTGATAGCACATCGTAATTGTTTACGATGTGCCACAGGTAAGTGTGGCTCTCCCTGCCAATGTTCGGTAGATTGTCAGTCCCTTTGTCATATACAGAAACTTTCATTCTGGGCACTTGGTTAAGCCAATCAATGTTTTCTTTGTATCTCGCCACGATCAATTCTGTTTTATCGCAGTCTATACGCATACTTTGAGCCTCAAATCCAGATTGACATAGGCGTGTTCTGTAAGTAAAATTGACGATCTGCTTTATGGGAGAAGGCAGATGCCACTAAAGGCACAAATGAGGATCTTGATGACCCACCACAGAATCAATGCCACACCGCCAATTCCCAAGCCAAATAGCCAAGTTTTGAATTTGAGTAGTTTTTCAACGAACTGATCTTTGTTCATACAGCTTCCTGTAGGATGACCTACTTTAGAACTGCTGTATTTATGCTTACGAGGAACAAGACATGGAATTTTTTGAAATCCACATCACCGGCGACGAGTCAATTCACCGGTTGGCCAAGAAATACGACCACAAAACAATCGCCATTGATTTGCTGCGACCAGATCTTTCGGTGCTTCGCACCGAACACATGACATCTTTTGTACTCAAATATCCGTTTGACACCGGAGAGTACGATAGGTGCAAGACTCTGGTGGATCACATTGTCTGTTGTTACGAGGCGGACGGACTGAAGATTTCGAGAGTCAAAATCGAGTCTCCTTTCTATGATTACTATGTAGATCAAAGTATCTACATGGAAAGCCATTTCGAGTCCGAGTCAACGTACTATCCAGTCAGCCGGAATCAGAAGAAGACTGTTCTTCTGGCGACAGATCGTGAGTACGATCATGATGGGTATTGGGACTTCAAAGAAAAGCACGATGGCAAGGAATTGGAGTTGTGTCTCTACGACACGAACCCAAGAGAAGACATCGACTGGCTTGGGTTGTTTGAGGGATATGATGACTACTGAGTTTTTTGAATCAACAGGAGAGTTGCAATACAGCAAGGACTGGCGATTGGTGCTGCGAGTGGATCAAGGATTGGCTGATTATTACAGAGCCTTGATCCCCAAGTGGATGCCATGCCAACGTCCTCGCTGGCCTGCACACATTACTGTGGTCAGGCAAGAGAAAGAAACTCCTGCCAACAAACAACATTGGTGGAAATACAACAGAGAATCAGTGAATTTTCTCTACAGCCCATACGTCCATCAAGGAAAAGTTTACTACTGGCTCAACGTGTATTGTAAAAGGCTCGAAGACATTCGGCTGGAGCTTGGATTGCCTGTTCACAGTCAATTCACGCTTCCACCGGAAGGATTCAGAAAAAACTTCCATTGCACGATTGCAAATACAAAGGAATAAGAATGAAATCGTTTTTGATGACAACAGTTTTGTTGATGTTCTGCGGCACAACCATGGCCGCAGAACTCATTTATGAAGGAACATGGGTTACAACCAACCGTAAGTTGGATGGAACCATGACTTGCATTGTTACAGACAAAGGCAAGGACAAGTGGCATGGCAAGTTTTATGGAATTTGGCAAGGCGTTAAATTCTCATACGATGTGGATTGGACCGGTACTCCAGACAAAATGGTTGGCAAAGCCGTGATCGACGGAGCCAATTACGAATGGACTGGAGAGATTGTTACAGAAACTCCCGGAACTTTCACTGGCAAATTTACAGGAGATCGCTATACTGGCAGCTTCGACTTGAAACAGAAAGTGTATAAGAAAAAATGACAATACCCGAATATCTCTGGCGAACAAAAAGTATCAGAAGAACAGACGATGACAGAAAGACCTATGATTGCACACACATAGATTGTATCTATACAAATCTGGAAGAGGCAGTTGCAGAAGCCTATCGTCGCTTTCAAGACCCAATGAATCTTGAGGTCTCGATATCTAAGGAACCGATGAGTGAACGATACAGAACAATGTACGCAGCCGCAGAACAACATGGAACAATCGGAGGAACAAATGGCTAAGAAACGCCCCAAAGTCGGTGTTTGCTTGTGCGTCGTGAGAGACGGTAAAGTCTTGCTGCACAAACGCAAGGGAGGTAATTCTCATGGCACATGGGCTTTCCCCGGAGGACATCTGGAGTTCGGTGAGCAGTTTGCAGAAGGTGCATTGCGTGAACTGGCTGAAGAAGCTGGTCCCATCATCACGACTGAACCAGAGTTCTGGACCACTGCCAACGTCCTTTGCACTGACGACAAGCATTATGTGCTAATCATCATGAAGGCAAACTGGGTTAGCGGGGAAGCTGTGGTCATGGAACCACATAAATGCTTCTGCTGGGAATGGCATTCTTGGGATGATCTGCCATCTCCTTTACTGGCTGGCAACCAAGATCTGGTGGATCGAGGTCTTAGCCCGTGAAAACCAAAGAACTCATTAGACAATTGCAAGAAGCCGACCCAACAGGCGAGGCCGAAGCGTGTGTCGGCAACGTGGACATCCATTTTGTACAAAGGTTGCCAGCGTATTACGATGGCACATTACAAATTTTGGAACGAGACCCAGACACAAAATACTACAACATCATCGGCGGCAAGTACAAGAGATCCGGCGACAAGGTTAACATTCATACTCTTTCTATTACCGATGCCATCTCCAATTCTCCACAAGACTTTGTGGTGGATTACTCTGAGTTGCCACCAGACAGAGCCGAGAGCACCAAGAAAGCTCACGATGATTTGCGTGAATGGCACAAACGATTAGACAACCAGCTTGAGTGGGAAAACTTCCTCAAGTGGGTCACTCAAAAGGTCACTGTGGCTGACACTGAAGATGTAGAATCAGATGCTCGTAGGTTCTTCGACAAGAACATAACTGCTGATGATCCACTTCCTACTGGCGGTGTTCCACTCGGCAAAAGTTATGTAGACACCCGATTCGACCAATGGGATGCAAGTCTTGAGGTCATTATTGAAGAAGGATTCCTGAAAATATTGAATCGAGGTCCGTAATGGATCGCATTTTTTATGGACTGGCTGGAGAAGGACTTGGACACGCCAGTAGAACATTGGCTGTAATAGATGCACTTCCAGATATGGAAGTGCATCTATTTACGTTTGGTAAAGCTTATGATTTTTTGCATGAAACTGGATACCCGCATTTGCATCGAATCAACGGCATCATGTTCCCATATAAAAATGGGAAAATCAACTACGCACGTTTGGCATACGAGTCGGCAGTAATGGAAGACTTAAAGTATGCTCCAGAACCTCCACCACCGCCGCCATTGGTGGCGTTAGATCCGCCACCGCCGCCACCGCCACCCCAACCTTCAATAAAGATTATGGATGAACCGAACGGTACGGTCCAATCTACATCTGATCCTGAATTAAAGACGACTGTGGTTGACATGTAATTATTTAGGTCTTGTGATTTGATATTGCTGTAAGAATCATCTTTCTGTATTATTCATGTCTCATTTTAGGAGGTATAACTGCTTCCTGAAAATCCACTAAAATCGCATGAAATCGACTAAATACTTTGGAGAAAAATACCAATGAAGACTATATTAGAGGTAGAAGTGAGCGAACTGACCAAAGAGTACGCCGTCGTGAACGGCGAAAGGATCGAGTTTGACCAACCGTGGGAGGAAACGCCAAACCGTGAAGACTTTGTGAAGTGGCTCACCAATATCCGAAATGAATTGGTGAAACCGAATGTTACTGAAAGCAAGAGAAATTCAAGAAAAGTACAAAATCGCCCATAACAGCCTGATTGAATGGGAAAACAAGAAAGTTTTGACTTCCCACCGCACTGTTGGCGGGCATCGGCGGTGGCTGGAAGACGACATACAGAAGTTGCTGACCATCCATGAAGCGAAGGAAGGAAAACGGTACGCTACCTACGGTAGATGCAGTACAGCCAAGCAGAAAGAGAACCTTGACAGGCAAATGGAACGCTTGCGAAAGCATTGTAAGGACAAGGGCTACGCCAATGTCAAAGAATTTTCGGAGATTGGGTCTGGACTCAATGACAACAGACCCAAACTGCACAAACTGATTGACGCCGTTCTCAAGAAAGAAGTGAACCACATCGTTGTGGAGTACAAAGACCGACTCGCAAGATACGGTTTTAAGTTTCTGATGCGGTTCTTCAAGGGGTTGGGATGCACGATTGAGTTTCTGGATGAGAAAGCAACTAAGGATGATAACGAAGAACTTGTACAGGACGTGTTGAGTTTGTTTACTTGCTTCTCAGCCCGCCTCTATGGAAAAAGAGGGGGTAGACCCAAAGGTAGCAAGAACAAGAAGAAACTGGCGATGGATTTGAACATCGGCGAGGCAGTTAAAGTAGACGAGGCACTGGCAGTATTATGATACAGGTCATTCACGGCGAAATTTGGAGCGAAGATTTCACAGAACTGGATCAACTCATTAGAGATTTCCAGTCCTGTGTTCGCTTCTCGTATTGCCGGTTCAGTAAGGATAATCTTGAATTCAACGATGTGCGGAAGGCTGCGAAAGTCAAGTGCCCAATGTTGAACACCAGACAAGTATCGGATGCCGTTCTTCAAGGGCAAACGCACCAGAAGTTGTTTTTGGTGCAACAAGAAGCATTGGCAGAGAAAAAGACCGAGATAGAAGCCAAACTCAAGAAGAGACTTTCAGCCACAAAGAAAGCAAAACTTGAAGAACGGCTGGAACGTGTGAAAAAGCGGCTGGAACACCCGAAACTGGTGTTTGGCGGACGCAAGGCATGGGAAGACTTGAAAGCCGGTGTCATTACAAAAGACCAGTGGTTGAAGCGGCGAGATGGTCAGATTTATTGTCGTGGTGATAAGACACAGAAGGGCAACCTCAACATTAGGATTATTGATGAGACGTTGAGAGTCACGGTCGGGACGAGGAAATGGGCAACCTACAAGTTGTTTATACCGGACAAGTTCAAGCAAGAGTTGAAGACCGTACTGGCATCGGGTCAGGCATACAACGTCAGGCTCAAGCGTAATGATGACCAGCATTTCAAAGTGTGGATCGACTACCAAGTTGATGAGCCGATGCCCACAAGCGGCGTAGGCTTTGCGAATGGTGTGATTGGCGTGGACTGCAACCCCGATAGATTGGGCATCGCTGATGTGAGTTCAGACGGCAATTTGGTCAGTAGTGAGACGTTCATCAACAATCGTATTTTGTATGCTTCTACGCATAAGCGGGATTACGACATTGGATGCTTGGTTAAGAAGGTCATCCAGTATGCTAAAGACAGAAACAAAGGCATTGTTTTTGAGAACTTGAAGTTCGATAAAGACAAGACCGGCAGTAGAAAGTGGAAGCGGAAACAGAGCAACTTCGTGTGGCGTAAGTTCTTGACGCTTCTTGAACGAAAGTGCGTGGAACATGGAGTTGCGTATGAGAGGGTAAATCCAGCTTTCACCAGTATCATTGGGAAGTACAAGTATCGGTGGATGCACAAAATAACGATTCATGAGTCTGCTGCCTATGTGATAGGCAGGAGGGGCATGGGTTTTAACGAGAAATTGTCGTTCTATAAGGCTGATACAAAGAAAGTGAAAGAACTGGTTCTGAAAACCCTTGAAGGAAAAAATCAGAGCCGCAAAGTACATTCATGGACTATGTGGAAGCATCTGAACGACAATATAGAAGCCGTGCTTCCAGCACTGCGGGTTAGTCTGGCAGACCTAAAAGAGTTTGTTGGCAATATCTGGTATCGGGGTGAAACTCTCCGAGGCGAAGTCTTCCTGCAAGAACTGCTCGCAGGGAGCAAAGTTTAATTACTTTTTTGGCGGTTGAAAGACCGTCTATTTAGAGTCCACCGATTTTGGTGGATTTCAGAAAGCAGGCTGAGGCTTACAAGAAGGCTTACATGAGTCGCTATAAGGAAGCCGAAGATTGGGCCGACTTCGGAGACTTCAATTACTTCAAGCTTGAGCCAAAAGAGATCTATCTGATCGGTGGATTTGGTGAAATCGACTGGGTTGATCTGAAGGATTACAAAGCAGCACTGAAGAAATAGTCATGAACACAACGGAGAAGACTGACAAAATACTTAGTCTGTGTCAGACACTCACGTACAAACAACGCATCATATTCTCTGACGAAGGCAATTTAACAACACCTTCGCATATCAAAGAAGAAGATCAAGAGACTCAAGCTGCGAGTAAACCCAACGGTTTGTGGTATAGTTTTGGGCCAGCGTGGATCTGTTATCTGACAAATGAATACAGAGACCATGGTCAGACTTGGGAAAAGAAACGACTGGCATGGATGACGCACATCTATAGACTGAGCGTGAGAAAGTCGTTAATCTACTGCATCGAGAACGAAAAGCAGTTCGACGAATTTGTCTGTAGTTATGCCAACAAAAACGAGTCTAAGATTCGTTGGAATAAAGTTGCAGAACATGGATGGCATGGCATAGAGATTCGATTCATGCCCAGTCGAGACTATGGCTGGTATGAAGGTTGGGATTGTTCCAGCGGCTGCATCTGGCATCCAAAAGCCGTCAGGAAGATTGATACATTGTTGTCCTTTGAACCTCAGTGGGAATCAAATGAGAGTCCAGTTTCAACAAAAGCAGTTTGATGTCTTCATTGCACGACCATCGAAATGGGGCAACCCATTCCCGATTCGTAAAGATCGCACCAGAGAGCAAGCAGTTGCCCTGTACGAAAAATGGATCAGGAATAAGCCAGAGCTACTGGCTGATCTTGATGAACTCGAAGGAAAAGTGTTAGGATGTTACTGTCAAGAGCACGAGCTTTGTCATGGTGATGTTCTGATTAAACTGTTGAAAGAAAAAGAAAATGGACCCACGGCTTGAAACATTCATTCTGTACTACCTTTGCTGGCACGAAGGCGAGATTGATTTTACAGAATTCAAGCAAAGCTTGCTTGAAGAACTGAAGCCAGAAGGCATGAAAGCCGCATTGAATATGTTTAGTGAGATGCGTTTGGAACGTGAGCGACATGATGATCGCCGCACATACTTTGAGGCACAAAAATAATGCGAAACCGTTGGTTGCTCTCAAGAGCATTAAAAGATGCCATCAGCAATATGATGGATCTTTACAGAGGTCGTTGTTTCGATAACATGTCTGAAATCACTGACATGTATAACCAAAACAAAAACATCATCTTCCATGATGCTGCAAAAAAGTTTGGGGCGATCAATGTACATGTAGACATCAAAGCCATACAAGAGCTTGATGGAAAATACTACGTCGAAGAAATGAAGATTAAAAGTCTTTAAGCAATGCAATCTGCAAAGCCATATTCCACAGCTTCTTCAGATGTCAGCCACCAATCAGATTTCGTTGTGATCTTTTCTTCAATGAAATCTGATACTTGCTGCACGTTCATGCCTTTGCTCTTAAAGTAAGGACCATCGACACACTTGTTGGAATAGATGTCTAGCATCATCTTCTCTGTCTTTGTTCCGAACTCCATGCCTGACTTTACCGTCAAGTAATGGCCGCTGTCAGCATACGTGCCCCAATGAACCATGAAACAGGCATACGGCATGATGACACGCTTGTCAGCAGCTTGGAAGATGATGCTGCTCATTGATCTGGCCCATGAGTAGGCGACGATGGTGACATGACACTTGGTGTACATGATGGCGTCGTAGATCGCCATTCCATACGACCACTCTCCTCCCACTGTGTTCATGTGAATGAAGATTGGGTCATCAGAAGCCAACTGCAAAATGTTCATGTTCTTAATGAACTTCGATGACATTCTGTAATCTACTCCGGGTTCTTGCCCGTCAATTGGGTCGCTCCCGTGCAAATAGATGATTCTGTTGTTGATATCCACATCAAATGTGTGGACTTCTGTTGGATTAGCTGCTGTCATACTTTGATTACCAATCTTGTGAGTTGCGAGGACATCATCCCCTGTTGTTCATTGCCGACAAAATACATCTTCCTGTCAAACGGCAGAGATGTCCCGAAAAAACTAAAGAGGAACACGCCGACACGCAACACATAGTAAAGCCATGTCGGAACGACCTCTTTAATGAAGTACGATGGAAGATCTACCCCAAGGGCATTCTTGTAAATCACAGCCACCGATTCTGTGCAGTAGTATTTCTTGTCATCAGAAAATGTGAAATCATAATCTGGATCATCATTCAGAATCTTGTAGATCTCTTGCAACAGAGATGCCTCTTTTTGATCATCTAGGTCTTTTAGTCTGTAGATCGAGAATGTCTCTCCGTAACACGTATCAATCCAATCAAGAAGTCTGTAGCGTAAAGTTCCTTGATCATTGATCTCCAGAACATGCGGCTCTCCGTTCTCAACAAACAAGATCGCTGCGTGCGAGTATTCACTCTTGGTGATGTTGGAAACGATTCTAGTGAAAGGCAGTCCTAGAGGCCCCTTGGCATCACTGTAGCGATACAGGATATCTCCAGAACGCATGTCACGCTTGATTGTATTGACTATTTCGAACCGTCTGTTGTAAAGCGGTCCCGGCTTGAAGAGTTCTACTTTTTCCATACAACTATCTATCATTCCAAAAATTGTATTGCTTATTAACCATCTGTCTTGTAATATGTTTCGATCATGGAACTACACGAAATAAACGCAGAAATCGCCAGATTGCAAGAAGATAGATGCAATCTGTTGAACAAACAGAAATTTGGCAACGAAGATGTCATCAAAAATCTTGAATGGGCAAAGAACTGCACTGGCAAGTTGGTGATTAACACGCTGCGAGGAGCCGGTCTGCCGACTTACAGCATTCTTGTGTTTGGAAAACATCCAACAACAACTCGTGGCGTCACAGTGATGGGAGACTCTAGTGCATACGAACAGAACATGCTGTATGGCAAAGACTACCATCATGAATGTCATGCGTTCTACACCAGTTCCAAGAACATGCTTTTGAGATTCATGCGAGAAGTTGAGTTCGCTGAATTTGAGTACGATCAATCTGATTGGGAGGTGTTGGACGCCGCCAGAAGGAAGTCGTTGCATGAGTAATCTTCAAGCTGGAGATTACTACATCGAGAACGGTAAGTGGGTTTTCACCGCTCAATATTTGCTGCGTCGAGGATATTGTTGCAAAAGCGGCTGTCGGCATTGCCCTTATGGAGATAATAATTGCGTCGAGGACACTACTATATCTCAGGTAACAACCAACAAGGGAGACCAAAAATGGCCGTATCAACATCAGATTTGCAAGAACTAAGAAGAATTGCAACAAACACGTATGACGCCGACAAGGCGTTCATGAATCGTGTCATCAAGGGAATTGGAGCAATGGAGAGTGAACTCCAGAGACTCAGGAATGAAATTGTCACGCTGAATGCTAGGCTCGCTGCAAAGTAAACTGATTGCAAATTCTGAATGATATATAAGATATGATCTTTTCAGAATTTGCAAGTGGCGGATTAAATGCTAGTGGAACATCACCGGTTGAATTAACCGGTGATGGCATTATATGCGTACATGTATCTCAAGAATTGATACGTGGAAAATTCGTTTTTGCCAAGAGTAATGGACAGTTTGTTCATACAACTAGACGTGGAAGAAGGCATGATTGTGCCTATCTTCCACCTATCATAATATGCCGACAATTTTTGATCAATAGAATGAAGTAACTAAAAACCTTCAGTCTTCCAATCGACTTTTTGTGGCTTCTCATAGTACGATCCTCTGGCTGGTCTCACTCCACCAGAGTTCTGAGAATATTGGAATCTGAGATAATAGACCAAACCTGTCGGCCCAGTTAGTGGCTGCACCCCAACAATATTGTCGGCGATCAATCGTGGGTAGATTCTTCTGACTAAAGGAATGCTGATCCTTCGGAACTGTGCTATCTCTTGATCAGGCTCACTAGCAGCAGTCAACAGCCGCTGGTTCTCTAAGAGAACGGCGGCTGTTTCATTTGTGAGTCGTTCTCCTTCAAGAAGTGGCCTACCATCTGTTCTTGCTGGCAACAAACTGAGACTGGCCCATCGTGCTTCTAATTCTCTTGCTTCTTGCAAAAATCTTTCATTCATAATCCCTTATCATAGAAGGTACGTTAGCAGAGCTTCTGGTATATTCTTGTATGCTTTTTGTTCTGGTGTCATGCCAGAGAGTGCTTTGTACAAATCTGGCTTGTCAACTTCTGTCTCTGTAAGCAAATGTTGTCTCAAGATGAACAGCATAGCTTTGTGTTGAGGAATTCCATACATTATCTGTCGTTCCACTTTTACCAAGAAGAACGGGTTCTCTGGATCAAATGGCTTACGTGATATAGATGGATGATAGTTCAATTCGTCTTCATAGATCAATCCCCAGACGAATCTTTCAAATGGACCATGGGAAATGCTCGCCTCGATGAGCTTTCTGCTGTTGTTAAAGCTCATACCCGGAATTGGTTCGTGAATCTCATTGAAAGACTTGCCTATCTTCTCTTCTGGACTCCAACTGCTGGGCATACAGATGTGTGTGGCTGCGAGCCAGTCAGAATCATCTGACAGACGATGAATCGCCAAGTCCTCTTGAATCTGCATCGCTAGATCACAAAAATTGTAAGGTGGCTCCAGAATCTCTGGATACCAAATTCTGATCAAATCACATGCAGATTCATAGATCTCATCTGTCATATCGTGTTGGAGAAAACACTTCTGCGTCTCCAATGAGATTTTCTTTTGCTCCAAGTAACGATCTCGATCTGGAGTGATTTGGAATATGTCAGATGTTACCTTCTTGAGTTGAGGAAGAACGCTGTATCCAGACTTGTATGGATGATACATCAGATCTCAATCCTCATTGGCTCGTGGGTTATAACATACCTGTCGTTAAGTAAAGCGACGTTTGCAACTTTTGTATTGCCAAGCTGATGAATCCCGTAGTTCTCGTGAATGTGACCTGTGATGCACAATGGGATCTGAAGTTCTTCAAGTTTCTGTGCCAAAACCTTCGATCCTTGATTGCCAGCGTATTTCACCACATCTCCAGCCCCATAAGGAGGGCCGTGGCAAACAACGATGTCGCACTTAGGCATGTCGGCCCACAGCTTTTCAAGCTCCCAGTCATGTCTCATAAATGGCCAGCCATTAAAGAACTTCTGGTATGGAGTTCCGTAGATTTTGATTCCATCAATCTCGACCATTTCATCCAAAAGATATGTCCACGGGAGATCCTTCGGGACCATCTCAGGCATCTCTTCGAAAATGATATCATGGTTTCCTGCAATACCAACGATGTGCTTAGCTGGAACCTTTTCGAGCCATTTCCTGAAGATTGTGTCAAGCCACTCTTTTTGGAAGCTAAGCTTGTGATTCTCTACAGGGCAGATGTCGCCAGCGATAATACAGATATCGCACTCCGGGACATCTGGAAGCCTGCCGTGCATGTCTGACAAAGCGTAAATGATCATTTCGGACTCCTATTGTGTTTCAGTATGATAACACCAGATTTGATTGCAGTCAAATCCCATCATCCCTGTCTTCCAATGATGGCACCATCTTCATTGATCATGACGATTCTTTTGCCAAGAGGCGGCAAATCCGTAAATACAGTGTACTTGTGGTTGAATTTTTCTGCTGTTGGATCAAGCACCTGTACTATCAGACCTTGATCTTGCAATCTCTTGATTTTTTCGGTTTCTGTCATTGTGACTCCTTTGATTTATCATAGTGTAAATTACATAGATACTTTATGAAACTCGGTGTCTGCTACATGGTTTTCGATGGCGAAGAACTACTGAAATCAGCAATCTCCACGATCCGCAACAATGTGGATTTCGTGTCTGTGACATGGCAGAAAATGTCGTATCATGGCAATCTGAATGATACAGACCTAGAGCCTTTGATTGAGCAACTGAAATCAGATGGTTTAATCGACAAATCCGTGCTTTGTCATCCAGATCTCACAAAAAGCCCAATAGAAAATGAGGTGAACTTAAGGAATATTGGGCTTCAGTTGTCTGTTGAATCTGGTTGCACACATCACATATCCGCAGATGTTGATGAGTTTTATTTGCCCGACCAGCTTGAATATGTTAAAAGTCAGATGCAAGATCATGACTGCTCGATAGTATCTTTGGTCAATTACTACAGAAAGCCAACATACATGATCAGTCCAGATCAGGGGCACATAGTGAGTTTTATCCACCCAGTTAGCAACAAATACTCGGTTGCTCAATTTCCTTATGGAATTGATCTAACTAGAAGACATGAACAATGCAATAATTGCAGGGTGTTTTCAAGTGAGGAATTCCTGATTCATCACATGAGCTATGTCAGAAAAGATATTGGAAAAAAGCTAAAGAACTCAAGCAATGGATTGATTTGTAACATTCGTAGAATTGTAAACGAGTTCGATAAATACAAGCTGGGGGAGACATTTCGTGTTCCTCCTGATCTCAAAAAAAGAACAACTGTTTTAACAGAAAATTTGTTCAACATTGAAATATAAGGGGAACTATGGGAGCATCTTCAGTAACAGGAAAAGGGCTTGGATCATCTGCAAAACCAACAACGGTAGAATTGGCAAGTCTTCTTAACGGACCAGCAATTTATGCTGTTGGTAGTGTTCTGGTTGGAGAAGAATCAGGATCGCCCCCTTCAAGCCCTCCGGCCCCTGACATGGCAACAGTAACGCTCCCTATGCCATTGCCGGGAATGGATTCATACGCAATCATTTTGACTGGCGAAGAAGGAATCAATCCTTATATCGCCGATATGACAGACGATGATGATGGCAGTTTGACGGGGTTTACAGTGGCTGGTTCTGAATCTGGAACTGTTTACTACATGGTCGTTAAGAAAGGATTCAGACTTCCATAATACTAAAGAGGTAACGGCAAATGACTTCTCAAACTATTCTGTTGCATCATAAATTGTCTCAGCAATAGTTTGGCGTCTGTGAATGTGTTGCCTTGCTTCATTGTTTGGATGGCCAAGTTATTTTCTATAACGGCATCAAGGTCAAACATCCAGAATATGCTTGAAAGCAAACTTATAAAACACTTGCCAGTAGATTCAGCCACTCTTGGATCAACATCTGAAAAACAGTTTGATCCACCGAATCCACCGATGGCGGCTGAGATAATTTTTGTTTGGATGTGGCTTTTTCTACGACCATCGGCCCAAGCGTTTTTGCATTCTCTTACATACAATTGAAACTCTCTCATTTCTTGTGTCAATGAGAATGAGCCATAGAACTTGTTGGAAAACGCCAGATCAGACATGTTCTCCAAGACACGATAGAAGTTCATGTTCTCTTCTGTCTCGCACCCGAAGCCAGCACAACAAGCTACTTTGGGGATCTCTATGTCACTTAATGCGGCTAGAGTGACAAAATCTTCAAGAACTGTGCCATAGTCTTCTTCATCACCTTGAGCTAGAGAATCTACGCCTCCATCAACGCCAAGGATCACATCAATTTGGTGTGTTTGCAATATTTGATCCAAAGCTGATTTAACGAGCTTTGGGCCGTGTCTGCCGATTGTGTATTTGGCAGAGATGTTTTGGATGTCTGCAATCATTCCTTCTGGGTAGTTTTCAGTTGTCGTTGGCTGCACAACGAACTCTTGGCTGGTAGAATGATTCGTAATGATGAAGTTTTTGTCTGGCCAATGGAATATAAATGGCAGACCTGTAAAGACATCAAACCCTCCTCCAAGTCCGATCAATAGAATGTTTTGTGCGTCATCGAGTGGCGTTTGTGGAATGTTCATCGTTTCATTTGTTCCAAGAATGATTTCTTGCCTCTGCGTGTGGAAACCTTGACTTCGTATGTTGAGCCTTCTTTTTGCTTAACTGCGACAACTTCTCCATCGCTATCTGCAACCATCTTTGAGATTGCCTGCATTGGGTTGTCTTCCTTGACATCTACAATGACGGTGAATTGTTGTGGAGTTGAATTGTAGACAACCAAGCCACCAAACATCAGTGTCAGGAAAAAAGCCATTGCAACAATCCTTTTGAGCCATGTGTTGGATGGCGGTTGTTCGATTACGCCCATCTCTACGAGGCAAGACCCTCCCGTGCTCCCCTGATTTTTAAGGGACTTCACATAAGCAGGCAGGTTTTCAAGCGACATTGGTTTCTGATTACTGTTCATCCTCTTCCTCCTCTTCGACCCATTTGTTGAGTGCCTCTAGCTTCTTAGGATCTTTACACAACGCATTGAGAGCCGCTTCCAATGCGTCAATTGTAGATCCGTTGCCAGAACTATCTTCTTCATCACCAAGGACAGCAAAGATGACATCTGCAAACATTTCTGAAGCTTCGCCTCGGCAAGCACCTTCAAGTTGATTCCAAACGATATCTGATGGTCTGGTCGTTGCATTACTGTTCATGAACTATAAGAGTCTCCTCCAAACAAAAAACCCAGCCATTTCTGGCTGGGTTTTTGTTAGCAGATGCCGTCACATGCTCTAATTTAAGACTGCATCTTATTGCACGTTGTGATTTCATCTTCAGTCATATCTCGATTGCCTCGATACCGATTCGTGTAAGAGTTTTCTGGAATTGTTTTTCCATCTGAATCATGTGAGTGTGCTAAGATATGACTGTTAACAAATCCAGATTCAAGATTTTGTCCCTTTTTCCTATCAGGTCGCTTTGTGCAGAACTTTTCCAATGTGTAATTACAAGCTTGCATTACTTGTGAAAGTGATTTTAGTTGTGATAGTTGCGTGTTGGTATTTGTTTTAATTCCAGCTTTTGATTCATATATCATTGTTGTTTTACCATGATATTCATGAATCCATTTTGTAGTAAACTCAACTAAACTATTCGGTTCATATCTACAGTTTCTGTGCCAGATACACAATGAAAACCACCATCTCACAGCAGTATCAGATGGAACCTCAACAGGATGTTTTTCTGATAGCCAAATTTGCTTAAACAAAGCTTTCTTTTCTTCCAAAAATGAATCGAATTTCTTGAGTTGTTTTCTAATTTCGGAGTTGCCTAATTTATTAAACAATTCTGCGGCTCTGTTTTCGACAGTTTCTGGATTCGACACGTTGGCAGGATTCAATTTTGCAAGTGCCACTTTTGGAGACCATCTTGTATCATCTTTGGAAACATATCTGACAAACATTGCCAAATTGTCTCTATAGGTTTTGTGGACTTCTTCTCTTGATTTTCTTGGCTTGCATTTTAATGCCGACAAATGTTCTTCAACACAACGATGTAAAGCTCCTTTTTCTTCTTTCATTACATTTGGTTCGTGTGTTGGCAAATCAAATCCATCAATATCTAAAGTATCAAGATCATCGTCATCATCTGCCCCCAATGGGTTGTTTTTACCAAACAATGGTTCCCAATCAATTTCATAGTTTTGAAGAGCAGTGATGAAGCGAGTGGTTAAAACCTCGAATGGAGTTGCTAATGTTCCCATTTGCAAAGAAACATAATGATCAATGGCTTCTTGTTGATCTTCATAAATTACTGATTGCTCAGTAATAGAACAGCGGTGGATGGCGTCTTTGAAGTCTATATTGTGATGTTTGCAATACCTTTCAAAAGATATTAGTGAATGTACAATACGATTCGCACCGTCATTGATGTATAAAATTTGATTTGGGTCGTTTCTAAGCTTATATGTGATTATGCAACCCGGAACAACATCATTTGTTAGAATCGTTTTCCACCATCTTGCTTGTTTAGCTCTCGGCCACACTGAACCTCGTAACTTTTGATGAGCAGGAAGATGTAAGATTTTTTTCTCAAAAAACCTTTCATAATAGTTCCATAAAGATATTGTGTTGTTTTTCACTAATTCCATTTTGATTCTCCTAGAAGGCCAAAATTGACCATATTCTTAGTATAGTGCTCTTCTAGGAGAATAGCAAGAAAATTTCATGTCTTCTAGTAAGTATTTTTGTGATTGTAAAAAAAACCCCAGCCATTTCTGGCTGGGTTTTTGTTAGTAGCTGCCGTCCCAATTCTGAACCTCTTGAGATTCAGGCACATCATCCTTTGGTTCTGGATCATCTGGGAACCACAGCCCACGTAGCACACAGTTGCTGCTATGGACATATTCGCCGCCGCAGTAAGGGCACCAGCTTTGACGCACTTTGAGCTTCTCAAGAAGCTGTAGTAGAACTTGGTTCATTATCTCATTACCTGTTCTTCAATTGGCTTTTTGCCACGGGAGATGTTGTGATATCCACAAGAAATTACAACATTCTTGTCTTCGTATGTGCCACCTCTCTTGCCCGGAAGAAGTCTGTCGAGATGCAGATCATTACTGCACTCTCCGGGAAAGTTGTGACGCCAGTAACACTCACAAGATCCACGCTCTTTAATCAACCTGAGAAGTTGGTCTCTGGTGCCCTCATCGCTCTTTTTGCGACCAGATTTGCGTTGAGAAATAAAGACATGACAAACGGCTTCTGTAGTCACGCTCTTTAGATTTGGATCAATCTCAACAACTCTTTGCCGAAGGTATTCTCTGTTCTGTTCGTAGTAAAGCCATTGATCAGACCCCGGTTGTTGCCCAGCATCTTTGATTTCTTTACGAAGTTGATAAACAGCAAAGTTGAGCGGCAAGTCTGCTTTGCAAATGTTTCCAAGTTTTCTCTTAAGTAATTTGTAGTCCATCCTAAATCCTTTCTTGCAGAAATTATAGAAAGAACAAAATGAAAAAGCCAGACCTTTTGGATCTGGCTTGCGTGAAAACAAAAAACCCAGCCATTTCTGGCTGGGTTCTTTTGTTTTCATACTGATCTTACAGAGTAAGATTAGATAATGAAGTTGGCGATGCTCATACGAGCGTAGAACTTGGCACCTTCACGCAGCAACTTCTTGCCGTAGCGTGTCAGAATACCCTTGCGTGGGCAGAAGGATTCTGGGTCGAGAACGACCGGTGTCTGTGTCAACGGTACATATGGACAGTAGAAGTAGCCTGAATCCATGTATGAGTCACCCTTGTAACCCATGAGGATCTGTCCCTGTGGGAACAGAGGATCTTTGTACAGTCTCCAACGGTTGTTGATTGTACCAACGTACTGAATACCCAACGATGACGTGAAGGTCTCAGATGGTGCTGGTGCGAAACCGGCTGTGGCTGTTTCGAACACGGATGCAACTTCTGGTGAAGTTACAAGCCAGTTACATCCGCCACGGAGGGTCTTACGATGAACGACGTTGGAAACTTCGACGACCTTAACATACAAGGATTCGTACTTTTCCTTGATGGTATCGCCGAGTGCCGTGTTGAAGTCCCAAACAGCGATTGTTCCTGCGTTGTTACGCAGATCTGTAAGAACTTCACGGTCGATTTCGAGGTTGATTTCCTGAGCCAGAACTGCTGTAAGTTCGGCTTCGGCGTCGAGGTTGTGCTGGGATCGGAGATCCTGCTGAGCCTCGTATGACCAAACTGCCTTCAGCTTACGTGTCTTGGCTGCGATTTCTTCAGACTCGACCACAAGATTAACTTCTGGAAGATCTTGGTTGCACTCCATGTTGTACTCGTAGGAGGTAACGATGTGGTTTGCACCCGGATCGGTATTCCATGTGAGTGACATTTCGCCTGTCACGAGGTCCAAAGTACCGCCAGTTGCCTTGTAGGTTGGTGATCCAATGTCTGTGAAGGTGAAAGTTCCTGCTTCTGCAACAACGAACGTCTGGACAGCGGTTGAGCCATCATAGATTGTTCCTGTCATTGTTCCGGCGAGAACTGGTGTGTGTTCCAGAGGAGCGTAGACGGAGTTAGTGTCGCCACCAACGTCAGTGCTAGAGGTCTCGTTCTGAATGAACTGGTGTGTGTAGAAGATGTCAAGGTTTCCATCTCCAGAGGCCAACTGCTGCAACGATGTTGCATCATCTGTTGGATAGCCGCTGTTAAGATCGGCTCCTCTCATGGCACCCTTGTTGCTGCTGTAACGGAATCTCAGGTAGTACACCAAACCTGTTGGTCCGAGCAGTGGCTGAACGCTAACAACTTTGTTGGCGATCAACTGTGGGTAAATTCTGCGAACGAGCGGAATTGAGATTCTCTTGAACTGAGCGATATCACCGGTGTCGGTCATAGCTTCGTTCATGAGTCTCTGATTTTCCAGAAGCACAGAGGCCGTGGCTCTCTCATAGCGGTTGGTGATGCCATCGAGCATCGACTTGCCGTTACGGAGTGGCTTTGACCATCTGGATTCAATCTCTCGTGCTTCGTTTAGATAACGTGCGTTAAAAGACATATTTCCTCTTATTTCTTAAAGCTTAAAGCTTTTGTATGAGTTATCTGGACTTTGGGGCATCAATTGATGACCATGATTCTTGGAGTCCAGAAAGGACCAGAAGATCGGTTAGTGGATCAGAACCTTCCATCAGGTCTTGATCACGACTTCCCGCTTGTGTTGGGGCTGCGTATTCAGACAGAATCTGATCGGCTCCAACTCTATTGCCACGCCCACTTGCATTCTTTGCCTTGCTTGCTCTTTCTTTTCTTTCAACTTTAGCTGCTTCCGTCAGCAGACCATTGGCTTCACGAACTTGTTCGTTCAGCTTGCTGTTCTGTGCATTCAGTCTGACGTTCTTGGCTTCGATAATTCGGAGTTGGCCCTTAATGGATTCCAACGCCTTGTGTGTTTCTTCAAGTTTTGCGGAAGAGACTCCACCGAGGTTGTCGGTGCCGATGTAATCGGACAGCATTTCTGCCATCTTGGAGACAACGACTCTTTGTTCGGCGATACGTGGATCGCTCATAACATCACGCTTAGCGTGCTCGTAGATTTCCTCTTCTTGGAGACCGAGGAACTGGTCAACCTTGTCAACCATGAATTCCTTCATCTCATGCAACTTCTTATCAAACTCTTCGTAGAGTTCGACTTCGATGCCGCCATTCTTACCCTTCTCTGACTGAAGCTCTTGGTAGGCTTCTTCAAAGCCTTCTTCGAGTGCTGTCTCAAACTCTTCACGCTGTTCGTCAAGGCGTGTCATCAAGGAGCCAATGATTTCATAGGCTTGCTGATAACCTTGTTCGGCGACGAGTTCTGTACGACCCTTTTCATCTGAGATCTGAGCGTAAGCTTCATCGAGCTTATTTTGGAACTCGGCCTCAAGTCCCTTATATTGTTCGGCCATCATATCTTCAACGGCTTTGCGAACCTCGTTCACATGCTCAGCCGGGAGAATTTTCTTTAGTGCTTCTGTGATCTTATCCATTAGCTTAACCTCGACTTAATTTTCTCTGCTTGAGATTTCACAAAGCCGCCTAAACAAGCGATCAATGCTTCTTTGTTAACGGTATCTATGCTGCTAGTCTCATTTTTGTTAACTTTTTCCGCAACTTCTTTGCGAAGTGATGGTTCCATACGGGAATTCATCACGCTTTCTTTCTTGCTTGTTACCTTTTCTTGGAATGCTGAGAAGGTGCTTGGATCTGCTACAGCATCAAATGTGATAAGCTTGTAGCTCTCGCCAATAACCAAGATTCCATCTTCATTAACTTTGCCGTTGCCAACGCCACGGGAGCTAATGCCGACCTTAACACCATCTTCGATCAAAGCCTTCAAGACTTTTCCGTGAGGTGTGTTAAGAATTTCTCCTTCGCCCATAAGAATGTTGCCTTCCCACCACAACTTGGTCACGATGTGAGATGCGTTTGCGAAGTGAATGATACTATCAGTAGGATGGTCTAGTTCTCCGATCAGTCTGCGATCAGCAATTGCTTCTTGCAGACGACCAAGATTTTCATCAAGAACATCATACGGATACATTCTTTTGTTTTTGTTAATCGCCTCAGCTTCCTGAAACTTCCCTCGGAACTTCACGAGGCCCTTGCTCAATGAGCTTGAGCCTTCGAGAAGTTCGAGTTCGAAGCCGGAGTGCGAGCAACAATCGACCAATAACATTTGATCCATAGTTACATGCTCCTTAGAAAATTACTTGTCTACAACCAAATCACTTTTGTCGATCTTGGCCTTGTATCCCTTGCCACCTGTTCCACCAGCTTCTTTCGGAACGTATGGGTTCTTCAGATCTGGCCATGTGTCGCCTGTTGACCAAGTTGACCAGTGCTGACCGGTTGCATCTTTGTCAACTCCCTTTTCGCCCTTCATGGTGTAGTCACCGAATGGCTTAGGAACGTATGGGTTCTTGAGGCTTGGGAATGTTTCTTTTCCGCCTTCCTGTCCCCATGAATCATTTCTCATCTTCTTAGAGTGCTTGCCACCCTTGTAAGACATGTCTTCTTGTCCAATAGCTGGTGCCTCGTCGCCCCAATCGCCTGAGAAGGCTCCCGGAACAGCACCGACCTTTGCTTTCTTGGCCATGTCTGGGTGATCCCCATTGATGGTCATGTGTGGCTTGTTAGAAACGCTCCATGTGTTGCTGCTGCCTTCGACATTAGCTTCGATCAAACGCATCAACCAAGATGCACTTTCTTCGATTGTCTGAACGTCTGCTCGTGTTTCTCCATTGAGAACCGAAGCCAAGTCATTCAGTTGTTGTGCTGTCTGGTGCTTGAGAGCATTGTCGCCACGTCTGTCAGCTTGCTTGTAAACACCTTCAAGAACTTCATACAGATCGGTGTACGCCTTGCGTTCCAATCCGAATTGTTCGTCGAGTGTTGGGTAGAAGATTTCAGCAACCTTCTGGAAGTGTGCATAAGGATCGTTTCCTTCGGCAACCTTTGGAGCAGCGGCCAGATGCAGGATCTGGTTGACTCTTTCGGAGTAAGCACCGTGAGCACGACGGAGGATTCCCTCTGCCATGAATTCACAGGTTTCGTCATCGTAGTTGGCAACACCAACATGAGACAAAGCTTCACCGATGATTGCTGACAATTCACCTTGTGTAACCATCAGGACTTGTGGGTACTTCTGAACAATGTTGTCCAGAGCTTCTTCAAGACCTTGCTGATCAGAGAAAGCGTTTTGACGCTTGAGATCTGCAACCAATTTGCAGAATGCTTGTTCCTTAACCAACTCTGGGACTTTCTTGCGAACGTCATGGTTTTCGGAATTTGTGACTGTGTAACCGAGTTTCTTGATTCGGCCTTCGTTGCGTCCTTCACATGTTGGAATGCGGAGGTCTGTGATGTTTCCCTTTTCGTCTCTCTTGGAGATAGACTCGTTCATTGACGGTCCATTCTTCATGAAATCAACATAATCGAGAACATTTCTTGCAACGGCATATGCTTGCTTGACTTCTCTGCCAGCCGACTCAACTGCTTCACTGAGGACAGCAATTCTGTGGCATTCTTGGAGATTTGTCTTGTATTTCTTGTTGCTCTTACTTTCGTTTTTGTTCCATTGAACCATGCTGAGATAGCTCTCAAATAATCCCTTGGCCTTTGCGTGTTCGTCTGAAAGAACATGGTCAATCATCTGAGAGAGGATTCCTCTCATCTTGTCTTTGCGAGTTGCCTCGTCAATGACAAGTTCTTCAATATTACTGAAGGTCAGATTGCCGTTATCAATCTGATAACCGGCGTGTACATAGGTGTTATCCAATGTTTCATAGACCACGGTGGTTTCAGTGAAACAGTGAAGTGCCATTGGACCCTTGTTCAACGATCTTGAAAGGACATTTGCAGCTTCGACTAATTCACGCTCAGCCGTAGTTGCGGATTCTTTGATAATGCTGTCAAAGGCATCTTGCTTGATGAGTTTACGTCTCATAGTTTTTAACTCCTCGACTTCTTAAGTTACTGGCATCCAAAGCACTACAGCTTGTGATTTCTTCCCTTATGTATTAGCCTGTTGCCAATTTTTGTCAGGGAATGAGATAAATAGATGGTGCCTACTATATCTAAGTAGGCACGAGACTGCGGTTTTTGATAAGCAAGGGGCGAGAATGTCGATGTTTAGAGACTGGATGAGACGCAAAGAGCTACGAGAAGGTCTTGGTGATAGCGGCGAGCCTACAGACGGATTCAAGCTGAATTCTGATGATAATGATTTCGCCGCAGACCATGAGCACGTGCAGAAAGAATTATTCAAGACAATTCTTACAAAATACCCGGATGAGACGATGCAGTTCCTCAACGGAATCGCACAAAGAGGCGACCAAGAGGTTGCCAACCTTCTTAGCAAGATGAGGCGTGAGAAGAAATCTCAGTTCAGTGAACCACAACACCCAACCGATGGAGATGAAGTTGTTCCATCTGGGGCTGATAGTGGATACAACAATGAATTTGGAGGAGACGCATGATGAATCTAAGTCTAAAATCAATGGAAGTTTATGAATGTGATTTTCCAAAGATCAGGCTTGGTAGCAATCATGATGGCGGTTATGTCATTTATGAAATTGGCGATTATGATGTTTTGTTATCATGTGGCATTGGTTGGTCGATTGAGTTTGAATTAGACTTTATCAAAAGATACAAAACACATTGTATAGCATTTGACAACACAGCAGACAATCACACAGTAGACACATTATCAGAACTAGGAATAGAGTGGCACAAGAAATTTGTCGTTGGAAAAAACACAGATTCAGAAACCAATCTACATGAATATTTATCGAAATATAAAAATGTTTTTTTGAAAATGGACATAGAAGAATCTGAATACAGTTTTTTTCTCAACACAGAATTGCTTAACAATATAAAACAAATGGTTGTTGAGTTTCACTATCCATATTCCAGCGACAGGATAAAAGTGTTTGAAAAAATAAAACAAACACACAAAATATTTCATGTTCATGCAAACAATTGGGCTGATTTCATTGAAGTGAACGGCGTTAAAATGCCGCAGGTTATTGAAGCAACATTCATTAGAAATTCAGAAGAATTGTTTGCCAGATATAACACAATAACATTTCCAACTTCTCTTGATTCTCCCAATAATTCAAACATGCCAGATATAGAATTGAAAAAATATCCTTTTATTCAAAGAATAATCAAATTATGCTAAGTGTTGTTGTGCCTATTGGTGGAAATTGCCAATATTTCGTGCATACAATTCTCGGCAACATATCAGACACATGCGGACTTGGCTTCAATGATTTTGATATGGTGTTCTTGACTGGCAGCAAGATCAATGAGCAATTAGAATTGGGATTTGAAGAAGCTTCAAAAAATTTCAAATTTCGAGTTATCAGAGCACCATTTGAAAGTAACATGTTGCTTGAATTGCTTGATTGGGCTTTTGTAAATGGCAATCTTAGTGATTGGGCTTTTGTTCAACACATGGACACATTCTGGATTCCAGAATGTTTACCTTGGCTCACAATCACCAAATCAATCATAAATGGCAATCCAGATTTAATTGCCATTGGTTCTTTCGACGATCACAAAGCTTTATTGGACGGCCAAAAATTTACTCAATTTTATGATTATTGTTCTGCATTCAACAGACAAAAGTTTGTTGACAGCAATTTGTCATTTATGTGGGGTTCATTAAGTGAATTGAATTTGTCTCCACAAGTCAGGGAGTGTTTGGAAAACGGAAGATTTACAGAACATAATTACAATAAGATAAAATGGTTAGATGGAAGCGTGGCACTTGGAATGGAAATAGCTATGAGGTTTCCAAAGAGTGCTGTGTCAAAATACAATTACAACAGATTGCATGTGCATCCTTGGGCTATTATCAGACCTTGGCTTAACATTGAAAAACAAAAAAACAAATTGCTGATTCGTTCGCACACCAGACAGGATTTCTATGCTGAATCAGAAAGATATTCAAAAATTTCTTACATATCATCTTTTCATTTTGACTCAAAAATTCCAAATCAGAACATATTTCCTTGGAAGTTGTTTAATGAATTGTGTCCTAAATATGATTTGGAACATGTAAAAAATGATCCTTTGGTAAAGATTATGTCGAAGTATTATATGCCAGACAATATTGTTGGTGCTGAAAAATCAATGGGCATCAGCAGGGTCGTTTTCATAGGCGACCCTGATGAAAAAATCAAGATCTTTTGAACAAATGTTATCCAGATATCCCGAAAGCAATTTGCTATCATAGTCTAAAGATTCAGATGTAATTGATGGTTCATTCATATAACTTAAAACTTCGGAGGAATTTTATAGAACAATTTTCACAATTGTCATCAATTAAAAAATTGTTCTCCGAACAAAACTCATTCACTGCTTTGTTCACTCCATTGACCCAATAGTCATCCACTACAATGACTCCTCCTGCAACCATTCTAGGCAAGAAAAAATTCAACGAGTTAATTGTTGATTGGTACAGATCAACATCCAAATGAACGAAGAAGAATTTTTTATCATACATCTCTTGATGAATGTTCAAATCTGGGAAAAATCCCTTGATCAATTTTATGTTCGGTCGTGACGACAAATATTTCTTGACATCTTCGTATGATGTTTCAAAATCCTTGTGTTTGAATCCATCTGTATCTTCTTGTGTCGGATTTGGCAGTCCATTAAAACTATCACAAGAAAATAATGCACAATCAGGTCTCAAAAGAGACAAAATATAGCTGGTGCCGCCGAGAAAGACGCCGATCTCTGCAAAACATCCATTCATTTTGTTAGTTTCGCCAATGCTTTTGGCAAGCAACAAAAGTTTTTTGTGACCAATTAACATGTTTCCAATGTTTTCGCCCATAATCTCTCTGTAGTTCGTCAGTCAAAGTGAATGAGAAAAGTTTGCCCTGTAGGGAGCGAGCGAAGCGAACAACCAAACCTCGCCGTCTTTAGGGTAGTTTACGATTCGCTCCGATCAATTTCTTCTTCGTCCATTTCGGACTCGAAGTTCTTGATTTCGAGATTGTATTTGTCGATTTCTTCTTCGCTTGGAGAAGGCAATACATTTCCTGATCCCGGAACTGGTGGTTGTCCGCCTTGTGGTGGCATTCCCATACTTGGATCATCTCCGCCATCATCCATGAATTTTCTCATACCTTGAGGTCCAGCCGTTGGACCTCCTTCTGGCGGTTGTCCGGCACTAGGATCTGATCCTAGCATTGGGCTTGGTCCGCCCGGTTCGACACCAACTTCCATGTCATCTGGACCCGGCAATCCTACACCAAGCAATGTTGGATTTTGTGCAATGATCTGCAACTTGAGATCATCAAGTTTCTGGATCTTAAGTCTGGCCAACATCTTGTTTACTTCGTCTTCTGGATACTTCATAAACTTGGTGAGCAAATCAAAATCACTCATTAGTTGTGAGC
>Ga0163150_10000211_pt1 | contig 106628 bp, 98 predicted proteins | sample OliLakLV19P2IB_FD_148628 | JGI IMG/M metagenome (GOLD analysis project Ga0163150, IMG submission 148628) | Freshwater microbial mat bacterial communities from Lake Vanda, McMurdo Dry Valleys, Antarctica - Oligotrophic Lake LV.19.P2.IB | ecosystem: Environmental > Aquatic > Freshwater > Lake >...
GCGAACTGCGGGTCGCCGGCGTACTGGTCCTCGACCCCGTTCCAGGTCGCGCCCACAGGCAGGGCGTTGCGCACGCGCGGTGCCGCGGCGACCGTCGCCGCGATGTCACGGCCGGGGCCCGGGCCCACGGCATGCGGGAGCCCGCGCGGCTCCGCCGCGGCTGCCCGCACGGCCTCCCAGTCGATCTGCTCGTCGAACTCGGCGATGCGCTTCCACAGCGGCGACTTCGGCTTCTTGAGTTTCTGGCGCAGGGTTTCAGGCACGTCGTCCCAGTTGCGCTTGTCATCCACGAGCGGCTCGTAGGCCTGCACCAGCAACCGGTCGCCCTGCCAGCCCAGCAAGAACGGCTGGTTGACGACGGTGACCTTCGCGCCGTCCGGCACGGCCTCGAAGACGAGAGCGATGTCTTCGGGATAGAGCCGGACGCAGCCGGCGCTCGCGCGCATACCGACTGCGGGCGGCTTGTTCGTGCCGTGGATCAAGTAACTTGGCCAGCCGAGCCGCATCATGTGGCGGCCGAGGGGATTGTCCGGTCCGGGCGGCACGGTCGCCGGCAGGATGTCGCCGTCCTTCGCGTGCTCCTTGCGCACGGAGACCGGCGGCGTCCAGGTCGGGTCCTTCACGTGCGAGACGACCTTGGTCGACCCCTCCGGCGTCGCCCAGCCGACCTTGCCGATCCCGATCGGGTGCGTGATGACCTCGACCGGGCCTTCCTTGCCCGGCTTCGGGAAATAGAAGAGGCGCATCTGCGCGAGGTTCAGCACCAGACCCTCGCGCGGTGCGTCCGGCAGGATGAACTCGGTCGGCAGCACGATCTCCGTGCCCTCGCCCGGCAGCCAGGGATCGACGCCTGGATTCGCACGTACGAGTTCCGAATAGCCGACGTTGAAGCGGCGCGCGATGTCCGCAAAGGTGTCCTCGTGCTTCGCGATGGTCACCTGGACCTGCCCGACCACGTCCTGGTCGGGCGCGACGAAGAAGCGATGCGTGGCTTCGGCGAGCGGCAGCGGCGGAGGCGGCGCCGCTGACTCGGCTGCGGGCTTGGCGTCGCCCTTCGGCTTCTTCCAGAGCGACTCGAAAGGCGTGCAGGCGGCCACGGACGCCACCAGCACTGGAATCGCGATACGGAGTAATACCCGGGTCATGACCCGGGCATTATCCCCGGCAAGACCTGCATTCACCAGATCTTCACGCGCTCCGCGGCGGGCCGCCAAAGCTTGTCGCCTTCCTTCACGTCGAAGGCGGCGTAGAACTCGTCGAGGTTGGACACGACGCCGTTCGCGCGGAACTCGCTCGGCGCGTGCGGGTCGGTCAGCACCACTTCGCGCATCAGGCCGTCGCGCCACTTGGTGCGCCAGGCCTGGCTGTAGCCGAGGAAAAAGCGCTGTGGCCCCGTGTAGCCGTCGATCACCGGCGCCTCGGCGCCGCCGAGCGAGCGGAGGTACGCGCGATATGCGACGGCCGCACCCGACAGGTCGCCGATGTTCTCGCCCAGCGTCAACTCGCCGTTGACGTTGAGTCCCGGCAGCGCCTCGAAGGCGCCGTACTGCTTCACGAGCCCGGCCGCCTTGGCCTGGAATTTCTCGTTGTCCTCGGCTGTCCACCAGTCGCGGAGATTCCCGTCGCCGTCGTACTGGCGGCCCTTGTCGTCGAAGCCGTGGCTGATCTCGTGTCCGATCACCGAGCCGACCGCGCCGTAGTTCGCGGCGTCATCGGCCTGCATGTTGAAGTACGGCGGCTGCAGGAAGGCGGCCGGGAAGACGATCTCGTTGTTGGTCGGCAGGTAATAGGCGTTGACCGTCTGCGGCGTCATGAACCACTCGGTCGGGTCCTTCGGCTGGCCCGCGCGGGCCGCCTGCCAGTTCCACTCGGACTGGTTCGCACGCATCACGTTACCGACCAGGTCCCCGGGCTGGATCTCGAGGCCCGCGTAGTCGCGCCACTTGTCGGGGTAGGCGATCTTGACCTTGATCTTCTTCAGCTTGTCGTGCGCCTCGGCTTTGGTGGCGGGGCTCATCCAATCGAGCTGGTCGATGCCGCGGTCGAACTCCGCGAGCAGGTTGTCGACCAGCGTGACCATGCGCGCCTTCGCCTCGGGCGGGAAGTGGCGCTGGACGTATGCGGCGCCGATCGCCTCACCCATCGCGTTGTCGGTCTCCTGCACCGCGCGCTTCCAGCGCGGCCGCAGCGCCTCGGTACCGCGGAGCGTCCGCGAGTTGAAGTCGAAGGAGGCGTCGACGTAGGGTGAAGACAGCACGCGCGCGTAAGCGCCGATCGTGCGTACTTTCAGGTAGTCCTTCCACACCGCGAGTTCGGCGGAGTTCAGGTGCCCGCCGAGGGCCGTCACGTAGCTTGGCTGGCGCAGCACGAAGTCGCCCGCCGGCAGCCCCGTGGCGGCGAACCAGGCGTTCCAGTCGAAGCCCGGCGCGAGCTTGGCGGCCGATTCGAGGCTGTGCTTGTTGTAGGTCTTGACCGGGTCACGGTTCTCGACCGGCGTCCACTGGTCGGTGGCGAGCCTGGTCTCCAGTTCGAGGATCTCCGCCGCGCGCGCGCTGCCTCCGGCTTCGCCGGCGAGCGTCAGCAGCTTCGCGAGGTAGTCGACGTACTTCTTGCGGAATTCGACGTACGTGTCCTCGGTCTTGAGGTAGTAGTCGCGGTTCGGCAGCCCGAGGCCGTCCTGGTCCAGGTATGCGACGTTGTGCGTGGAATTGCGCCCGTCGGGATAGACGTAGACGCCGATTGGCGTACTGATTCCACGGCCCTGGGCGCGGCCGAAGTAGCGCGCGAGCGCGGTCGGCCCGTCGATCGCCTCGATCTCGGCAAACAGCGGCTTCAGCGGCTCGATGCCGCGCGATTCGACGGTCGCCTCGTCCATGAAGCTCGCGTACATCGTCCCGAGCTTGCCCTTGTCCTCGAGCAGGATCGCCTGCACGTCGGACTGCGCCTTCTCGAACAGCGCAATGCCGACACCGGCGCTCGCGTACTCCGCAGGGAACGGCGTGTTCGCGAGCCAGGTGCCGTTCACGAAGCGGAACAGGTCGTCCTGCGGGCGCACGGCCTTGTCCATCGCCGTGGGTTCGATACCGGAGGCAGACGGCGCGGGCGCGTTGTCGGCCAGGGCGGCACCGGCGAGGTTCAGGCACAGGGCTACGGTCAACAGCTTGCGCAGGTACATGCGATAGGGCTCCAGTCTGGGAGGGCGCGAATTATAAGGCAGCGTATTGCCCCCCGGGTTCCGGGCCGCGACCAAACGAGGCTCAGGCGCGACCAGCCCGCAGCGTCAACGGCCAGCGCATCGCGCGCGGTCCCGGACCCCAGGCGGCCACGAGCGGCGGGAATGGCAAGGCGAGGTCGCGGTAACCCTCTTCGACGTGGCGGCGCTCGCGGGGCTAGTAAGGCCCGACGACATCGCGGAAGAAATCGGCCATCAGGTGGTCAATGCCCGGCGTGACTTCGCAGTTGCCGTAGCTCCAGATTGCGAGCACGCCGCCGGGGCGCAGCACGCGGGCCGCCTCGGCCGTGAAGCGCGGCCAGTCGAACCAGTGGGCGGCCTGCGCGACGACGACGAGATCGACGCTGCCCGCCGGAACCTGACCCGCGGATGGGTCCGCGCCGAGTCGAGTTGCGCGGCCGAAGGCTCGGTTGCGATGACCGCGTCGAAGTGCCGCGCGAGCGCGATCGCGGCCTGGCCGTTGCCGGTTGCGACATCGAGCGCGAGGCTGCGACCCGGTGCGGTGCCGGCCAGCCAGTCGAAAAGCGCATCCGGATAGTCGGGCCGGTACTTCTCATAGGCCGCGGACTGGCCCGAGAAATGGTCCTTGAACACGGGGGGCGATGACACGCCGCGATTCTAGCGACGAAAAAAAGCCCCGGGCTTTTGGCCCGGGGCCGAAGTGCGGACTTTCGGTGAAGGGAAGGAAGTCCGCTAGGGGATACTGAGGTAAGCAGGAATGACGGCCCCAAGCCTAGCCGCCGGATTGCAGGGCTAACGTGACCCGGGCCACAGTTTCCGGACCGGATTCTGGAAAATCGGGATAACGCTGAAGAATCATATGGTTAAGGGTCACTCACGATCGGGTTCGAAGTACGCGACCGCCGCAGGCGCGCAGCGCCTGCGCGCCGAGCTCGACGAGCTCTGGCGCGTGGAACGCCCTGCAGTGACCCGCGCGGTCGCCGAGGCCGCCGCCATGGGCGATCGCTCCGAGAACGCCGAGTACATTTATGGAAAGCGGCGGCTGCGCGAGATCGACCGGCGTGTGCGGCATCTGCGCGAACGCCTCGACGGACTGAAGATCATTTCCGCCCCGCCCGCGGACCGCGGACGCGTGTTCTTCGGCGCCTGGGTGACGATCGCGGATGTGGCGGGCAGGACACGCCGCCATCGCATCGTGGGCCCGGACGAATTCGACCGCGAGACCGGCTACGTCAGCATGGACTCCCCGTTCGGCCGCGCCCTGCTCGGCAAGCGCGTGGACGACGAGGTCGAGGTCAGTCTCCCGGGCGGCGCGCAGCTCCTGACAATCGTCGCGATCGAGTACGAGTGATCAGAGCACCCGGATGTTCTTGAACTGCCAGGGATCGCTCTCGTCGAGGTCCTCGGGAAACAGACGCCCACGGTCGAAGAGCGGCGTCCAGTCCGTGTACTTGCCGACCACCGGCCCGAGATAGGGCCGGCAGATCTCGAGGTTGCGGCGGAAGTCGATCTCGTCCGGCTCGACCAGCCCCGCACCCGGATTCTCGATCGCCCAGATCATCCCCGAGAGGGCGGCGACGGTGACCTGCAGCGAGGTAGCGCTGTTGTAGGGGGCGAGCTTGCGCGCCTCGTCGATCGAGAGCTGCGAGCCGTACCAGTAGGCATTCTTCTTGTGGCCGGCGAGCAGCACGCCGAGCTCGTCGATACCCGACGTGATGTCGCCCATCATGATCCGCTTCTTTTCCTGCATCTGGTAGTTGCGGCCGGCGAACTCGTGCACGGAAAGCACCGCGTTGTCCGACGGATGGTAGGCGTAGTGCACGGTCGGGCGGTACACGGCACGGTCGTTCTGGCGCACGGTCAGGAAATCGGAGATCGAGATAGACTCGCCGTGGGTGATCAGGAAGCCGTGGAAGTGGCCCGCCTCGGGCGTCCAGGTACGCACGCGCGTCGCGCAGCCGGGCTGCGTCAGGTAGATCGCGCTCTTGCGGCCGAAGTCGTACTGCCGCGCGTCGCGCGGGAAATGCCGTTCGTGCGTGCCCCAGCCGAGCTCGGCCGGCTGGCTGCCCTCGCTCACGAAACCGTCGACCGACCAGGTGTTTACGAACTCGCCGGGCATCTTGGGCCGGCTCGAGACCTGCGTGTCGCGCTCTGCGATGTGGATGACCTTGATCCCGAGTCCCTTTGCGAGGTTCGCCCAATCGTCGCGGCTGGCCGGGTTGCCCGCCTCGTGGCCGGTGTCCTCGGCGATGTTGAGCAGCGCCTGCTTAACGAAGTGCGACACCAGCCCCGGATTCGCGCCGTGCGTGATGACCGCGGTCGGCCCGTTGGTCCACGCCTTGCGAAGTTCGAGCGTCTCCTCGCGCAACGCATAGTTCGTGCGCCGGCTGACCGGGATGTTCGGGTCGGTATAGCCGCCCGGCCAGGGCTCGATGCAGGTGTCGAGGTAGAGCGCGCCCTTCTCGTGGCAGAGCTTGATGAGCGCGATGCTCGAGACGTCGACCGACAGGTTCAGCACGAAGTCGCCGCGGCCAATCAGCGGATCGAGCACGTGCCGGTAGTTCTCGCGCGTGAGCGGATGATTGACGAACTTGATGCCGAACTTGGTCGCCTCGTCGCGACCCGCGTCGTCGGCCGTCACGATGGTGATGCGGTCCGCGGTCAGCCCGCCGACGTGGCGCAGGATCAGCGGCAGGACACCCTGGCCGATGCTGCCGAAGCCGATGAATACCAGCCGGCCGGGAAAATGCGTTTGGACCTTGGGTTCGCTCATACTAAAGAATGTACCGCAAATCAGCGTCTGCGTGGCGCTACCCGGCGGGTCTTCTCGCGGCCTACGCAGTCATCTGGCTCGCGCTCGCGATCGAACCCGTTTTCCGCAAGGACTGGCTGCTCGAGAACGCGATCGTATTCGCCGCGGTGCCGCTGCTCGCGCTGACCGCGCGGCGACTGCGCTTCAGCGACTTCGCGTATGGCTGCCTGTTCGTGTTCTTCGTCGTCCACGCGATCGGCGCGCATTACACCTACTCGCTCGTGCCGTACGCCGAGTGGTGGGAATCGCTTGGCGGCGCCGCGCTCGAAGGGCGCAATCACTACGACCGCCTCGTGCACTTCCTCTACGGCCTGCTGATCGCGCCTGCCGCCGTTGAACTGTTCGCGCACTACGGCCGCTACGCGCGGCCGTGGCATTTCGTCTTTCCGTGGATGTTCATGGCGGGGCACGCGACGCTCTACGAGCTGATCGAGTTCGCGGCCGCCGGCGTATTCGGCGGCGATCTCGGCCAGGCCTACCTCGGGACCCAGGGCGACATCTGGGACGGACAGAAGGACATGGCGCTCGCGCTCGCCGGCACGACGATCATGCTCGCGTGCCTGGCCGCGGCCGGCAGGCTGCCGAAACAATAAAGGGGTGCGTCCCCTTTTCAAGCGGGCTGGAACGGAAACGGCGCGGGCTGGCCGCAGCGCTGGCGCCGGCGCTCGGCGGCGACGGCCCGGCGCCAGAAGTCGCGCTCGACATTGGTGACGCAGGGGCGCAAGAGGTGCCCGCGGGCTGGCCGACCATCATCCGCATTGCGTGGCGCAGTCACCTGCCTCTCGTCCATGCCGGTTAAGATGCGGCGGGCGGAAAAAAGGTTGCAGACTCCCCTCATAGCGACACGGACCCTGGCGGAGCGGCTGCACGAGCCGGGATGGTTCGTGGCCGACTGCCGCTTCGAACTCGGCAAGCCGGATGCCGGCCGCGAGGCCTGGCGCGCGGGACATATCCCCGGCGCCGTCCACGTCGATCTCGAGCGCGATCTCTCGGCACCGGTGACATCCGCTACCGGGCGACATCCGCTGCCCGAGCCCGAACAGTTCGCCGCCACGCTCTCCCGTGTCGGCATCGGCAACGACACGAAGGTCGTCTGTTACGACGCGGGTCCCGGCTCGTATGCCGCGCGGCTCTGGTGGATGCTGCGCTGGGTCGGCCACGACGCGGTGGCCGTGCTTGACGGCGGCATTGCTGCCTGGATCGCCGAGGGTCGGTCGGTGGAAACTGTCCCGACGCCACGTGCACAGTCCCACTTCCTGGCCCGGCCACGGCCTGAACGGCTGGTGGATGCCGCCGCGGTCGCCGGCGCGCTGCGCCGCGGCGAGACGCTCGTCGATGTGCGCGGCGCCGAGCGGTTCGCTGGCAAGGTCGAGCCCCTCGATGCGATCGCCGGTCACGTGCCGGGCGCCGTCAACCTGCCTTTCCTAGACAACCTCGATGCCGCCGGACGATTCCGTGCGCCCGCGGAGCTCGCCGAGCTGTGGCGCTCGCACACAGGCGCAGGACCGGGACGCGCGCCGATCTGCATGTGCGGCTCGGGCGTCACCGCCTGCCAGGGCCTGCTGGCGCTCGAGGCAGCCGGCATCCCGGGTGGCCGCCTGTACGCCGGCTCCTGGAGCGAGTGGATCCGAGATCCGTCACGACCGGTTGCGCGCGCGTCGTGATCTGGTATCGTCCGCGCCCTCTGGCTTTGAACGGGACCGGGAATTGGACAGCCTGACGCGCGGCGCCGTCACCCCTCGCTCGGCCTGGAGCATCGACGATTCCGCGGAGCTCTACGCGGTCGGCGCCTGGGGCGCCGGCTATTTCGGCATCAACTCCGCAGGCCACGTCGTCTGCCGCCCGGACCGCAACGGTGAGCGCGAGATCGACCTCTACGAGGTCGTGCGCGAACTGGAGGCACGCGACCTCACTGCCCCGGTGGTGCTGCGCTTCTCAGACATCCTGCGCGACCGCCTGCGCTGGCTGCACGACGCCTTCGCGGCGGCGATCGCCGAGAACGACTACAAGGGCCGCTACGCGGCGGTCTTTCCGATCAAGGTCAACCAGCAGCGCCTGGTCGTCGAGGAGGTCTACCGCGGCAGCGCGGACCTCGGCTTCGGCCTCGAGTGCGGCAGCAAGCCCGAACTGCTCGCAGTCATGGCGATGACCGGCGACGCGCCGGAGCGCCTGATCATCTGCAACGGCTTCAAGGACGACAGCTACATCGAGGCGGTGATCCTCGCGACCAAGCTCGGCCGCTCGATCATCCCGGTGATCGAGAACTTCTCGGAGCTCGGCTACATCCTCAAGCACGCCGAGAAGTACCAGGTGCGGCCGAAGATCGGCGTGCGCGTCAAGCTCGCGGCCGAAGGCGCAGGCCGCTGGCGCGAGTCGGCGGGCGACCGCTCCAAGTTCGGGCTGTTCACGACCGAGATCCTCGAGCTGGTCGAGGTCCTGCGTTCGCACGGCATGCTGGACTGCCTGAAGCTGGTCCACTGCCACCCCGGGTCGCAGCTGCACGACATCCGCCGCGTAAAGGACGCGGTCAACGAGCTGGCCCACGTCTACGCGGAGATCGCGCGGCTCGGCGCCGGCCTCGAGTACATCGACGTCGGCGGCGGGCTCGGCATCGACTACGACGGTACGCGCACCAACTTCGAGTCTTCGACCAACTACTCGCTGCGCGAGTACGCGAACGACGTCGTCTACCGCATCGCCAGCGTCTGCAACGCGCGCGGGCTCGCCCACCCGATGATCATCAGCGAGTCGGGCCGTGCGATCACCGCTCACCACAGCGTGCTGGTGTTCAACTCGCTCGGCGCTGCGCGGCTCGACCGCTTCAGCGTGCCGGAGCGGCCGGACAAGGCCACCCTGCCGGCGCCGGTCGCGGACCTGTACGACGCCTGGCAGACCGTCAGCGAGCGGCGCCTGGTCGAGTGCTGGCACGACGCACAGCAGGCGCGCGAGCAGGCGCAGCAGATGTTCAGCCTCGGCTACCTCACGATCGAGATGAGGAGCCTCGCCGAGCGGCTCTACTGGGCGACCTGCGCGAAAGTGCGGGACGCGACACGCAAGCTCGACACCATCCCGGAGGAGCTGGAGGACCTTGAGACCGTCCTCTCCGACATCTATTTCTGCAACATGTCGGTGTTCCAGTCCCTGCCCGACAGCTGGGCTATCGACCAGCTGTTCCCGATCATGCCGCTGCACCGGCTTGACGAGCGGCCGGCGCGCAGCGCGGTGCTGGCGGACATCACCTGCGACTCCGACGGCAAGATCGACCGCTTCGTGTCGCAGCGTGACACCAAGCGCGCGCTCGAAGTGCACGAGCTGGTGCCGGGCGAGGAGTACTACCTCGGCGCGTTCCTGGTCGGCGCGTACCAGGAGACGCTCGGCGACCTGCACAACCTGTTCGGCGACACGCACGTCGTGCACATCCGCCTCGACGAGGCGCACGGCTGGTGGATCGAGGAGATCGTCAAGGGCGACACCGCGGGCGCGGTACTGCGCTACATGCAATACGACCCGGGCGAGCTCTACCCGCGCTTCGCGCGCGACTGCGAACGGGCCATGCGCGCGGGCAGCCTCTCGGTGGCCGAAGGCCAGGCGCTGAAGCGCTTCTACGAGTCCGAGCTGGCCGGATACACTTACCTGGAGCCGGATGGCGCCAGTTGAACATGCAAGCAAGGAGCTTTCGAATGAGCAAGACGCATCGCATCGCCCGGACCGGCATCGCCGCGTTCGCCTGCTTCGCCGCCTTCGCCGCGGCGGCATCAAGCCCGCCCGCGACCGACGCAGCGACCCTCGCCACCCTCGACAAGGTGCTTGCGGGGGATCACCGCAGCGACGCAAACCGCGCGCGCGACGCCTACCGCCACCCGAGGGAAACCCTGGAGTTCTTCGGCCTGCGCCAGGATATGGCCGTCATGGAGGTCTCCCCCGGCGGCGGCGGCTGGTACACCGAGATCCTCGCCCCCACGCTGCGCGACCACGGCCGCTACATTGCCGCGAGCTTCGACCCGAATTCCACGAGCGAGTACGTCAAGAAGAACTCGAAGCGGTTCGCGGACAAACTCGCGGCGCATCCCGGGCGCTATGACCGCGTCGAGGTCACCGCCCTGCAGGCTCCCAATGCCCTGAAGCCGGTGCCGGACGGCAGCGTCGACATGGTCGTCACGTTCCGCAACATCCACGGCTGGATGGGTGACGATTCGGCCGACGCCATGTTCAAGGCCATGTACGCGGCGCTCAAGCCGGGCGGCATCCTCGGCGTCGTCGAACACCGCGCGACGAACGACAAGCCCCAGGACCCGAAGGCGGAATCCGGCTACGTGCGCGAAGACCACGCGATCGCGATGATCGAGCGGTCCGGCTTCAAGCTGGTCGGCAAGAGCAAAGTCAACGCCAACCCGAAGGACACGGCGGACCACCCGAACGGCGTGTGGTCGCTGCCGCCGACCCTCGAGGGCGGCGACGTGGACCGCGACAAGTTCGTCGCGATTGGCGAGAGCGACCGCTTCACGCTGCGGTTCCGCAAGCCGGAGTGAGGCGCGCGCGCGCCGGCGCCTGGTTCGCGCTCGCGCTCGCGCTTTCGGCGCACGGCCCGGCCGCGGCGGCCGAGGCCGTGACGCTGCGCGTCATGAGCTTCAACGTCTGGTATGGCGGCGAGCAGGTCAGCCTCGAGAAGATCGGCGCGGCGATCCGGGCGGCCGACCCTGACATCGTCGGCGTGCAGGAAGCCGACCGCAACCTGCATCGCATCGCGGAAGTGGCGGGCATGCCGTTCGTCGACGAGCGGCGCCGCCTGCTGTCGCGCTGGCCCATCTTCGATTCCGGCTCGGGCATCCGCACCGCGACCGGCGCTTCGCCCTACTCGACGACCGCCCTCGATCAGGATGCTCTGCATGCCTGGGTGATGGTGCGGCCGGGCAAGGTCGTGGCCGTTTCGAATGTCCACCTCTCCAGCGGCTCCGATGAAGACGCCATCCGCCTAGCGGAGGCCGGGCCCCTGGCGGCGCTCGCCCGGCTTGCGGCCGACGGCACGCCGGTCTTCCTGACCGGTGATTTCAATTCGACCTCGCACCTCGATCGCACGGCGGGCGCCGCGGCGGACGAGGCGGTCACCCGCCTTCTGGCCACTGCCGGATGGCGCGACAGCTACCGGGATGCGCACCCGGACGCCGCAGCGCGTCCCGGCTACACCTTCACGCCCGGCGCGCCGCACTCAGTGACGAAGCCCGATCGCACACGCATCCGTATCGACTATGTGTTCACGGCCGGGCGCAGCGAGACACTCGCGTCACAGGTCGTCGGCGAGATCGAGGGTCCCGTCACCGACATCGCCGTGTTCCCCTGGCCGTCCGACCATCGGGCGGTGGTATCGACCTTCAGGGTCGTGCCGATCGACGCGCCTCCCCTTGTCGCCGCAACGCCCCGCCGCGTGCAGGAAGGCGACACCGTGTCCTTGCGCGCGTGGGATCCATTCGGCCCCGGCTGGACGGCGCTGGTGGTCCGCCGCGGTGGTGAACCGCAGGAAGCGCTGACAGGCGTGCGCGATATGCCGCACGACTGGCAGATCATGATCCCGGTCTCGACGATCGGCCTCGCCCCGGGCGATTACGACGCCCTGCTCGTCGGCGAGGACGGCGCGGTGCTGCGACGCGCTGCGTTCACCGTCGGGACGGCCGGCGCCCGGCCCGAAGTCGAGGCCATCACGCCAACCGTGAAGCAGGGCGATCGGGTCAGGGTGCGCTGGCGGCACTCGCCCGGTGAACTGCGCGACTGGATCGGCGTGTACCGCGCGGGCGAGACTGACGTTTCGCGGTACCTCGGTTTCGTTTACACGGAAGCCGCGTTCGCGGGCGAGGCGGGTTTCCTGCCCGGCCCGGGCGGCGAACCCCTCGCGCCGGGTGCATACGAGCTGCGCCTGATGCACGACGAGTCCTATGTCGTGCTGGCCAAGGCTTCTTTCACGCTGCTGCCGTGAGCGACTTCATTATGTGAAGCCCTTCGCGGAACGCCCGGGCGGCGTTCGATACCTTGTGCCGGAAGGGCGGAAAACCGCGCGTGGTAACCCGATGGGCGACAAGGACAAATCGCAAAAGATCGGCGACTCGATGAAGGAGATGGCCCACTACGCCGAGGAACAGCGCCTCGGCCACGGGCGCATCGAGTTCGACGAGCTCGGCAACGCCGTCTGGGTGCCGGCCAGCAGCAACGCGAGCGACGAAGTCATGCGTCGCCTGCTCGACGATCCCACGCTCGCGTTCAGCGAAGACTATTCCGCCGGCACGGTGAAGCGGATCCAGGAGAACCAGGTCGGCCTGAAGAAGGGCTACGACCCTTACGACAGCGGCCAGCTGGTGAAGAAGCAGTGGAAGTCGAAGAAAGACCTGCGCAAGCTTTCCGACTGGATAAAGTCGCGACGTCCCAAGGACGAATGAAGGGTTGACCCTCCGGGCCGGGACGCGCAGTCTCGGCCGCATGAACGCGCTCACGCTCATCATCGGGAGTCGCAACTACAGTTCGTGGTCGCTCCGGCCCTGGCTGTTGCTGCGTCATCTCGGCCTCGAGTTCGAGGAGCGCCAGTTCCACCTCGACACACCGGAATTCGACGAGGAGGTCGCCAAGATCTCCCCGACGCGCCGCGTGCCGGTCCTGATCCACGGCGAGCTCGTGGTCTGGGAGTCGCTCGCAATCTGCGAGTACGTCTCGGAACTGGCGGACGGGCGCGGATGGCCGGCACAGCCGCGACATCGTGCCCTGGCACGCGCCGTCGCGGCTGAAATGCATTCGGGATTCGGCGCGCTGCGCTCGGCCTGCCCGATGAATGCCCGCACCACCGGCAGGCAGGTGCCGATGACGCAGCCGCTCGCGCAGGAACTCACCCGCGTCGACGCGATCTGGTCGGGCTGCCGACGCGATCACGGAGAGCTCGGGCCCTGGCTGTTCGGCGCTTTCAGCATCGCCGACGCGATGTACGCGCCCGTCGCACTGCGCGTGCGCAGCTACGGCCTGCCGCTCTCCGGCCTCGCTACGCGCTACCTCGACACGATGCTTGCCGACGCCCACCTGCGCGACTGGATCGAGGCATCGACCCGGGAAACACGCGTGATTCCACATGAGGAAGTCGGTGCCGGCGCCTGAACGGCGCGAGTCGATGTCCTGGACGAGCGCCCTCGGGCTCGGCGCACGGCTCGAGGCCGCCATCACCGAGGCGGCCGGCCAGGTGTGCGATCCGGGCGGGAAGCCGCACGACCTCGCCGTCGCATTCGTCTCCGCTGCTTACGGCACCGCGGTCGAACGGCTTCCACAACTGCTCCGTCCCGTCCTCGGCGACTGCCTGCTGCTCGGCTGCAATGCCGGCGGCCTGATCGGCGGCGGCAGCGAGGAGGAAGAAGAACCCGGCATCGCCCTGCTCTGCGGCCGGCTGCCGGATGCCGTGCTCTCCGCAGTTCACCTCGAGCAGGCGACACTGCCACCGCTCTCGACTTCGCGCGAGAACTGGTGGCGGCTGCTGGACCTGGAACCGGAGGCCGAGCCGAGCTTCATACTCATCGCCGATCCCGCAACGATTGACGCCGAAACCTGCGCACGTGGGCTCGATCGCGCGTTTCCCGGTTCCACCGTGATCGGCGGTCTCACGGGCGACATGCTCGGGCCCGGCTCATCGCGGCTGGTGACGGGCGGCGAAGTGCATCGCACAGGCGCAACGCTGCTCGCGCTCTCGGGCAACGTCATCATCGATTCCGTGCTGGCCCAGGGTTGCCGGCCGGTCGGGGATCCCCTGTTCGTGACCGCGTGCGAAGGCAATCTGATCAGCGAGCTCGACGGACGGCGGCCCAAGGAGATCATTACCGCGCTGTTCTCGACCCTCGACGCGGCGGACCGCGCGCGTTTCGGGGACGCGCTCTGCATCGGCCTCGCGTTGCCGGGCCCGCGCCAGACCGTCGGGGCCGGCGACTTCCTGATCCGCAACGTCCTCGGCCTCGACCCGGATAGCGGCGCGTTGTGGATCGGCGCACGAATCGCGCCGGCCTCGATCGTGCAGTTCCACCTGCGCGACGGCGAATCCGCTTCCGGGGAACTCGAGGGCCGGCTCTCCGCGTCGCTCGCCGGCCATGCGCCGCCGTCCGCCGCAGTGCTCTTCGCCTGCGCGGGCCGCGGCAGGAACCTGTTCGGCGTCAGCGGCCACGATTCCGGCACGTTGAGGCGGATGATCGACATTCCGGTCGCGGGCATGTTCAGCGCAGGCGAGATCGCGCCGATCCAGGGCGCGACCTTCGTGCACGGCTACTCGAGTGTGTTCGGGCTCATCCGGCCGAGGGCCGGGAGGTTGTGATGCGACGATTACTGCTGGCCGCGGGCCTCGCGGCCCTTCCGTTACTGAGCGCAGCGGCGCCGCACGGCCTCACGGCCGCGGACCTCGTGTCGCTTGCACGACTCTCCGAACCCGCGCTGTCGCCGGACGGGAAGCGGCTCGTGTTCACCCTGCGCGAAACGGAGCTTGCGAACGACCGCGGGCGAACCGACCTGTGGCTGCTCGAACTCGACGGTGACGCGCCCGCGCGGCGCCTGACAAGTCACGAGGAGAATGACGGCGCCGCAGACTGGGCCGGATCGGATCGCGGTGTTTATTTCCTGTCCTCGCGCAGCGGCACCGCGCAGGTCTGGTATCTGCCGCTCGGCGGCGGCGAAGCGACCCAGGTCACCCGGCTTGCGCTCGAAGTCACCAGCTTCCGCGCATCACCGCGCGGAGACCGGCTCGTGGTCGCCGTGGAAGTGTTCCCGGACTGCCGCGACCTCCCCTGCACCGCGAAGCGCCTGGAGGAAACTCAGGCGGCGAAACAGCGCGGGCAGGCGCATGACCGGCTGTTCGTGCGCCACTGGGACCGGTGGAAGGACGGGCGGGTCTCGCAGCTGTTCTCGATTGCCCTGGATGCCGGCCCGAGCATGCGGGGTGAGCCAGTGCCGCTCACGGCTCGGGTCGACGCCGACGTTCCCACGTTGCCGCTCGGCGGTCGCGCAGACTTCGCGTTCAGCCCTGACGGTGCGCAGGTAGTGTTCGCGGCACGCGTGCGCGGACGCATCGAGCCGATCTCGACGAATTTCGACATCTGGCGCGTGCCGGCGGACGGCAGCGCCCAACCCGCCAACCTGACGGTGGACAATCCGGCCTGGGACGCGCAGCCGGCGTTCTCACCGGACGGTCGCCTGCTCGCGCACCTGGCCATGGAGCGGCCGGGCTTCGAGGCCGACCGGTTCCGCCTCGTCGTGCGCGACGCAAAGAGCGGGGACGTCCGCTTCACGAGCCGCGACTGGGACCGCTCGATCGGCAGCTTCCGCTTCTCCGCCGACGGCAAGGAAATCTACGCCGTCGCCGACGATCTCGGCCAGCACCCGCTGATTGCGATCGACCTGGGCAGCGGAGAGCGCCGCAAACTCACGACGGCGGGCAACGTCACCGACTTCGACGTTTCGGGCGAGCGGGTCGTGTTCGGGATGCAGAGCCTGTCGGCGCCGGCGGACCTCTACCTGATCGACGGCCGCGCGCCCGCCGTGCAGGTCACGAGCGTCAACACCGCGAAGCTCGCCGAAGTACGCTTCGGTGAGTACGAGCCTTTCAGCTTTGCGGGCGCGGGCGGCGAAAGCGTCTACGGCTATGTCATGAAACCCTGGAACTTCGTCGCCGGGCAGCGTTACCCGATCGCGTTCATCGTGCACGGCGGACCGCAGTCGAGCTTCGCCAACACCTGGAGCTATCGCTGGAACCCGCAAATCTATGCGGGCGCGGGCTACGGCGTCGTGTTCGTGGATTTCCATGGCTCGACCGGCTACGGCCAGGCGTTCACCGACTCGATCAGCGAGGACTGGGGAGGCAAGCCCCTCGAAGACCTGCAGAAGGGGCTCGCCGCGGCGGTGGAGCGCTTCGGGTGGCTCGACGGCGACCGCGCTTGCGCGCTCGGCGCCTCCTACGGCGGCTACATGGTCAACTGGATCGCGGGCCAGTGGCCGGACCGCTTCCGCTGCCTCGTGAACCACGCCGGCATCTTCGACAATCGTTCGATGTACTACACGACTGAGGAACTTTGGTTCCCGGAGTGGGATCACGGCGGGCCTTACTTCGAGAATCCCGAGGGACACGAGAAGTCGAACCCTGCGCGATTGGTGACGGCCTGGAAATCGCCGATGCTCGTGGTCCACGGCGGGCTCGATTTCCGGGTGCCCTACGCCCAGGGCCTCGCGACCTTCACCGCGCTGCAGCGGCGCGGCATCGAGAGCCGCTTCCTGTACTTCCCGGACGAGAACCACTGGATCATGAAGCCCGCGAACAGCCTGCAGTGGCACGCGGAGGTGCTCGGCTGGCTCGACCGCCACCTGCGCTAATCCTCGCGCCACTCCGCCCGGTAGCCACGCCCCAGCGTGATGAGCTTCTGCAGCAGCGCCGGATACGCGATGCCGGCGTGCAGCGCCGATTCGGCAAAATCCTCCGCGCGTTCCAGGTTCGGGTTGGCGTTCGCCTCCAGCACGAAGGCAGTGCCGTCCTCGCGCACGCGGAAGTCGATGCGCGCGTAACCGGTCATGTGCAGCGCCCGGTAGGTTCGCCGCGCGAGCCGGTCGAGCCGCTCAGCGAGGACCTCGGGAATGCTCCCGGCCTGTCCGCTCGTGATGCCGTGCCGCTCCTGGTAGGCGCGGTCCCACTTGGCCTTGCGCGTCGCGATCGCCGCGCGGCCCGCCTTGAGCTCGCCGAAGTTGAACTCCCACGGCGGCAGCGTGCGGATGCGGTCGTTGCCGATCACGCCGACATAGAACTCGCGGCCTTCCACGTATTCCTCGACCAGTGCATCGGACTGCGTGTGCGCGTGGATGAACCCGACGCGTTCCGCGAGCCGCGCCGGGTCCTCGACGATCGAGGCCTGCGCGATGCCGAGCGAGGCGTCTTCGGTCGCCGATTTGACGAACAGCGGAAAGCGCAGCGCCTTCGGGATCCTGAGCGCGCCGCCGCGGCGGAACACCGCGAAGTGAGGGGTGGGTATGCGGTGGTAGGCGAGGATCTGCTTGGAGAGCACCTTGTCTCGCGAGAGCATCATCCCGCGCGGATTGCAGCCCGTGTAAACCTGGCGCAGGAGCTCGAGATACGCGACTACGTGCTGGTCGTAGGTGACGATGCCGCCGAATTCCTCGAGCAGGTTGAAGCAGACCTGCGGCTGCCAGTCCTGGATCGTGGCGCGAAGCTCGGTGAGGCTGTCGCCGATGCCGACCGGCCGGACCTCGTGTCCCGACTCGCGCAGGCAGCTGACCACGTCGTACTCGGTACGGTACTCGGCTGCCGCCTGTTCGCCGACGCCCTCGAGCGACTCGGGCGGAACCAGCGTTTCGTGGACCAGGACGAGTATGCGCAGGCGCCGCATCGGCGCTCAGGCCAGCCGCGCGCGCGGCGCGGCATCGAGCAAGCGGTCGGCGAGCGCCTCGATTTCCGGGGCGCGCGCGAGTCCATCGCGCAGCGCGGCCGGCATCGCCGCCGCGCCGTAGTAAGCGCCCGCGAGCTGGCCGGCGATGGCGGCCGCGACCGGCGCGTCGCCCGGTCGCGAGGCCGCGACGGCCAGGCACTGCGCGAGGTCGGAGCTTTCCTCGAAGGCCGCGAGCGCCGTTTCCAGCGCCGCGACGACCGCGTACTTCCCGCGCAGCAGCCGGCGCGGCGCGCGTCCACGCCAGGCGCCGCCCGCGAGCTCGCGTACCGGAGAGCGCAGCGAGTCCGGGCGCCATGACGCAGGCGCCGGGCTGAAGTCGGCCGCGAGCAGGGTGGCCTTGTCCTGGCCCGCCAGCGCGCCCGCGAGCAGCGCGGCGAGGAAGCGCACCGAATCGAGGGTGAGCGGCGCCTGGTGCGTGACTCGCGCGCAGTTGACGGCCGCCCGGATTCCCTCGAGCGGCGTCGCACTGAACCAGGCGATGGCCGGGCCGATTCGCGCGAGCGGCTCGGCGTCGGCGTGCGCCGGGTCGTGCGACCCGGCGTAGGGGTTCCCGCTCCATTGCGCCGCGGCGAGCGCGCGGCTGGTCGCGGCGCTCTGGCCGACGCAACTGCCGGTGCTCGACCAAAGCCCGCTGCGCTGCCAGTCGCAGTAGCGCGCAATCTGGTCCGCGGGGTCGGGGCCATCGCTCGCGACCAGGCTGTCCGCAAGGCAGAGCGCCATTGCCGTCTTGTCCGACCAGGCGCCGGACGGCAGCCCGAATGCGGCATGGCCGAGCGCGTCGCCGGCGGCGAGACCGAGCAGCATGCCGCGCACCCGGTCGCGCAGGTCGCCACTCGCAGGCAGGGCGCGTGTCGCCGCAGGAGGCGCTGGAACCAGCTGCGGCGCGCCCCAACGGCGCACGAATTCGACCTGGGCATCGGTCTCGGGAATGCTGGGCCAAGTGCGCGAACGCGCGTTGCCCTGCCAGGCGCGGTTCAGCCGCTCGAGGGCGGCCTCGCCGTCCCCGCCGCTGCTCGCGATCCAGCAGCCGGCGACCAGGTTGGTCCGGCCGATCCCCGCGCGGCAGTGCAGGTACACACAGCGTCCCTCGGCGAGTGCGCGATCGAGCGCTGCGATGATCTCCCGCATGCCGGCTTCCGACTGCGGCACTCCGTGGTCGCGGATCGGCCGACGCAGGTAGGTCGCAACGTCCCCGCCAGGCACGGCGGCAAGCAGCGGCTCGTAGGACTCGAGCTCGCCCGACTCCGTCAGGTCGAGGAAGCAGTCGATGCCGGCGCCGATCAGCTTGCCGAGCCGCTTGCGAGTCGACTTGTCGTCGCTCCCCGACGGGTGCTCGCCGGCGAGCAGGCGCCCCGGCTCGATCCAGTGACTGTTCGGCAGCGGGTTCCGCGCCATTAGGGAAGCTCTGCCGGAGCCCTGCGCTCTAGGGCGGCAAAATCGAACGCGCCCGGATCAGCGAGGTGCGAGGGCTCGACGTTGCAGAGCGCGGTGAAGATCGAGTCGACGCGCCCGGGGCTCTCGCGGTCCCACTCCGCGAGCATGCGTCCGATCGCCACGCGCTGCAGGTTCGGCTGCGAGCCGCACAGCGTGCAGGGAATGATCGGGAAGCCGCGCGCGCTGGCGTAGCGCGCGATCTCGCGCTCGGGCACGTAGCAGAGCGGGCGGATCACGACATTGGAGCCGTCGTCGGAAAGCAGCTTGGGCGGCATCGCCTTCAGGCGGCCGCCATGGAACAGGTTGAGGAACAGCGTCTCGACGATGTCGTCGCGGTGGTGGCCGAGCGCGATGCGCGTGAATCCCTGCTCCCGCGCGAAGCGGTAGAGCGCCCCCCGGCGCAGCCGGCTGCACAAGCCGCATTGCGTGCGCCCCTCGGGAATCACGCGCCGGACGACGGAATAGGTGTCCTGCTCGATGATCCGCCACGGCACGCCGAGCGACTCGAGGTAGTCGGGCAGCACCCGCTCCGGAAAGCCGGGCTGCTTCTGGTCGAGGTTCACGGCGAACAGCTCGAAATGCACGGGCGCGGCACGCTGCAGCGAGAGCAGCATGTCGAGGAGCGTGTACGAATCCTTGCCGCCGGACAGGCAGACCATCACGCGGTCGCCCTCCCCGATCATCTGAAAGTCCGCGATCGCCTTGCCGACCAGGCCGCGGATGCGGGCCGCGAGGCGGCGGAAGTTCGCGGATGTCTCTCTGCGCGCGGGAATCATGCCGGCATTCTAGGTTTCCGCGAGGTACTTGCGCTCCAGGTAGCGCAGGAACGGCGCGGCGGTGAGCGGCCTGCCCGTCGCATGCTGCACCAGCTGCGGCACACCGAGGCTCGCGCCCATCGTGTGCACCCGCTCGCGCAGCCAGGCAAGCAGGCTCCCGAATTGCCCGGCGGCGATTTCGGCCTCGATGCCAGGGTGCTGATCGCGGATCGTCTCCCACAGCTGGCCGGCAATGACCGCGCCGACGCCGTACGACGGGAAATGCCCGAACGAACCGATCGCCCAGTGGATGTCCTGCAGGCAGCCCTCCACGTCGTTCGCGGGCACCAGCCCGAGCCGCTCCGTGGACAGTGCATTCCAGGCGTCGCGCAGGTCCTTGACCGCGAGCTCGCCGGACAGGAGCCGCCGCTCGAGCTCGTAGCGCATCCAGATGTGGGTCTGGTAGGTGAGTTCGTCGGCGTCATTCCGGCTTGGGCCGCGCGCGACGCGATTCAGGTGGCGATAGAGGTTTTCCTCGGTCCACTCGGGGCCCGCGGCGCCGTAGTGCTTCTCGAGCAGCGGCCGCAGGAAGGTCACGAAGGCACGGCTCCGGCCCACCATCATTTCGAGCAGCAGCGACTGGCTCTCCTCGATGGCCATGCCGCGGTCCTGGCCGACCGGCTGGTCGACCCATTCCGCCGGGAGGCCGAGGTCGTACAGCGCCTGGCCCGTCTCGTGCAGCGCACCGAGCAGGCCGCGGAAGGCGTCCCGCTGCACGAAACGCGTGGTGACACGGATGTCGCCTGGAACGCCTTCGGTGAACGGGTGGTCGCTCTCGTCGAAGCGGCCGCGGTCGAACGGGAATCCGAGGGCCTTCATGACGTCGGTGCAGAGTCCCCGCTGCCGACTCGCCGAGAAGCGGCCCTCGACCGGCAGTGCGGGTGCAGCAGCCTGGATCCCGATCGCCTCGGTCACCAGGCCCGGCAGCCGTTGCGCCAGCGGCGTGAAGATCGACTCAATGTCGCGCGCCAGCAGGCCCGGCGTGAACTCGTCGGCGAGCGCGTCCCAGGGGTCGAGCGAGAAGCGCTGGCCGAGCAGCTCCGCCTTGCTGCGCACCAGCTTGACGGTTTCCTCGAGCTGGGGCGCGAGCACGTTGAAGTCGTTGGCCTCGCGCGCCTCGCGCCAGCGCGCCTCGGCGCGGGCGAAGGCCTTGGCCATGCGCGCGATCAGCGACTGCGGCGTCGCGATGGCGTGGTCGTGGAGCCGGCGCATCTCGCGCAGGTTCGCTGCCTGCCAGCCCGCGAGCGACCGGGCACCCGCATCAGCCCGGTCGAGCAGCCGCGAGATTCGCGGCGAGATAAGGAGCGTGTGGGTTTCGATCTCCAGCGCAGCGAGCTGGTCGCCGCGCACGTCCGCGCTCGCCCTCGGCATGGTGATGGCGGCGTCCCAACGCAGGAGCGCGAGTACGCCCCGGAACGCGTGAAGCCTCCGGAATTCCTGCTCTAGCTGCTGATACGGGGTCGCCGTCGCCACGTTCGATTCTACCAGCGGACGCCCTCACCGAAGGGCATCGCCAGTCGATATTTATTTTAAATCAATGACTTACCTAAACATACCCGGCTTGACACCGGGCGCCCGGCGGGCCGCGTTCAGGCTTGTCCCGCGGCCTGGGGCGTCTCGGCCTCGAGACGGTCGATCTCGTGCGATAGCGCCTCGGGCGAGTCGGTGTGCGGGGCCAGGAGCGCATAGAAGGAAGGCACGACGTAGAGCGAGAGCAGCGTCGAGAATGCCACGCCGAATATCACGACCACGCCGATGGCCGAACGGCTCGCGGAGCCGGGTCCCCCGGCGACGACCAGCGGGACGGCGCCGGCCATGGTCGCGATCGAAGTCATCAGGATCGGCCGCAGCCGCACCGCCGCGGCCTCCACGATCGCCTCGCGCACGGTGCGGCCCTCGTCGCGCAGCTTGTTCGCGAAGTCCACGATCAGGATCCCGTTCTTGGCCGCGAGGCCGATCAGCATGACGATGCCGATCTGGCTGAAGAGGTTCAGCGTGCCGCCCGTGGCCAGGATGCCGAGCAGCGCGCCGGTCACGGCGAGCGGCACCGTCAGCATGATCACGAACGGGTGGATGAAGCTCTCGAACTGCGCCGCCAGCACGAGGTAGACGATCAGCAGCGCCATCGCGAAGGTGAACAGCACCGCGCCGCCCGCGGTCATGAACTCGCGTGACTCGCCCTTGTAGTCGATCTGCGCGATGTCCGGCAATTCGGCCGCGGCAGTCTCCTGCAGCCAGCGGATCGCCTCGCCGAGCGTGTAGCCGTCGGCCAGGCTCGCCTCGATCGTGATGGCGCGCAGGCGATTGAACCGGTTCAGCGTACCGGGCTCCGCAACCTCGACCAGTGTCACGAGCGAGGACAGCGGCACGAGCTCGCCGCTGCGGCCGGAGCGCACGTAGAGATTCTCCAGGTTCGCGGGTGCGGCGCGGTCGTCGGCGCGCGCCTGCAGCACCACGTCGTACTCCTCGCCGTCCTCGACGAAGGTCGTGACGCGCCGCGAGCCCATCATCGTTTCCAGCGTCGTGCCGATCTCCTGCGTGGAAACGCCCAGGTCCGCAGCACGCTCGTAGTTGATCTCGATCCGCAGCTGCGGGCGGGTTTCCTTGTAGTCGGAATCGGCGTCGAGAATCTTCGGATTCTCCGCCATGCGCGCAAGCATCGCGTCGCGCCAAAGGGCGAGGTCCTTGTAGTCCGGGCCGCCGAGCACGAACTGCAGCGGTCGGCTGTTGCTGCGGACGAGGCCGGTCCGGACGAACGGCGAGGCGCGCACGGTCGGGATCGTGGCCAGCTCGCCGCGCAGCGAGGCCACGACCTCCCCCGTCGTCACGTCGCGCTTGTCCCAGTCCTGCAGGAAGATGATCGCCATCCCGGAGTTCATGTCCTCGCTGCCGCCGAAGAAGCCCGGCACACGCGTGTTCACCCGCTGGATCGGCTGGTCCGGCCCGATCAGGGGCTCGAGCACGCGCTCCACCTTGCGGATCTGTGTCACGGTGTAGTCGAAGCCTGCACCTTCCGGCGCCTCGACCATGATGAAGAAGGCGCCGCGGTCCTCGGCCGGCGCGAGCTCCTTGGGCACGATCGTGAACAGCAACAGGCTGAGCAGCGCGCTGCCGACGAGTACCGCGCCGAAGATCACCGGCTTGCCAATCGTCGCTGCGACCTGGCGCCGGTAGCCGTCCGAAAGGCGCGTCAGCTGGCGATGCATCCAGGCATTAAGGCCGCGCGGTTCCCGGTGCGGCCTGATGAGCTTCGAGCACATCATCGGCGTCAGCGTGAGCGCCACGAAGCATGAAATCGCCACCGCGCTCGCGAGCGCGACCGAGAGCTCCCGGAACAGGCGGCCCGTGTTGCCCTCCATGAAGCCGACCGGGAGGAACACGGCGACCAGCACGACCGTGGTCGCAATGACTGCAAAGGCAACCTGCGCGGTGCCGCGGCGCGCGGCGACCAGCGGCGGCTCGCCGAGGTCCGCGCGTCGCTGGATGTTCTCGACCACGACGATCGCGTCGTCGACGACCAGGCCGATGCACAGCACGATCGCCAGCAGCGTCAGCAGGTTGATCGTGAACCCGAAGGCCCACAGCGCCGCGAACGCCGTCACGAGGCACACCGGGATCGTGATCGCCGGTATCAGCGCCGAACGCGCGTTGCCGAGGAACAGGTAGATGACGACGATCACGAGCGCGACCGCCTCGAACAGCGTCGTGAAGACGCGCTTTACGGCGGCGTCGATGAAGACAGTGCTGTCGAAGGCGACGAAGATCTCCGTTCCCTCCGGCAGGCTCTTCTGTATCTCTTCCGCCGTCGCCTGGGCGGCGCGCGCGACATCGAGGCTGTTGGCCGTGGAAGTCTTGACGATGCCGATGCCGAGGTTCTCCACTCCGTTGCTGCGGTAGTACGCTCGCCGCTCCTCGGAGGCACGCTCGACCTTCGCGACGTCGCCGAGCCGGACCAGGTAGCCGTCCTCGCCCTTGGCGAGCGTCAGGCGCGCAAAGTCCGCCGGCTCGCGGTAGCCGCGCTCGACGCGCAGCATGAAGTCGCGGTCGATCGACTCGATGCGCCCGGCGGGAAGCTCCACGTTCTCGCGCCTGAGCGCGGCCTCGACGTCCGCGACCGTCAGCCCGCGCGCTGCGAGCGCGGCGCTGTCGAGCCACACGCGCATCGCGTAGCGCTGTCCGCCGCCGGTGCGCACGCGCGACACGCCGTCGAGCGACGACAGCCGGTCCACGACGTAGCGGTCCGCGTAGTCGGCGAGCTCGAGGTTGTCCATCTGCGTGGAGCTCATGTTGAGCCACAGGATCACGTCGGAATCCGACTCCGCCTTCTCGATCTCGGGCGGGTCGGCCTCCTGGGGCAGGCGGTCCACGACGCGGCTGACCGCGTCGCGCACGTCGTTCGCCGCGGCCTCGATGTCGCGGTTGAGCGAGAACTCGATGCTGATGCTGCCCTCGCCGTTGCTGCTCTGGGACTCGATCGTCTCGACGCCCTCGATGCCGGCCAGCGAGTCCTCGAGCACCTGCGTGATGCGGGTCTCGACGACGGCCGCGGAAGCGCCCGGGTATTCGACCGAGACGGAGACGATCGGCGGGTCTATCGCCGGCAGCTCGCGCAGCGTCAGGCGCGTGAACGCGATCAGGCCGATCACGACGAGCAGCAGGCTCATCACGGTCGCGAAGACCGGGCGGCGGATGGAGACGTCGGACAGGAACATGCTAGCCGCCGGCGGCCGGGGCAGACGTGACGCGTGCGCCGTCACGGATCTTGACCGCGCCTTCGGTCACGATTGTGTCGCCCGCCGCGAGCCCGGAGACGATCTCGACTTCGCCGCGGCGCCGGGCGCCGAGGCCGACCCTGACCCGCGCGGCAGTCTGGTCCTGCGACACGCGGTAGATGAAGGCGTCGGTGCCGATCTGGAGCACGGCAATCTCCGGCACGACGATCGCCTGGCGCGCCGCCTGGTAGAGACGCACCGCGAGCAACATTCCCGGGCGGAGCTGCCGCTCGAGGTTCGGCAGTTCCGCGCGGACGGTGACGGAACGCGTCACCGGATCCACGCGCGAATCGACACTGGTTACTTTCCCGGTGAACTCGCGGTCCGGGTAGGTCTCGCTGTGCGCCACGATGTCCTGGCCCTGTGAAAGCACGGCGAGGTACCGCTCGGGCACCGTGAAGTCGAGCTTGATGACGGAAATGTCGTCGAGCGTCGCGATCGCCGTGCCCGGCGTCACGAGCGTGCCCGGACTCACGCGGCGCAAGCCGAGGATGCCGTCGAAGGGCGCCGTGATCACTCGATCGGAGAGCTGCGCACGCACGACGTCCATGCGCGCCTTCGCGGTATCGCGGTTTGCCCGCTGCGTGTCGAGCTGGCTCGCGGATATGATTTTCGACTGTGCGAGCTCCTGGCCGCGCGCGAGCTGGCGCTCCGCCTCCTGGAAGGCCGCCCTCGCTTCCTCGAGCCCGGCGAGCTGCGCGCCGCTCGACAGGTCCACGATCACGTCGCCGGCGCGCACGATGTCACCGCTGTCGAAGGCGACCTTGCGCACGGTCTCACTGACCTTTGCCGTCAGCGTCACCGATTCCTTGGACCGGGCCGTGCCGAGCGCCTCGATCGTGTCGCGCCATTCGACCGCCGCGACGCGGGCCATGACGACCGTCGTTGCCGGCGCTGCCTCGGCCGCCGTGGATGCGTCGTCACCGCAGCCCGCCAGGAAGGCCGCACCCGCGAGCGCGGCCGACTGCAGGCAAATACGAAAAAATGACAATTTCCGGGCCTCGTTCATCGAGCCGTCCATGCTAACTGAAGCCCCGGACCCTCGCGCGTCAGCGGCTCTCCAGCCATTGGGCGATCGTTCCTGGCAGGAGTTCCTGCGCATTGCGCCCGACGTAGATTCCGATGTGCCCGCCGTCGAATTCGAAGGGCGTGTAGTCGCTGCTCGAAACCAGTCCCCCGAGCGGCATCGAGGCCGAGGGCGGCACGAGGTGGTCGTGCTTCGCGTACACGTTGAGGATCGGGCAGTTGATTTGGCGCGGATCGACGGCCCGCCCGCCGATTTCCAGGCCGCCCCGCACCAGTCGGTTTTCCTGGAAGAAGTCGCGGATGAACTGCCGGAACGCGGCGCCGGCCTGGTCCGGGCTGTCGTGGATCCAGCGTTCCATGCGCAGGAAGTTCTCGAGCGCGCCGCGGTCGTGGGCGATGTCAGCAAGCCCCGCGTACTTGCGCACGGTGAGCCGCAGCGGCATGAGGGCCACGAACGCGGCGTTGAGCAGTTCGCCCGGCACGTTGCCGAGCGCGTCCACGATGCCGTCGACGTCGAGCTTCTGCGCCCATTTCGACAGCAGGTTGTCGTTTGTGTGGAAGTCCACCGGCGTGACCATCGCCACGAGGTTCCGCACGCGGTCCGGATGGAGCGCCGCGTGACAGATCGCCATCGTGCCGCCCTGGCAGACACCCAGCAGGTTGACTGACGGGATACCGTGCTCGCGACGCACGTAGTCGATGCAGGCGCCGAGGAAGCGGTTCACGTAGTCATCGAGCGACAGGGCGCTGTCGTCGCGGTCCGGGTAACCCCAGTCGACCAGATAGACGTCGAGCCCGCGGGCGAGCAGTCCGCGGATCAGCGAGCGGTCGGGCTGCAGGTCCAGCATGTACGGCCGGTTGACCAGCGCATAGCAGATGACCAGCGGCGGCAGGCCTGCGTCCGGCGCCGTGCGCGCGTAACGCCAGAGCACCGTCTTGTCCTCGCGGTGCACTTCGGCCCGCGCGGAACATCCCTCCGCCCGCACGTCCATTGTCGCGAGCTGCTGCATCGCGAGCGCCATGCGGCTCGTGAACTCCGCCATGTCCGCCGCGGCACGCGCCGGGTCGAGCGCGAGGCGGGTCACCCGGCCTGCCCCGCGATGCGCATCGCGACCCACGCGGACAGCAGTTCGGCCTGCGCCTGGGCAAACTCCTCGCGGTGGGCCACGGCCGACCAGGCGGCCTCGCCGCAGTCGATCCAGAGCGTCTGCAGTTGACGCAGGGAAGTGATCGGCACGCCGTCCGGCCCGTCGGCGGCGAGCGCAGTGCTCAGGCGTTGTCCCGCGTCGGCCGCAGCGTCGTTCAGCAGCTTGCCGACCCATTCCACGGCCTGCTGGTAGCGGCGCATGAGTGCAGCGGATGCCGCGCTGTTTACCCCGGCCGCCGGGAAGCCGGACATGGCGAAAAGCAGCCGGAAGGGTTCGGCGAAAGACAGCGGCGCCGCGCTCGCTGCAGGATTCGGCGCGAGGGCGTCCGCAGCCAGTCGGGTCAAGGCCTGCTGGGCCTCGAGCCAGGCCGCCATGAAAGGCGCTACGCCGGGTGTCGCGCTCATGCGCTCAGGTCTCCATTACCTTGAGTGCGTCGCAAAAAATGTGGCCCCTGCCCAGCTCGCTCATCGGCCTCCAAAGTGAATATAACTGTTTGTTTTGTAACATATATCGTCCGGAGACAGGCGGCGGTATGCCCTGAGTTAAATTTCCTGTTGCACTGCAACATGATGGTGGTTATACTGCGCCCCTATCAAAGCGGCTTTGCCGACTCAAGGATGCCAGAAATGATCAACCAGACTTTCGACTTCAATGCGTTCATGGACGCCAGCAAGAAGGCCTTCGCTCCGGCCATCAAGCTGAACGAGCTTTCAACGGCTGCCTTCGAGCGTGTTGCGCGCCAGCAGTACGCGTTCGTCGGCGAAATGCTCGAGTTCTCGCTGAAGCAGATGCAGCTTGCCAGCACCGCGCGTGACCTCAACGACCTGAGCTCGCGTCAGATCGAGCTGTCGACGCAGTTCGCCGAGCGTGCGACCCAGCGTTCACAGGACCTGATCAAGGCTTCCACGGAGCACCAGGCCGAGCTGTCGAAGTGGTTCGACCATGCTGTTTCCGAGTCGGCCCAGACCGTTTCCGAGTCCGCAAAGGGTGCCAAGAAGGCCGCCTGACCGGATTCAACCCTCCCCCTCGGGACGGCGTGCCTTCAGGCCGCCGTCCTTTTTTTTTGCTCTGCGGTAGACTGCCCGGCATGAGCAAGGAACGGCTGATCAAGAAGTACGCCAACCGGCGGCTCTACGACGCCTCCATTAGCAAGCACGTCACGCTCGAGGACATCCGCGACCTGATCGTGCGCGGCGAGAAGATCAAGGTCGTCGAAGACAAGACCGGCGAGGACATCACGCGCCTGATCCTGCTGCAGGTGATTGCCGAGCAGGAGCAGTTCGGCAAGCCGATCCTGACCACCCAGCTGCTCGAATCGATCATCCGCTACTACGGCGGGCCCATGCAGGACTTCATGGCCGGTTACCTCGAACAGAGCGTGGCGGCATTCATGAAGCAACAGGAAAACGTCCAGCAGCAGATCTCCCAGATGCTGACGAATGCGCCGCCACCCATGAACACGATGGCCGAGCTCACGCGCCAGAACATAGAAATGTGGAGCCGGATGCAGGAGGGCATGCTGCAGATGCTCGTCCCGGCGCGGAAGCCGCACGGCGGCCCCGAAACCGAAGAACCCGCCGAGCCCGACGGCGCCAAGCCGTAACGGTACCTCGAAGGGGTCTGCCCCTTCCCCCTAGCTGGCACCCTGTATCTGCTCCCACGCCAGCATCGCCCGTTTGCGTTCGACACCCCAGTGGTAACCGCCGAGCTCGCCGTCGCGCCGTAAGACTCGGTGGCAGGGAATCAACCAGGCGACTGGATTGGCGCCGACCGCCTGCCCGACCGCGCGGCTCGCGCCCGGGTTTCCGATTGCTTCCGCCACCGCTCCATAGCTCGTGGCACCGCGCGCGCCCAGGTCGAGCAACGCCTGCCAGACCTTGACCTGGAAATTCGTGCCCATCGGCGCGAGTACGATCCGCCCCTCGCGTTCGTGGAAGACCTGCCGCGCAATGCGGGCGATGCCGGCGTCGTCACGCGTGAGCCGCGCAAGTGGCCAACGGCCTGCGAGCGTTGCGACCGCGCGCGCATCACCGCCGTCCACGAAGGCGAGCCAGGCGAGCCCGCGCGCCGAAGTCGCGGCATGGATGCGGCCGAAAGGCGAACTCGCGAAGCCATGCACCAGCTCGAGGCCCGCGCCCCCCGCCTTGTACTCGCCCGGCGTGACCGCCTCGAATTGAATGAAGAGATCGTGCAACCGTCCACCACCCGAGAGCCCGGCCGCCCAGGCGGCGGCCAGCACGGAGCCGCGGCCGTCGAGCTCGCGCTTGGCGGTCGCCAGCGACAGGGTTCGCAGGTAGCGGGTCGGCGAAAGCCCCGCCCAGCGGCGGAACTCGCGGGAAAAATGGAAGACGGAGAGTCCCGCGATGCGCGCGAGCTCCGCGAGCTGTGGCTGGCGGCCGGCATTCCGGTCGATGTGGGCGATCACTTTGCCGATGCGGTGAAAACTGGCGGATTCGTTCATGGGCACCAGCGTGACGCCGGGTCCTAAGCACGGCAACCCGGATCTTGCTGTCCGGGCTACCTTTGCTTCTTGCCGAGCAGGTCCGAGATCGGCAGCTTGCCGGCCTGCTCGAAGGGAATCGTGCGCAGCATGCCGATGCGGGTCGAGAGCTTGCCCTTCAGGCGGTAGTCGATCTCGCGGGCCTTGCGATCGCCGCCAACAATCCTGAGCAACGCCGGCGCCGCATTCGCCGTGACGAGCATGTCGAACTCCGCTTCACCCAGGGCGGGCACGACGAACTCGCGCGCCGAGATGCCGCGCGCGAACGCCTCGCCGGCCAGCTCGATGTCGACTTCGAGTCCGTTCACCGGCAGCTCGATGTCGTTCGGATTGCGCACCTTCAGGCGGACCTCGAGCCGCTGCTCGAACACCGAGGCCTCGACCGAACGCAGGCCGACGAACGACACCTCGGGGGTCTGCAGGTTGCGTGGAATCCCGGCGCAGCCTACCAGCACCAGAATCCCGGCCAGCCACATGAAAAACGTGCGCATCGATACACGGACCATGCCTGATCTGGGGCGTCTTTCAAGTCAGTACTTGACTACTATCTGCTTAGTAGTACTATCCACTGCATACTGCTGCTCAATGAGTGATCATCTGTGCAAGCTGATACCGACGAACAGGAACGCCTCTCCCTCAAGTTTCAGCGCGAACTCAACGCTGGTCTCGTGGGACTCGTCCTGCTGGCCATCCTCGACCGTGCCGAAGAGGACCTCTATGGCTACCAGATCGCCAAGCGCCTCCAGCAGGCTGCCGATGGCAACCCGCCCGTGAAACAGGGCGCCCTATACCCGGTCTTGCGTCAACTCTCGGCCAATGGCCTGCTGGCGAGCCGCATCGTGCCGTCTTACGCTGGCCCGCCGAGGCGCTACTACCGGATTACCGAGACCGGACGCGCCACCCTCGCCGAGTGGCACGGGATCTGGCGCAGCACACGCGATTTTGTCGATGGATTTACGGAAGCGAACGGAGCCTCCCCATGAATGACAAGCCTGCCCCCCGCTCCATTGACCAGTACCTCGCCGAACTGCGGGCCGCGCTTGCCGGGGAGGACCCGGCACTCGTCCAGGACGCGCTGTACGACGCGGAGGAGTACCTGAGGGCCGAAGTGGCGGCGAATCCGGAACGCAGCGAATCCGATACGCTCGAACTCATTGCCAGCACCTACGGCGCACCGGAAGAAGTCGCCCTCGCCTATCGCACGACCGAGAAGCAGGTGCGCACGGCGCTCGCCCCGCCGCCGCGCAAGCAAGCCAGCTCGACCTTCGGGCGTTTCTTCGGGGTCTACGGCGATTCGCGTACCTGGACGGCGCTCTTCTACATGCTGCTCGCGCTGGTCACGGGCGTCTTCTACTTCACGATGACGGTCACCGGCCTGTCGGTGTCGGCAAGCCTGCTCGTGTTGATCGTCGGCATCCCGTTCTTCCTGATTTTCGTGGGTTTCACGCGCGTGCTCGCGCTCGCGGAAGGCAGGCTGGTCGAGGGCCTGCTCGGCCAGCGCATGCCGCGCCGGCCCTTGTATCCCGCCCAGGGCCAGCCGATCCTCGAACGCATCAAGGAAATGCTCGTCGACCGTCGCACCTGGACGACGATGTTCTATTTCCTGCTGATGCTGCCGCTTGGCATCTTCTACTTCGTGATCGCGACCGTCGGCATCAGCGTCAGCATCGGCCTCATCGGCGGCTCCATTGCCGCGCTGTTGATGGCGCTCGACGTGGGCGGCGGCAGTTTTTCCCTCGACGGACACGGGATCTATCACGGGCCGTCTGCCTGGGCAGCGCCATTCCTGCTGATCGCCGGCATCGTGCTGCTGACGGGCGTGATGCATCTGATCCGCGCCATCGGCCGTGGCCACGGCACGCTCGCCAAGCACTTGCTGGTCGCGCGCTCGGACGCCGGCTGAGGACCCGCGCCGCGCATGCTGGCCGCCCTATTGCTGCTGACGCTCGGGACGACGCCCGCCGCGGTCGAAACCCCACCGGCACTCCGGTGTCTTCCGGAGCAGGACGGATTTCTCGCGATGCGCCTGCGCGGCAGCCTCGAGGAAGACGTCCGCTGGACTGAACCGGCGCTCGCCTGCACAGGCATGTCGAGACCCGACGGTCGGGGCCTGCGCCTGCGGTTCGCTGCCCCGCGCGGCGGTGGCGAACTGGCCGTCGTCTTTGCGGTGCCGAAGCTCGGCATCGGCGCGTCGGGCCGCGGCATTCCCGTCAACGTCACCCTGCTCGACGGCGCCGGCGAACGCATCTACGGGACCCAGGGCGACAGCCGCTGCGTCCTGGACCAGATCGGGCAACAGCCGATCAAGGACCCGAAACTTCCTCCGCGCAGCTATCGCGTCACGGCCAGCGGATTCTGTGTCGCGCCGGCGCGCGCGCTGGACGGTGAAGGTTCCGTGCTGCTGACGCGCTTCGACTTTGCCGGGTTCGTGACCTGGGCTGCGGATGACGCCGGGCCTGCGACAGCCGCAGCGCCTGTCCCGGCCCCAAAGCCAGATCCCTTCCCGACCCTGCCGCAGGCCGGGATCGAAGTCGCAACCGCCGGTGGCGCCCACCGTTTCCAGGTCTGGATCGCTGCCGATGACCGCAGCCGTACGCGGGGACTCATGTTTGTGCGCGAGCTGCCCGCCGACCGCGGCATGCTGTTCATCTTCCAGGTACCGCAACCGGCGGCCTTCTGGATGAAGGACACTTATCTATCGCTGGATCTCATTTTCATCGACCCGCGGGGCCGGGTGCTGAACATTGCCCGGAACGCCCGACCCTTCTCCCTGACCCCAATCAAGTCGGACGGACCGATCATCGCGGTACTCGAGTTGCCGGCGGGAACGGCCACGCGCATCGGTCTCGCCGCGGGCGATCGCATCGATCTGCCGAGTTTGCCAACGACATCACAACCGGCAACGCGCTTCTAGTCGGCCACAGCGACCCACCGCCCGCTTTTCGGGTCTCTAGTGGGCGACATACCTCACAAAACGTCTTTTTCTATCGTTCTGGTGGGGCGCTTCGCTTAAGAAGCGCATTTTCCCGGGGCTGACCCAGCTCCCCATCCGGCACATGTGTGGCCTTTCAGCAACAGAAACTATCCAAGGACGGCCTGCACTGACCCATTCCCGGCTTCGAAGTTGCGTCCTGGCAACCAAACCTGGCGAGCGGTTTCCCCGCTGTTTCGCTCGCTTTCGTTGTTATTTCACAACGATTGTTGCGTGCTGAAACAATCTTGTTATGATCCGGCCATCCAACGTGGCGGGTAGACCGTATCTAAATCGCCACGACGGCATTCGAGTTGTTTGGTTGACATGTCAACTCAGTAAATCAATGAACGGCCAAGCCGTTCGCGGGAGGACGTAAGATATGGAACGTAAATACCAGGTCGCGTCGGCGGTACGTCGCGCACTCGTCATGGGTGCACTGACGGCAGCCGGTGTGGCACCTGCGCTAGCGCAGGAAAACCTGGGTGAGATCGTCGTCACGGGTTCGCGCATTCGCTCGGCGAACCTCGAGTCGACCACACCCGTCACACAGGTTACCGCCGCGGACGTCGTGACGCAGGGCGTCACCCGTATCGAAGACCTCGTGAACCAGCTGCCGCAGGCCTTTGCTGCGCAGAACGTAAACGTCGCGAACGGCTCAACGGGCACGGCAACCCTGGACCTGCGCGGTCTTGGCTCGCCCCGCACGCTCGTCTTGGTGGACGGCCGGCGCATGCCCTACGGCGGCGTGACCAACTCGGCGGCAGACATCAACCAGATCCCGACCGCCATGGTCGAGCGCGTCGACATCCTCACAGGCGGCGCATCCGCGGTCTACGGCTCGGATGCAGTGGCCGGCGTCGTCAACTTCATCATGAAGAAGGATTTCGAGGGCGTGCAGGTCACCTCCCAGTACAGCACGTACTGGCACGAGAACGACTTCAACGGCCCTGGCGAGGTCAAGCTGCGCGATGTGATCGCGGGGCGTGCCGCGACAAATCCGGCCGAGTTCGCGCTCCCGGATGACAGCGTGACCGACGGCGAAGGCAAGGAACTGTCGCTGATGGTCGGCGTGAACAGCGGCGACGGGCGCGGCAACATCACGGCCTATGCCACGGTGTTCGACGGCGACGAGGTCCTGCAGCGCGATCGCGACTACTCCGCCTGCTCGCTGAACCCGGCGACCGGCGCATCGTTCACCTGCGGCGGCTCTTCCACGAGCGCAGGCGGCCGCTTCACTGATTTCTCGACCTACAACCTCACCGCCGATACCGCAACGGATCCACGGGCATTCGACGCCGCGACCGACCAGTACAACTTCGGACCGTTGAACCACTACCAGCGTCCCGAGCGCCGTTACAGCCTCGGCGCGATGGGCCACTACGAGTTCAACGAACATGCCGACGTGTACACGCAGCTCATGTTCAACGACTACGAGTCGGTCGCGCAGATTGCCCCCTCGGGCAACTTCTTCGAGACCAACTCGATCAACTGCAACAACCCGCTGCTGCCGTCTGGCTGGCTGGACGACGTCGGCTGCACGCCGGGCATGGTCGCCGCCGGCGATTCCATCACGATGTACATCGGCCGGCGTAATGTGGAAGGCGGCGGTCGCCAGCAGTCGTTCGCGAACAACTCGTTCCGCGCGGTCGCGGGCGTGCGTGGCGCGATCAACGACGCCTGGGGTTACGACGTATCGGCGCAGTACTCGAACGTCCGGTCGAATACCTCGACGCTCAACTACTTCGTAACCGAGCGCCTGGCACGGGCCCTGAACGTCGTCGACGTCGGCGGCGTGCCGACCTGCCAGTCCGTAATCGACGCAACCGACCCGAACTGCGTACCCTGGAACCCATTCGTTCCAGGCGGCATCGACGCGGCTCAGCTGACCTACCTGCAGGCGTCAGGTCTGCAGATCGGTGACATCAGCCAGGAGATCTACAACGGCATCGTGACCGGCGACCTCGGGGTCTACGGCGTGAAGTCGCCGCTGGCCTCCGACGGCATCCAGGTCGTGTTCGGCACCGAGTACCGCCGCGACACGCTGGCCAACACCGTCGATGCCATCCAGACGGCCGGCGGGCTGGCCGGCTCGGGCGGTCCGACCATCGGGATCAGCGGCTCCACGCAGGTGGAAGAGCTGTTCGTCGAAGCACGGGTCCCGATCGCCCAGGACCAGGCCTGGGCCGAGAGCCTCTCGTTCGACACCGCGTACCGCTACTCCGACTACGGCAGCGGCGTGCAGACCGACACCTACAAGTTCGGCCTCGAGTGGGCGCCGATCCAGGACGTCCGGGTCCGCGGCAGCTTCCAGCGTGCGGTCCGTGCGGCCAACGTCGTCGAACTGTTCACGGCCCAGGGTTTCAACCTGTTCGACGCGCCGGGCGACCCGTGCGGAGCACAGGCGCCCGATCCGAACGCCACCGCTGCGGAGTGCATCGCGACCGGCGTGCCGGCGGGCCTGGTGGGTGCCCCCTCGCTCGACAGTCCGGCGGGACAGTACAGCTTCCTGCAGGGCGGCAACACGGAACTACAGCCTGAGGAGTCGGACACGTTCTCCTACGGCGTCGTGTTCACGCCGCGTTTCGCCCCGGGCCTGGCGATCACGGTGGACTACTTCGACATCCAGATCGAAGACACGATCTCGACCTTCGGAGCCAACAACATCCTCACGGCGTGCTACGGCGCAGGGGATGCGCAGGCCTGCTCGCTGATCGAGCGCAATCCTGGCACGGGCCAGTTGTGGATCGGCACGGGCAATGTTCGTAACCTCAACACGAACATCGGGTCGCTCGCGACCACGGGCTGGGACTTCAACGTCTCGTACACGGGTCTCGAGATGGGTCGCTTCGGCAGCCTGGCGATGAACATGACGGGGACCTACCTGGAAGAGCTGCAGACGCAGCCGGTGCCAGGCCTCGACATCGACCCGACGGATCGGGTGCGGGACTATTACGACTGCGCTGGCTTCTACTCGACGGTTTGCGGTATCCCCAACCCGGCCTGGCGGCACCGCTTCCGGACGAGCTGGCAGACCCCGTGGGACGTGGACCTGTCGGCCACCTGGCGCTACTACCACAGCGTGAAGGGTCTCGACGGCGCCAATGACCAGCAGTCCGAGAACAACCTCGACTATGAGCTGGGGGCCGAGAACTACTTCGACCTCGCCGCGAACTGGGCGATCACGGAGAAGGCCTCGGTGGCGTTCGGTATCAACAACGTGCTTGACGACAACCCGTCGGTCAGTGGCGCGGTCGGTACGACGGGCAACGGCAACACTTTCCCGCAGACCTACGACGCCCTCGGTCGCTATGTGTTCCTGCGGGCGACGGTGGACTTCTAAAAAGTCCACTAGACGAATCGTTTGACAATTCGGCGGCGGTCCCTCGGGACCGCCGCCTTTTTTTTCGTACCATAGGCCCATGAACGCAGCCAGGGCCAATGCCGCAACGGACCTTGCCGCCCTGCTGCCGGCCTCCCCGGATGCCTATCCGCAGGCCCTCGACCTGGTGCGGCGCCTCGTGCTCGTGCTCCGCATGGACCTGCCGGGCTATCGCAGAGCCAGCTTTCTCGATGACCGGATCCTCTCGCCCGGAATCCAGGGAGCCTGGCTTCCGTGGGCCGCGGTAGCGGAGGCCGCGCGCCTGATTACGGCTCGGAGGCCCCTGCATTTCATCTTCCACAGCGGCCACGTGGGCTCGACGCTGGTTTCGCGGCTGCTGGACGAGACGGGTGGCGTGCTCTCGTTGCGCGAACCCTTGCCTCTCAGGACACTAGCCGAGGCCGAAGAGACCCTCGATCGCCCGGAGTCGCTGCTGTCGCGGGAACAATTCGACGGACTCCTCGACATGTTGCTCGCGCTCTGGAGCCGGGGCTACGTGTCGACCCGCGCGGTCGTGGTCAAGGCGACGAGCAGTGCAGGGCGCCTGGCGCCGGCCATCCTCGAGCGGGCACCTTCCGCGCGCGCGATCTGTCTCAACCTCCGCGCGGAGCCCTATCTCGCGACGCTCCTGGGGGGCGCCAATTCCGCGATCGACCTGCGCGGCCACGGCCCGGGACGCATGCGCCGCCTGCTCGCGGGACGGAGCCTGACGGTGGCCCCGCTGCATGCATTGTCCACGGGCGAACTCGCGTCACTCGGTTGGCTGGCCGAAAGCTTGGCCCAGTCCGCGGCAAAGCAGGCGGGGCAGGAACGCGTGCTGGCACTGGATTTCGAGGAATTCCTCGCCGACGTGCAGGGCGGCATGGCGCAAGTCATTGCGCACTTCGGGCTCCCGCACGACCAGGCCTTCCTCGCCGCGGTCGGCCGCAATCCCGTGCTGAGCCGGTATTCCAAGGCGCCCGAGCTGCCTTTCCCGCCGGGCGAGCGCGGCGAGCGCCTCGCCTCGGCCCGCCGCGAGCAACGCGCAGAGATCGCCCGGGGCATCGCTTGGCTCGAGCGGCTTGCGCGCGCCGATGCCGGCGTGGCTGCCGTCGTCGCGGCCGGCCTGCCATGAGCGCCGGACCAGACCTCGAACTGGCAGCGGGCCTCGAGAAGTCGGGCCGGCACGCGGACGCGGAGGCTGCCTACCAGCGGGTCATCGGCGAGCAGCCGCAGGATGCCGTGGCGCGCTTCAATTTCGCCTGCTTCCTGCGCCGTCGCGGCCGGCTCGAGGAGGCGCTCGAGTCACACCAGGCGGCACTCGACCTCGCCATCGAGAATCCCGAAGAGGTGTTCTCGAACATGGCGGTCATCCAGGGGGAACTGCGGCGCGACGCCGCGGCAGAAATGCTGCTCGAGCGTGCGCTCGCGATCAACCCGGATTACCCGCCGGCGCTCTTCAACCTCGCCCTGCACCACGAGGAACATGGCAAGCAGGCCGAGGCGCTCGCGCTGTTTCGCCGGATCCTCGAGATCGATCCGGGTTGGCACAACGCGCTGTTCCGCCTCGCGTACGCCGAGACGGTCCGCGATGCCGACGGGGAGATCATCCGGCGCCTGCGCCGGGCGCTGCGCCGCTCGAATCTCGAATCGTTCATGCGCGAGAGCCTGTACTTCGCGCTCGGCAAGGCGCTGGACGACTGCGGGCGCTTCGACGAGGCCTTCGAGCAGTACGCCCTCGGAAACGCTGCGAGCAGGCCGCGCCTCGCGCGCTACGACCACGGCGTGGTCAGCCAGGGCGTGGATCGCGTCATCGAAGGATTCGTACCGGAGTTGTTGGCGCGTGCGACCCCGGTGTCCGAAGCGCCCCTCGTCTTCGTCACCGGCATGTTCCGCTCCGGCTCGACGCTCTTCGAGCAGGTACTCGCGGCGCACCCGGCGGTCACCGCAGGCGGAGAGATCGAGTACTTCATGCGCTTCCCGCTGTCGCTCGACCCGGCGGACTGGCCCGCGATCGCGCAGGGTTACGTCGACTACCTGCACCGCACCTTCCCGGGCAAGGACATCGTCACCAACAAGCGGCCGGACGCCTACGCCCATTTCGGCATGCTGCACGCCGCGTTTCCGAACGCGCGCTTCGTGAACACGGTCCGCGACCCGCGCGACACGGCGCTGTCGATCTTCTTCCAGCAGTTCGACGGCCGCCTGGGCTATGCGGCGGACTTCGCCGACATCGCGCACCACCACTGGCAGTACCGGCGACTGATGACGCACTGGCGCGGGCAGTTCGACGACGCCATCTTCGATGCCGATTACGACGCCTACGTCCGGGACCCGCGCGGCGTGACGGAGCGGCTGCTCGAATTCCTCGGCCTGCCCTGGCACGAGGGCTGCCTTGAGTTCCACCGCAATGAAAACCGGGTCAGGACCGCGAGCGTCACGCAGGTGCGCGAGCCGCTGTACACGCGCTCATCGGGACGGTGGCGGAACTACGAGCGGCAGCTGGCGCCGTTCCTGCCCGCGCTCGGGACCGGCTAGGTCGTCGACCACATCCTGAGCAGGTTCTGGCGAATGACGTCGAGCCGGACGCGGCTCTCCGGGTTCATGCGCAGGCCTTCGAGTGCGGCAATTTCGTTCAGTTCGTAGACCTGCGTGCGCTCGTGCTGGTCGGCGACGTGGCTCTCGATGAAGCTGATCGACACCAGTCGCTGACCCGAGCGGACGGGCACGACTTCATGCAGCAGGGTGGACGGGTAGACGACCGCTTCGCCCGGTGAACCCTTGAACGCGAGCGTCTGGTTGCCGAGCACCATCGCGAGCTCTCCGCCCTCGTAGGTCGACGGGTCGGAGATGAACACGGTGCAGGAAAGATCCGAGCGGATTTTCACAGTCGGCAGCTGGATGATCGCGGAGTCGGCATGCGAGCCGTATTTCATGCCGGGCTCGTAGCGGCACAACAGCGGCGGCGCCACGCGCTTCGGGATCGCGAAGCTGCCGAACTCGCGCGAGCGAGCCAGGGCACCGCCCACGATCTGGACCGACTCCGCGTATTTCGGGTCCGCCGGGTCGGCCTGCAGGTTCTGCTTGCTGGTGTTTGCCGGGTTCGAGACGCGCCCGTCGACGAAGTTGAGCTCGCCCGCGAGCGCGACCAGACGGGCGCAATCCTCCGCGGTCAGCAGGTTCTTGATCTTGAGCAGCATGGTCGCGAACTATATCTGAGCGCCGGGGGCGGTGCCGCGGAAGGCGTCGGTCGCGGCGATGACGGCACGGATCGCCTCCCGTTCCGCGGGCGAGAGCCGCGGGCTCCAGATGTCGCAGATCAGGATGATCCGGATCTCATCGCTCTCGTTCCAGGCTTCGTGCTCGATCGTGTCGTCGAACACCCAGGCCTCGCCGGTGCGCCATTCGCGCGTCTCGCCTCCAACGCGGAATCCGCAGTTCCCGGGCAGCACGAGCGGCAGGTGCACGACCAGCCTGAAGTTCGCGATCCCCGTGTGCGGCGGGATCCGCGTCCGGGGCTTCAGCACCGAGAACATCGCGGTCGGCGAACGCAGGTCAACCTCCGCCTGCGGCAGCGCCTTCACCGCCGCCAACGTCAAGGGCGCCCGCGCGCAGCGCTCAGGGATCTCACGGCCCTGTTCGTAAAAATGGAATGCGCTCCAGCGCGGGGACTTGTTGAGCTCCCGCCACTGGTCGAGCGGCAGGTGATCGTCGTACTGGATGTAGGGGCTGAACCCCGCTTCGTCCTCGACCAGGACTCGCGCAAGCTCGCGCTGGATCCCTGGCGTCTCTGCCTCGAACGCCGGTAGCCACGGAAATTCGCTGCGCTCGTAGAACTCGATGTCGGGCAGGCCCGGGTAGAAGTACTCCATCGGGTCCTGGCGGAAGCGCTTGCGCACCCTGAGCGTGGTGTCGATGAAGGCCTCGAGGCGGCGCTTCTCGGAGCCGGAAAGCGAATCGTGCGCGCTGCCGACATGCTCCCGGATGTGGCGGCCGAGCTCGCCGACGTGCTGCGCGTGCACTTCCCTGGCGCGCTGGACCGCCTGGCGGGTCGGCGCATCGAGATCCGCGTCCGACGGCGCCTGGACCAGCGCAATCCCGTATGCCGTCGCCGCCTCCTTCGCGCGGCCGAGGCGATCAAGCAGCGTCGCCAGCATCAGCAGCGCGGCAAAGTTACGGTTGTCGAGCGCAAGCGCCTCGCGCAGCGCCGCGAAGCAGCCTTCGTAGTCCTGGAGCTGCCGCCGCACCACCGCGAGGTTGAGCCAGAGCGGGAGCTCGCCCGGGCCGCGCGTGAGTGCGCCCTCGAGCAGTGCCCGCGCGCCGCGCAGGTCGCCGGCCGACATTGCCTGCAGGGCGGCCTTGTTCGCGCGTACGGCCTCGTCGTTCATGCGGCGCCTAGTATAATTCGCGCATGGCAACTCCCGCTGCCGCCGCGAATGTCGCCGTCCTGGAGAAGCACGTCCACGAGTGCCGGGAGCGAGGCGATGCCGAGGGCCAGGCGGCGGCGCTCGACCGGCTGCTCGCCGTTGACCCGCGCAATATCTCGGCACTCCTGCAGCGCGCCGACCTCTATGCGGCAGCAGGCGATGCGCGCTCGGCGTCCTCGTTCTACCTGACGGCGATCCGCTCGGCGCCGGCGTCGGGAGTCCCGAAGGAGACCGCGGCAGAGCTCGAGCGCGCGAAGCAGGCCTGCGACCGCTATGCGCGCGAGTACCAGGAATATCTCCTGCGCAACCTCGCAGAGCGGGGCTTCGACGCCGCGCAATCGAGCCCGCGCTTTGCGCAGTCCGTCGACCTGATCCTGGGGCGCAAGCGCATCTACCTGCAGCAGCCCAAGTACTACTACTTCCCGGGCCTGCCGCAGGTCCAGTTCCACGATCGTGCCCTCATGCCCTGGTTCGACGAGGTCGAGTCAGCGCTGCCCGACATCCGCGCCGAGCTCGAGGCGGTCATGCACGAGACAGGTGCCTTTGCACCCTACGTCCAGGGCCACGCGAACCGGCCGACGAATGCGCAGATGGGGATGCTCAACAACCCCGCGTGGAGCGCCTGTTATCTCTGGAAGAACGGCGAACAGGTCGCGGAGAATGCGGCGCGCTTCCCGAACACGATGCACGCGCTGCGCGACGTCCCGCTCCCGCACGTACCGAATCGCTCCCCGTCGATACTCTTTTCGCTGCTGCGACCCGGCGCGCACATCCCGCCGCACAACGGCCTCGTCAACACGCGCTACATCTGCCACCTGCCCGTGATCGTGCCGGGCAATTGCCGGTTCCGGGTCGGCAACGAAACGCGCGACTGGGTCGAGGGCCAGGGCTGGGCCTTCGACGACACCATCGAGCACGAAGCATGGAACGGAAGCGACCGGACGCGCGTCATACTCCTGTTCGAGGTCTGGCGGCCGGAATTGACCGCCGAGGAGCGCAATCTGGTCGTGTCGCTGTTCGAGACAATCGACGCGCACAGCGGCAAGAAGCCTGACTGGGAGATCTGAGATGCGGCAGCACCGGACATTTGCCTTCACCTGGCTGGTCATGCTGGCGGCCGGGCCTGCATCCGCCGCGGACGGGATCCGCGCCGAACTCGACACCTGCCGCGCGCTCGCCAACGACGGGGATCGCCTCGCCTGCTACGACCGTGCCGCCGGGCGAATCCTTGCCCAGGATGCCGCGCCCGAACCGGCGCCGGTCGCGGCGCTGCCCGCAGCCGCGGCGCCGGTAGCCGCAGCGACGGCAGCGGCGCCCACCGCGGGCGCCGAGGACACCTTCGGCCGCGAACGGGTGCTCGCCGCCGAAGAGACGAAGCGCCAGGAACAGCAGACGCGCGCGATCGGCGAACTCAGCGCGATCGCCACCGACATCGACACACGCATGGACGGGCTGATGACGATCACGCTCGACAACGGCCAGGTCTGGCGCCAGACGCGTCCGGACTCGATGTTCCGGCTGAAGGCGGGCGACCGCATCAAGATCCAGCCCGGCGCCATGAAGTCGTTCATCCTGTCGGGGCCGACCAACAAGTCGACGCGAGTGTCCCGCGTGCAGTGATGGGCGTCGCCGCCCTCGACTGCTGGAAGTGCGGTGCCTTGCTGGCCGACATGCCGCTGCCGGTCGGCCGCACCGAGTATTGCCGCGCCTGCCGGGCAGAGATCCACGTCTGTCGGATGTGCCGCTTCTACGACGTCTCAAAAGCGCGCCATTGCGCCGAGCCAATCGCTGACCCCGTGCAGGACAAGGGGCGCGCCAACTTCTGCGGTTATTTCGTACCGGTTTCCGGCCGCTTCCAGCCCGGCAATGCCTCCCCGGACGCCGCCCTTACGGCGCTCGACGCGCTCTTTGGGCCGAAAAAGTGACGTAGCTCCCCTTGCGGGGTAGGCAGTGGGCCCCCATTCGGCCACAATGACTGCTCCCCTTGCCTGATGGAACTCCCGGGATGAATGCGACTGCCGAACTCACGAAACCGCCCCTGAACTGGTCGCGCGTCCTGATGTTCGGGTTGACGGCGCTCGTCGCGGTGACCGTCGTGCCCTGGTACGGGTTCACCCACGGCTACAGCGCGGCAGCCTGGATCTGGTTCGCCGTGCTGCTCTACGCCAACGGTCTCGCCATCACGACCGGCTACCACCGCCTCTGGTCGCACAAGACCTACGACGCGCACTGGACAGTGCGACTCGTGCTGATGATCTTCGGCTCGATGGCGCTGCAGAACAGCATCCTGTACTGGGCCGCGAACCACCGCCACCACCACCAGTACGTCGACGACAACGAGCGCGATCCCTACTCCGCCGGGCGTGGACTCTGGTTCTCGCACATCGGCTGGATGCTGCGCAGCTACCCGGGTGGCATACCCGATTTCAGCGCCGTGCGCGACCTGCAGAAGGACCCGATCGTCGCCTTCCAGCATCGCCACTACCTCAAGATCGCACTCGGCCTGAACGTGGGCCTGCCGCTCGCGCTCGGCTGGCTGCATGGCGACCTCTGGGGCGTGTTCCTGCTCGCGGGGGTGCTGCGGCTCGTCGTCAGCCACCATTTCACTTTTCTGATCAATTCCGCCGCCCACGCCTTCGGCCCCCAGCCCTATAGCGACGAGCACAGCGCGCGCGACAACGGCTGGCTAGCCTTCCTGACCTATGGCGAGGGCTATCACAACTTCCATCACCAGTTCGCCCATGACTTCCGCAATGGCATCCGCTGGTGGCAGTGGGACCCGAGCAAGTGGATCATCAGCTCGCTGTCCTGGGTCGGGCTCACCACGAAGCTCAAGCGGACGCCAGACGTCGTGATCCAGCGGGCGCGCCTTGACATGCAGTTCCGCCGCGTGAAGGTCGCACTCGAGCAAAAGCGGGCATCGCTCCCGCACATGGATCTCGAGCGCATCCGCGCGACCGTCGCCCACGAATACGAGCAGTTCGCCGCGACGCTCGCAAAGTGGTCGGGGTTGACCGACGCCTGGTACCAGAAAACGCGCGAACAGCTCGTCCAGCGCTGGGACGAGGCGAACTTCCGCTCCGAGACGCGTGCCCTGCTCGCGGAGCTGCGCCTGCAGCACCAGCGCCTGAAGCTGCTGGACGCCCAGCTCGCCTAGGGCGATGCCGCGGCTTCTCGCCTCGGCGGCGGGCGCCTTCTGCGCGATGCTTGCCGCCTGCGGCGGCGGCAACGGCAACGGGGGCAGCGCCTCATCGGGCGGCTGTTCCGACACCCGCGAAAAGCGCTTCGTGCTGGACACGGCACGCGAGTGGTACCTGTTCGATGACCAGTTGCCGGACCAGGTGGACACGGGGACCTACGCGTCCGCGGCCGCTTTGCTTGATGCGCTGACCGCCGAGGCCCGCGCCGACGGCAAAGATCGCTTCTTCAGCTATCTCACGACGCGACAGCAGGACGACGCCATCCTTCAGGCCGGCCAGTTCGTCGGCTTTGGGCTCCGCTCCCGGATCGACGGCAACCGGCTGTGGCTCACCGACGTCTACGAGGGCAGTCCCGCCGAAGATGGAGGCCTCACGCGCGGCGTCGAGATCACGGAGATCGACGCAGGCAACGGCTTCGTGCCGGTCGCGACGGTCCTGGCGGACGATCCGCAGTTGGAACAGGCGTTCGGGCCGGCGACCGAGGGCACCACGCGCGGCATGCGCTTCGTGCTGCCGGGCGGCGCAGCCGCGGAGGCGGTTTTCACGAAACGACTCGTGGAAATCACGCCGCTCGCAGGGGGCGGCCCGGCCGTCCTCCCCCTGCCCGCGAACCCGACCGTCCCGGTCGGATACCTGAACCTGCGTTCTTTCATATCGACGGCCGAGGAACCCCTGCGCGACACCTACGCCACGTTCCGCGCGCAGGGCATCGAGTACTTCATCTTCGACCTTCGCTACAACAGCGGCGGCCTCGTCAGTGTCGCCGAGCTGATCGGCGACCTGAACGGCGCGGCCCGCGACAACGCCGATGTCTACCTGGAAATGCGCTTCAACGACCGCAAGGCCTCGGGCAACGACGTGGTCCGGAGATTCCAGCCGCTGGCGCAATCCGTGGCCCCGGTGCGCATCGCCTTCATCACCACCGGCCTCACCGCTTCGGCCAGCGAGATCGTGATCAACTCGCTCGCCCCCTGGGTCGAGGTCGCGATCGTGGGCGACGATACCCTCGGCAAGCCCATCGGCCAGTCGGCATTCGACCTGTCGGGCTGCGACCTGCGCCTCAGGCTGATCTCGTTCCAGTTCACGAACGCGGACGGCCAGGGCGGGTATTACGGCGGCCTCGCGTCCACCCTGTCCTTCGCCTGCAGGGCCGACGATGAGCTCGGCCTGGCACCCGGCGACGCCGCAGAAAGCTCCACCGCCGAGGTCCTTTCATGGCTGGGCTCAGGGGCATGCACGGAAGTACTGACGGCCGGCAGTGGCCTGGCCAAGGGGGAAGCACGCATACGGGTACCCCAGCTCCGCCGGCCTGCGGCCGCCCAGGTGTACCTCCCCGGTCTCTACTGACCCATCCGCCCGATCCTCTGTCGCCATTCTGCGACAGTCTCCGGATTCGGGCTGCCGTGCACTGCGTGCTCGCCGGCCGTGCGCCAACTGGCTACTCTTGTCGTCCCCCAACGGAGGATTCCCCATGGCCATCTGGAAGGACATCGTCGCAAAGGATTCGACCCAGCCCGAAGGGGCCGCCGCAAGCCCGCCGCCCTTGAACCGGCCGCGTCCGGAAGCGGTGCCGAGTGCTGCGCCGCCGACGACAGTTTCCGCGCCTGCGAGCCGCAAGGAACTCAAGGAATCGGTTATCGCCACGGGCATTACCTTCGAAGGCAAGATCGAAGGCTCGGGCCACGTGCGGATTTCCGGCCGCTTCAAGGGCGATGTCAACGTCGATGGCACCCTGACGGTCGAGGCCGGGGCACATCTCGCCGGCGCCGTGCGTGCCGGGGCAGTGGTCGTCGCGGGCGAGATCGAAGGGAACATCGAGGGTGCCCAGCGCGTCGAGCTGCACCAGAGCGGTGTCGTGAACGGTGACATCAGCGCGGGATCCCTGACCGTCGCGGACGGTGCACGCATGCGCGGCAAGTCCGAGTTCGGCTGGAGCGAGACGGGCAGCAAGGGCGGCGGTCAGCGCTAACCCATGGCGCGGCCAGGCGAACGGCGCGCGACGGTCGGCAAGACTCGGTCATGCCCGCATTGCCGGGCCACGATCCTCGAGAGCGCCGCGGTCTGCCCGGCCTGCCGGCATCACCTCCGCTTTGAAAGCCGCCGCGGGGAGGAGCCCCGTCCCGCGAGCCAGGTGGCGCTCAAGGTATCGGGTGAATTTGCGCGCACGGGCTCGGGACCCGGGGAATATCACGTCGTAGTCGTGATCCGCGACGCGGGCGGCGCCGAGCTTGCGCGCAAGGTGATCGGCGTGGGCGGCCTTGCACCGGGAGAAGAGCGCAAGGTCGAGCTCAGCGTCGAGATCTTCGACCCCTCCACTTCATGACGCTCCGGATCTCGGAACTGCACCATTTCACGGTGCGCATCCCGCCGGGGCCGGACGCCGCCGGCGCTTGCCTGCGGTTCTACAACGACGTGCTGGGCCTCGAGTCGGACCATGCGAACTCGGACCGTCCCGGCGAAGGTCACCGCATCAACGCGGGCCACCATGCCCAGCTTCACCTGCTGCCCGGGAATCCGAGGACGCTTGCGGCCGGCGAACTCGACGTGACATCCCCGCACCTTGCCTGCGCCGTCGAATCGATCGATGAGGCCCAGGCCGAGCTCGACCGGCTGGCGGTAACCTACCGGGTGGTCCATGGCCGCCTCGGACCCGACTCGCGGCGGCTTTTTCTCGCTGACCCGGCCGGAAACCTCGTCGAACTGCACCAGCTCGGCACCTGCCGCTGCACTGTCCGGGCGCGTGAAGGAATCGGACAGGCCCGCGTGTCCGGGACGGTGCTGTTCGCGGACATGCGCGGATTCACCGCGGTTGCCGAGCGACTGGCGCCCTGTGACGTCGTGCCGCTCCTCAACGAATATTTCTCAATGCTGTCGGCAGTCACGCGCGAGCATGGCGGCACGGTCTTCCACATGGCGGGCGACGGGCTCATGGCCGGCTTCGGCCTGCCCCTGCCTGCGGACGATGCGAGCGGAAGGGCGATTGCCGCTGCGCGCGGGATGATCGACGGCTTCGGAAGGCTCGCGGCCGACTGGAAGGCACGCCTCGGCATCGAGGCCGGCATCGGCATCGGCATCAATGCCGGCGACGTGATCGTCGGCGACGTCGGCGCCCCGGAACGGCCCAGCTACACCCTGATCGGCGACACCGTAAACGTCGCCGCGAGGCTCGTGCAACGCGCGCGGGCAGGCGAGGCCCTCTTCTCGCTGTCGGTCAAGCGCTCACTCGACCCTGTACCCACCGGTATCGTCGAGCTGCCCCCGCTGGTGCTGCGCGGGCGCACCCGGCCGGTCGAGATCTACTGCTTGGAGTCGCCGACCCGGATGGACCTGCGCCCGGCCGCGGCCTGACGGCCGCCGGGTATAATGCCGCGGCTTCCGCGGGCTCGAATGCGCGGAACTGTCGCGCGCCGCGGCCGTCTATCGGTCGCCAGAAACCACTGATACGGGGCTTCACGGGAATGGGATTCACAGCAAGAGCCGCTGGCCGGGCGGCAACCGGGTTTTGCACACTCTGGATACTGGCCGGGCTCGCAGGCTGCGAGGGTTCCCTGGGAACCAGCCCGCCCCATGCCGCCCCGTCCAATCCGTCTGCCGAGGGTGACGACGGCGCCGTGGTGCTCAACTGGAACGCGGTGACGGACGCAACCCGCTACGTGATCCTCTGGGACACGGTTCCCCTTGCCGGCGAGGCGTTCGGCAACGAGATCACCGGCATTCAGGACACGACCTATACGCACACGGGCCTCGAAAACCTGACCCGTTACCGGTACCGGATCGTCGCCGAGACGGGCGGCGGCCGGGGACCGGAGAGCCTCCCCGTGACAGCGATACCCGGACCCGTGCCGGGGCCGCTCGAGTGGACCGCGGTCACCTCCCAGACTGCGAGCCAGACGATCTATTTCCCGCCGGCCGTGAGCGCCACGCACTATCGCGTGTACTTCGCGGGCATCGAGGCCCAGCTGCTCGGGCGCAGGCCGATTGCCCCATTCTTCGAGGTCGACGGCTCCCCGGCAGTGCGAGAAGGAGTCTTCGTCACCAGCTCTTCCTACTACCGCGTAATCGCCATGAACGAGACGCGCATCGGGAGCGGCGGTCCGGTCGCGGTCTCGCCCGCCAGCGTCATCTCGGAGTATGTCCTGCCGGTCGCGGGCGCCGCTTTCGGCCTCGTGACCGACGACGACTGCCCCGACCTCATCACCGCGACCGGCAGGACATACTCCGGCGCCTGCCTCGGGACGTTCACGGCCCGCGTGCTGGCGGATATCGGACTCGGGGACCTGATCACTGCCCCCCGCGCCTTCAGCGACGGACGCCTGGTCGACGTGAATGGCGACGGCTTCGATGACCTGTTCAGCAACACCAACTCGGCGGCGGGCACGGCGGGTTCGGTGGCCCTGCTGCACGTCAACCAGGGCAACGGCAACTTCCAGGCTTCTGCAGCGATGACCGCCCTCGGCATCGGCGGCTTCGGCGGCACCGTGCTGGCGGCCGACTTCGACAACGACGGCGACATCGAACTTTTCACGCCCAATGACCAGTCGCGTGGCGACGGCGGCCGGAACTGGTACCTCTTGAACGACGGGAGCGGAGCGTTCGCGGATGCGGCCACAGCCGCCGGCCTGGACCTCAATCCCGCGGGTGCCGCCTACGTGCCGCGCGGCGGCCAGGCGGTCGACTTCGACGAGAACGGCTTCGTGGACCTGCTGTTCGGTTCGCGGCTGATGCTCAACAACGGCGACGGCACGTTCACTGACGGCAGCGCGGCGGCGCGCATGCCCGTGATCAGCGACAACGGCCTGCGACTGTTCGACGTCGACCTCGATGGCGATCTCGACCTCGTGCACCACACTGGCTCGGTGACACGCCTGTTCCGCAACACCGGCGGGGTCTTTGATGATGGCGCGGCCATCGGCGAGGTGCCGGGCGACCAGTTCGGCTTCGGTCTCACGGTGTGCGACATCAACGGCGACGGATTCGAGGACGTCGTGGTCGCAGACAATCCGCTGCCCTCCGGCAGCGGTGCGCCCAAGATCCTGGTCAACGTCAATGGCGAGCTGCTGCTCTCGGCGACCCAGCAAGGCGTTCCGGCGGATCCCGGCAGCCTGCTGGCAAGGAATGACCGCCTCGCCTGTGGCGACCAGAACAGCGACGGTCTGGCCGACGTGCTGGCCCAGTGGGGCAACACGTATCGGCTCATGAGAGGCGCCAGCACGTTGTCGAGACGTATCCGGCTTCGCATCGTCGGCGGCGACGGCGACCACAACCAGCAGGGACGCATCGTCCGCCTGGTGCCGGAAGGCCAGCCGAACCGCATCCTGACCCGAGTCGTCGAGTCGGGATCCGGGCTCCGCTCACAGGGAACGTACGACATCCTGGTCGGCGCACCCTGGACCGGCGACTACGACGTGACCGTGGGCTTCGCGGCCGGAGACGTGACCGCGACGGTCAAGGCGGGTGATGCCAAGATCATCTTTGCCGATGGCCGCGTCGAAGATATCGACCCGGAGACCTGAGACCGTTCAGCCGAGCGCGGATTCGAGGTCGGCGACCAGGTCTTCGAGGTCCTCGATGCCGACCGAAAGCCTGACCAGCGAGTCGCTGATGCCGAGCTTCGCGCGCGCCTCGGCGGGCAGCGAGGCGTGGGTCATGATGGCGGGGTGATCCACGAGGCTCTCGACGCCGCCGAGGCTTTCGGCGAGCGTGAAGACCTCGAGCCGTTCCAGGAAGCGCCGCGCTTCCGCAAGCCCCCCTTTCAGGAAGAAGGTCACGACGCCGCTGCCACCCTTGCCCATTTGCCGCTTCGCGAGCGCGTGCTGCGGGTGGGACGGCAGGCTTGGGTAGAGGACCCGCTCGACGCTTGCGTGCTTCTCGAGCCGAGCGGCGATCGCGAGCGCCGACTCGCTCGACTGGCGCATGCGCAGCGGCAGTGTCTTGAGACCACGCAGCGCCAGGAAGCTGTCGAACGGGCCGCCGACGGCCCCGATCGCGTTGTGCAGGTAGGCCACCCGCTCGGCGAGTGCCGCGTCGCCGACGACCGCGACACCGCCCACCATGTCCGAATGCCCGTTCAGGAACTTGGTCGCCGAGTGCATCACAATGTTGGCACCCAGCTCGAGGGGCCGCTGGATCCAGGGCGTCGCGAAGGTGTTGTCCACCACGACCAGGATGCCGCGCCCGCGCGCGGCCTGTGCCACGGCGGCGATATCGACCAGTTTCAGCAGCGGGTTGGTCGGTGTCTCGATCCAGATCATGCGCGTCTTCGGCCCGATTGCGGCCGCTGCGGCCTTCGGATCCGAGAGATCCACGAACGTGAAATCGAGCCCGGCCGAGCGCCGGCGGACCCGCTCGAAGAGGCGGAAGCTGCCGCCGTAGAGATCGTCCATCGCGACCACGTGGGAGCCCGTGTCCACGAGCTCGAGCAGGGTCGCGGTCGCCGCCATGCCCGAGGCGAAAGCGAAGCCCTGTGTCCCGCCCTCGAGATCCGCGATGCATCGCTCGAAGGCCATCCGCGTCGGGTTCTGGGTGCGCGAGTATTCGTAGCCCTTGTGCACGCCGGGGCTCGACTGCGCGTAGGTGGAGGTCGCGTAGATCGGCGGCATTACCGCGCCGGTCGTCGGGTCCGGCGACTGGCCGCCGTGGATCGCGCGGGTCGCGAAGCCTGCCTTGCGCTGCATGTCCTTCATGGGCTCCTCAGTGCGGGGTAGTGGCCGTCATCTGGCGGCGCAGGTAGTTCAGTACGTCGGCACGGGTGATCAGGCCGAGGAATGCGCCGTTTTCCATCACGGCGGCGTAGGGCTGCACGTCGAGCAAGGCAACCAGGTTGTGCAGCGACATCGTCGGCTCGACCACGAGGAAGTTCGTGTGTATCGCCGCGCTCACGGGATCATTGAACCGCTCGGGTTTGCCGAAGGCGTGGCGCAGGATGTCATCTTCCGCGATGAAACCGACGAGGCGGTCGCCCTGCATCACCGGCAGCTGGCTGAATCCGGCGTTGCGCAGCCGGTTGTGCGCCGTGGTAAGCACGTCCGTTGGCCCCACCGTGACCGTGGCCCGCTCGCCGTGCAGGCGGCCGATCAGGTCCCGGAGGTCGCCGTGCTGCGGGCGCTGGATGAAGCCCTGGTCCTCCATCCAGAAATCGTTGAACAGCTTCGACAGGTACTTGTTGCCTGTATCGCAGGCGAAGGTCACGACGCGCTTTTCCGAGTCCTGTTCGCGGCACCAGCGCAGCGCGGCCGCGACCAGCGTTCCGGTCGAGGACCCGACCAGCAGGCCCTCGCGGCGCAGAATGTCGCGCGCCACGGCGAACGACTCGGCATCCGGGATGCTGTAGCCCTTGCGGCACATCGAGAAATCGCAGATCTCCGGGATGAAGTCCTCGCCGATGCCCTCGACCAGCCACGAGCCCGCCTTGCCGTAGCTGCCCTTGTTCACCTGGTCAGCGAGCACCGAGCCTTCCGGGTCCGCGAGGATCATCTCCACCGACGGCAGATGCTTGCGAAAGAACTGCGTGAGTCCTGCGATCGTTCCGCTCGAGCCGACGCCGACGACGATGGCGTCGAGGCGACCCTCCATCTGCTCCAGGATCTCCGGTCCCGTCGTCGTCGCGTGCGCCCTGGGATTGTCGGGGTTGCCGAACTGGTTGATGTGGTAGTAGCCACGCTCGCGCGCGATGCTTGCGCCGAGGTCCTGGTAGTACTCGGGATGGCCCTTCTCGACGTCGGAACGCGTCAGGATCACCTCCGCGCCCATCGCGCGCAGGTTGAAGATCTTCTCCTGGCTCATCTTGTCGGGCAGTACCAGCACGACGCGGTAGCCCTTCTGCAGCGCGACCAGCGCGAGCCCGAGGCCCGTGTTTCCCGCGGTGGCCTCGATGATCGTGCCGCCGGGTTTCAGGGCGCCGCGCCGCTCTGCCTCCTCGATCATCGACAGCCCGATGCGATCCTTGATCGAGCCCGCCGGGTTCTGCAGCTCGAGCTTCAGGAACAGCCGGCAGGGCCCGGTGTCGATCTGCCTGACTTCCAGCATCGGCGTCCTGCCGATCATCTCGAGCACGTTGCGATAGACTTTCATCTGGCAATTGTAGCGGGAGACGCGCAGTGGATTCGCGGATGTGCGTGAGGGCGCAGGCCATTGCCGGGGTGCTTGCGGGGTTCATCGCCGCGACCGGCTGCACCGGCGCGCGCCCCCACCCACCGCCGACGGCCGTGATGCGCGACGACGCGCGCTTGCAGGCCGCCCTGGAGTCGGCGCGGGCGGACTTCCTTCCAGCCGGGCGACTCGACCGCCTGGACGTCACGGTGCTCCTGGCCGCGCCGGACGGGGCGTGGCTGCGCGGCAGCGTCGGCGGGCAGGAGCCGTGGTACCCGGCGAGTTGCGTCAAGCTCGGCTTCGCCATCGCGGCCGTGCACTGGTGCGCGTCTCAGGGCCGCGCGGCCGGCTGCCTCGACGCGCATGTGGCGCCGATGCTGCGGATCTCCGACAACGTCGAGACCGGATTCGTCGTGGACGCGATCACCGGCGCCCCGAACGGACCCGTCGATGGCGCCGACTTCGAGGCCTGGTTCGCGCGCCGCCTGTACACCGAGCGGCTGCTCGAGGAGCACGGCCTGCTCGACGGACAGCGCTTCATCAACAAGACCTATCCCACCAACTCCGGCGATGAGCCCGCCGGGCTCGAGGCGCTGGCCCGCGAGCGCCATGGCCGGAACATGATGCATGCCGACGGCGGCGCAGGGCTCATGATGGCGCTCATCACGGAGCGCTTCGGGCAGGATTCCTCACGGTACCTGCGCACGCTGCTGCGCCGCCCGCCGGTGTCGTCCCACAGCTTCATGGGCGGCGGCTTCCCGGATGGCACGCGCTACGAGAGCAAGGTCGGCGACGCCTACGACACGCTCGCGGAGATCGCCTACGCCGAGTTGCCCGACGGCCGCCGCCTCATCGTCTCGGCATTCTCCAACGGGCGCGACCCGGAAGGACCGGACGAACAGGACCTCACCGTGCTCGCCGGTTTCGCGCGGCACCTCGTCGAGCGCCTGCCAATGCCAGATGAGTGATCGCGAGCACCGCCTGCGCGGCGTGGTCCTCATGATCGTGGCGGTAGGTGTCTTCGCCATCATGGACGCGCTGTTGAAGCACCTCGCTGCGAGTTACGCGCCGATGCAGGTCGCCTTCCTTCGCGCTGCGAGTTCACTGCCCTTCGTGCTGCTCACGTGCGCGGTAACCGGACGCATGGCTGAGTTACGTCCGCAGCGCCTGCGCATGCATCTCGCACGCGCGGTGCTGTCGATCGTGATGCTCTGGTGCTGGGTGTGGGCACTCGCCCGCATGAGCATGGCGAACACCTATGCAATCACCCTCAGCGCACCACTGCTGGTCGTGCCATTCGCCGCGCTCTTCCTGCGCGAGAAGACCGATGCGCACGTATGGGCCGCCATCCTGGTCGGACTTGCAGGAGTTCTGGTGATCCTGAATCCGACGGCCTCGGGCTTCGCGAGCCTCGCCGGTCTCGCGGCGCTCGGCGCCGCAGTGTGCTGGGCGATCGTCGTCGTCATGGTGCGCGTGATGGCCGCTACCGAAACGACGGCTTCGATGGTGTTCTGGTTTCTACTGCTGGCCGCGCTCGGCACGGGCGTACTGGCCGCGCGCGGCTGGGTCGCAATCGACGCGCGCGACTGGACATGGATCGCGCTGCTGGGACTCTCGGGCTGGGCAGGTCAGCACCTCATCACCGAGGCATTTCGCCTCGCGCCGGCATCGACCGTCGCGCCCTTCGAGTACATGTCGATCGTATGGGGAGCGTGCATCGACTGGATCGTGTGGCAGACGGTGCCCGGCTCCCGGGTGTTTGCCGGCGCAGGCGTAGTCGTCGCAGCGGGCATCTACCTGATGCACCGGGAACGCTCGCAGATGGCGCCGGTCCCGCCGCCCTGAAGCGACGTTTCTAGCGGGACAAGTCGCGGATCAGGCTGCGCCACTGCAGCAGCGCGCCGTCGATCGTCGCCACCGGCACGCGCTCGTTGAGCCCGTGCGCGAAGCTGTCCTTCGGGTGCATGAACGCGCCGCCGACGCCGTAACTCGGCACGCCGGCGTTGCGGAAATGCAGGCTGTCGGTCGCGCCCGCCGACATGGACGGCACGATCGGCAATCCCGGCGCACGCAGGTCGATCGCCTTGCGAAGCGCCTTCATGACGTCCTCGCGCAGCGGCGACGGGTCGCTCGGTACCGCGGGGTACAGGAGCCGGATCTGCGCCTTCGGATCGTCGATCACTTTCACCAGGGTCGACTGCACGTACTCGACCGATTCGCCCGGGAAGACGCGGCAGTTGATCCCGACCGTCGCGCTCTGCGGCAGCGCGTTCGGCGCATGTCCGCCGCGCAGCATGGTCGCGACGCAGGTCGTGCCGACCTGCCCGACATACTCCGGGTAAGTAACCAGCAGGTCGTAGGCTTCCTTGTCGCCCGGATTCTCGGCGTAGCGCAGCATCGCGGGACCGGCCGGCGCCGCGGTGATGCCACCGGCCGCCTTGAAGTAGGCCTTGGTGATCTCATTGGATTTCGGTGGGAAGCGGAATGCCGCGAGCCGGTCGATGATGCGGGCTAGGTCGTAGATGGCGTTCGTCGCGCCGGGACGGCTGCTGTGGCCGCCCGGGTTTGTCACCGTGACCTCGAAGTCCATGTAGGTCTTCTCGGCCGCCTGCATCCCATAGACAATCGGCTTGCCGTCATCACCCAGGTTGGCTCCACCCGCGTCGGTGTTCAGCAGCAGTTCCGCGCCCTTCAATTCCTGCGCGAGCGCCGCCGTGGTCGTCATCGTGGTTTCCTCGTCGCCGGAGAACACGAGGATCACGTCGCGCCGGGGCTTGAAGCCCTCCTGCTTGAGCCACATGAGCGCCACGGTCGAGGTCACGAGGCCGAACTTGTTGTCGGACGATCCACGCCCGAACACGAATCCGTTCTCGACGACGGCGACGAAGGGATCGCGCTCCCAGTCCTCGCGCTTCGCCGCAACCACGTCCATGTGCGAGGCGACGAGGATCGGCTTCAGCGCGGGATCGGTGCCGCGGAAACGCGCAGTCATGGTCGCAGTTTCGCCGCGCGGCGTGATCACGATGTCCTCGGCCGCGAAGCCCTGGGCCCGCAGCTCGCCCGCCAGGTACTCGGCAAAGGCCGGCATCTGCCCCTCGCCTTCCACGGTCCGGAACCCGACCGAGCGGGTGAGCATCTCGAGCGCCCGGGCCGAGATGTCCGGCGGAACGGCGTTGTCCTGCGCGGCCGACGCCGCGAGCGGAGCGAAACACAACAAGGCAGCGCCCAGACGGCGCCCGGAGAAAATGGAATTCATCTGGCAAGTCCCTTTGGAGCAGGTCCCACCATTCTGCTGTAGAGTACCGGCGATCCGCAAACGGGGGGTCACGTGACGATCATCGTATTGCTCGCCGCGCTCGCGGCCCTCGGCATCGCTTTCACCGTCGTCTTCATCTCCACTGCCGTAAAGCGCGGTGAAACCCGCACCAATCCCGAGGCGATCGCCCTCGGGGCGGTCACCAACTTCTTCGACACGCTGGGCATCGGCTCCTTCGCGCCGTCGACGGCCTGGATCAAGTTCCGGCACCTCGTCCCGGACAGCTTCATTCCCGCGATCCTGAACGTCGGCCATTCGCTGCCGACGATCGCGCAATCCGCGATATTCCTGATAATCCTCGGCGTGAACGTGGACCCGGTGCTGCTCGCCTCGTGCATCGTCTCCGCGGTGATCGGCGCACTCATCGGCGCCCCGCTCGTCGTGCGCGCACCGGTGCGCCTCGTGCAGACCGTGGTCGGCGTCGCGCTCCTGATCGCCGCGTGCCTGTACGCGATGAGCAACCTGAACCTCATGCCGATCGGCGGCACCGCGACCGCGCTGCCGGCGATGGAAATGGGCATCGCCATCGCGGTTCACTTCCTGCTCGGCGCCCTGATGGCCTTTGGCATCGGCCTGTACGCGCCGTCGCTGATCCTGCTGAGCCTGCTCGGTCTCGACCCGCGGCTCGCCTTCCCGATCATGGCCAGCGCCTGCGCATTCCTGATGCCGACCACCGGATTCAGCTTCATGAAGAGCAAGCGCATCGACATGAAACTCGCTATCGGCATGGCGATCGGCGGCATCCCCGCCGTGCTGCTCGCCGCCTTCGTCGTGAAGGAAATGCCGATCATCTGGCTGCGCTGGGGCGTGGTCGTGGTCGTCCTGTACGCGGCGTTCCTGCTGCTGCGCTCCGCATTCAGGGGAAGCCGCGCCACCGTTGGAGAAGCCGCATGATGAATCGCCGCCATTTCTTCCAGGGCTCGCTTGCCGCCGCCGTCGCGTACGCGCTTCCGGCACCGCGCCTCTACGCACTGGATCAGGCCGCGTCCCAGGCCGCGGGCGGCCTCGCCGCGGTCAGGCTCGATGGCAGGCCGACAACCATCGAACAGGCTGCACTAAAGGAACTGCGCGGCAGCCTGCGCGGGCCGGTCCTGCTTGCCGGCGATGCCGGCTACGACCAGGCACGGCGGGTGCTGAACGAGTCCTTCGACAGGCATCCCGCGCTCGTGATCCAGCCGACCGGCGTCGCCGACGTGCAGAACGCCGTGAGCTTCGCAAATGAACGCGAGCTCCTCGTCGCGGTGAAGTGCGGCGGCCACAGCCCCGGCGGCAAGTCCACCTGCGACGGCGGCATGCAGATCGACCTGTCGCTGCTGCGCGGGGCGCGAGTGGACGCCGCTAGCCGCCGCGCGTGGGTCGACGGCGGCAGCCTGCTCGGAGAAATGGATCACGAAACGATGGCGCTCGGACTCGTGACCACCGCCGGCACGGTCTCGCACACGGGCGTCGGCGGACTCACGCTCGGCGGCGGATTCGGGCGGGTCGCGCGGCGCTACGGCCTCGCGCTCGACAACGTGAAGTCGGTCGACATCGTGACGGCCGACGGCAGGCTCCGGCACGCGAGCCCCGACGAGAACCCGGATCTTTACTGGGCGGTCCGCGGCGGCGGTGGCAACTTCGGCGTCGTGACCAGCTTCGAGTTCGGCCTGCACCCGATGCAGCGCGAGGTGATCGCGGGCGCAGTCGTCTTCCCGATCGAGCGCGCGAAGGAGTTGCTCGGATTCTACGGCGAGTACAGCACGACGGCGCCCGACGAGCTCTACGTGGATGCCATCGTCTCGGCCCCGCGCGCGGGCCCGGGCATGGTCATCATCGCGCCCGTCTGGTCTGGACCCGCGGCTGAAGCCGAGCGCGCGTTCGCCCCGATCCGCAAGCTTGGCACGCCGCTGCGGGACACGATCAAGACCTGGGACTACGTCGCGCTGCAGCGCAGCACCGACGCCAGTGACCCACGCAACGAAGGCACTTACCTGAAGTCCGGCTTCCTCGATCGCTACACGGCCGAGCTGCCGGCCGCGATCATGGATGGCTTCCGGCCAGACCCGAAGCGCGACACGGTGTTCTTCTTCCAGCATTCCGGCGGAGCGATCGGCCGCATCGCGGCCGACGCCACGGCCTTCCCGCACCGGCGCGCCACGCACAACATGCTGTCCGTCGTGAACTGGAACCTCGACGACGACGCGAAGCCGCACATGGATTACCTGCGCGGCTACTGGCCGGCGCTCGAACCTTTCACGGACGGCTACTACACGAACGAGACGGCCGACGAGGGCCAGCGCGTCGTGGACAGCAACTACCAGGGCAACCTGCCGCGCCTGCGCCAGATCAAGACCAAGCACGACCCGAAGAACCTGTTCCGGCTGAACGCAAACGTCCAGCCTGCCTAGAACTCCCTGGTCACCCGCACCCCGAACTCGCTCGCGTCGTTCGACAGGATCACGATGATGTAGTCGCCCGTGTTGAGGCGGGCATTGTCGTAGCGCTCGTCCGTGACGTTCCTGCCGTAGGCGGAGACCGACCAGTCGCCGTCGGTCGGTTCGTAGGTGATGTCGAAATTGAGCAGGTCGCGGCTGTCGATCTGGGTGAATCGACCCGGGTCCGAGCTCGGCTCGCCGTACATGTCGTCGCGGAACGTGTAGTCAGCGCGTGCCGTGACGGTGCCGCCACCGAGCGCGAAGCTGTACTCCGGACCCACGGAGAAAGTCAGTTCCGGAGTCAGCGGGGCCACCGCCTGCGGTGGCGGGTTGTTCGGGTCCGTGACCTGCTCGTCGGCGTCGGTGTCGATGTAGCCGAGCGTAGACTGGATCCGGAACGCGTCGGTGACCAGCCAGGTGCCTTCCCACTCGAACCCGATCGAAGTCTGGTCCACGAAAATGTTGCGCGTGTCGAACCCGGCGCCCGGCAGCGTCTGGCTGACCTGGTACGGCAGGTCGGAGTAGTCCGTGTAGAACACGGCGACGCTCATCTGCAGGTTGTCGAGTGGCTGGCCCTTGAGTCCGACCTCGTAGTTGAGCGCCGTGACGTTGTCGTTGGCCTCGAAGCAGTTGTCGGGATTCAGGGCCGGCGGGTTCTGCGAGAAGTCCACGAAGCCGAACAGGCAGAACGGCCGCGGCGGGAACTGGCCCGACTGGTAGCCGCTCTGAATCGTCCCGTACACGTTCAGGCGATCGTTCAGCGCGTAGTTCGCGGCCACGTCCCAGCTGACTTCGGACCAGTCGCGCGAGGAAGTGTCCACGATCAGGCCGCTGTTGATGTTGATGCCGGCGGTCTTGTCGTCCTGGGTGTAGCGCAGGCCGGCGGAAACCCGCAGGTCATCGGAGATGCGATAGCCGAGGTTGCCGTAGATCGCCTGGCTGTCCATCTCCTGGCTCAGCAGGAAATCACCCGGCCCGCCGAGGAATATCGTCGGGTCCTGGAAGTTCTTGCCTTCTTCCTCGAACCAGTAGAGGCCGGCCACGTACTCAAAAGCGCCGAAGTCGCCCGTCAGCTGCAGTTCCGCGGACTTCTGGTCGGCCTCTCCGTCCTCCGGGAAACTCAGGAAATCGTCGAAGAATCCGTCGTCGTCGAGGCCCGCCTGGTACTCCGAGCTGCGATCGCTCAGCAGCACCTTGGCCGCCATGTTGCCCGAGATCTCATAGTCCACGGTGAGCGAAACCCCGCTCGCCTCGTTGGTCACGGCGATCTGGGACTCCTGGCCCGTGTTGTTGTTGTAGGGATTGGCGGCCCCGTCAGAATTGCGGTAGCCCGCGGCGTACACGCCGCCGTTCGGCACCTCGTCGATCAGGGTGTCGTAGGGCCGCAGTCCCCCGTCGCCGTTGTTGCCGTCCGCCGAAAGCAGGAATGACAGGCGGTCGGTCGGCGACCACTTGAGCGCGACCCGCGCGGAGACATCCTCGAACTCTCCCACTTCCTTGCGCGGATTCTCGAGCAACAGGAAACGGCCCAGGCCTTCGCGGTGCTGGAAGGCGCCTGTCACGGACATGGCGAACTGATCCGAGAAGGCCATGTTCGAGTAGAAGTCAGCGTTGAGGCGCCCGCGACTTCCCGCCGTGAGCGACACCCGGCCGCCGTCCTCGTCGCCGGGCTTCGCCGTGATGATGTTGATGGCGCCGCCGATCGAGTTGCGGCCGTACAGCGTGCCCTGCGGGCCGCGCAGCACCTCGATCCGCTCGATGTTCGCCAGGCTCCAGTTCTGGCCGACCTGGCGTCCCAGGTACACGCCGTCCACGTACACGCCGACGCCGGGGTCGGTGGTGATCAGGTGGTCCTGCAGGCCGATGCCGCGGATGAAGGGGTTCGCTGACGAAGTGTGGCCGGCCGAAAAGCCGGTCACGTTCAGGTTTGGGACGAATTTGCCGATGTCGACCAGGTCGTTGATGCCCTGGCGTTCGATCTGGTCGGCCGTGAAGGCGCTGATCGAGACCGGGACCTCGTAGATGCTCTGCTCGCGCTTCTGCGCCGTGACGATCACCGGCTCGAAGACCGGCGTTTCCTGCGCGAGAACTGCCGGCGAGGCGATGAGGCTGCAGATCGGCATGGCGCTCGCAAGGAGCGCCCGGTTCTTCTTTTGCACTGCGATAACCCCTGTTCGATTACGGAGTGGCGGGATGATAAACCCGCCACCCCGCGTTTGCCGAACTAGAAGTTCGCCGTCACTCCTACACGGACCGCGAGCGGCGACCCCGGCGTGATGTTGTTGTTGTTGTGCGCATTCGGGTAGTAACGCTCGTCGAGCAGGTTTTCGACGTTGACCTGCATCCGCAGTCGCTCGCTGAGCGTGTAGTAGACGCCCGCGTCCACCCGCGTGAAGCTCGGCAGCGTCACCGCATTGTCGGCGGCCGCGTACATCTCGGACTGGTAGATCACGCCGAGGCCGATACCCCAGGCCGGGCCGAAATCATAACGGTTCCACAGCGAGGCGACATGCTCCGGCAACTGCGCCAGGGTCGTTCCGCCGAGCTGCTCCGTCAGTTCGCCATCCTGCCAGGCGTAACCTCCCTGGATGCTCCACGATTCGGTGACCTGCCCGCTGACGCCCAGCTCGACGCCGTCGGTACTCTGGCCGTCGACCAGCAGTGATTCCCCGGGGACGTTCGGGTCCGCGATCACGACGTTCTTGCGGTCCAGCTGGAACACGGCAGCGGTGACCGCCAGGTTCGGCGAGACGTCCCACTTGGCGCCGATCTCGATGTTCTCGAACTCCTCGGGGTCGAATGCGGCGTTGGTCGGCGTCAACGATGACAGCTGCGCGCCGGAGCGCGGCACGTAGCTCATGCTGTAGCTGGTATAGAGCGAGACGTACTCCACCGGCTTGTAGATCAACCCGCCGCGCGGTGAGAGCAGATCGTCCGAGGTTTCGATCCGGATTCCCGCCCCGCGCCGGTCCGTGAAATCCATGTCAAAGCTGTCGTAGCGCAGGCCGATGACCGCCAGCCAGTTGGGCGAGAACTTGATCTGGTCCTGAACGTACAGGGCCGCGATCGTCGCCCGTCCGCGGTTGGTGTTGTCGGTCGCGGTCGGCGCGAAAATGACCGGCACCGAGACCATCGGGTCGCTCGCCGGAACGAAGAAAGCCGAGTCAGTCCCGTTGAAGAGCCCGGTCATGCGCTGATTCTCGGTCGACTGTTCGCCGAGCTCGGCGCCCACCAGGAACTCGTGGCCGATCGAGCCGGTTTCCGCCGAGAATGTCAGGTCGGTCTGATTGAAGAAGTTCTCGCGCAACTGCTCGTTGTTGTACGCGGAGAGCTGCACCAGGCCGGTCGCGTCGTTGACGGGCCCACCGGCAAAAACGTTCTGGTAGAACTTGTCGAAATCGGCGTACACGGTGCGGTTGCGCAGCCGCAGGTTGTCGTTGAACGCGTGGTCGATCGTGACCGACCCCTGGTTCACCGTGGCGTTGGTGGGGCTCTGGCCGGGATCGCCGAAGAACGTTGCCGTGTCGGTCCTGAACGGCACGCCCTCGAACGAGGGGATGCCGCGGTCCACCACGCGGTCGTAGTCGAAGTACTCGTAGGAGAAGCGCAGGACCGTGGCATCCCCGACGGCCAGCGCGAATGTCGGGTTGATGCCCTTGCGCTCGAGCTCGACGCCGTCGCGGTAGCTCTCGGAATCCTCGTAGACGCCCATGACACGGGCCGAGAAGCTGTCGCTGACCGCGCCGCCGAAGTCGAAGCTCGCGCGCCGGCTGTCCCAGGACCCGCCCTGCAGCGACACCTCGCGCACCGGCTCCCAGTTCGCCTGGCGCGACACGCGGTTGACGACGCCGCCGGCGCCGCCACGGCCGAAGATCATGGCGTTCGGCCCCTTCAGGATCTCGACGCGGTCGATGTTGTAAATATCGCGGAAGTATTCCACGTCGTCGCGCACGCCGTCGAGGAAGAAGTCGCTGGTCGAGCTGTTGCCGCGCAGGATGATCGCGTCGCGGTTGCCCTCCCCCTGCGCCATGCCCGCGCCCGGTACGTAACGCGCGACGTCCATGAGGCTCTGCATGGACTGGTCCTGGATCAGGTCGCGCGTGACGACGGAGACCGACTGCGGCACGTCGACGAGCGGCGTGTCAGTCTTGGTCGCCGTTCGGCTGCGCTCCGCGAGGTAGCCGTCGGACATGTGCTCGGCCGTTACCGTGACTTTTGGCAGGGGGGCCGGCGCGCTCTCGGCGGCGTCATCCGCGTTTGCGTACCCGGCTGCCATGGATAGGACCGCGATGATTGCGATGCGGAGATTCATGACGCGCCGTTCCTCAATCTAAATGAGAACTATTCTCGATATCCTAGCGAATGGATGGCACCCTGTCGATAGGAATGCGAATTATTCGCGTTTAGACAATATCCGGGCGCGAGAGGCTGACGCACAATGCCGCGGTCGCCGAATGGAGGCATTTGAAGTGAACCCGACCGAGGTCTTCCGGACCCGTGCATGCGGCCTGCTGCTTGCGATTACCGTGCTCGGCGCGTGCGGGAAGGACACTGCGGAAGAAACGACCGCGCCAACGCCGCCCGCAGCTGAGGCCGAGGCCAAGGTCGCGGCGACGCCCGAAGTCGCGATTCCGGACACCGGCATTGCCGCGATCGCACTCGCGAAATGGACCGGCGATCTCGACGGCATGATCGAGCGGCGTTTCATCCGCGTCCTTACGACTTACTCCAGGACGCAGTTCTTCATCGACCAGGGGGTGCAGCGCGGCCTGGTGCCGGATGCCTTCAAGGTGTTCGAGGATGACCTCAACAAACGGCTCAAGAACAAACACCTGCGCGTGCAGGTCGTGTTCGTTCCCGTCGCTCACGACGAACTGGTGCCCGCCCTGCTTGAGGGTCGCGGCGATATCGTCGCGGCCGGCACGCTGATCGCCGATTGGCGTCGTGAAAAGGTCGATTTTACGAACCCGACGCGGACCGGCATCTCCGTCATCGCGGTCACCGGGCCCGGCGTGCCACCGCTGACAGGCATCGCCGACCTCGCAGGACGCGAGATCTATCTGCGGAACTCGGATGCGCCGAAGCGCGTCGTCGAGCGTTTCAATGCCGAACTCGTCGCCGCAGGCAGGCCGCCCGTGCGCGTGCGGCCGGCGCCCGAAGTGCTCTCTGACGAGGACATCCTCGAAATGGTCGCCGCCGGGCTCGTGCCGATGACCTTGGTCCAGGACGACATCGCCGGGTTCTGGAAGCAGGTCTTCCCAGACCTCGTGCTGCATCCCGCGGCTGCGGTACGAACCGATGCAGCGACAGGCATGATGGTCCGCAAGGGCAGCCCGCAGCTGCTCGCGGAACTCAACGCATTCCTCGACCGCAATCCGGAAGGCTCGCTGACCCGCAACGTCCTGCTGCAGAAGTACCTCAAGAACGTGAAGTACGCGAAGGCGGCGACGTCGGAGGCGGACCTGAAACGCTTCCGCGACATCGTCGGGTTGATCCAGAAATACAGCGACCAGTATGAGCTCGACTACCTGCTGATGGCCGCGCAGGCCTATCAGGAGTCCGGCCTGGACCACGACCGCCGTAGCGCCGTCGGAGCGATCGGCGTCATGCAGGTCATGCCCGGAACGGGGGCCGAACAGAAAGTCGGCGACGTCCGCCAGCTCGAGCCCAACATCCACGCCGGCGTCAAGTACATCCGGTTCATGACGGATCGCTACTACGCCAACGAGCCGATGGATACCCTCAACAAGGGCCTGTTTGCCTTCGCCTCCTACAACGCGGGTCCCGCACGCATCCGGCAGCTGCGCGAGAAGGCCGCGGCACGCGGGCTCGACCCGAACAAGTGGTTCAACAATGTCGAGATCGTCGCGGCCGAGAGCATCGGCCGCGAGACGGTGCAGTACGTCTCCAACATCTACAAGTACTATCTCGCCTACCAGATGGCCGTCGAGCAGATCAAGGCGCGCGAGGAAGCGAAGGACGCAGCCCAATGACAGTCCGCGTGCCGGCGATTCGCGCGTCATTCCTCGCCGTGGCCGCGTGCGCCGCGGCGCTCATGTCGCCGCTGCAGGCGGTCCGCTCCCAGGACACCGGCACGGTCTCGGACCCGGTCGCGGCGGCAATTGCGGCGGAGCTCGAGGCGCTCATGAGCCCGGACGTCGACAGCATCCGCGGCGCGCGCATTGCGCTCCGGGAGCTGGTCCAGGACTTCTACGCGCGCCGCGCATTTCGCCCTGCCTGGGGCGATACCCGGAACGCCGCAGAGCTGCGACGCGCGATCGCCGAAAGCGCGGCGGATGGCCTGAACCCCGAGGACTACTTCCTGGCGCTGCTCGAGGACCTCTCCCGCCAGGCGAAGGTACCCGGCGCAACGCCGACATTGAAGGCGCAGGAGGACATCCTGCTGACCGAGGCCCTGCTGCGGCTCGGCTATCACCTGTCCTTCGGCAAGGTCGATGCCGAAAGCTTCGACGCCCAGTGGAACTTCAGCCGCACTCTCGATGACCGGAATGTCGCGGGCCGGATCGAGGCGGCGCTTGCGGGCAGCGACATCCACGCGCGAATCGAGTCGCTGAAACCGGCGCACCGTATGTACGTGGCGCTCAAGCGCGAGCTCGCGCGCTACCGCGCCGCAGCCGGTGCGCCGGAGCCCGCGCCAGTACCGGCGGGAGCTTCGCTGAAACCCGGCGCGAGCGATCCGCGCGTGCCGCTGCTGCGCGCCAGGCTCGTCGCGAGTGGTGACCTTGCGGCGGACGGCGCGGAAAGTTCCGATGTGTACGATGCCGGGCTCGAGGTTGCCATGCGCAGGTTCCAGCAGCGCATGGGGCTCGAAAGCGACGGTGTGATCGGCGCCGGCACGGTCGCCGAGCTGAATATTGGCATTGCCGAACGAATCCGCCAGCTACGCGTGAACCTCGACCGCGGCCGCGTGCTGCTACACGACCTGCCCGAGCAGTTTGTGGTCGTGAATATCGCCGGCTACACGGCCTACCTCGTGCGCGGCCAGGACATCGCCTGGAGCGGGCGCGTGCAGGTGGGCAAGCCCTATCGAAAGACACCGCTGTTCCGCTCGGAGATCAACTACCTGGTTTTCAACCCGACCTGGACCGTGCCGCCCGGCATCATCGCCAAGGACATGCTCCCGGCAGCAAAGGCCGATCCCTCCTCCCTCACCCGGAGGGGCCTCAAGGTGCTCGACTCGGGCGGGCGCGAGGTCGATCCGGCCTCGGTCGACTGGTCGCGGTTCAAGAGCGGGCACATCCCGTACACGTTGCGCCAGGACCCGGGGCCGAATAATTCGCTCGGCCGCGTCAAGCTGATGTTCCCGAATGCCTACTTCGTGTACCTGCACGACACGCCGTCGCAGGCGCTGTTCGATCGCGCCGAGCGCGCCTTCAGTTCCGGCTGCGTGCGCGTCGAACGCGCGCTCGAGCTCGCGGCCCTCGTGCTCGACGAGCCAGACCGGTGGAATGCGCAGTCGATCGCCAGGGTGATCCAGGGCGGCAAGCTCCAGAACGTGACGCTTAAGCGCCGCATGCCCGTGCTGCTCGCCTACTGGACGACGTGGGTGGACCCCGAGGGTCGAGTCAACTTCCGGCGCGACCTTTACGGCCAGGACGCCAAGTGGGCGGAATCGCTCGACGCACCGTTCAGGGTGCGTGCCAAACCGCTGTTTTCGGAACAGGCCGCCGGGGCAGTCTAGGAACGCGCCGCGAACTTCCAGAGATGCGACCAAGGTGAAGATGGGACCCTTGCGATGATCCTGGACGGCGGACTTGCCACCGAGCTGGAATCCCGGGGCTGCGACATCTCTGGTTCCCTCTGGTCCGCGCGCGTATTGCGCTCGGCGCCGCAAGCCATCGAGCAGCTCCATTACGATTACTACGCCGCTGGCGCCGATTGCGCGATCACGGCGAGCTACCAGGCGAGCTACGAGGGCTTTGCAGGCATCGGGCTCGACCCGGACGAGACGACTCGGCTGCTGCGCCTGTCCGTCGAGCTCGCGCGGTCCGCGCGGGCGCGGTACCGGCAGGATCACCCGGAAGACCGCCGCGAGCTGTTCGTCGCGGCCTCCGTCGGCCCCTATGGCGCGATCCTGCACGACGGCTCTGAGTACCGCGGCGACTACGGACTGACGGCGGCGCAACTGACTGCCTTCCACGCCCGGCGCTTCGAGGTGCTCGCGTCGGCCGGCGCCGACTACCTCGCCTGCGAGACGATCCCCGTCCTGGAGGAGGCACGCGCCTACGTCCAGTTGCTCGCGCGGCATCCCGGCGCGCGAGCCTGGCTCAGCTTCACCTCGCCGGATGGCGTGCACACTTCGCACGGCGAGCCCCTGGTCGAGTGCGCGCGCCTCATTGACGCCATCCCGAATGTGTTCGCCGTCGGCGTGAACTGCGTGAAGCCGGAGATCGTCGATGACGCGATCCGCGCGCTCGCCAGCGGCACCGGCAAGCCGATCGTCGTTTATCCGAACTCGGGCGAACTATGGAACGCGGGGGAAGAGTCATGGCACGGAGCGCCGGGCCACGGGATCGCTGGACTCGCGCCTGCGTGGATCCACGCCGGGGCGCGGCACATCGGCGGATGCTGCCGCGTCGGGCCGGGGCAGATCGCCCAACTGCGCGCTGCGCTGGATTCGCCAGCGATCCTGCCGGCTACTCCCGCGGACCTGTCCGCGATCCTGCGGCTGCTCGAGGGCAACCGGCTGCCGACCGCGGATCTCGAACACTCCCTACCCATCATGTTCGTCGCGCGTGACGGCCCGATGCTCGTCGGCGCCGGCGGCTTCGAAGTACACGGAGAGTCCGGCCTGCTGCGATCGCTCGTGGTTGCGGACCGACTCCGTGGCACGGGGCTCGGACGGACGCTCGTGGAATCGGTGGAAGCCGCCGCCCGGCAACGGGGCCTGCGCGAGCTCGTCCTGCTCACTGAAACGGCGCGCGACTTCTTTGCGCGCCTCGGCTATGCCGACATCGCGCGCGAGAGCGCGCCCGAGGCGATACGAAAAAGCGCGGAATTCAGGTCGATTTGCCCGCAGTCCGCGCGCTGCATGTCGAAACGGCTCGACCTCCGGTAGACTGGCGTGCGATGGACAATTTCTCGATCGGCGGATTTGCCTGGCGCATCGCCCTCGCCCTCGCCCTCGTCCTGCTGACTTTCAACCCGGCGGGCTGGAGCTACTATCACTGGCTGAGCGGCAACTTTCCTGCGATCACGCCGATGCAGGCCGTGGCGGGCGTCGTGCTCCTCGTGCTGTGGATTTTCCTCTGGCGCTCAATGATGCAGGCGATCGGCACCCTGGGGCTCATCCTGATGGCCGCGTTCACCGCGGCGCTGGTGTGGCTGTTCGTATCCTGGGGCTGGCTCGACGTGGGCAACGCGACCACCATGACCTGGGTCGTGCTCGTAGCCCTGGGCCTCATCCTGGGGGTCGGCATGTCCTGGGCGATCGTGCGCCGCGAGCTGACGGGGCAGGCCACGGTCGACGAGATCGAGGACAACCACTAGCCGGCGCCGCTCGAGCCGTCAGTGGGCGACAGGCAGCAACAGGCGCGATGCGTGTCCGGCGCTGTGGTGGATCTTGATTTCGGCAGCCTGCGATCTTGCGGAGTCGATTTCGGAGTCGCCCGTCTGCAGGTTTCGCGACAGGTGCGGATCGAAGGACGCGGAGATTTGCACGCGAATCCGGTGTCCCCTGGCGAACCGCTTGCTCGTCATCAGGGGCTGCAGATCGAGCTCGTAAATGCGGCCGGGCTCCAGCGGCTGCCGGCCCGCGGTGGGCACCCGGTAGCTCGCGCGAACTACGTCGTTGCCCGGGCCCATCAGGTTGTAGGCGCTCCCGTCCGGATGCACGTCCAGCAATCTCACCCAGAGGTCAAAGTCGAGGCAGTCGCAGGACGCACGAATCACCGCCGTCACGTCGCCCGAAATCCACTCGTCAAGTTTCAGCGGCTCGGAGTCGAAAGTCAGGACATCGTCGCGCAATTCAAACGCGCGGTAGTCGTGCGCACCCGGACTATCATGCGGATCGACAACAGGGTTCTGCGGATCCGCTCTGAGGACACTCCAGGATTTCCGCGCGCTCGATGGTGTCGTCCGCAGCTGGCCTCGCGTGCCATCACCAGTAGCCCCCAGATAGACAGCCTGGAGGCGATTCCCCGGAGGCGGCCATGCGGCCGCATCGCGCCACTCATTCACGCCCATCACGAAGTAGCGCACGGCCGGCATCTTCGCGAAGCGATTGGCGATGCCGCGGACATAGTGATCGTGGAAATCCAGAACCAGTGCGTCGTAGTCGAATTCATCCGCCGACGGCACTCCGTGCACCCAGGGGCCGAGCACGAGGTGCGTGCGCGAATGCGCCTGCCCGCTTCTGGCCTGCACGAGGCCGTTGTGGTTGGTCGCCGCGCCCTCGACGCCATAGGCATCGTCGTACCAGCCGCTGAGGTTGAGCACCGCAGCGGATACGCGATCGTAACGACCGCGCAGCTCCGCCCAGTCCCACCACGCATCCTCGGGCGGATGCGCGAGCCATTCGAAGTAGTAAGGCGCCTCTTTCCGCAGCCAGGGCAGGTCGCTCAGCGGCAGGAAGGACTGGAACTCGTCAGCGACTGATCGCCAGCTCTCCTCCGCATCCTCGCCGACCGGCATCCCCAGCCGCCTGCGCGCATCCGGCGCAACGTACTGGTAGATCCACGGCAGCCAGGAGCGGTCAAAAATGCCGTTCATGTAGAAGAACCGGCGCGGGGAGGAGAACGTCATGGCCGGCGCCATTGCGAGCAGGTGCGGCGGCTTCTGCAGCGCGGCCAGCCACTGCACGGCGCCGGGATACGACAGTCCATAAGTCCCGACGCGGCCGTCCGACCAGGCCTGCGTCGCCGCCCACTCGATCGTGTCGTAGCCGTCCGCGCCCTCCTGTCGGTAGGGATCGAAGATGCCGTCCGAAGCGTAGCGGCCGCGCACGTCCTGCAGCACTGCGACGTAGCCGCGCTCCACTGCCTTGCGGTGCACGCCGTCGCTTCTCGCCGAGAAGTGCTTGCCGTAGGGCGTGCGGAAGACGAGAACCGGATACTTGCCGTCGCCTGCCGGGCGATAGACGTCCGCGCGCAGCACGACGCCGTCGCGCATCGGCACGGCGACATCGCGCTCGACCCTCAGGCCGTCCGCCGTGGCGCTGCCGGCAACGAGCGCGAAGCCGCAGGCGAAAGCCGCGGCAATCGGCGCGTAGTGGCGCCTAGCGATCGCCATCCGCGTACAGCTTGACGACCTCGTGCAGGAACCGGCGTCCATCCATCAGCGATTTCACGCGCATGCGTTCGTTGAGCCCGTGGATGTAGTTGCCTTCCGCGTCTTCGAACAGGCCGGAGATGCCGTAGGTCGGGATGCCGGACGGATTGAGATACTTCCCGTCCGTGTAACCAGGCAGCATTGTCGGCACGAGCGTCACGCCGGGCCAGATGCGCCTGGCGACCTCGCGCGCGGGCCCCAGGATGGCCTCCGTCAGCGGCGGCATCGGCGACTGCACGCCGCCCTCGCCCTTGGTCGAGATCCTGATTGCGTCGTCGGCGACGACGCGCGCGATCTCGGCCTGCACCTCGGCGACCGGAGTGCCCGGCAGAATGCGGCAGTTGACGGTCGCCTGTACGTGCTGCGGGATCGCGTTCGGCGCATGACCGCCCTCGATCTCGCTGACGATGCAGGTCGTGCGCAGCATCGCATTCCACTGCGGATCGATCGCCCACAGTCGGGTCGCCGCCTCGGTGTCAGGCGGCGACTTGAGCACGGCACGCATGTCGGCTCCGACTGCGGGGTCGACCAGCGTCGCCATCGTCTCGAAGTAGGCGCGCGTCACTGGGTTGAGCCCGATCGGGAACTGGTGAGCGCCGAGCTTGGCGAGCCCTGCGCTCAGGCTGACAATGGCGTTGTTCGGCTTCGGCAGCGAGCTGTGACCGCCGGGATCGGTGACTGCCAGCGTGAAGTCCTGGTACACCTTCTCGCCCGCCTGGACCTGCAGCACGATCGGCTTGCCGTTCTTGTCGTACTCGCCGCCCGCGCCCTCGTTGATCGCGAACTCGGCGGCGAGCACCTCCGGCTGGGTCTGCACGAGCCAGCGCACGCTGTCGAACAGCCCGGCGCCCGCCGTTTCTTCGCCGCAGGTCAGCGCGAGCTTGATGTCGCGGCGCGGCGTGTAGCCTTCCTGCCGGTAGCGGATCAGGCTGTCGGTGAAAATCGCGGCCATCGACTTGTCGTCGCTCGCGCCGCGCGCATAGAACCAGCCGTCCTCTTCCACCAGTTTGAACGGGTCACGCACCCAGTCCTCGCGCTTCGCCTCGACGACGTCGATGTGGGCAAGCAGCAGGATTGGCTTGAGTGAACGTTCGCTGCCGCGCAGCACGGCGACGAGTGCACCGTCCTTAGGCGCCTCGGGCGGCGCAAGGATCTGCATGTCCTCGGCCGGGTAGCCTGCCGTGAGCAGGCGTTGCCGCATGGCCTCGGCCGCGCGCGTGCAGTCGCCGACCGAGCGCGTCGTGTTGATCTCGATCAGCTCCCTGTAGAGCTCGCGGAACGCGACTTCGTCTGCATCTGGAGCCGCGGACTGGGCGTTCGCCGCGCCGATTCCAGCGCACACCGCCACGACGGCCGCCGCCGCCCGCAACTGTTTCGATCTGCGCATTCGAATCCCCTTCTTGCTCTTTAATCGCCCGACAGCGCCGCGACCAACGCCAGGTCCGCTGACCGCACCTTGCCGACATCGAATTTCCTCGCGGCCGCCGTCATGCGCGTGAGAGCCGCGGCGATCGGCATCGGCGGCTTTTTGTCGCCCGGCTTGGTGCGGATGAAACGTACCGGGTTGATGCGTGCGACGACGAAAGTCCGCAGGTACGGCGACTTGAATCCGCGCGCCTCCAGTGACTTGACGATCTTGCGAACCTGCGTATCGATTTCGCGCAGGCGCGAGGACAGGCCCTCTCGCTCACGCAGTGCGACCGGCAGCGTTCGGTCGGTGAAACGATCAACCTTGCGCAGGAACGAGCCATACGCTCCACCGGCGAAGCGCGCGTCCTTCGCGTACAGGATGCCGAGCGTCAGGAACTCGGGCGAATCGAACTGCGCGGCGAAATCGCTCTCCTTCGCGCGCGGCTCGCGGCGCGCCAGTGCGCGCGCCATGCGGATCACCTCGAGGCTGCGATCCTTGAGGTTGTGCGCCTTCTCCGTGTTGAGCGCGAGTATACGGAACGCAAGTCCCTCGTCCGGCGAGACGAGCGCGGTGATCTGCCTGAGGCCGAGAACTTTGGCCGCAGCGAGACGATGCCGGCCATTCGGCGTGCAGAATTCGCCGTCCTCCCCGCGCACGACGATGATCGGGTCGAGGAACGATCCCGATTCCTCGATCTTCTGCGCGAGGCGCTTGGTGTGCGTGGGCGAAAGGTCACGCTGGAACGGCGTCGGCTGCACGGCGGCGAGCGGTAGTGCCGCCACCAGCACGGTGCTGCCGGAAAGCGGCTCGCGGTAAGCGCCGATCGGCGCGCCGCCCCGCTCGCGTACCTGCGCGGCGAGTGCCGCGATGCGCTCATCGTCTATCGACAGCGCGATTTCGGCGGCGTCGAGACCGCGCCTTTCCTTGCGGGGTGCCAATGATTTTCCGCGGGTCCTGGCCTTCGCAGCGCCCGCCTTTGCCTTGCCAAGCTTCGGCTTGCCCATGTTCAGCCTTGTCCGTTCTTCAGAATTGAAAAGTGCTCGAACCTGTAGAGACGCCGTCCTTCCGGAGCCTCCTCGAAGCGCGCGGTGCCCGCCTCGATATCCTGCAACGCCTGCTGCAGTTCGGGCAACCTGCGCGGTTCGGCCACCGGTGGCCCATGCGCTGGAAGGACCCTCTTCAGGCCTGGCTCGAGGCGCGCGAGCCTGCCGATCGATGCCGTGTAGGCGGCCAGATCCGTCTCTGGCGCCCACAGGTAGATCTCGCCCGAATAATACGTGTCCCCGGTAAAGAGCAACCCGTTCTCGCGGTCCAGCAGGGCAAGTGAATCGGGCGTATGCCCGGGCGTGCCCAGGACCTCGAGCCTGCGGTCCCCGAGATCGATCGTCTCGCCGTCGCGGAGGTGGGCCGCGATGCGCCAAGTCGGGATCGCATAGTCATGGCTCGTGACGCCGGCAGGCAGCGCCCCGCAGACGCGATCCACGGCGAGCGTCTCTTTCGCGTATTCGCGCAGCGACTCGCCCACCTGGCCGCGCGCGCTCGCGAGGCTGTAGGGGCTGTCGAGATTGCGCACGTCGACGAACTCGCCGTTGCCGCCGACATGGTCGAAGTGCGTGTGCGAGTTGAGAACCGTCACAGGCAACGCTGTGAGTTGCTGCACGACGCGGCTGATTGGTGCGACGCCGAGGCCTGAGTCGAACAGCACCGCCCGCCCGGAACCGACGACCAGGAAGGACGTGACACCCTCGTACTGCCGCGTCTCGGTGATCGAGAAAACGCCCGGCGCGACTTCGTGCACCTTGAACCAGTCGTCATCGACATTGACCGGTTCAAGCGCAGCAAATTCCGGGGCCGGTGCGGCGTCGCACCAGGACTCCGCCTCGGCGTTCGAGGCAATGCAGAAGAGGAGACTGATGGCGAGGCGTGGAACGCGCCAGTCAGGGTGAACGGTCATTCTCGACGATACAAGCGGCGGCACGGCGGTGGCAAGGCTCGGCAGCCGCCGATAGACTTGCCCGGCATGCTGAAGACCGTGCTCATCTACGGCTTCGCGCTGGCCGCAGGGGCCGCCGCGCTGCAATGGCTGGAGTACCAGTTCTGGGCGCGCGCCCACGCGGGCACCCTCTACGTGGCGCTGATCGCGGCGGGATTCATGGGGCTCGGCATCTGGGTGGGCGCGAGGCTGTTTCGGAAGGAGCCTCGCGCCGTCGATTTCACGCCGAATGAGCGCGCGCAGTCTTCGCTCGGGATCACGGAGCGCGAACGCGAGGTCTTGCAGTTGCTGGCGGATGGACGCTCCAACAAGGAGATCGCAGCACGGCTCGGGTTGTCCCCGAATACCGTTAAGACCCACGTCGCCCGCCTGTTCGAGAAGCTGCGGGTTGCAAGACGGACCGAGGCCATTGCGCTTGCCCGCGAGCTCGGGCTCGTCCCGTAGTCGGTAGAACTGCCGGGATTTCGGGTGACTCGGCCTGAATCACCCTTTTGGGCGATGGTCTGGCAGGCGCGGCTGGTGCGTAGTGCCGGCAACTGAAACAGAGGAGTTCCGACATGTCCCGCACGATCCTGATCTTCGGCGCCATCGCCGGCCTGATTGTCGCCGTCCCGATGTGCCTGATGGTAGCGAACAGCGAGCCCGGATCCGCAGCGACTTCCCATTTCACCGGCTACCTGATCATGGTGCTCGCCCTCAGCCTGATCTTCATCGGCGTCAAGCGGCTGCGTGACCGTGAGCTTGGAGGTGCAATCCGCTTCGTTCCTGCGCTGCTGGCGGGCCTCGGTATCAGCGCGGTTGCGGGAGTGATCTACGTGATCGGCTGGGAGATCACGCTGGCCGTCACGGATTTCGCGTTCATCGATTCCTACAGCACGGCTGCGGTCGAGGCGGCGCGCGCCAAGGGCGCGTCGGCGGCGGACATCGAGGCACTCATCGTGCAGATGGGCGAGTTCCGCCAGCAGTACGCGAACCCGTTCTTCCGGCTGCCGATCACCTTCATCGAGATCTTCCCGGTCGGCGTCCTGATCTCGCTGATCTCGGCGGCGCTGCTGCGCAACCCGCGGTTCCTGTCCGCTACGCCCGCGCGGCAACTTCCCGGGTGACTTCAAGGACCCTGTCAATATCTGCCGGGCTGACGTACAGGTGCGCCGAAAGCCGCACTCCTCGCTCGTCAGATTGCGCGCGTACACGCACGCGCCTCTCCCAGAGCGCATCCTGTAGCGCCTTGGCTTTCATGCCATCGACGCGGAAGGTGGTGATGGCCGCGGTCAACCGCGGGTCGGCGGGTGACGCGACGCGTACCGGGGAAATCTCCGCCAGCCCGCTACGCAGGCGCTTAGTGAGCGCGGCGTCCCAGTGCTCGATCCGGGGCATGCCGATCTTGTCTATGAAGCGCAGCGCTGCCATCAACCCGTCCACCACGGGTACGCTGCCCGTGCCGTATTGCATGAACCGGAAAGCGCCGTCTTCGTGGTTGTCCCACTGGTAGCTCGCAAGCGTCGTCCAGAACCGGTCCTGCACATCGCGGCGCAGGTACATGAAGCCCGTGCCCTTCGGCGCCATCATCCACTTGTGCGGGCTGCCGACGTAGGCATCGCAGCCCAATGACTGGACGTCCACCCGGACCTGGCCCACCGCCTGCGCGCCGTCCACGATGGCGAGTGCTCCCCGGCTGCGCGCCAGCGCGCACAGCTCGTGCGCCGGCAGCAACGCACCCACGCCCGAGGTGATGTGGCTGAACATCACGACCTTCGTGCGCGGCGTCATCGCAGATTCGAACAGCTCGACGATCGCGTCCGGTCCATGCTCGAGCGCCGGCTCCAGCGGCAGTTCCTTGACCACGATGCCGCGGCGCTTCGCGAGCAGGCGCCAGGGCGAGATGCCGCCGCCGTGTTCCTGGTCGGTGCTGATGACCTCGTCGCCCGCGGCGAGGTCGAGTCCATTGGCGAGGAAATTGATGCCCATGGTCGCGTTCTGCGTGAGCGCGATGTCCGCACCTGGCGCATTGACGAACTGCCCCACCATCTGACGGACTTCGGTCAGTTTCTGGTATCCGGTCAGCGGTTCACCGTCTGGCTGTTCGTAGGGCCAGGCCGAAAGGTCTGACTCGAGGCGGCGGATGCCGTCGGTCAGGGCGTTCACGACTTCCCAGGGCGATGCACCCAGCGTGCCGGTGTTGCAGTAGGCGACGCCTTCGGGGATCAGGAAGTGCCCGCGCGCCGCCGCGAACACGGCGGCGTCGTCCGCCGTCGGGTCGGGTTCGAACGCTGCGGCCCGGGCGAGCACGGAGAACGACGGTGCGGCGCCCAGCAGCAGGCCAGGCGCCACGAATGAGGAAAGGAAACGCCGCCGCGTGCTCATGGCTCCCGGGTCGCGACCGCGCGTCCCGGCAGGTCGCCCGCCTCTTCCTCCGGTGTGCGCGGATGCGGCGTCCCGCCGTACATCGTTGCGCGCGGCAACGGACCAGCGCTGGCGAGCGCTGCCTTCGACTCCGGGAGGATGAACACCTGCGTGAAGGTCGTTCGCAGCGCCGAGGAGATCGCGGTGTTGGCACCGGTCCGTGGATCCGGGTAGGCGTCCGCGAACCGGCGCATCGCCTTGTAGATCGACATGGCCGACTGCTGGCCGTAGCTCTGGCAGTGGGTCGACTGCGACTTCATCATCTGCAGGTGCCAGGACTCGACGTCCGTAAAACCGGCAATCAGGCCCTCCGCGCGGGTCGGCGAGAGCGTCAGGCGCAGCCTGGCGTCGCGCACGTACTCGTCAGCCGGCAGGTTGAAAACGGCCCACGGGATCAAGAGGTCCGACGGTTCCGTGGTGAGGATGCCATCCACGATCTTCCCGTCGAGGCGCTGGATGAATTTCCTGCCCCAGCGCACGTCGATCCGCTGCGTCCCGCCCGGCAGGATGTCCTTGCCGCCGGCGTCCATGTGCAGCGCATCGAGGCCTCGGTAGATCTTGACCTCGACTTCGTCGTCGTTCGCGAGGTCGTCGACCCCGTTCAACTCGACCAGCGTCCGGTTGTACTCGTTTGACACGATCTCGCCGCTGTTCAGGGAGTCATTGATGCCCTGCGCATCGCGATGGCTGTTGATGCAGCCGAGCGCCCGGTACATTTGGTTGTCGATGCCCGGCTCGCCGTCGAGACTCGTGAAGTCCTCGGGATCGACCTTGCCGTCGAGGTTCAGGCCGAGCGCCTGCGTGCCACCCGGCTCGCGAAACGGGAAATAGTCAGGCCGCGTGGTCGGAAACCAGTTCTGGACCTCGCGCTGCAGCTGCGTCTTCGCGAGCTCGCGGGGCTGGCCGTTGTCCGGAAACAGTGCGGAGAACTGCTCGCGCGGTCCGTCGTTCACGCCGTCGGGGCAATCGACGCGGGCGTCGGGCTTCAAATAAGTCGCCCAGCGGAGGCTCGTCATCGCGTAGGCGATGGTCCCGCCATTGACCGTCTCCGCATGCGCCGACTGCAGCGATGCGATTAGCAGCGCTACAACTCCCGCCAACTGCGCTTGCTTCGCCATGCGTGCTAGCCGGGTCCTGGCTGGTCGCCGTTGAAGAAGTCATCGCGCAGCCAGAAAGCCTTGAAGCCGTTGCGCTGGCCGCGGAATTCGCCGTGCCCGTCGGCAAACGCGTCACCTGGCCTGCGATCCCCCGCGAACGTGTACACCGGGCGATCGCGATACGCCCAGACACGGAGCGCACCCTGCTGTTTCGGGCTCGCAAGTCGCCCGGTCAGCGGTTCAATGGTGATCACGCTCCAGGCCCGGCTGGTGGACTTCGCGTCCTCGGGCGCGGTCACGTACGGGAACGCGCGCAGGCAACGCCCGGGATCGCCGCCGCCGCAGATCGCGAGCCGATAAGCCTGCGTCAGCGTCGGGTGATCGCAGGCCAGCTGGTCCATCGCGTCATCGCCGCAGAAATAAGTGTAGATCGTCCTGCCCTGCGCGTCGGCAAGCACCTGGCCGACGGTCGTGTCCTGCACCGTGAATCCCGCGGGCGGCGCCGGAGCGCGCTGCAGGTAGACGTTGTGCCACCCCGGTACATCGCTGCCTTTCAGTTTGTTCGTATCGCCGTCCAGACGGTAGGTGTACAGCGGTCGATCCTGGAAGGCCCATTGCTTGACACCGGCGGAGCGCTCCACCAGTGACCACTCCCCGTTGGGTTGGGCGAAGGCCGGCGCGAGTATCGGTATCCAGGTTTCCGCGCACGCGGCGTCACATTTGGATTTGCCCGAAATGTCGTGATCGGACGAGTAGACTGAATACCCCTTCTCGGTGACGAGCAACCGGCCGGTGCTCTTGGTCGTGACGGAAAATCCTGGCGGGACGTCCGGGGGCGGCTTGATCGGCTCGCGCATGATCGGCGAGTCCCCGCCCCGTTTGTCCGAACGGCCGCCTAGGACGTCGCCCGGCCTGCGGTCGAGCACGGAGGTATAGACCGCAAAGCCTTCGTAGGCCCACTGGAACGTGCCGTCCTTGCGCTTGAGGATTGTCCAGTCGCCCACCGGCCGGGCACGCTCATTCGCCTTGAATGGTGGCCAGAGGTCGGTGCAGGCCGGACGCCGCTCAAGATCGGGAAGCCGCAGGCCGCTCGGGTAAGGACTCATCAGGCCCGCGCTGACCTCGATTCGCTGGTCGCTGCATTCCGACTTGCCGGGTGGATCGCCGGTCGGGCCGTTGCGCAGCTGGCCGAGCGGCCACCGGTACAATGTCCGGCCCTTCGCGTCGGCAAACACCGGGCCTTCCAGTTCGGTCGCCTGCACGCGGACGCCCGGCGGCGTCGGCACGCTACGGTAGGCTTCCTTCGAGCTCGAGGCGGCCAGGACGGAAATCGGCAGTAATGAAAATAACGCGCATGCGATGCTGCGATTCCTACAAATGCACCATGCCCTACGCGGCGTCATTGATAGTACATTAACCGAGTTGACCCATCGGTTCACAAGTCGACGCTTGACGCGCGTGGCAGTTGCCCTGGTCATGGGCCTGCACGCTGCGCTGTGCCTTGCCGCCGAATCGTTCGACGCCACTTCGCCGGCACGTGTGCGGTTGATCTCGCAGCAACAGTACGTCAACACCATCGCCTACGTCTTCGGGCCCACCGTCACCGTGTCGGCGCACTTTGCGCCCTTTCGCCGGATCGACGGCTTGCTCGCGAACGGCGCCTCCGTGGCGGGCGTCACTTCCGGCCAGATACAGGAATTCCAGCGCACCGCCGAATCGCTCGCGAACCAGGTGGTGAGCGCCGAGTACCGCAATTTCCTGCTCCCCTGCAAGCCCGCACGCGAGGACGCCGCCGACAAGGCCTGCGCGGCGCAGTTCGTCGGATCGGTCGGCCGCCTCCTGCATCGCCGCCCGCTGGACCCGGCCGTCCAGGCGCGCTTTGTCCGTGAGGCCGGGGAAGCCGCGACCGAGCTGCAGGATTTCTACAAAGGCCTCGCAGTCGCACTCGAGGGCATGCTGGTCTCGCCCGACATGCTGTTCATCGTCGACCGGACCGAGCCGGATCCGGAGCGGCCAGGCCAGCGCCGGCTCGACGCCTGGTCGCTCGCGAGCCGCCTCAGCTTCTTCCTGTGGAACTCCGCACCGGATGACGAACTGCTGAAAGCCGCGGAACTCGGGGAACTGCAGACTGCGGAAGGCAGGTCGCGTGCAGTCGAGAGAATGCTCGCCAGCACGCGCCTGGAAACCGGCGTGCGCGCGTTCTTCGACGACATGCTCGCATTCGAGGAGCTCGCGATCCTTGCGAAGGATCCCGGGATCTATCCGGCGTTCACGGGCGTCACGATCGCGGATTCCCGCGAACAGACCCTGCGCACGATCGTCGATCACCTGGTCGCGCGGGACCGCGACTATCGCGACCTCTTCACCAGCCGCGAGACCTTCATTTCCCCCGCGCTCGGCATTCTCGACGGCGTCGTCGCGCCTCCGGGCTGGACCCGCTATGAAATGCCGGCCGACGGCCCGCGTGCCGGCCTGCTGACCCAGGTCAGCTTCCTCGCCGGTCACTCGCATCCGGGGCGCAGTTCGCCAACCTTGCGGGGGAAAGCTCTGCGCGAGCTGCTGCTGTGCCAGGTCGTGCCGCGCCCGCCGCCGGACGTCGACTTCTCGCTGTTCGAGGACCCTGCCTCGTCGCTGCCAACCGCCCGCGAGCGGCTGAATGCGCATCAGGCCAATCCCATCTGCGCGGGCTGCCACAAGGTCACGGATCCGATCGGGCTCGCGCTCGAAACTTTCGACGGCGCGGGACAGCACCGCGACAACGAGCGCGGCGCGCCGATCGACACCGGCGGAAGCCTGGACGGCAAGACATTCACGGATGCCGCGGAACTCGGGGCGGTCCTGCGCGACAACCCGGCCTTGTCTGCCTGCCTGGTCAAACGGCTTTATAGTTACGGGATCGGCGGATCACCCGGCAAGGCAGGCGAGAAAGTCATGCTGCCCCACCTGCGCGAGCGCTTTGCCGCGAACGGTTATCGCGTGCCGGACCTGATGCGGACGGTCGCCCTCAGCACGGCCTTTTCCGCCATCGACGAGCCCGCGGTTGTGCAGACCGCGTCCGCCGGAGGCGACCGATGACGAAGGGATCGCGCAAGCTCGAACACTGGAGCCGGCGTCGTGTGCTGCGCGGCATGCTGAACGGCGGCGCCGTGACCCTCGGCCTGCCCCTGCTCAACTGCTTCCTGAACCAGAGCGGCACGGCCTTCGCCTCCGGCAACGACCTGCCATTGCGGTTCGGGACCTGGTTCTGGGGCCTCGGGATGGCGTCGCAGGTCTTCGTGCCGAAGAGAATCGGCGCCGGATTCGACCTCCCGGAAGAAATTGCTGCGCTGGACAGCGTGCGTGACGACATCAACGTGTTCACGAACTTCAATGCTTTCCGGGACTCTTCCCCGAACCTCTGCCACTACTCCGGCTGGATCATCATGCGCACGGGCCAGGCTCCGGCGAATGGCGACGACCGGCCCGGGGAGACGATCGACGTCACGATCGCGCGCGCCCTGAGCCGCACCTCGCGCTTCAAGGCGCTGACCGCCACGGCGACCGGCGACGTGCGCACGAGCTACAGCTACGAGAACGCAAACTCGCCGAACGTCGCGGAACCTTCGCCGCTCAACTTCTACCAGCGCGTGTTCGGCCCGGACTACCAGGACCCGAACGCCCCGACCTTCACGCCCAACCCGAGCATCATGGTCCGCAAGAGCGTGCTTTCCGGCGTGCTGGACCAGACGCGCGAGCTGATGAACACGGTCGGGTCCGAGGATCGCGCGCGCCTCGACCAGTACTTCACCGGGCTGCGCGATCTCGAGCGGCAGTTCGAGATGCAGCTGACCAAGCCGGAGCCGATCGCCGCCTGTCATCCGGTCACACCGCCGACCGAGGACCCCAGGAGCGGCATCGATTCCGACACGGTGGCCGAGCGCCACCGCATGCTCACTGACCTCATGGTCATGGCGCTGGCCTGCGATCAGACTCGGGTGTTCAACATGGCGTATTCCGCTGCATTCGCCTCGACCATCAAGGCGGGCTACGAGAAGCCGCACCACACGACGACCCACGAAGAGGCGGTCGACCAGGGCCTCGGCTACCAGCCGACCGCGTCCTGGTTTACGCGCCAGGCGATGGAAGGCTGGGCGTACTTTGTCGATGCCTTCCGCAAGGTCAAGGAAGGCGACGGCACGCTGCTGGACAACACGCTGATCCTCGCCACCACGGACTGCTCCTGGGCCAGGGTCCATTCCCTGGACGGCGTGCCTTTCTTCACGGCGGGCCGGGCAGGCGGGCGCGTCAAGACCGGCTTGCACGTGGACGGCAACGCAAGCACCGCCGCGCGTGCCGGCTATACCGCGCTGAAGGTCTGCGGTGTCGACGTCGCCGCCTGGGGCACGAAGAGCAACGGGACTTCGCGCGAGATCGGCGAGATGCTCGCGTAATCAGGAGGTGATTCTTGGAAAAGATCGTCGTCGGACTGCTGGATGACTTCGAACGCGGCCACATCACGCGGAGGCAGCTCGTGCAGAGCCTCGTGCTCGGCATGGTGGCGCCGGCGGCGTTCGCCGAGCGTGGAGGCTTCAAGGCCGTTTCGGTCAACCACATCTCTTTACAGGTCGCCGACTACCGGCGCACCCGCGATTTCTATGCGGACCTGCTCGGGATGAAGGTCGGCGAGGACACCGGCGATCAGGTCAACCTCACGTTCGGCGATACGGTGCTGATCGCGCGCAATGCGAAGGATGCCGGCGAGGCACCCCTCGTCGACCACATCGCGTACAGCATCGGGGACTGGGACCGCGAGCGCGTCAAGGACGAACTCACGCGTCGGGGCCTCGACCCGCAGCCCGATTTCCAGGGAAGCTTCCACGTGCGCGACCCGGATGGCTACCTGCTGCAGATCGCTGCCCCCGAATTCATGACGATGACCGAGTAAGGCGACGGGGAAGCTCATTCCAGTGCGACGTTTCCGGAAGGCGATTCTCGCCGCGGCAACCCTGTCGCTCGCCGCCGGCGCGGCCTCGGCCGCCGATGAGGACGCGATCGCCTACCGGCAGCACATCATGCATTCGCTCCAGGAGCAGACCGCGGCGCTCGGCAAGATCATGTCCGGCGCCGTGCCTGACGACAACGCGGTCGCGCACATGCAGGCGCTCGCGCTGATCGCCTCCACCGCGCTGAAGTCGTTCGAGCCCAAGGTGCCGGGCGGCGATTCGAAACCGGAGGTGTGGAGCGATTGGGCCGATTTCTCGCGACGCATGGAAGAGTTCACACGGCTGACCGCGAAGATGTCGCAGGCCGCGCAGGAAGGCGGCAAGGACGCCGGACTCGCTCACGCGATCGAGGCACTGAACTGCAAGAGCTGTCACGACGTCTACCGCAAGCCGCGGCCACGCTGACTGCGCCTGCCGCATGCGACGACCGGCACTCCTCACGCTCATCGTGCTGCTTGCGAGCGCGCCGGGGACGGCGTTGTCGGCAAGCGCCGAGCGCGGCAAGTACCTCGCCGTCGCTGGCAACTGCGGTGCCTGTCACACGCGCAAAGGCGGCGCACCGTTCGCGGGCGGCGTGGCCTTCGACACGCCGTTCGGCACCATCTACTCGAGCAACATCACGCCGGATGCCCGGACGGGCATTGGCCGCTGGAGCGCGGCCGACCTGCGCCGGGCGATGCACGAAGGAATTTCCGCCGACGGCTCGCGACTCTTCCCGGCCTTTCCCTACGCTTCGTACACGAAGGTCACGGATGCCGACGTCGATGACATCCACGCGTACCTGAGGACGCTGAAGCCCGTCCGCGATGTCCCGCCGGACAACAGCATCCTGTTCTCGATGCGTTGGGCACTTACGGTCTGGAACAAGATGTACCTGAAGCCTGGCCGATTCGTGCCGGATCCAAAGAAGTCGGCGGAGTGGAATCGCGGCGCCTATCTGGTCGAGGGGCTCGGGCATTGCGGCGCCTGCCACACGCCGCGCAATTCACAGATGGCCGAACTGGCGGACCAGGCACTCCAGGGCGGCGTCATCCCGGGCGAAGTGGCGCCGGGCAAGCTCCGCGACTGGTTTGCCGTCAATCTGACGAATGCAAAACATGGCCTCGCGACCTGGTCCGAAGCGGACCTGGTCCGCTACTTCCAGACCGGAGTCAGCCCGCGCGGCGCGACGTTCGGCCCGATGGGCGAAGTCGTCGTCCACAGCCTGAAACACCTGACGGAAGCGGACCTGCGCAGCATGGCCGTGTACCTGAAGAGCCTCACGGCGCCGGCGTATGCGGGGCCGACTGTTGCGACCGACGACGCGCGTCGAGGGGAGCCGATCTACGTGGAGCATTGCGAGGAGTGCCACGGACCTTCCGGCAGGGGCGGCCTCTTCACCGGGCCCTCGCTCGCCGGCAGCGCCATTGTCCAGGGCGAGCATCCCGCCACGCTCATCAATGCGATCCTGTACGGATCGACAAAAGCCCGCGAGGCCGCCCACAGCGCCTGGGAGGAAATGCCCGCCTACATCGATACGCTGAGCGATTCAGAAGTGGCCGACATCAGCAACTACCTGCGCGGCAACTGGGGCCATCGCGCCGCTCCGGTCACGCCGGAGGACGCGAAGCGACAGCGGTGAAACGCCGGCTACTGCTTGGGAGCCCGATAGACGTCGTGGCAACCCTTGCAGTCGAGCGCTTTCGGCAACCTCGCCGCGGCCGCGGCCGCGTCGCCCGTCTGCCCGGCCTCGGCCAGCTCCGCCGCGCCCGCGACGAACCGGTCCAGACGCTCGCTGAAATCCTGCCAGTCCGTCCACACTTCCGGCTTCGACCGGCCGCCGGGCACTGCAGCCGTGAACGCGCTCTTCGCCTGCGGCGCCGTGGCGGCGATGACCTTCAGGTGCATGGCCAGGTTGTCCGCCGGCGCGCGGTTCTCGAGAATCAGCTGGATCGCCCCGAACTGCTCGCCGATCGTCTTCATGACGTGCTGCCGATAGTCGATCACGTCCTGGTCATCCGCCAGCGCGTTGCCCGATGCTGCCAGCAAAGCAGCGACCATCGTCACCCTGAAGATCTTTGTCACCTATCCACCCCGCATTGCCCAGGAATCGCAGACCGCCGTCTCGTCGACCAGCCCGCTCATGATCACGCAGTGGCCACAGCCCTGCCTTGATTCATCGACGGTAAAAAAGCCGCAGCCGCTGCAGGTCATCGAGGGATCGGCAGACACGCTCCCGTAATTGAGCGAGGTGCGCAGCGACTCCGAAGCCGGATCGGCGCAGGATTCCGCCGCGATTACGGTGCGCGCGCAGGCAGGCGCGGCGGCCAGAACCGCGATCGACTGCAGCAGCTGTCGGATCGCGGTTCGGCGGGGCAGATCAGTCACGTATGGGATTTCTGTAGTCGGAGTGTTCAACTGAGCACCTGCAGGCAATCATAGGTCGACACAGATGAGCCAGCAAATGGGTGCTGGCGGCGCTTGGAATCGGAGCTTCTGCGCGGTAACCAGATCGAGCGTATTTCCGCGGAGCGCTGGACGATGGCGAACGGCCGCTGCCGGAAGCTTGGGTCGCCCGATGAGAGCCGGCTGGCAGGTTCACTGTAGGCGGCTGTCAGGGGATTCCGTCAGCGAATCGCGAACTTCGCCCGCTGCATTCAGCTGCAGTTCACGCTAACTATTCGTTAATGGTTCCACCCAGGCCCAGCAACGAGTTTCGACAATGACTAATAGACCCGTCTTCGCGACCCTGTTGGGTTTCCTGCTCGCTATTTCAGCCCCGCATGCGGGCAGCCAGACCCGGCCGCCGCCCCCAGAGCCGGCGGACCAACCGAATGAACCGGCAGAAACCCCCGAAGAAAAGAAAACGAAGAAGCAGCAGGCGCAGCAGCAGGCACGCGAACGCCAACAGGACAATGAGGCAGCGCAGAAAGCGAAGCAGCGGAGCTCGGACGAACTCCGGCAGGAGCAGGCACAAAAGCAGCAGCAACAAAAGCAGCAACAGCAAAAAGTGCAGCAGCAAGCCCAAGAGCGTCAGCAACAGAACGCCGCGCAGCAACGGCAGTCAGAGGCACAGGATCAGAAGGAGCGACAAAAGCAGATCGAACTTCAGAAGCAGCAGCAGCTAGAGCTCCAGCAGAAACGGGATCTGCAAGCGAAGCAGCAGAAAACGCAGGACCGCCAGCAACAGAACGCCGCGCAGCAACGGCAAACTCAAGTGCAGGACCAGAAGGAGCGGCAACGGGAGATCGAGCTGCAGAAACAACGGGAACAAGAGCTCCAACATCATAGGGCGCTGCAGGAACGACAGCTGCAACAGAAGCGCGTCTCGCAGCAGGTACAGCAGGAGCGCATCCGCAAGGAAGAGCAGCAACTGGCGCTCTACCGCAAGAACATTGCACTACAGGCACAATTGGCCGAGCGCGACGAGCAACTACTACACGGCACCGAACTACCAGTACCGTCGGGACGGTCGTTACTACAAGACGAATCAGTACGGCATCAAGAAAATGGAGAAGGCTCTACAGTCCGGGTACAACGAGGGCTTCAGGGCGGGGCGAGCAGACCGAGGGGATCGCTGGCGGAACGACTACAGATCGGCCTTCGCGTACCAGGACGCCAACTATGGCTATGACGGCCGCTATCTCGCCCAGGAGGAATACAACCACTATTTCCGCGAGGGATTCCAGCGAGGCTACGACGACGGTTATCACGACCGCCAGAAGTACGGCAGAAAGAACGATAGCGGCGGCATCAACGACGAATGGCTGATTGCCGGGGGAATCGCCGCGGCGATCATCGGTTACCAGTTGCTGACGGATTGAAGTTCGAAGGTTGGTACCCGGCTGAGCGCAGTAGGAGGTCACTCACCGCAACTGAAGCCCTTGACCCGGTCCCATGTCGCGCGAGCCCACGTAGGCTCTTCTTTCACTAAAGGAAGGAGACAGGAATATGCGTGGAAAAACAATCGCTTCGGTACTCATACTTGCCGCTGCGCTGGCACAGCCGACCCTCGCTACGGCGCAGGTTGAATCGCCGGGCAACGACATGAACATGAGCCGCGACGAGGGCGACAACTGGGGCTGGCTCGGCCTGCTCGGACTCGTCGGACTCGTCGGATTACGTCGTCGCGACCGCACCGAAGTACGGGTCGCACCCCGGACTGCGTAGGCGATCCGCCGGGGGCCGGCTGCGCAGACTTTGGCAGCCGACTCCGGTCATCACCGTTTGTTCGAGCTTTGGTAACGCCCCACCGGACGAATAAAGGCTTATGCTCGTTTAGAAGTTGATATGGCATTCCCGAGCAGGACCGGAGGCTGGATGTTCATTACTTCCCCCGAATCCACCCAAGAGTCGAGATTGCGTGTCGCTGCCGAAATGCGGCTCAGGGAAGGCTCCGCTCCGCCGACACGGGGCTGGCCGACGGGCCTAAGCGCCCTGAACCTGCTTCATACGCTGGCCAGCGACCCCGGGAGCGCACATGAGGCGCTCAAGGTACTGCACGAATTGCAGGTCCATCAGGTGGAACTGGATCTGCTGCATGAGCAGACAGAAACCAACCAGCGCGAGCTGATTGAAGACCTGGCCCACTACCAGGCGTTGTTCGAGCTCGCGCCTATGGCCTACTGCACCCTGGGTCTCGAGGGCGATATCCTCGATGCCAATGCGGCTGCGGCCCATTTGTTCGGGATTGCGTCAGACGAACTGCGCGGGCGGCAATTCAAGCAGTTGCTGACGCCCGAAAGCCGGTCGGCTCTGAAGGATGTGCTGAATCGCCTACGCACGGGCACTTCTCCGGATACCTGCGACGTGCAGCTCAGCTCCGCAAACGGCTCCCGCCCATTGCGGATCGTGATCAGCGCTGGACCCGGTTCCAAATTCCTTTTGGCAATGTTGCTCGATACGACCAGTCCCAGGCAGCCTCACCCGCGCGCCTGAGTCTCACCCCACCCGGCCGCCCGGGCTCAACCATGAGCGGCGTGTTTCGTATGGTTATTTCGACTCGCGCCCACGCTCCCCGCTCTGCGGCACTTCCCACACGCATCGTGGGCATCGGTGCCTCGGCCGGGGGCTTGGCGCCCCTCGAGCAGTTCCTTGGACGCGTCCCGCTGAACAGTGGGCTCGCCTATATCGTGGTCCAGCACCTCGATCCCACCCAGAAAGCACTGTTGGCGGAGTTGCTGCAGCGGGTGACCGGCATGCGGGTGCATGAGGCCAGAAAAAACATGCCCGTCGAGCCCAATTGCATATACGTGATCCCGCCAAATACCGAGATCACCGTTGTCGATGGCGTGCTGAATGTGCAGAAGCCCGCTGAGCCTCGCGGAATGCGGCTGCCGATCAATGTTCTGTTCTCATCACTGGCAAGCGCACAAGGCGAGCGGTCGATTGCAGTGGTTCTGTCCGGCATGGGATCGGACGGCACCTTGGGATTGCAGGCCATCAAGGCAGTGGGCGGTTTGACCGCCGTGCAGCAGCCCACCACGGCGCAGTTCGACGTGATGCCCCGGAGCGCGATCACGGCGGGTTGTGGCGACATCGTCGCGCCGCCGGCCGAGTTGCCGTCCCGCATCCTGGCCTATGTCGCCCAGGTGCCGGACCCGGGGATCGCCGCTCCTGTCGAGGCCCGACCTGAATCGGCACCCACGCCCTTACATAGCATTTTCAGGTTGTTGAAGGAGCACACCCGGCACGATTTCTCGTCCTACAAACCCAGCACCTTGCATCGGCGAATCGAACGGCGGATGGCGATCCACGGAATCGGCACGCTCGAACTCTACGCCGACTTCTTGAGGCGCAATCCCCTAGAGATCGACCTGCTGTTCAAGGAGTTGCTGATCGGGGTGACCAGCTTCTTTCGCGACCCGGCAGTCTGGGAGCACTTGGCCAAAGTTGCACTACCGGAATTGCTGGCGCGCACGGGCTCTGAGAAAAAACTCCGCGCCTGGTCGATCGGCTGCTCCACGGGCGAGGAAGCCTATTCCCTTGCCATCGTCTTCACCGAGGTCATGCAGAGACTGGCGCCACCGCAGGAACGCACCCTGCAGATATTCGCCTCGGATCTGAGCCCGGACGCCATCGCAATCGCCCGCCGAGGCCACTACCCCGCATCGATCGGTTCCGAGGTGTCGGCTCCAAGGCTCGCCCGCTTCTTCAGCGCCCATGACGACCACTACCAGATCAACCAGAGCATTCGCGACATGGTGCTTTTCGCGCAGCACGACGTGGTGCTCGATCCTCCGTTCACCAAACTCGATCTGATTCTCTGCCGCAACCTCCTGATCTATTTCGATGCGGCCTTGCAGCGCAGGCTCCTTCCCCTGCTTCATTACAGCCTGCGTCCTGGTGGCCTGCTGCTGCTCGGCAGCTCGGAGACGGTGGGAAAGCTGAACCACCTTTTCGCTTCCATCGGGGAGCCGAAGCAGCGGCTTTACCTGCGTCAGGACAAAATCTCCACCCACGCGCCCGATTTCCTGATGAAATCGTTCCCTCCATTGTCCAGGATGACCCAGGAGTCTACGGTGTCGTCTTCTCCAAACGCTTCAGTACATGCTGTAGACAACCTGCAGGCGGCCGCCGATCAGATGTTGCTGCAAGTGTATGCACCCGCTGCAGTGGTGCTCAACGGCAGCGGCGACATCGTCTACATCAGTGGCCGTACGGGCAAGTATCTCGAGCCCGCAGCCGGAAAAGCCAATTGGAACTTCCACGCCATGGTGCGGGATGGGCTGCGCGCACCGCTGGTTGATGCGCTGAAGCAGATCGCGTTGCAGCGTGAGCCATTGCAGTTGCACGGTCTTCAAGTCCAGACGGCCGGAGGTCCGCAATCGGTCGATGTCACGGTGCAGGCGCTGCATGAACCCGCGGCCCTTCAAGACATGATCATGATCGTATTCCGTGACGTGGCAATGGCCCCGGCCCCGGTTGGCCGCCGACGGCGCAAGGGGAAGACCGAGGCGGAAGACTCTCATTGGGCCTATCCGGGATTTTGTGGGCGAGGCATATCATGAGAGGTAGAGAGGATGGATATGCCAAGCAAGAGACGAACGATAGCGGTGCAGGCAGCGGCCCGAGGGCCGCTGCCTGAAGTGCCCGGGGAGCTGCTGGATCAACTGGTGAAGGGCCCGATGAGCGCGGCTGAAGTGCAGGATCTGTTCCTGTCGTTTCAGAAAGCCGTGATCGAGCGGGCGATGGGTGCGGAGATGAACCTGCATCTTGGCTACCGGCCGGGGGAGCCGAAGCCCGATGGCCAGGCCAACGAGCGCAACGGCGGCAGTGGCAAGACGGTGATCACTGAACGCGGCCCGGTACGGGTCGAGCTGCCGCGCGATCGCGACGGCAGCTTCGAGCCGATCCTGATCCCCAAGCACGAGCGGCGCTTCAGCGGCTTTGACGACAAGATCATCGCGATGTATGCGCGCGGCATGAGCGTGCGGGAGATCCAGGGCTTCATCGCCGAGAGCTACGGCACGCAGGTCTCCCCGGACTTCATCAGCTCGATCACCGATGAGGTGATGGCCGAGACGATCGCCTGGCAGAGCCGGCCGCTCGAAGCGATGTACCCGGTGGTGTTCTTCGATGCGTTGCGGGTGAAGATCCGCGGCGATGGCGTCGTCAGCAACAAGGCGGTTTATCTCGCGCTCGGCATCCAGGCTGATGGCCAACGCGACGTGCTCGGGCTGTGGATCGAGCAGACCGAAGGCGCCAAGTTCTGGCTCAAGGTATTCAACGATCTGAAAACGCGTGGCTGCCAGGACATCCTGATCGCCGTGGTCGATGGCTTGAAGGGGCTGGCCGAAGCGATCCACACGGTCTATCCGCGCACCACGGTGCAGACCTGCATCGTGCACCTGATCCGCAACAGCCTCGACTACGCGGGCTGGAAGGATCGCAAGCTGATCGCGCAAGCGCTGCGCCCGATCTACACGGCCGTCAGCGAAGAGGCCGCTCTGGCTGCGCTGCAGGCGTTTGCGGCCAGTCCCTGGGGCGCAAAGTATCCGTCGATCGTGCAGTCCTGGCAGCGCGCCTGGGAGCACGTCACGCCGTTCTTTGCATTCCCGCCGCAGATCCGGCGCGTGATCTACACGACCAATGCCATCGAGAGCCTGAACATGCAAATGCGCAAGATCATCAAAACGCGCGGGCACTTCCCCACCGACGAGGCCGCGATCAAGCTGCTGTGGCTGGCGCTGCGCAACGTGCTGGCCAAATCGGTGCGTTCGGCGTTCGACTGGAAGAGCGCCATGAATCAATTTGCTATCCTGTTCGAGGAGCGCTTTATGCTCGCTCGCGGCTGAGCAGGCGGTTCGAGTGTTCAACCGCCTCGCACACGAAAATGCGGATAGGCCCCTCTCATTTGCTCGAGCTGCAACGACTGCGTGACGACCTCCAGACATCGCGAGAGGAATCACGCGCGTCGAAGGAAGAATTGCAGTCCGTCAACGAGGAACTGCAATCCACGAACGAAGAGCTGCAATCCACAAACGAGGAACTGACGACCTCGAAGGAGGAAATGCAGTCGATGAATGAGGAACTGCAGACGATAAACACCGAGCTGCAGACCAAACTCGATGATCTCGCGCTTGCTCAGAGCGACATGCAGAACCTGCTGAATAGCACGGAGATCGCCATCCTGTTCCTGGACCAGCATCTGAATGTCCGGCGTTATACCGAGCGGGCGTCGAAGATAATCAATGTCCGGGAAAGCGACGTGGGGCGTCCGCTCAGTGATCTCACTACCAGCCTCCAGTACCCGGCACTGCATGAAGACGCTCTCGAGACGCTGCGAACGTTGGCGTTCTCCGAAAAGCAGCTTCCCACCAGTGACGGCCGGTGGTTATCGGTGCGCATCATGCCCTACCGGCGGCTGGACAACATGATTGACGGGGTGGTGATCACGTTCGTCGACATCACCACCACGATGCAGGTGGCTTGACCGAGCGGGCTTTTTTGCCTACAGCGGCGTGAAGAATCCGGGAAGGCGATAGGCAAGTGCGATAAGCAAACCAACCGATGCGCCGAGAACCACCATTACCAGGGCGCGCATCGCGTAGCTGCCGCGCCGCTGAACGCCCCGACGCAAGATCCCAGCATTAAGTCACCCATGTGTGTGATGTGGGTGCACCCAACGAGAGCGCAAGCGTAAGAACTGGTCGTGCGGCTCGGTTGGAAACGCTTACCTGTCCGTCGGCACAGCCGGCGGGTGCCGTCGCTTGTAGGTCAGGGCCGACGGAAAGCTTCGGCGAGTAAAGACGCTCGCCAGCGCTACGTCGCCATCGTCCGCGGCAGCAACCGCTCATACTCGGTCTCGGACGTAGGCCTAATGTACGTTAACGGACAGTGAAGGGACTATTCAGGGGTGTAAGTTTGCTACTTAGGGGCGTGGTTGGAGACTGACATGATTCTGCACCTGTTTGAAGGGAACGATCCATACGCCAAGTTTGATGAATCCCGCTTGAAGCTCCGCGCCACGGAGCAGTCTCGCTACCAAAACCACGCCAACACTGATTTGGTGGCCGTCTATTCCTGCGATGCCTCCGGAGTGATCAACTACTACAACCGTCAATCGGCCAATCTGTGGGGCCGCAGGCCCGGCATCGGTGACACCGATGAGCGCTTCTGCGGGTCACACGTGTCGTATCGGGTGAACGGCAACTTCATGCGTCATGACCAAAGTTCTATGGCCGATGTGCTTGCCGGCAAGATTACGGGGAATCTACGGCGCTGAAGCTCAGGTAACTCGACCTGATGGCTCGAGGGTCGTCGTGATCGTCAACATTGCCCCGTTGATTGATGACGAGGGAGGCATAGTCGGTGCGGTAAACTGCTTCTTCGAGAAGCCGATTCACAATAGCGCTTAGGTTCGCCAGATGGGGACTCGCAATACGGCTACCAGTCAATCGTTCTCCCCTTCTGGTCCATGAACTCCCCGGAGCTAATGGGAGTGAGCGCATCGAGCACAGCCAGGATGTGCGCAGCCGCTTCATCTGGGGACTGAACCTCAAGCCCGGACTTCGAGAAGTTTCCAGACAGTCGCGTCTCGACCGTACCTGGATGCAACGCGACGCAGATGGCATCGCGGCGCGTGCGACGCAACTCAATCGCTGCGGTGCGCACGATCTGGTTCAGCGCAGCCTTTGACGCGCGATAGCTGTACCAGCCACCCAGCCGGTTGTCGCCAATGCTGCCGACGCGTGCAGACAGGGTGGCAAACACGCACTTGCCCTCGCGCGGCAGCATAGGCAGGAAATGCTTCATCAACAGCGCCGGACCGATTGCGTTGACCATGAACGCACGCGACATCGCAGCGGGATCCAGCTGCCGCCAGGACTTCTCCGCCACGCAGCCGTCTCCTTCGAGGACGCCGGTCGCATCGATCAGCAGACGCAAATCCGCCCCGCTGCGCCCGACATCGGCGGCGACCGCCTCGATGCTCGATTCCACGCCCAGGTCAAAAGCAATCGTGCCCGAGCGCGAGTAACCCGACACCCTCGAGAAACCAGGATGTCCCTGGAGCCGGCTGGTGAGGGCGTGGCCTACCCCGCCGCTGGCTCCGAAAACGACGGCAATTCCCCCTGGCGGGAACGGCACCGGGCAGTGCGGGTCGAGGGTCATCAGGCAGGCAGCGAAATGCCTTCCGCCTGGACGACGCGCACCAATGCTCCCTCAAGCAAGGCACGGGCGTTGCCTGTCACTTCCTTCAAGTAACGATGTAGCGCAGCGTCGTCCGGGGTGCGGCTTTCGCACTCCGCGCTGTAAGTCTCGAAGTTTCCAAGCTGTACCAACAGCTCCGCGATGTGATGCGGGCATTCGCAGTTCAGGACGACGGATGCAAGGGAAATCTCGGCGAGCGTCTTGTTGTCAAAACGCCGCGGGGCGGCAGGATCAATCTCCGGCAACAAGTCCGGGACGCGGGATCTGACTGCCGCGGGCAGTAGCCGACATAGCGATTCCAGCTCGTCGATATCCACGGGCGCATGCACCAGGCTGCAACCCAGCGCGCGCAGCTCCTGCTCGATGCGCTGCGTGCCGAAGCCGTACTCGACGATGATCTTTTGCGGCCCAACTTGCTGAGCCAACGAACGAATGGCCTGGGCCGAGTCGCGATTGAGGATCGGTAACGCGACAAGAAGCACATCGGCGGTCACGCCCCTCAGTGCCTCAACGGCGTTTTCCGGCCTGGGAATCGTCGCAACGACCTGCAGCGCGGCCAGGTGAAAATGCTCCACGCGCATTGCGAGCGCTTCGCCGACGATTACCACACGCACCGGCGTCGCTGCGCCCCTGGCAGCCGAACCGGGTGCATTCGCGACCTTTGCAAGCATGGACTGCAGGCTATCGAGGTCGAGCGCGGCAATTGAGCCGATGGCATGCCCCGTGTCGACCAGCCGCTTGATGACGGTGAGCCGAGCAACGTCTTCCGGTGAGTACTGGCGCTGTCCCGTCGCACTCTGGCGCGGCCCGACGATCCTGTAGCGCCGTTCCCAGACGCGCAGCGTCTGTACGGGGATGCCCGTGAGTCGGGCCACGGCACCACTGCGGTACACGGCCTCGCCCGTCGCATTTGGTTGATCACTCCGCATCGGCTTCGCCCCCTCGTTGAACTGTCTTTGTACTCACTTTAGCAGAAAGTTTCCTGTTCATGTGCTCACAATGCGTGTACATTCACGCTTCATTACCAGTTCACACACTTTCATCCCAAGGACAAGCCATGAACAAGTTGATTTCCGCCGTAGCCGTTTCTTTCTGCCTGGTTTCCGCCGCAAATGCCAAGGACATCGTCGATACCGCAGTCTCCGCAGGCAGCTTCAACACGCTCGCCGCCGCCCTGCAGGCTGCCGATCTCGTTGACACGCTGAAGGGCAGCGGCCCGTTCACGGTGTTCGCGCCGACCGACGAGGCATTCGCCAAGATTCCGAAGCAGGACCTGGATGCGCTGCTTGCCGACAAGGCCAAGCTGTCAGCGGTCCTGACCTACCACGTCGTGCCGGGCAAGGTCATGTCCAAAGACGTCAAGGCCGGCAAGGTCAAGACCGTCGAGGGCTCATCCCTGACCGTGAGCACGATGGGCGGGGTCAAGGTCGACAATGCCAACGTCACGGCCGTCGACATCGTTGCCGACAACGGCGTCATTCACGTCATCGATACCGTGGTGATGCCCAAGTAGGACACACAGCGCCCGCGCGAGCGGGCGCTTTTTACTTTATTGAGCGTAAACAACCAGGCACGACGCCTGCACAAGGGAAGACTTCAATGGACATCATCGACACCGCAATTTCTGCTGGCAACTTCAAGACACTTGCAACCGCCCTGAAGGTAGCCGACCTGATTGACACGCTGAAGGGCGCAGGCCCGTTCACGGTCTTCGCGCCGACTGACGCAGCGTTCGCCAAGGTTCCCAAGCAAGACCTCGATGCGCTGCTTGCCGACAAGGCCAAACTGACCGCCGTTCTTACCTACCACGTCGTTCCGGGAAAGGTGATGTCCAAGGACGTCAAGGCCGGCAAGGTCAAGACGGCTCAGGGCTCCTCGCTGACCGTCAGCACGACGGACGGCGTCAAGGTGAACGGTGCAAACGTCACCGCCGTTGACATCGATGCTGCCAACGGCGTCATCCACGTCATAGATACCGTGGTGATGCCCACGTAGGACACACAGCGCCCGCGAAAGCGGGCGTTTTTATTGACCGTAAATCACCAGGCTCAAGGCCTCTACCAGGGACAACTTCAATGAGTGGCAATCTGGCAAAAGTATTGCGCGACACGGATACAAGCCTGCATGTACTGCAGGAGTTGGTGGAAGCGAGTTATGACTCGATCCTGATCACAGATGCAACCCAGGCAGCAAAGATCATCTACGCCAACAACGCATTCAAGACACTGACTGGTTATTCGCCTTCGGAGGTCATCGGCAAGACTCCGCGGATCCTGCAGGGACCCGGCACCGACAAGAAGGTGATTGCCCGTCTCGGCAAGGCACTCAAAAAAGGCGGCAAGTTCGAAGGTCGGGCCATCAATTACAGGAAGGACGGAACCCCCTTCATCATGTACTGGCGCGTGACGCCGGTGAAACTTGCCAATCAGACGAAGCTCTGGATTGCGATTCAGCGCGAAGGATTCTCGATCGCCAGGAATGCATGAATCAGCCCATCTGGCTTGTCACGTGAACGTTGCAAAGAGCCTCACCCAGAGGCTGTTGGTTCTTGTCGGCAACTCCCTGACGTTGATCGGATGCGCAGGCCTGCTGCTCGTGGCCGCCGGACTGGTCGGTACGGAATCGTTTGCCAGCGGCATCTCGTCTGGCGTGCGCGTAATCGGATCCGTAGCCATTGCGGGCTGCCTGTTGAGCGCCGTTGGCTATGGAATTGCGGACTATCTGGAAAAATAGAACTCCTGGAGAGTTTTCATGTTCAAGAAATCGGATTTCTTCATTCTGCTGGCGGTGATGGTGTCGTTTGTCATCTCCGCGTACCTGTGGTTTGTCCTGGAAGACAGAGAGCAGGCGATTTTCACGGCTATCTGGGTGCCGTCCATCTTCTGCTTCGGCATCTACTTCAAGTTGGCCGCACTCCTCGCGAGGAAGCCGTGATGCCTGACAACCTTCTGCTACTGGGCATCTACGTCTTTGTGATGCTCCTCATCGGCCTGGGATTCACGGTGAAGGAATTCCGTAACATGTGATGATTGCCTTTAACCCGACCTTGAATGGTCCCGACTGCTTGTCCGAAATGAGCAGGCCGATGTACCGCACGTCGACGAACTGCACGGGCTGCGCATCAACGGGGCGTCCGCGGAAACTCGCCCGGAAATCGCCCGGCAGGAAACGCAGTGTTTTCCACTCCTGCGACGCGAGAAAAGCGGCCTGGTATTGAGCCGTGCCGTCGCTGTCGTCGAGCTTGAGGGTCAGCTTGTAGCGTCGCCCGTCGCCGCGCACCGTCAACAGCAACGCTGTCGAGTCCGCGGGGAATCTGACGGGTCCCCTGAACGAGGCGAAGCCGCCGTTGTTCTCCAGCGAAATTTCCCCTTCGAATGACATTGACCCGGACGCCAGGCTGAGTCGCGACCTGGACAAGCCGCCCATGACGCCGTCGTTTATGACGTGAAAATTCCGCACGACGTCCGGACTGGAAAAATCAAGCAACGGCGGACCGGCGGTTATGGATGGCATGAGCATGCGGCGAATTTATCTCGCCGTTGAATCCAAGTCGGCATCCTGGGCGAATAGTCCAGTTGAAGACCAGATTAGAACCCAACTGGAGATGGATGCAATGAACGTATTTTCAGGCTTGCGCGTCGGAGCGCTTGCCGCAGCACTTTTGCTGGCCGGCTGCTCTGACAGCAATAATTCGAATCCTCCCCCACCCCCGCCGCCGGTTGAGACCGCCAGCGTGAGGTTCATCCATGCTTCCCCTGATGCACCCAACGTCAATGTCGAGGGTGCTGCGTCGACGCTGGTCGAGGATCTCGCCTACAAGGAAGCCAGCGCATTCCTGACGGTCGACGCCGGAACGGCGAATGTGCGCGTGGACGGCATCGTCCCGGGCGGCGTCGCCACCGTGATCGGACCAGTCGATCTGACGCTCGATGCGGATACCGCCTACAGCGTCATCGCAGTCGGCGAACTTGCAGCTATCGACGCGCTGGTCCTGGCCGAGCCGATCACACCGGTTGCGGCAGGCTCGGTGCGGGCACAGGTCGTTCACGGCGCGCCCAACGCCCCGGCAGTGGACGTGTTCGTGACGGCACCGGGAGCCGACCTTGCCCAGGAAGCCGCGCTTGGCAGCTTTGCCTTTGGCGAGGATCTGGGTCCCGTTACTGTTCCTGCGGCCGACTACCAGATCCGGGTAACACTCCCCGGCGACCCGACGAGCGTGGTATTCGACTCGGGCACGGTCACGCTCCCGAGTGGCGGGGATCTGCTCGTAGTCGCCGTCCAGAACACCGGACCCGGCAGCGCGCCGATCAGCCTGGTCGTCGCAGACGGCACGGGCGGTTTCGAGTTGCTCGATGCGTCGACGCCCGCAGCCGTGCGGGTGATCCATGCTTCGCCGGATGCGCCGAACGTCGACGTGATCGTGAACGACGACACTGCGAACCCGGTGCTTTCAGGCGTGCCGTATCCGGCCTTCAGCGGCTACCTTGCCCTGCCGCCCGCGACGTACAACTTCAAGGTAACGCCCGAGAACAATCCCGGGCTCGTGGTGATCAATGCCGACCTCGAGCTCGAGGCTGGCGAACTCTATTCCGTATATGCGACCGACGTGCTCTCTGCGATCACGCCTCTGGTCCTGGTTGACGACATCCGACCTGTCGCGACCGAAGCCAAGGTCAGGATCCTGCACCTTGCCCCGGGCGCCGGCCTGGTCGACATCTACGTGACTGCGCCCGGCGCGGACATCGGCGTGGCCGACCCGACCATTGCCGGTTTCGAGTTTGGTGCGGAAACCGGCTACCTGAGCCTGGGCGCCGGCTCCTACGACGTGACCGTGACCGCCGCCGGCACCAAGACCGTGGCCATCGGTCCCGCGACACTCGCGCTCGAGAACGGTGGTGTCTATACCGTCGCGGCGCGCGATGCAGCCGGCGGCGGCGCGCCGTTCGGCGTGATCCTGCTCGACGACTTCAACCCGTAATCAACCCTCCCCCCTCGCCGCCCGGAAAACCCTAGGGTCCCGGGCGGCTTTTTTTTGATCCTGGACCCGCATCAGGCTCGCCCACGCCAGCAACTACAATGGCGGGTGATGACCAGGACGATCCTCGAGCGCATCGCTGACGGTGACCAGACTGCCGTCAAGGAATGCATGGACGTCTACGGCCGCCTTGTCTGGTCCCTGGCGCGCCGGATGAGCAAATCCGCTGCCGATGCCGAAGATGCCACCCAGGAGATATTCCTCGCGGTCTGGAAGTCGGCCGCCCGCTTCGATCCCTCGATGGGATCGGAGGCAGTGTTCGTCACGACGATCGCGCGGCATCGGCTCATCGACCGTCTGCGCGCGCTCAAGCGCAGGCCAGAGACTGAGCAGTATGACGAGCAAGTCCACTTCGAACCGACGGGCGAGACTGAATCCACGGGCATGGTGGAAGCCGACGCCGCGATCGCGCGACGGGCGCTGTGTCAGCTCAATCCCGTCCTGCGTGAGATCCTGCTGCTCGGCATTGTCGAGGGGCTCACGCACGCGGAAATCGCGACCATGACCGGCAAGCCCCTGGGGACGGTCAAGTCCCACATGCGGCGCGGACTGATCCGCGTGCGAAAGCTAGTTGAAATCGCCGGACCTGACTCCCGTGCGGTGCAACCATGAATGCGCGCCAGCAAAGGATCGATACGCTGCTGCTGTCACAGGCGACCGAGGGCGTGACACTCGTCGAAGAGCGGGAGCTCGAGAACTTGCTGGCCGACACCCCGGAAGTCGACCGCAATCGCTACGAGCAGGCGTCGGCCTTTGTTTGCCTAGCCGTGTGCGACTGCAGCAATCCAATGCCGCGCCGGCTCCGAGATGCGCTGGCGGTCAGCGCGCAAGCAGCGCTGGGTAAAGGGTAGCCCCAGGCAACGTCAGGACCCGAGCAGAGACTCGCCGGTCGCGACGGCGTCATCAATCCTCGCCGCGTACCCATCTGCACCCAGCCGCCGCCACAGTTCCGGCGCACCTTCGAACGCAAGACCGCCGACGAGTATGGGTGTGCCGGACGCCATCTGCCTGATCGCTGCAATGCTGTCGCCAAGACCCTTGAGATGTGTGGTCAAGGTTGCGTTCAGCACAATGAGATCCACACCAAAGGACTGGGCGGCGCGGGCGATCTCTTCGCCTGGTACATTGGCGCCGAGAAAAAGGCATCGCCACCCGGCCAGGCGAAACAGCTCGGCGACCACCCTCAGCCCGAGATCATGCGCATTGCCGGCAACCGAAGCTGCGAGCACCGTCCGGCGCGGATTGCCGGACGTGTTGTGCCTGGCGGACAGCAATGTCATCAGCTGGCGTGTTGTTTCGCTGACCAGGCGTTCTTCGACGATGCTGATATCGCCGACGTGCCAGAGCTCGCCGATCTCCTTCTGCGCCGGCACCAGCACTCGCAGGTAAATTTCTTTCGGCGGCATTCCCGAATCGACCGCGTTCATTACAACCGAAACGGCCTTGTCCGGATCTCCCTCGAGACACGCGGCAAGGTAGTCAAGCACCAGGCGCCCGGCGACGTCGGTGGGATTGGGTCCGGTACCGCCCGACTCCAGGTCCTGCGCGAGTGTCGCGAGCGCCTTCGCGATCGGTGCCATGACGCTCGGGCGAAGGGCGTCCGGCAGTTCGCGGTCCAGCGCGTCGCGCAAGCTCACCAGCGCTACGCGCAGTTGCGACTCGTCGCGGCCGCGCGCCTTGAATGCGTTGCGAAGCCAGGTCAGGCGTCGCGAGAAAAGGTCCGGTTCGTTCGCACGCACGGCCACCGCAAGTTCGAGGATTCTCTGGACGAAGTGCGCTTTCCATGCTTCCGAGTCGCCGGACGCAGCTGCGCTGCCGGGCGGGGAATTCTCCTGAAACAGGGCGATTGCGGCCGCGGCATAACCGGCCGCGCTTACCTCGAGGATCTCCGCGGCCATTGTCTGGTTGTCGGTCATGCCCGCTCCTTGGCGGGTATATGGACGCGCCCGCGATGCGATGTCAAGGCGAGGTGGATGCCTTCAAGATGAAAGAATGATGACGACGGTCAAGGCTACCTGACCAGTGGGTAACCGGTCATACCTTGGCAGGAGTGCTGGTGGCCAGGGGCGGAATGGAGCCATCGACACGCGGATCGTGAGCAGCGGTCACAGGGATCCTGTCGCGTCAGTTAAACTATCGCGGCGGGGGCGGACTGCCTCGAAAGAACCGGGTTAAGTCCAACAAGCATGGCTGACGTCTTCATATCCTACGCGCGCAGCGACAAGGCGCGCGTCGCCCCGCTTGTAGCTGCGATCGAGGCTCAGGGCTGGTCGGTCTGGTGGGACCCCGAGATCTCGGCAGGTCAACTTTTCGACGACCAGATCGAAGCCGAGCTGAATGCGGCCAGGTGCGTAGTGGTCGTGTGGACGCCGATCTCGGTCGCGTCGCGCTGGGTGCGCGGCGAGGCACGCGAAGCCGCCGACCGCGGCATCCTGGTTCCGGTGCGGTTCGGCGAGGCCCGCCTGCCGATGGACGTGCGCGCACTGCATACGACCGATCTCGATGCGTGGAATAACGACACATCCAGCCCGCCGTTCCAGGAAGTCCTGCGCGCAGTGCGCGCAATGATTGCGCGCAGCGGCGCCCCGCAGCCCACGCCGGCCGTCCCGGGCATTGCCGCCGGTCCGCCAGCTGCGGCATCCAGTCGCGTGACGATCTGCGTCCTGCCCTTCGCGAACATGAGCGGCGACGCGGAGCAGGAGTACTTTAGCGACGGCATCAGCGAAGACATCATGACGGACTTGAGCAAGGTCTCCTCGCTCGCAATCGTCTCCCGCAATACCGCATTCGGCTTCAAGGGCAAGAATGTCGACATCGGCCAGATCGCGAAGCAACTCAAGGTCAACTACGTGCTGGAAGGGAGCGTGCGCAAGGCGGCCGGCCGCGTACGCATTACGGCCCAGCTGATCGAAGCATCGAAGGACAGCCATATCTGGGCCGAACGCTATGACCGGGACCTCAGTGACATCTTCGCGCTTCAGGACGAGATCTCCCAAGCCATCGTGAAGGCACTCAAACTGAGGCTATTGCCCGAAGAGAAGAAAGCCATCGCGCAGCGGGGCACCACCAATCTCGAGGCTTACAACCTGTACTTGATGGCGCGGCAGTTCAGCGTCACCGGCAACTACGGCAACGTGCGTCGCTGCGAGGCGATCATCCGCTTGTGCCGTAGCGCCACGGAGATTGATCCCGGGTATGCGACCGCGTGGGCCTTGATGGCGGTGGCGCAGGCCGCCTTGAAATTCTATTTCAACGGCTCCGGAGACGGTGGTCTCGCGGCAGCCGAGCGCGCACTTTCGCTGGATGTGAACCTTGCCGAGGCGCATGCCGCCAAAGGTCGCGTCCTCACGTCCGAAGGCCGCTACGAGGAAGCCTTTGTCGAGATTGACGAGGCCTTGCGCCTGGATCCGGAGTCCTTCGAAGTCAACTCGGTGGCAGCACGGCTCTGCTTCACACAGAGCCGCCTGCCGGAAGCGATCAAGTATTACGAGAAAGCGGCAGCGCTGATGGAAACCGATTTCTCGTCGGTCAGCCTGTTGACCACCTGTTACAAGGCGATGGGCGACATGGAAAAGATGCGCGAGGCGGCGCGACGCTGCCTGGCGCGGGCTGAAAAAATCACGACTCAGGAACCCGACAACGGCCTCGCCCTGGGCTATGTGGTCTGGTCGCTGAGCAACCTGGGTGAAGTCGAGCGTGCAAGGGACCTCGCAAAACGCGCCATGCTGCTCGATCCGGACAACTTGACGATGCGATACAACTTTGCCTGCGGATTCTCCCAGCTGGGCGAATTTGACACCGCGCTCGAGCTGCTCGGTCCAGTCTTCGAACGAGACGCATCGGAAACCGTGAACTGGGCGAAAGTCGATCCGGACCTCGATGGCGTTCGCGCCGATCCTCGCTTCAAGGCGATGATGGAAAAGGCCGACTCGCGTCTCGCGGGAAACTGACGCCGCGCGATGACACTGAATTAGACGGCCGGCGAGTTCGCCCCGCCGGCCGTTTGTTTCAACCCCTCAGACCCCGGCGCGGAAAAACCAGGTCAGAGCGGGTCGTATTTGAACTTGGCGCCGCCAAGCGCGGCCTCGTACATCAGCCCACCCTTGATGATCGAGAACGAAGCGACGCCCTTCTCATAGCCGGTGTGGGACTGGGTCGTCGCGTCCTTCTTTCCGGCGCTTGCGCCTGAGGACGTACCGGTCGTGCCTGCCCCGGCAGAGGCTCCCGCCGTTATGGCAACGGCGCTGGCTTTCGCCCCGAACTCGAAGTCACCCGACGTGAACTCCTTGAATGCCCGGTCATCTTCGAGAAAGACGAGCAGGGTGTAACCCTGTGCGCCCGCCTGCCAACCGATGCTCAGTTGAGTCATCTTGGCCGTACCTACCTGCTTGCCCTTCTCAAAGACACACCCCGACCCATGGGCTCCGCCGATGCCGAGTCCGGCCTTGCCGATTGTCGGGAAGATCGCAAAACCGTGACTGTTCTTGAAATAGCCAGCGCTCTCGCCGGCGTCCTGGAACAGCTTGATCGCTGCCGCACACTCGGCCGGATCATCATCTGCGAGGGCCAAGGAGCCGAACGACGAACTGAACATTAGGCCCATCAATACCAGGAATAGCCGCTTCATGGAATTCACCTCTGATTATCCCAAAAGCCTGAGGAAGAGCTGCTTCGCCGGCCAGGTCCGCTGTCCGAGTGCGGATGTGCTGGGCGGGTTCGAAGTATAGGCCTGACGATCCAGGTTCGCCTTGCAGAAAGCGCGGCGATCTTCAGTCCATTGATTCCTGAAGTGCGTCGAGGAGTCACAAATAGCGAGATTCCTACACTGGTACCTGTGTCGCGGCACCAGCAGTTATCGATGAGAGTCCGGTCATCTTCACGCGGCGCTCGACCTGACAATCGCGCTGGCAGGCCCCAAAGCGACCGTTCGTCGCCGTCCTGCACGGATCGACACGGGTCACCTTGCTGGGTTCCATTACCGGGGTCGGCGGTCATGAACGTGTGCGGGCAGGCGTGGTCGACGTGGCACTGTTTGGTCGACGCTGCCTGGTCATATCGTTGCCCGACTTGATTGCCGCGAAGCGGACCCTGGGCCGTGACCGGGATCTGTTTGCCGTGAAAGAGCTTGAGGCCATTGCCGAAAACACAAATGAAACTCTCAGCTCTGGCCTGACGAGACGCCGCAAATCTCCCGCATGTGAACCTGCAAGCTATCGTAGATCTTGATAACAGCGAGGAAATGATAACCAAAGCCGGAACCGAACTACCGCCACACGGGTTTTAAGTAGCAGGCCGTGCTTCGCCCAGCTCTACGGCCAGACGATAAATGTGATCCAGGCCGCGATAGAACGCTGCGACCGGCAAACGTTCATTGAGCCCGTGCGCGAACATTTCGCTGGGCTTGGTGAACAGGCCCGAGCTCGCGAACGTCGGAATCCCCGCCGTGCGATAGACCTTGCCGTCCGTGCCGCCGGATTCCAGGTAAGGAACGACCCTGACGCCGGGATAGTCCGCATGCACTGCCCGCGTGATCGCGGCCATCACATCCGGCCGCATTTCCGATACCGGGCTGGCCTCGGGCCTCCCACGCACCGTGACCTTCACTTCAGGGTCGGCGATGGCCGTAACTAGTTCATTGCGCACTGCGTCAACGGCAACGCCCGGGAAAATCCGGCAGTTGACGGCAGCCCTGGCTGTCTGTGGCAGTGCGTTCTCCGCGTGACCGGCATCTACCATCGTGGCAACGCACGTGGTGCGCGTCGTGCCGGCGAACTCCGGTGACTTCGCCAGCGTATCGGCGGCGCTGGCATCGGTCGGGTCGGCAGCGAATTTCCGCAACGCCTCGCCTACCGGCCCCGACTGTGCCTCACCAACTGCACCCAGGTAGGCACGGGTAAGATCGGTGGCCATCACCGGAAAGCGATAGGCCTCGACTTTCTCGAGCGCATGAGCGAGCTGATATATCGCATTGTCACTGCGCGGACGCGAACTGTGCCCACCGGGATTGGTGACGACGACGTCGAACGTCGCAAATGTCTTCTCGGCTCCCTGCACGAGATAGATGAGCGGTTTGCCGGTCGTCTCGTCCAGAATCCCGCCGCCGGCATCCGTATTGATAACGAATTCGGCATTCTTCACCCACGGGTGCGCGGCGATCTGCCGGGTCGTGTTCATGCCCGTCTCTTCATCGGCGACGAAGGCAAACACGAGTTCACGCGCGGGCCGCATCTTCTCTGCCTTGAAGCGAAGGATCGTCGACACGAGCGCGACGACGCCTGCCTTGTTGTCCGAGGTGCCGCGACCGTAAAAGTTGCCCTTCTCCTCAATCAGCTCGAAGGGACTGCGCTCCCACTCCTCGCGGCGCGCATCGACGACATCCATATGCGCCGAGAACAGGATCGGCCGACCCTGCTTTCGCCCGGGCAACCGCACGATGAGCGCACGCTCGCCCTCTTCGTCGAGCATCGCGATGTCCGATTCCGGTACGCCGCCGGCCGTCAGTATCTCGGCCAGATAGGCGACCATCGCCGGCGTCTGCTTCTGACCGGCTGCCGTCCGGAACGAGATGACTCGCTCGTAAAGTTCCCGCGCCTTTACTTCGTGCGCGGCAGCTTGCGCGGCAGCTGGATTAGAGAACATGGCCATCGTGACAGCCGCCAGCGCAATCAATTTCTTCATTCTTGAGGGCCCGTGAGAGATTGGCGGAGATAATACTCTAACCAGCGACACGCGGATTTTCAGGTGGGCCATAGACAATCCGGGCCTACCTGAAACGAACCCGTAGTATGGCGAGGCTTGGGACGACCGACGAGACGCGATTGATTGGCAGTCCCGGTTTACGGAATAGCAGATTGCCAGTAACTTGCGCGAAGCGGGTGTCGCGCCGGTAGTCGGGGTGGCGACGAAATAACAAGTCAGCGATCCTTCGAAATCGAGACGGTCGAGGTGGGGCGGCTTCCGGACAAAGCTCGGAGTTCACGCGTATCCTAGCGTCGTATTGGGCCACCCCTTCGTACCATCCAGGAGCTAATGATGGAAATGTTGGCATCTGCTGACCGGCTCAGGTTTCTGCTAAACCGGTTTCGCGAGCGGCTCTGGGTCAGGCCTCTTATCGTTTGCATCATGTCGATTGCCATCGCATTTGTTGCAAAGTTTGCCGATGGCACTGGGTTGGCACAGTACGTTCCCACGATTACGCCCGAATCCACCGAGACTCTCTTGTCCGTAATGGCCGCCAGCATGCTGGTAATCGCGACCTTTTCAGTGGCGTCGATGGTGTCGGCCTACGCGTCAGCCAGCAGCACGGCGACGCCACGCGCCTACACATTGGTCGTCGCCGACGACGTCTCCCAGAATTCCCTGTCGACCTTCATTGGTGCGTTCATTTTCAGCATCGTGGCGATTACGGCAGCCAAAAACCATTATTTTGGGGATGCCGGTCAATTCGTTTTGTTCTCGCTGACGATTGTCGTTTTCGGCATCGTGATCGTGACTTTTTTGCGCTGGGTCGATCGCATCGCGCGCTTGGGGCGCCTTGGCTCCACCATTGACAAGGTCGAAAGTGCCACAGCCGATGCCATAAAGCGGCGGCGGAGCGCTCCGACTCTCTGTGCCATGCCCGCTCAACCCGGAATTCAAGGGCGAGCCGTTTATGCAACGAGCGTAGGCTATGTTCAACACATCGATGTCGCCGCACTGCAAACCTGGGCGATGGAGACCGGCGCCCGAGTTGTCGTTGCGGCACTGCCCGGCACTTTTGCGGACCCAAGCAGGCCCTTGGCCTATATCGAAGAAGATTCCAGTCTGCATTCCGGAAAGGATGTCCAACGTGTCGTCGACGCATTCCAGGTCGGGGACGCCAGACTTTTCGAGGACGACCCTCGATTCGGTCTCGTGGTCCTTTCGGAGATCGCCGGCCGCGCGCTATCGCCAGGCGTCAACGATCCGGGCACTGCGATCGACATCATCGGGACGCTGGTTCGGCTCTTCGTGCGATGGAGTGATCCCGTGGCGGAGAATGACTCGTCGCCGGGAAAGTACGACCGCGTTCAAGTTCCCGCACTCGACTTGAATGACATGTTCGACGATGCCTTCACGGCGATCGCACGCGATGGTGCCGGCACGGTCGAGGTTGCGCAGAGGTTACAGAAGGCGCTGAAGGCCCTGGCATCCCTGAACGATACGGAAATGCGCAATGCCGCCAAGCGCCACAGCCGACTTGCGCTCAAGCGGTCCCAGGCCGCGCTGAACCTGGAGGAAGATCTGGCGGCCGTACGCAAGGCCGGCAGCGTCTAGCGGAGTATTGGCCTTTAACTCGGTGACATCAGTGACGGACCGAACACCCGTCGAGCGGGTCATCCGCCCGATTCAGGACTTCGCTCAAAGTGCGGCGAGCGGCGGCATTGTGTTGCTCGGTTGCGCCATTCTCGCGATGGTACTGGTCAATTCTCCGCTGGCTGACGGCTTTCTCGCAGTCTGGGAACAGAAACTGGTCGTGACGATTTCCGGGGAGGGCGTGAGCAAAGCCCTGCACTTCTGGGTCAACGATGGCCTGATGGCAATCTTCTTTTTCGTCGTTGGACTTGAGATCAAGCGCGAGATGCTGATTGGCGAGCTTTCATCGCCCCGGCAGGCAATCCTTCCCTTGGTCGCCGCCGCGGGCGGCATGGCGGTTCCCGCGGCGCTTTACTACCTGCTCAACCCTGGCGGCGATGAAGCCGCAGGCTGGGCCATTCCAATGGCTACCGATATCGCATTCGCGCTCGGTGTGCTCGCGCTTTTCGGCGATCGCGCCTCGGTTTCCCTGAAGATATTTCTCACGGCGCTCGCCATTTTCGATGATATCGGTGCCGTGCTCGTCATTGCATTCTTCTACACCGACGACCTCACCCCCGTTGCCCTCGCAACGAGTGCCGGCGTCCTGGCATTGACGGTGGCGGCAAACTTCCTGGGCGTGCGCAGCATGCTCGTGTATGCGGTGCTTGGAATTGCACTCTGGATCGCGATGCTGAATTCCGGGTTTCACGCGACGGTCGCCGGCATCCTGCTTGCGCTTGCCATTCCGGCGCGGTCACAGATCCGTTCGGATAGCTTCATTTCGCGTAGCCAGTCTCTGATCGAGCAATTCAAGAACGTCAGCGATCCGGAACAGGACGCACTCGACAACGATCGGCAGCAGCGGTTGTTGCTCGCTCTTGAGAGCGAAACCGAGCGCGCCGGCACGCCGTTGCAGCGGCTCGAGCACGCGCTCAATCCATGGGTAGCATTCTTTGTCATCCCGGTGTTTGCGCTGGTCAACGCTGGTGTCGCGCTCGACGGAGTCACCGCCGCGACCTTCATGCACACGGTAACCGCGGGAATTGCGGTCGGTCTGGTTCTAGGCAAGCCGCTCGGAATCCTCGGCTGCGTCTGGTTGGCCGTAAAGCTCGGTCTCGCGGATTTGCCGGACAAGGTGACCTGGATGCAAATCGGCGCCTTGGGATGCCTTGCAGGCATCGGATTCACCATGGCGCTTTTTATCGGCGATCTCGCATTCGGTGTTGGCCCGCTTATGGAAGCGGCCAAGAGGGGAATTCTCGCTGGATCGCTGCTCGCCGGCGTCATCGGGGGTGCGCTTATCTGGGTCGCCACCAGGCGCGGCACTCCTTTGGCGTAAGCGGCTTCCGACGTCACGACCGCCGGAACTCTTGCGTTGCCCCGTTCAGGCGCCGTTCATTCTCACTGGATGGGGGTTGACAACTTCTTTTTTCGCGACTCGCAGGAACACGGGGTCACTGCGCAGGATCCGTCCATTCCGCTTGCGTTCCTGGGTTCCATCGTCGAGTCATCGGACGACGCGATAATCGGGATGACACTCGACGGGCTGATCATTTCGTGGAACGCGGCCGCTACGCGGATTTTCGGTCATGCGCAAGCCGACATGGCAGGCCGATCGGTCACGCTATTAGTCCCGCCCGAGCTTCACGATGAAGAAACACGGATCCTTGCGAAAGTTGGCCGCGGTGAACGCGTGGACCATTTCGAAACAATTCGAGTCACAAAGGAAGGCAAGAAATTCTGTGTTTCGCTGGCGGTGTCCCCAGTGCGCGACGCGACCGGGACTGTCATTGCTGCGTCGGAGATTGTACGCGACATCGAGTTGCAGACGCTCAGCGACCGTGCGACTGCCCAGCTCGCCGCAATCGTCGAGTCGTCGGACGACGCTATCGTCAGCAAGACTCTGGACGGCATAATCCAGTCATGGAATGCCGGTGCGGAGCGGACGTGGTGCTGCTGGACATCGGCTTGCCCGACCTCAACGGTTACGAGGTAGCGCGGCGAATTCGCGCCAGCGCCTGGGGCGCGAAACTGCCCCTCGTCGCCGTGACGGGTTGGGGCATGGAAGAGGACCGCCAACGCGCGTTTGCGGCAGGGTTCAACCATTATTTGACGAAACCAGTAGCACCGGACGTCATTCAATCCCTCGTAAGCTCGGTGGCCGCCGCTCTGGAGTGAGTCCGACCTGACACACGATTTGGTCCCGCAAAATTTGGAGCTTGCGGCCAACCTTGTGAATAACCCCCTCATGCACGCTGATCCAACCTGTCCGACGCCCCCTTGAGTAGCGGACAGATACAGAATCTAACCGCACTTGCAGATGACAGCAGCGGAGTTGGGCTTTGGGAAGATTGGTGGCCAGGGCCGGAATTGAACCAGCCACACGCGGATATTATGTCAGTGTTCGCCCCCGCACAGACCCGGAGGGGGCGATAAGGTACGGTCTGACGTCGTCTCATCCCGTGCAGTACCGAGTTGCAGCGGTGCCGGGGCCATACCTGACGCGAAATCACGCGGTTGCCCCCGATGACTCGCCACCC
>Ga0163150_10000212_pt1 | contig 106580 bp, 107 predicted proteins | sample OliLakLV19P2IB_FD_148628 | JGI IMG/M metagenome (GOLD analysis project Ga0163150, IMG submission 148628) | Freshwater microbial mat bacterial communities from Lake Vanda, McMurdo Dry Valleys, Antarctica - Oligotrophic Lake LV.19.P2.IB | ecosystem: Environmental > Aquatic > Freshwater > Lake >...
GAATGGGACACTGCCGCCGGCCTGCTCGAGCACGCATTGACCGGCGGCAGTGTCCCATTCACTGGTTGGCCCCATGCGCGGATAGACGTCGGCGAGCCCCTCGGCGACGAGGCACAGCTTCAGCGAGCTGCCGACTTCCACGAATTCGTGCGGGCCGACGCGTTCGAGGAACGCGTCGAGCGACGATCCGCGGTGGGAGCGGCTACCGACCACGCGAAGCGCGCCGGGTCCGCGCCTGGCGACGCGGATCGGCTGTCCCACGGTCTGGGCGTTCGAACGGAAGGCGCCGACGCCCTCGCAGGCGTAGTAGTCGCGCTCGAGCACCGGCGCATGGACGACGCCGAGCACAGGCCGGTGGTGGTCGACGAGTGCGATGTTGACCGTGAACTCGCCGTTGCGCTGCACGAATTCCTTCGTGCCGTCCAGCGGATCGACGACCCAGAGCCGGTCCCAGTTCCGGCGCGTGGACCATTCAGCCTGCGCCGACTCTTCGGAAAGCACCGGAATGTCCGGCGCGATGCGCTTCAGGCCCGCGAGGATCAGCTTCTCGGAACGCAAGTCCGCTTCGGTGAGCGGCGAGCGGTCCTCCTTTTCCTGCACGCTGAACGACGAGGCGTATACCTCGAGGATCGCGCGCCCGGCTTCGCGCGCGAGCGCGGTCACTTCGAGCAGCATCTGTTTCGGATCGTAGGTCATGTCGGCTCCGGAGAACGGCGCGTTATATCATAGGAGCGTGCAGCTAAGCGCCAATCTGCCCGACTGGACCGCGATCGACACCGTCCTTCTCGACATGGACGGCACGCTGCTCGACCTCGGTTACGACAAGCGCTTCTGGCAGGAGCACCTGCCGCGGCGCTTCGCCGAGAGCCGGGGTGTTCCGGTCGAGGAAGCGCACCGCCTGATGCGGCCGATCTTCGAATCGACCGCGGGCACACTCGACTGGTACTGCATCGACTACTGGAGCCGCGCGCTCGCGCTCGACATTGCCGCCTTGAAGCGCTCGACGCGGCACGAAATCGACTGGCTGCCGGATGCGCGCACCTTCCTCGATCGCATCAGGGCCTCCGGGCGCCGGCTGGCCCTCGTGACCAACGCGCATCCCGAGATCCTGGCAATCAAGGATGCGCACCTCGGCATCCGGCGGCGCTTCGATGCCGTCTATTCCTCCCACGAGTTCGGTGTGCCCAAGGAGAACCTGGAGTTCTGGGGGAGGCTCGCCGCGCGCGAACCCTACGATCCGGCGCGCACGATGTTCGTGGACGACAACGCGGCAGTGCTCGGCTCCGCACGAAAGCATGGCATACGCTGGTTGTATGCCGTGCACCGGCCCGTGCTGCGCGCGCCGGTGCGCGCGGCGAATGGCTTTGCCGGCGTGGAGTCGGTGCTCGAGCTGGCGCAAGGCCTCGGTTAGCGTCGCCGGCGCCCGCCGCCGCCCTGGGGGCGGCCCTGCTGGCGCTCCAGTTCACGCGGCGGCGGACCGTCCCCTTCCTCGTCGCCGAAGGAGCGCGGCGCGTAGTGCGCGGGCTTGAGCTCCCCGAGTTCGGCCGGCTCGTAGCTGCCCACCTGGATCCGGTGGCCGATGAAGGCCTCGATGTCAGGCAGCGACTCGACGTACTGTTCGCAGCCGAAACTGACGGCGTCCCCGGCCGCGCCGGCCCGCGCCGTGCGACCGATCCGGTGCACGTAGTCCTCTGGATCCTGCGGCAGGTCGTAGTTGAATACGTGGCTCACGTCCGGGATGTGCAGGCCGCGCGCCGCGACGTCGGTCGCGACCAGCGCCGCGAGTTTACCCTCGTGGAATTCGCGCAGCATGCGCATGCGCTTGCGCTGCGGCACGTCGCCCGACATCGCGGCCGCCACGATCCCGTTGGCGCGCAACAGGCGCTCGAGCCGCTCGGCGAGGCGCTTGGTGTTCACGAACACCAGCGTGCGCGTCGCCCCGCCCTTGCGCAGGAGATGGATGAGCAGCGCCGCTTTCTCCTCCATCGCCGGGTAGTAGATGATCTGGCGCACGCGCTCGGCGGTGATGCGTTCGGGCTCGATCCGGATCAGCTCGGGATCGTTCATGTGCTCGTAGGCGAGCTCGAGCACACGGTGCGAGAGCGTCGCCGAGAACAGCATGTTGAGCCGGTGCTCGGGCGCCGGCAGCCTGCGCAGCAGGAAGCGGATGTCCTTGATGAAGCCGAGATCGAACATGCGGTCGGCCTCGTCGAGGACCATGACCTGCACGTGCCGGATATCGAAGACGTGCTGGCGCATGAAGTCGATGGTGCGTCCCGGCGTGCCGATCAGGACGTCGACCCCAGCCTCGAGCGTGCGCCGCTGCTTGTCGTAGTCCACGCCGCCGAAGGCGAGGCCGAGCGAGAGGCCGGTGTACTGGACAAGGATCTCCGCGTCGCGATGAATCTGTATCGCGAGCTCGCGCGTGGGTGCGAGCACCAGGGCGCGCGGCGAAGTAAGGGGCCGGTCCGCCGACGCCGGGTAGCGCAACAGGTGCGTGAAGAGGGCGACCAGGAACGCGGCGGTCTTGCCCGTCCCGGTTTGCGCCTGCCCGGCCACGTCGAAGCCAGCGAGTGCCCGTGGCAGGGTCTGGGCCTGGATCGGCGTGCACCGCTCGAAGCCCGCATCGGCGATGCCGCGGGCCACGGGTTCGGGCAGGTGAAGGCCGGTGAAGGAAAGGTCCGAGAATTGCTGATGTGTCAACTGATCCCTACTTTGGGCGTCATCACTTGAAAAAAGAACCCCGACGCGCTACAAAAGGCTCCTAGCGGTGCGGTTCCCCGCACGTATTGCTCCCAAACGCGCTGAATATTGTGCCGCATCGGGCATTCGCCCGTCAGTGAATCAACTTGAAATCAGGAGAAATGCCCGCGTGAGCGGCAATATCGTCCATACAACCGACGCGACGTTCGAGAACGACGTCATCAAGTCCCAAACCCCCGTTTTGCTCGATTTCTGGGCTGAATGGTGCGGCCCCTGCAAGGCAATCGCCCCGATCCTCGACGACATCGCGAAGGACTACGCAGGCCGCGTAACGGTGGCGAAGCTCAACATCGACGACAACCGCCAGACCCCCGTGAAGTACGGCGTGCGCGGGATCCCGACGCTGATCCTGTTCAAGAACGGCACCCCCGAGGCGCAGCAGGTCGGCCTCGTCGGGAAGTCCAAGCTGGCCGCCCTGCTGGACCAGCACCTATGAGGGGCTATCTCGGCAACCAGGCGCGCAATCGCCAGAAGGGTCATCGCAATCGTGGCGGCGGAGGCGGCGGGGGGAACGGCCCGCGGCACGGCCAGGAAGGGCTGCCCGTAGACGATCACCAGATGGAAGGTGGCGACGGCGACATCATCTCGCCGGAGGAGCTGGCAGCGTCGCGCAGCGCGATGAGCCTGACGGTACTCAAGAACAAGCCGGTCCACGAACTCGTCGCCATGGCCGAGACCATGGGCCTCGAGAGCATGGCGCGGCAGCGTAAGCAGGATGTCATCTTCTCGATCCTGAAGACGCACGCAAGGAGCGGCGAGGACATCTACGGCGACGGGGTCCTCGAGATCCTCCAGGACGGCTTCGGGTTCCTCCGTTCCTCCGACAGCTCCTACCTCGCCGGGCCTGACGACATTTACGTCAGCCCGAGCCAGATCCGCAGATTTAACCTCCGCACCGGCGACTCGATATCGGGCCTGATCCGCCCGCCGAAGGAAGGCGAGCGCTACTTCGCGCTCCTCAAGGTCGGCGAGATCAACTTCGACACGCCCGAGAGCGCGCGCCACAAGCTGCTGTTCGAGAACCTCACGCCGCTGCACCCGACCAAGCGGCTGAAGCTCGAGCGCGGCAACGGTTCGACCGAGGACCTGACGGCGCGGATGATCGACCTGATGGCGCCGCTCGGCAAGGGGCAGCGCGGGCTCATCATCTCGCCGCCGAAGGCCGGCAAGACGATGCTGCTGCAGAACATCGCGACTTCCATCACCTGGAACCATCCCGACGTCTACCTGATCGTGCTGCTGATCGACGAGCGGCCCGAGGAAGTGACCGAGATGTCGCGCACGGTGAAGGGCGAGGTCGTGGCCTCCACCTTCGACGAGCCGGCAAGCCGGCACGTGCAGGTCGCCGAGATGGTGATCGAGAAGGCCAAGCGCCTGGTCGAGCACAAGCGCGACGTGGTCGTGCTGCTCGATTCGATCACGCGCCTCGCGCGCGCCTACAACACCGTGGTGCCGAGCTCCGGCAAGGTGCTGACCGGCGGCGTGGACGCAAACGCGCTGCAGCGCCCGAAGCGCTTCTTCGGCGCGGCGCGCAACGTCGAGGAGGGCGGTTCGCTGACTATCATTGCGACCGCGCTGATCGACACCGGCTCGCGCATGGACGACGTGATTTACGAGGAGTTCAAGGGCACCGGCAACAGCGAGATCCACCTCGACCGGCGCATCTCGGAGAAACGCATCTTCCCGGCCTTCAACATCAACCGCTCGGGCACGCGCCGCGAGGAACTGATCACGTCCCAGGAAGAGCTGGCCAAGATCTGGATCCTGCGCAAGCTCCTGCACCCGATGGACGAGCTGGCAGCGGTCGAGTTCCTGCTCGACAAGATGAAGGACACGAAGACCAACGCCGAGTTCTTCGATTCAATGAAGCGCGGATGAGTGAGGCCCTGCGCCACCTGCGCCGGGTCGACCCGGTGATGGCGCAGCTCATTCGCCGCGCCGGCCCGTACGCGGTCAAGCCCGAGCGCGGCACCGGCGCCTACGAAGCGCTGGTCGCGGCGGTCGCGCACCAGCAGCTCACGGGCAAGGCGGCGAAGACCATCCTCGGGCGCTTCTACTCGCTCTACGGCATCGACCGCTGCCCGGAACCCGCGCACCTCGTGGAAACGCCCCTCGAGCGGCTGCGCGCCTGCGGCTTCTCGCGCGCCAAGGCGGCCGCGCTCAGGGACATCGCGGCCAGGACGCTCGACGGCACGATCCCGCCGCGGCGCGCGCTCGCGCGTATGAAGGACGACGCGATCGTCGAGCGGCTGGTGGAGGCGCGCGGCGTCGGCCGCTGGACGGTCGAGATGTTCCTGATGTTCACCCTCGGCCGGCCGGACGTGCTGCCGGTGGACGATTACGGGGTGCAGAACGGATTTCGCATCGCCTACGGCAAGCGCAAACTCCCGAGGCCGAAGGCGCTCGCGAAGTTTGGCGAGCGCTGGGCGCCGTACCGGACGACCGCGTCGTGGTACCTGTGGCGGGCAGTGGACATGCAGAGGGAAACACGTGGACAGGCTGACTGAACTCCTGGAGCGCCGCGCCGTCATCCTCGCTGACGGCGCCATGGGCACGATGCTGCACCTCGCCAAGCTGACGGACGGCGCGCCGGAGCGCTGGAACGTCGAGCGGCCGGAGGTGGTGTCGTCGATCCACCGCGCCTACGTCGAGGCTGGCAGCGATTTCATCTCGACCAACACCTTCGGCGGCACGCGCAACCGGCTCGCGCTGGATGGCCTCGAAGGCCGGCTCGAGGAACTCAACGTGGCCGGCGCCAGGCTCGCTCGTGAGGCCGCCGGCGACCGGCTGGTGGCCGGCTCCATGGGACCTACTGGCGAGCTGATGGATCCTCTCGGGCTCCTCACGCCCGATGGCGCGCGGGCGTCGTTTGCCGAGCAGGCGAAGGCGCTCAAGGCCGGCGGCGTCGACTTCGTGCTCATCGAGACGATGAGTGCGCTCGAGGAAGTACAGGCGGCGGTCGAGGGCGCGCGCGAGGCAGGGCTCCCGGCCGTCGTAACGATGAGTTTCGACACCCATTTCCGCACGATGATGGGCGTCAAGCCGGCGCAGGCGCTCGAGGCGATCGCCGCCCTCGGTGTGCGCGTCATCGGCGCCAACTGCGGCAATGGTCCCGCGGAGATAGAGCGCATCCTGACGGAGATGACCGCGGCCAGGCCCGAGGGCGTGTTCCTGATGGCGAAATCGAACGCCGGCATGCCGCGTTGGAAGGATGACTGCATCACCTACGGCGGCACGCCGGAGGTAATGGCTGACTATGCCCGCAAGATGGCCGCGCTCGGCGTGAACGTGATCGGCGGCTGCTGCGGAAGCACGCCGGAGCACATTGCGGCGATGCGTGAGGCGCTGGACGCGGCCGCGAACTAGGAACATGTCCGCGCGCGCCGTTGTTCCTGGCATCGCGCTCGCCCTGCTTTCGGGCGCTGCCACCAGTGGTGATTCGACGACTCCGCCGCGCCAGCTCGGCACCCCCGGCAACGCCACCGACAACTGCTTCCGCCTGCACAGCCGCGAAGGCGAAGTGAGCGGGGAAGCGGACGTCGCAGTCTCCGTGAACGCACATGGCCGCGTGACCAGTGCGTCGCGGTGACCATGAAATTCGAGCCGGCGTACGACGCAGGCGGTCAGCCCATCCCGGGCACGGCCACCGTTTCGGTGGGCTTCCCGACGCCGCCACAATTGCGCCAGGATGAATAATGCCTACGAGGGCACGCTCGACCTGCTGGTGAAGGTTGGCAAGGACGGACGTGTGCTCGAGACCGTTCTGCCCGTGGGTGTCCTGCCGTGGATGGAGGAAGCTGCCAACTGCCTGAAGGAGCGCCTCGATTTCTACCCGGCGCGGCTCAGGCTCGAGGCGGTCGATTCCTGGATCATGGTCCCGGTCGACTTCAACCTCACGCGCGGCCAGCATGAGCGCGTCCGGCTCGACCCGCCGACCGTGCGCTCGGGCGACGAGAAGATCCTCGAGGCGTATCGCGAATGCTATCCCGCTGGCCGCAGCGACGAGGCGCGCATCAACTACCGGATCACGGCGAGCGACGGCGGGCGCGTGCGCAAGGCGGAGGTTGTGACTTCGAGCGGCGATCCAGTGCTGGACGAGGCGGGCGCCTGCATCCTGCGCCGGCTCTTTTTCGTGCCGGCACGCCGGAACGGCATCAACGTGGAATCGACCGTGGCCTGGCCGATCCTGGTTCGCCCGCCGGCCTAGGCCTTAGCGTCCGGGAATTCCTTGTCGAGGATGTTGACCAGCTCCTCGTCGATGCGGTCGCGAAACATCCCTACCAGGAAGCCGAGCTTGGCCTCGACGATGACGTCGTTCTTGCCGACTGTCACCTTGCCGTTGACGCTCGGGTGGTTGACGCACAGCACGTCGCCCTTCCACGCGCACTCGGCGTCGAACTTCTTCGCCAGCACTTCCGCCACGCGCTCGACTTTCTTGCGCGCAGCCTTTGGCGTCAGCTCATGTTCCCGGCGCAGGTGAATCTTGCTCATAGTGCACGCCAGCCTATATCGCGTCGGTACTGCATGCCATCCCAGTGGATGCGGTCGACGAGAGCGTAGGCGGCCCTCTGCGCGGCTGCAACGCCCTCGCCGAGGCCGACCGCGCAGAGCACGCGCCCGCCGGATGTCAGGACGCGTCCCGCATCCTGGCGCGTTGCCGCGTGGAATACCTTGCCGGGAAGCTGCGCGGCCGCTTCGAGCCCGCGCATCGCATCGCCGGTGCGCGGCTCGTCCGGGTAATTTGCGGCGGCGAGCACGACGCCGAGCGCCGCGCGCGGGTCCCATTCGGCTGTGACCGAATCGAGCCGGCCCGCCAGGGCGGCTTCGCAAAGCGTCACGAGGTCGCTCTTCAACCGCGAGAGCACGGGTTGCGTCTCGGGATCGCCGAACCGGCAGTTGAACTCGAGCACGTTCGGCGTGCCGTCCTTCGCGATCATGAGTCCCGCGTAGAGGAACCCCGTGTACGGCATGCCTTCCGCGGCGAGCCCGGCAAGCGTCGGGTGAATCACCTCGCGCATGATCCGCTCGTTCAGCGCTGCAGTGACGACCGGTGCGGGCGAGTACGCGCCCATGCCGCCCGTGTTCGGGCCCTCGTCGCCGTCCCGCAGGCGCTTGTGATCCTGCGAAGTCGCGAGCGGCAGTACGTGCCTGCCGTCCGCCATGACGATGAAGCTCACTTCCTCGCCCTGGAGGAACTCCTCGACCACGACTACGCGCCCCGCGTCGCCGAACTCACCGGCGAACATGCCTTCCGCGGCGCGGATCGCTTCCTCGGCGCTGGCGGCGATGATCACGCCCTTGCCCGCGGCGAGGCCATCGGCCTTGACGACGATCGGCGGGCGCTGTGTGCTGAGCTGCGCGGCGTCGAATGTCTCGCGCGTAAAAGCCGCGTAGCGCGCCGTCGGGATGTGGTGGCGCACCAGGAATTCCTTGGTGAACTGCTTGCTGCCCTCGAGCCGTGCGGCGAGCTTGCGCGGACCGAAGCAGGCGAGGCCGGCCGCCTCGAAGGCGTCGACGACACCTGCGACCAGCGGCCCTTCCGGCCCGACCACGGTGAGCGCGATGCCCTCCGTGCGCGCGAGGGCCAGGAGTTCCGCAATGTCCGACGCCGCGACCGGCGCGTTGCGGCATTTCGGCTCCAGCGCCGTGCCGGCGTTGCCCGGCGCCACCAGGACCTCGGTGACCCGCGGCGACTGCGCGAGCTTCCAGGCCAGCGCGTGCTCGCGGCCGCCGCCGCCAATGACGAGGACCTTCATCGGCTCAATGCCTGAAATGGCGCATGCCGGTGAAGACCATCGCGATGCCGCGCTCGTCCGCCGCGGCGATCACCTCGTCGTCGCGCAGCGAGCCGCCCGGCTGGATCACCGTGCTCACGCCGAGTTCCGCCGCGGCGTCGAGGCCGTCCCGGAACGGGAAGAAGGCGTCCGATGCCATTGCGCAGCCCGTGACGTCGAGCTTCGCGTCGGCGGCCTTCATCGCGGCGATGCGCGTCGAGATGACCCGGCTGGTCTGTCCGGCGCCGATACCGACCGTGCGGCCTTCTTTCACAAACACGATGGCGTTCGATTTCACGTACTTGCAGACGCGCCAGGCGAAGAGGAGATCCGCCAATTCGGAGTCGGAGGGCGCGCGTCGCGTCGCGACCTTGAGCGCGGCGGCCTCGATCGCCCCGTCGTCCCGCGACTGTGCAAGCAGGCCGCCGGCGACGGACTTGAGCTCGATCGCGGGGCCGGGGGAGCCGCGGAGCGGGCCGGTTTCCAGCACGCGGACATTGTGCTTGCCCGCCAGCGCCTCAATTGCGCCGGGCTCGAACGCAGGCGCGGCGATCACCTCGACGAACTGCCGCTCGACGATTGCCGCTGCAGTGCGCGCGTCGAGCGGGCGGTTGAAGGCGATGATGCCGCCGAAGGCCGAGGTCGTATCGGGTTCGTACGCCCGCAGGTAGGCCTCCTGCAGGTTCGCCGCCACCGCGACGCCGCATGGATTCGCGTGCTTGACGATCACGCAGGCGGGCGACTCGAACTGGCGCACACATTCGATGGCAGTGTCCGCATCGGCGATATTGTTGAAGGAGAGTTCCTTGCCCTGCAGCTGCCGCGCGGTCGCGACACTCGCGCCTGCGGTGAGCGGGTCGGCGTAGAAAGCGGCGCGCTGGTGCGGGTTCTCGCCGTAGCGCAGGTCCTGCTTTTTGCGGAAGCCGGCCGCGAGGGTTTCCGGAAAGGCCGCATCGCCCTGCTGGCGGCGCAACCAGCCCGACACCAGCGCGTCGTACTGCGCCGTGTGGCCGAAGGCCTTGGCGGCGAGTCGCCGGCGCGTGGCCTCGCTGACGCCGCCCCTGGTGAGCTCGGAGAGCACGCACGCATAGTCCGCGGGATCAACCAGGACGGCGACGCGCGCGTGGTTCTTGGCGGCGGCGCGCAGCATCGCGGGGCCGCCGACGTCGATGTTCTCGATCGCGTCCTCGTAGGCGCAACCGGGTTTCGCGATCGTCTCTGCGAACGGATAAAGATTGATGACGGCGACGTCGATCGGGGCAATGCCCTGATCACGCATGACCGCGTCGTCCGTGCCGATGCGGCCGAGCAGTGCGCCGTGAACCTTCGGGTGCAGTGTCTTGACGCGCCCGTCCATGATCTCGGGAAAGCCCGTCAAGGCGGCGACCTCGGTCACGGCGAGTCCGGCAGCCGCGAGCGTGCGTGCCGTGCCGCCGGTCGAGATCAGTTCGAAGCCGCGGCCTGCGAGCTCGCGCGCGAGCTCGACGATGCCGGTCTTGTCGGAAACGGACAGCAACGCCCGCCGGGCGCCGTGACTCGCCATCGGCTCAGTTGGCCAGGCCGTACTCGCGCAATTTCTTGCGCAGCGTGCCCCGGTTGATGCCGAGGATCGTCGCGGCGCGACTCTGGTTGCCCTCCGCGTAGTCCATCACGGCCTGGAACAGCGGCAGTTCCACCTCGCGCATGACGAGGTCATACAGCCGGCCCGGTCGATGGCCGTTCAGGCTGTCGAAGTAGTCGCTGAGGGCCTGCTCGGTGTGGTCGCGCAGCGGGATTGCGCGGGAGTGCCCGTTCACGGGACGGGCCCGGTGCTTTGCGGTCATTGCCAATTTGGTCCCCGATTAACCCTGACAGGAACTCGCCGGTGAGCCGGTGCTGTTCCTTCGCACTTTCCGTCGTCAACAACCCGGGTGGCAGGTGCCCGACCTCCGGATGGAGGCGGCAATACCAGCCGAGATGTTTGCGCGCCACGCGGACGCCTTTTTCCCCGCCGTAGAACGAGTAAAGGGCCTCGAGGTGCGCGAGCATGATACCACGGACCTCGTCGAGCGCAGGCTGGGGCGCGGCGTTTCCAGCGAGGCCCTCGCGGAGTTCCCTGAAGATCCAGGGCCTGCCCTGGGCGGCGCGACCAATCATCACGCCGTCGGCGCCGCTAAGTTCCAGCGCCTTCAAGGCCTTGGCCGAACAATCGATGTCGCCGTTTACAAATACCGGCAGGTGGACGGCACGCTTGACCGCCGCGGCGGTTTCGTACTCGGCCTCGCCCGTAAAAAAATCGGCGCGGGTGCGGCCGTGAACGGCGAGACCCGCCACGCCCTCACGTTCCGCAATGCGCGCGATCGCGACGGCGTTGCGGGACTCGCGGTCCCAGCCGGTGCGCATCTTGAGCGTGACCGGCACGCGCGCGGCCTTGACCACTGCGGCGAGGATGGCTCCGACCAGGGACTCGTCGCGCATGAGCGCGGAGCCTGCTGCACGATTGCATACCTTCTTGGCAGGGCAGCCGAAATTGACGTCGATGACCTGCGCCCCGAGATCCGCGTTCATGCGTGCGGCCTCGGCCATCATCGCCGGGTCGTAGCCGGCGATCTGCACGACGCGCGGCTCAGGCTCGCCGCGGTGGTCGAGGCGATGGCGCGACTTGACCGTATTCCAGAGCCTGACGTCCGACGTCACCATCTCGGATGCAGCGACGCCCGCGCCCATGCTGCGGCAGAGCCGGCGAAACGGCAGGTCCGTGACGCCGGCCATCGGCGCGAGCGCGAGTGGCGCCGCGAGCTCGTAGGGTCCGATCTTCATTGGCGCGCGGTCTTGATCTGGTTCGCGCAGCGCACGCCGCCCTGGGCAGGCAGGCAGATGTCGAGTTCGAATCCGACGGCCTCGGAGCCCGGATCGACGATGCGGATCAGGGCGTCGGCGCGCTGGCCCGGCGCGAGCAGGCTGGGCGCCCCTTTGCCCGGCAGGTAATCGGCAGGGCCTACATCGCGCTGGCCAAGCGTGCCGCCGAAGCGGTCCTGGAGCGTGAGGCGCAGCAGCGGCAAGGGTTGGGCGTAATTCGCCCGGTTGACGATGCTCGCGCGCAGCATGAGGCGATTCGCCTCGCGCGGATCGCTGGCGGCGCCCCACTGGCGCAGCTCATAGGCCGAGAGGTCGGTCGGCGCGAGGACCGAGAGCCCGAGGAAGTCGTAGGCGCCTGCGAGCGCCGGGCCGAAAGTCTCGTTGCGGACGAGGCTGTTGCGCCCGGCATGCACCACCTGCAGCACGAATACGAGCGCGAGGATTGCGACACTCGCCACCCACGGCCAGCGCTGGGCCAGGAATACGGACGATTCCGGCTCGTCCAGCTCGAATTCACGCGCAGCGTCGGCCCGCGCCGTGGCTTCTTCTGCGAGGCGCTTGCGCATCTCGTCCGGGATCAGGATGCGCGGCGCGGTGAGTCCCGCTGGCGCGGGTGGCGGGAGCGGAGCGAGGGGCGGCTGCCGCATCGGCACTGCTTCCGGTTCAGGGGCTGGCAGCGTCTCGAGCACGATGGACTCGCCCGCATCTTCCTCGAGGTCCGCCTCGTCACGCTCCTCCAGGACGAGGATCGGATGTTCATCGGTACTGTCGAGATCGATCGGCGGCTCGGCGACGGCAAGGTTCGCCGCCGCCTGGCCCGGATCAAAGGTCGAAAGCGCGGGATTCTCTACCACGAACAGGCGATCGAGATCTTCGGCGTCGCCGTGAAATTCCATCGCCAGCGCTTCATCGTTTGCCGCCTCTGCGGAAGGCGCAGCGGGCAAGGCGACAAGTTCAATGGGTGCCGAAAGCTCGATATTCTCGTTGCCGGGCATTTCCTCGACTGTCATCGAGTCATCCGGCGAGGGCGCCTCGTCCTCCGTCGCCGCCTCGAACGCCCGCTCGCTCAGGTTCTCGAGCGCATTGAAACTGGTGGAGCAGACGCCGCAACGCACGTCACCCTGCGCAGCCCTCAGGGCCTCCGCGGTGATGCGAAAGACCGTCGCACAATCAGGGCACTGGGTGAACACGCCTACTCCGCGCGGCGCTGGCCCGCGAGCAGGGTCCAGCCGTCGCGTTCCGCCACCGGGCCGATATCAAACCACGGCTGGTAGGCCTGCGCTACCTCGCCCGCCTGGTGCGACAGCAGGCCCGCGAGCACCAGCGCGCCACCCCGGCCTGCCCGCGAAGCGAGACCCGGGGCGAGTTCGACCAGCGGCCCGGAAAGGATGTTGGCCAGCACGACGTCGAAGCTGCCCGCTACGTCGCTGGCGCGCGTGGGGATCTCGACGCGATCGGCGAGCCCGTTCTTGGCCGCATTCTCATGCGTGGCCTGCAGGGCCTGGGGGTCGATGTCGACGGCTGTAGCGCGTCCCGCGCCGAGCCGGAGCGCGGCGAGGGCGAGGATCCCGGAACCGCAGCCGTAGTCGAGCACGCGCTCGCCGCCCTGGATCGCGCCGTCGAGCCATTCCAGGCACAGCGCCGTGGTTGCGTGCGTACCGGTCCCAAAGGCGAGGCCTGGGTCAAGCTCGAGTACGACGGCGTCCGGCTCCCCGGGACGCTGGCCGGCCGGGCAGACCCAGAGGCGCCGGCCAAATCGCATCGGCCGGAAGTCCTTGAGCCACTCGCGCTCCCAGATCCGGTCCTCGACGTGCTCGGCGGCGACGGAATGCGGGGCGAGCCCGAGGACCGCCTCGAGCGTCGCTGCGATCAGCGCCGGGTTTGCGCCCAGGTCGAATAATGCGCGCAGGCGGACCTCGCGCCAGAGCGGCGTCTCGCCGGGCGCCGGCTCGAGCAGTGGCTCGTCGCCCGCGTCCGCAAGCGACAGTGCAATCGCTCCCAGCCGCCGGCAGGCGTCCTCGGCACGCGCCAGGTCGCGGCCCGGGAGCTCGATGACGAGCTGGTGGAATGGCATCGGGGCACGCGACCGGAGCTATTTGAGCCCGAGTCGGCGCTCGAGGTAGTGGATGTCGAGCCCGCCCTGGCGGAAGGCCGAGTGACCGAAGATCTCCAGGTGGAGCGGCGCGTTGGTCTTGATGCCTTCCACGACCATCTCGCTGAGCGCGTTGCGCATGCGCGCGATCGCCGTGTCGCGGGTCTCACCGTAGGAAATCAGCTTGGCGATCAGCGAGTCGTAGAAAGGCGGCACGTTGTAGCCCGAGTACAGGTGGCTGTCCACGCGCACGCCCGGTCCGCCCGGGGCGTGCCACAGGCGCACCGGTCCCGGGGACGGCGCGAAGGTTTTCGGGTCCTCGGCGTTGATGCGGCACTCCATCGCCCAGCCGCGCAGGACGATGTCCTCCTGCTTGAAGGGCAAGGGCTCCCCGGCCGCGATCCGCAGCTGCATCTTGACGATGTCGATGCCCGTAACCAGCTCGGTCACCGGGTGCTCCACCTGCACGCGCGTGTTCATCTCGATGAAGTAGAAGTTGCCGTCCTCGTACAGGAACTCGAGCGTGCCGGCACTGCGGTAGCCGACCGCGGTGCAGGCGGCGACCAGGCGATCCGTCATCTCGCCGCGCTGCTTCGCGGTGATGCCCGGTGCCGGCGACTCCTCGATGATCTTCTGGCGGCGGCGCTGCAGCGAGCAGTCGCGTTCGCCCAGGCAGACGACGCTGCCGTAGTTGTCGCCGAGCATCTGGAACTCGATGTGCCGCGGCTTCTCCAGGAATTTTTCCATGTAGACCGTGTCATTGCCGAACGCGGCGAGGGCCTCGGTCTTGGCCACGTTGATCGCGTTGACGAGCGTCGCATCGCTGTGCACGACCCGCATGCCGCGCCCGCCGCCGCCACCCGATGCCTTGATGATCACGGGGTAGCCGATCGCGCGGGCCATCCGGAAGCATTCGTCCTGGTCCTCGGGAAGCGGGCCGTCGGAGCCCGGCACGCAGGGCACGCCATATTCCTTCATGGCGCGGATCGCCGAGACCTTGTCGCCCATTTGGCGGATGGTCTCGCTCTTCGGCCCGATGAATACGAAGCCGCTGTTCTCGACCCGCTCGGCAAAATCCGCGTTCTCCGACAGGAACCCGTACCCCGGGTGAATGCCGACCGCGTCAGTGACCTCGGCGGCGCTGATGATCGCCGGCATGTTGAGGTAGCTCTCGCGCGAGGAGGGCGGGCCGATGCAGACCGTCTCGTCGGCGAGCAGCACGTGCTTCAGGTTCTGGTCGGCCGTCGAATGCACGGCGACCGTCTTGATGCCGAGCTCGCGGCAGGCGCGCAGGATGCGAAGCGCGATCTCGCCGCGGTTGGCGATGACGACCTTGTCGAGCATCGGGCCTTACTCGATGGCGAACAGGGGCTGGCCGAACTCGACCGGCTCGCCGTTCTTGGCAAGGACTGCCACCACGCGGCCTGCGCGCTCGCTCTCGATCTGGTTCATCATCTTCATCGCCTCGATGATGCACAGCACCTGGCCGACGCGGACTTCCTGGCCCACTTCGACGAAGGACTTCGCACCGGGCGCGGGCGAGCCGTAGAAGGTACCGACCATGGGCGCCGTGACGAGGTTTTCGTCGCGGGCCGCAGGTCCGGCGGGCGCCGCGGTTGCGGCGACCGGCGCCGCGGCCGGGGCGGGCGCGGCGGCCATGGGCGCCGCGGGAATCGCCTGGGCCATCAGCGCAGGATGCTGGCTCGTGCGTGCGATACGCACGGACTCTTCACCCTCGGTGATTTCGATTTCAGCGAGCCCTGACTCCTCGAGGAGTTCGATGAGTTTCTTGATCTTGCGAATGTCCATCAGGTCCCCCGCGCTGGAGAATCGAGGCGGTCGAGCGCCGCTTGCAGAGCGAATTCATAGCCCAGCGGGCCCAGTCCTACGATGCTGCCCGCGGCGATATCGGAGAAATAAGAGTGGCGCCGGAAATTCTCCCGCGCGTACATATTCGAAAGGTGCACCTCGATGAAGGGTGCAGCGACCGCGCTCAGGGCATCGCGCAGCGCAATGCTGGTATGGGTGAAAGCGCCCGGATTGATGATCACGAAGTCCACCGGCGTAGTCGCCAGGGCCTGGACCCGGTCGATCAACTCGTGTTCCGCATTGCTCTGGAAGCTTTCGAGCACCGCGCCGCGCTGGCCAGCGAGCGCCTTCAGCCGCTCTTCGATGGCCGGCAAGGTGACGTCCCCATACCAGCCGGGCTCGCGACGGCCGAGCAGGTTCAGGTTGGGTCCATTGATGAGCAGAATCCGGCGCACCGGATCATTCTAGATTATGTAGCGAACGGCGTCGAACTGACGCCAAATTACCCGATCTTGGGGGTTTGGGCCCGAATCCGTTGCTGGGCGGTCGGCAGGTCGATCTCGCCGGCATCAAGCGCCCGGACGGCGGACAGGATGACGTCCGCCTGCGAACGGTGCAACTCGCCGAGATGGATTGTCACGATCCGGCCGCTCCGGTCGATGAACGCCGTATACGGCAGGCCGAGCGAGCGCATGCCGAACGCCGCGGAGGCATCCAGGCCATCCTGTTCGCCGATCAGGACCGTGTACTCGATCGGCGTCTCGGCCAGGAAGCGCAAGACGTCCTCGCGGAAATCGATGGCAATCCCGATCAGCGCGAATTCCGCGAGCGCCGGGTCACGCGCGAGCTCGTTCAGCATCGGGATCTCGCGCCGGCAGGGCGCGCACCAGGTCGCCCAGAAGTTGATGATCTGCGGCCGACCGTCCCACTCGCTGAGACTGCGAAGCTGGCCGTCCCGGTCCGCCAGTTTGACGTCGGGCCGTCGGTCGGGGATCACGGGGGCCGGCGCCGCAGGCGCAGCGGCCGCAATCGGGGCCTGCTGGGCCTCGGGCGCAAGCCAGGCGCGGCTCACGAGCCAGGCGGCGGCGCCTGCGCCGAGCGCAAGCAGGACAACGAGGATCCAGCGGCCCGGGCCCGCCATCTTCAGCAATCGCGCGCCAGGCGCGCGAGATGGGAGCGGAAGTCATCCGCGTTCACGAATCCGACCAGGCGAAAAGGCCGGCACTCACGGCCCTCGGCGCTGAAGAAGGCGGTGGTGGGTGGGCCGTAGACGCCGAAGCGCCGGAACAGCGCCTGGTCCGCGTCGTTGTTTGCGGTCACGTCCGCCTTGAGCAGTACGAAGCCGGCGAGGTCCGATTGCACCTCGGGCACCGAGAAGGTGTATTTCTCCATCTCCTTGCAGGAGACGCACCAGTCTGCATAGAAGTCGAGCATCGCAGGCTGGCCCGCGGTCTTGGCCGCCGCGAGTTCGCGGTCGAGGTCCTCGATGGAAGCGACCATGCGAAACGGCAGCGATTCAACGGCCACTGAAGACGTCGGGCCGCCGAGGCCGGGCAGTGCCGCGCCGCGCAGGGGCTGCAAGGGGTCATGACCCCCGGCCGCTGCGCCGAGCATCATGATGACTCCCCAGACGATAGCCGCGAGGCCAAAGCCTTTCGACACCAGGCGTGAGGCATCCGAGCCGGCAGCCGTGCGGCCAAAGCCGCCGAAGTAATAGCCGGCGACGACTACGAGCAGCGCCCAGAGCGCCAATGTCAGCGAGCCGGGCAGCACGCGCTCCAGCATCCACACCGCGACCCCAAGGAAAAGCACGCCGAACAAGGCTTTGACCGTCGTCATCCACGTTCCGGCGTGCGGCATGAATCGGCCGCCTGCGACCCCTACCAGGAGGAGCGGGGCACCCATGCCGATGCCCATTGCAAAGAGCGCGAGTGAACCGCGCAGGACGTCGCCGGTCTGGCCGATCACGGCAAGGGCAGCGACCATGGGCGGCGCGACGCAGGCCGTCACGACCAGCGCCGACAGCGCCCCCATGATCGCGGTGCCGATGAAGCTGCCTGACTTCTGGCGGCCCGACACGCCGGCGAGGCGCGTCTCGAGGGCCGCCGGGATCTTGAGGTCGAAGAGCCCGAACATCGCGAGCGCGAGGACCACGAACAGCGCAGCGAAAGCAATGATGATCCAGGGTTGCTGGAAGAAGGCCTGGGCCTGCTGGCCCGCGGCAGCGAACGCGGCACCGGCCGCCGTATAGGTCAGGGCCATGCCGAGCACGTAGACCACCGACAGCAGGAAAGAGCGCCGCGGCGTCGCCGCCGCGCCCTGGCCGGCAATGATGCCCGACAGGATCGGGATCATCGGCAGCACGCAGGGCGTGAAGGCGAGTAGCAGACCGAAGCCGAAGAAACTCGCCATGACCACGAGCAGGCTGCCATCTGCGATCAATCCAGACAGGCGGTCCTGCTCGGAAACCATGGGCGTCGCCTCGCGCGGCGAGGCCGTGCCCGGCGGCGGCATCGTGATCGTCATCGTCCGCGTGACAGGCGGGTAGCACAGGCCCGCATCCGCGCAACCCTGGTAGCTCACTTCGAGCTCGAAACTCGAGGCGCCTTCCGGCCGCGTGACCGGCACGGTCGCGGTCAGGAGGTCGTAGTAGACCTCGACGTCGCCGAAAAACTCATCGGTCTTCTTCTTGCCGTCCGGCAACGCGATCTCACCGAGCACGAAGCCGGGCGTCGCGGTTTTCGACGAAATGCGGTGCCGATAGAGGTAGTAGCCGGGCGCGACCCGCCAGTCGAGCAGCACGCGATCTCCCCCATCGGGCATCGCCGTAAAGACGAAAGCCTGGTCGACAGGCAGGAACTGGTCTTCGTTGGAGACCGGGCCGAGCAGGCCCTGGGCGGAGGCGGCGCCCGCGATCGCGAGGCCGAAGAGGCAGATCAGGAGCCTGAATTTCTTCATCGCGGCCGAAAGGTTAGCGGCCTAACCGGCACTTGTCGCGACGGCCTGCCCGTTTTTGCCATCGCCGCGGCGTCGGGGCCCGGCGACATTGCAGAATATATGTTTATATTCAACAAGTTACACGGAATTATCACTCGAGCACCGAGAGTGCTTGAATTTGCAGCACCGATCCCTATCATTAGCACCCGTCAGGCCCGAGTGCCAACCGAAATCCCAAGGAGTGTTTATCCATGAAGATCCGTCCGCTTCATGATCGAGTGATCGTCAAGCGCGAAGAAGAGGAGCGCAAGTCCCCCGGTGGGATTGTCATCCCTGATACCGCTGCTGAAAAGCCGATCCGCGGCAAGGTTGTCGCCGTCGGCAAGGGCAAGATCCTGGAAGACGGCAAGGTCCGTCCGCTCGACGTAAAGGTCGGCGACCGGATCCTGTTCGGCAAGTACGGCGGCAACGAAGTCAAGGTCGACGGCGATGAACTCCTCGTGCTTCGCGAGGAAGACATCATGGCCGTCATCGAAAAGTAATCCAGAGGACCACGAATCATGGCAGCCAAGGAAGTCAGATTTTCGGACGACGCGCGGACCCGCATGGTGCGCGGCGTCAACCTGCTCGCGAACGCCGTCAAGGCGACGCTCGGCCCCAAGGGCCGCAACGCCGTGCTCGAGAAGAGCTTCGGCGCCCCGACCATCACGAAGGATGGAGTTTCGGTCGCGAAGGAAATCGAGCTGAAGGACAAGTTCGAGAACATGGGCGCGCAGATGGTGAAGGAAGTCGCTTCCTCCACTTCGGACGAGGCCGGTGACGGCACGACCACTGCGACCGTGCTCGCCCAGGCGATCATCCGCGAGGGCATGAAGGCCGTTGCTTCGGGCATCAACCCGATGGACGTCAAGCGCGGCGTGGATCTCGCCGTCATTGCGGCCGTCGAGGAGCTCAAGAAGCTCTCGAAGCCCTGCAAGGACTCGAAGGCCATCGCGCAGGTCGGCACGATCTCGGCGAACAGCGACGAGGCGATCGGCAAGAAGATCGCCGATGCGATGGAAAAGGTCGGCAAGGAAGGCGTGATCACCGTCGAAGAGGGCTCGGGCCTGGAGAACGAGCTCGAGGTGGTCGAGGGCATGCAGTTCGACCGCGGCTACCTGTCGCCGTACTTCATCAACAATGCACAGAACCAGACCAGCGAGCTCGAGAGCCCGTACGTCCTGCTGTACGACAAGAAGATCTCGAACATCCGCGAGATGCTGCCGCTGCTCGAGGGCATCGCGAAGGCGGGCAAGCCGCTGCTCGTGATCGCCGAGGACGTCGAGGGCGAGGCGCTCGCGACCCTGGTGGTCAACACCATCCGTGGCATCGTTAAGGTCTGCGCGGTCAAGGCGCCGGGCTTCGGCGACCGCCGCAAGGAAATGCTGAAGGACATCGCGATCCTCACGGGCGGCACCGTGATCGCGGAGGAAGTGGGCCTGTCGCTCGAGAAGGCGACGCTCAACGACCTCGGCAAGGCCAAGAAGATCGTCGCCGAGAAGGAAAACACGACGATCATCGACGGCGCCGGCAAGGCCAGCGACATCAAGGCGCGGGTCGAAAACATCCGCCAGCAGGCCGAGGACGCCACCTCCGACTACGACAAGGAAAAGCTGCAGGAGCGTGTTGCGAAGCTCTCCGGCGGCGTCGCCGTGATCAAGGTCGGTGCGGCCACCGAGATCGAGATGAAGGAAAAGAAGGCCCGCCTCGAGGACGCGCTGCATGCCACGCGCGCGGCAGTCGAGGAGGGCGTGGTACCGGGTGGTGGCGTTGCGCTGGTCCGTGCCCAGAAGGCACTCGACAAGCTCACCGGCATCAACGAGGACCAGAACGTCGGCATCCGCATCCTGTCCCGCGCGATGGAGGAGCCGCTCCGCCAGATCGTGCAGAACGCCGGTGACGACGGCTCGGTCGTGCTCGCCAAGGTGCGCGACGGCAAGGGCAGCTTCGGCTACAACGCCGCGACCGGCGAGTACGGCGACCTGATCGAGATGGGCATCCTGGATCCGACCAAGGTCACGCGCCTCGCGCTCCAGAACGCCGCGTCCGTTGCAGGCCTGCTGCTCACCACCGAAGTGATGGTCGCAGAGGCCCCGAAGGACGACCATGACCACCCGCCGATGGGTGGCGGCATGGGCGGCATGGGCGGAATGGATATGTAAGACCGCCAGGTCTTACGGTTCGAAACGGAAACCCCGCCGAATGGCGGGGTTTCTTTTTGTGGGGCGCGAATGCGCGCGGTCAGATGGCGTCGAGCAGTTTCCGGAGCCCGGCCTGCAGGTCATCGCGCACGGCGGCAGCATTGACGTCGCGGGAAACCGATGCGAGTACGGCACTGCCTGCGGCGGCCCGCGCGGTCCGCGCGCCGCCACCGGGAGCGAGGCGCCAGGCAGCGATCGCGAGTCCCGCGCCGTTCAGGTAGGCGGCAAGGATGCGCGCCTGGCCGAGCGCCGCGCGGGACCCGAGTCCCAGTTCCCGAAGCAGTCCGATCGCGTGGCCGACGGCGGCGAGCGCGCGTGGCGTGTGCAGCAGCCGGGTCGCGAGCAGTGGGAACGCGTGGGGAAAGGCCTCGGCGGATGCCAGGTAGGCATTGGCAAAGGACTCGAGCGAATTGCGCGGATCGGGACCGGGCAGGGCGGCCTCCAGGATCGAACCGAACATCCGGTCAACGACCGCGTCCAGGACGCCATCCAATCCCGCGACATGGTGGTACAGCGACATCGCCTCGCAGCCGAGGTCGCTAGCGACCTTGCGCAGGCTGAACGCCGCCAGGCCGCCAGACTCGATGCGGGCGAGCGCGGCCTCGGCGATGCGCTCACGGTCGAGCGTTCGCGGCGGGGAGCGCCGCCTCTTGTTCGCTTTCATCTTGACACCTTACGATGTAAGGGTTACTTTCGCAACGACCTTACAGCGTAAGAAGAGAGCACAAATCATGAATCGCACGACCACTGCCATTGCCGCCCTGCTTGCGAGCTTCCTGGTGACTACCGCGCGGGCGGAGAACGCCTTCGCCTGCACGGCGGAATCCCGCCAGCGGAACGAGGCCACGGTGCGGATCGTCTTCGAGGAGATCCTCGGCAAGGGCCGCATCGCCGAGAACGAGCATATCTATCATCCGGACTTCGCGGCGCGCGGGATGACACGCGATGCCACTCGTGCCGAGGACCGCGCGGCGAGCGAAGGCTGGCGGAGCATGGCACCCGACCTGCAGATGAAGGTCCTGCACCTCGTCTCCGACTGTGACTACGTCGCCGCCCACTTCGAGGGCAGCGGCACCAACACGGGGGAGGGCAACGGCTTCCCCGCGACCGGACGGACGATCCGCGTGCGCGGGATGACCATATTCCGACTCGTGGATGGCCGGATCATCGAGGAGTGGTCGTCGTTCGACCAATATGCGCTGCTCAAGCAGCTCGGGCTCGTACCATAACCATCAGGCAAGTTGCGCACATGAGTCGACCGGGCATCGTCCCCGTCCTGGGTCTCGCGATCGTGAGCAGCGTCTCCCTGGCGGACATGTGCCCGCCGGCGGGCATTAGCCGGGAAGAGTTGCTGCAGCTGCGCGCGCGGCAATTCCAGGTCGAAGACCCGCGGCAGATCGGCGATCTCGCGCTTTCGCTGCTGCCCTGCCTGGCGGGTTCCGATGCATAGCTGCGCGATGGCGTGGCGTATGAAGCATTGGCGGCCTGGATGCGATCCTGGGTCTTCCGCGGGTGGGGGTTTCGTAAAACCCTTCTCTGCACTGGTCCTTGCGGAGGTCGCACGCATGGACAGGATCGAGCCGTGGCTCGGAGATGCGCAGCGTGATCAACTGCTGCAGGCATCCGCGAAGTATCTGCGCTCCGTGGATGACTATCGCGGCTTTGACGAACGCACAGGGTGGCGGCATGGCGTAGCGCACGGTGCCGACCTGCTGTTGCAGCTTTCGCTGAACCCCCGACTCGACGCAGACGACCTGCGAAACATTCTGGACGCCTTGGCTTCGCAAATCGCGCCAGCGGGCGATCATTTCTATATCTACGGTGAAGGTGCGCGGTTGGCGCTGCCGGTGGTTTTCACCGCACAGCGAAAACTGCTGTCCGATTCCGATTGGCAGACCTGGTTCTCAGAAATCACCTCGCCTGCACCAATGCCAAGTTGGGGTGACGCATTCGCATCACAGGCGGGCCTCGCGAAGCGCCACAACACTCAGGCTTTCCTGAATGCCTTGCTCGCGACGCTGCGGCACAGCGAGGCGGCACAGCAGGTGCTTCGCGAACAGGTCATCGGGGCGCTGGAAAAGGTGCCTTGATGGGCCGCGTCGCGCGCCTCTACGGGGCGACGCGGCGCCGCGCCTTGAGCAGCACGGCCACCGCCTCCGGCCGGCCGTTCCAGTAATCGAGGCGCACGCGTCCATCCGGGAGTTGACTGACCGTCGCGGGAATCGAACTGAACGCGCAGTACCAGCCCGACGGCAGCACCACGGCGTTTCGCGGCCTGCCGAGGCTGCGGTCGAACACCAGCTCATCGCCGTCCAGGCGGTAGCTGACCGGCGCGGTGTAGGTTTCGGCGATCCGGAGCCGCAACGACTGCCCGGGTTTCACGGGCGCGAACGGTATCACCACGACGCGCGCGTCGGCATCGACGGCTTCGCCGGCGTTGATCTTCAGCGCGGCCATCTCGGCACCGCTCATCTCCTTCGCCTCCAGCGGCTCGCCGGTATCCAGGATGCGCGCCGACGGACCGCTCGCCGTGCTGCCGCTGCGGACGACGTTGGCGTAGCCGTTGATGCCCGGGCGCGACTCGGTGTAGTCGTGGTAGAGCCGGAATGCGTGCGATTCGGGCTGCTGTAGGAAGTAGACGATGTCGCGATCCTGGTGCGCTCGCTCGGCGAGGCGATCCTCCTCGGTCTCGCCGTCGAAGGGCGATTCCCAGCTTCGCTGCTGCGTCGCCGCCTTCGGCGCCGCTGCCGCGCCGGTCCTTGCACCCTTCGCCGCGCGGAGCACCAGCGGCGCCGGGCCTTCGGTGCCGTTGACGAAGCTGATGCCAATGCGGCCGTCCGCTTCAGTGATGATCTGTGAGGGCACGGTCAGGCCGACGACTTCATAGCCCGCCGGCAGCACGACCTTGTTGCGGCGTATGCCGAGTGGCCGGTCGAATACGAAGCTGCCGCCGTCGACGTAGTAGCTCTTCTTGTCCTCGTAGGTCTTGAGGATGACGAGGCGGGCCTGGCCATTCACCGGCACGGGGCGTGCGAGTGTCACCTTGATGTAGTCGGTGTCAAGGTCGGCGTCGGGCATCAGCGGATCCGTGCGCGCGTCGGCGCCGCTCACGACCTCGAAGTGCAGCGGCTGGCCGGTCATGACGTCGAGCACGGCCTCGTCGCTCGCGACGCTGCCTTTGCGGATGGGGTTGTAGAAGGTCCGCGCACCGGCCGTGGTGGCGGTGACTTCATAGGTGATCCTGAACTTGCCGCTGTCGGGTGCGAGCAGTTCGTAGCGTGTGTATGCGTCCGTTTCGGACTGGGCCGTGGAGGCCGGCAGGTAGATGCCGTCCGCGGGTGTCTCGGCGGCTGCCGCGCCCCTGAAGTCACCGGGGACGAGCGCGAGAAGGAGGGCAAGGTTCAAGATGCGTGCGAGTGCTGATTTCATTTCTTTGTCGCCCCAGGCGGGTCCGGCAGAAACAGCGCCGGGTCCACCATCGTGCCGTTCAGCGTCACGCCGAAATGCAGGTGCGCGCCGGTGACGCGCCCAGTGGCGCCCACCGCGCCGATCGTCTCGCCGGCGTCGACGGCCTGACCCGCCTCGACGTCGGTCCGGCTCAGGTGGCAGTACATCGTCACGAGCCCCGAGCCGTGGTCGAGGAGGACGGTGTTGCCGTTGAAGAAGAAATCGCCCACCTCGGTCACCGAGCCGGCGGCGGCCGCGAGGATCGGCGTGCCGGTCGGCGCGGCAATGTCCATGCCGGTGTGGGGGCTGCGTGGCTGGTCGTTGAAGAATCGGCGCAGGCCATAGGAGCTCGAGCGCTCTCCCGGCACTGGCTGCACCAGCCGAAGCGTCGCGGGTGCGCGGTCCGTGAAGCCCGTGAGTGCCTTGCGGATGCGAAGCTTCTCCTTCTCCACGCGCTCCAGGTCGCGCTTCGACAGGTCCACTTGGCTTGGCGCCACCTTGAGCCTCTGCACGTCGTACGTCTTGGCGGCAACCTCGAAGGCCAGCCGCTCGGTTCTGCCACCGTGGCCCACGACGAGCTCGTGGCGCCCCGGCTTCGCGGTGAGCGGAATGCCGACGACCGCGAGCCATTTCCCATTGCTGCGCAACACCAGGGTGCGCGCCCCGTCGAGCGTGGCGACCGGTCGCGCGTCGGCGGAGGCCTCGACCGGAATCGTCACGACGCCGCCTGGAACGGCTGCAGTGCGTGGCAGGAGCTCCGTCGCTGCACCGGCCGGCGCGGGCGCGAAAGCAAGCGATGCAGCCAGCGCCGCAGCCCGCACGGTCACCACAGGCATGCCCATCATGAAGTCGGCACCCGCCGTTCCCTGAGCCACCGGCCGCGGGCCTCGATCGAGTGCTGGATCGCCTCGCGCTCGGCGGGTGCAAGATCCGGGTGATGCGCTTCGAATATGAGTACCACGCGGTCGGCGTCCGCGCGGTTCCAGGCCTCATGCTCGAAGCTGTCGTCGAAAGCCATGATCTCGCCTTCGCGCCAGCGGTGACTGCCGCCGCCGACGCGGATCTCGCAGTCGCCCGGCACGACGAGCGGTAAATGAACGGTGATCCGGTTGTTGGCAATGCCGTGGTGCGGCGGGATGTGGGTGCCGGGCTTCAGCCGGGAAAAGAAAAGCTCCATCGGCCGACCTTCGATGCGAACGATATCCGCGGCTTCCAGGGCCCGCAGCGTGTCAGGGAAACGACTGGCCAGTGGCGTCTCCTCCGCGAGCTGGTAGAGGTGCAGGGCGGACCAGTCCGGGTTGCCGCGCAGCTCGCGCCAGATCGGGGAGCGCGCATCGGCCTGGACGTAGGGGGCGTGCCGCGCTCCTTCCGCAACGGCTGCGAGGTACTCGTCGCGGATCGCGGCCGCATGCGCTTCGATTTCCGCGGCCCACGGCAGTTCGTCGCGCGGCGTGAACTCGCGCGCCGGAAGATCCGGCATATAGAAGAGGCTCGGCCGCTGGCCGGGCGTGCGGAAGTCGATCGGGGCATCGTGGGTCTGTACCCAGATGGCCGCGCGCACACGCGCAAGTCCGGTCTGTGCGGCGCTGCGCGCGAAGTCGTCGATTGCGCGCTCGTGCAGGCGCGTGAAGTGCTCGCGCATGACCCGGTCCGCGATCGCTGAGCGACGGCGTATCTCCGGGTCGAGGTCCGGCCGGTCCTTGGCGCCGCGGACCGCCGGGTCGAGGTCGTCGCCAATCGAGAAGAGCGTCGCCGCGTCCTCGCGGCGCCCGGCGGCCTCGAGCGCCGCTCCCGCGAACAGGGCGAGACGCGCATCCTTCGGATTCAGCCGCCAGGCCGCGAGATAAGCCGCCACGGCACGATTCAGGTCGCCCTCTTTCTCGCGCGCCGTGCCGAGATTGAAGTGGAAGACCGGCGCCTGCGGCATGAGCGCCGCGCAACGTTCGTAACCGGCCGCGGCCTCGGCATAGCGCTGCTGGACGAAGGCGCGCGTCGCCTCGCCGGCGATTGCCTCGATCGTGGGCGGGACGCTCACCGCATCTCGGTGACGACCAGGATGCCCGCCCGCTCGAGGCGTTCGATGTCGGCCATGAGCGCCGCGCGGTCTGCGCCCGGCTGGCGGGCGAGGGCATCGTCGGCCGAGAACATGCGCTGCTTCAGCGCCCACTCGAGCGTCGGATAGGTAGCGCCGACCGGAATTTCGCCACCGTCGTGGCTGACCACGAAGCCGGCATCACGCCGCACGACCTGCGCGCGACGCGCTACCGAGTACCAGGCGGGCGGCTGCCGGGCGGGCAGTCCGTAGGCGGCGGGGGGGCGGCCGATGTCGCGCTGGTGGTTCAAGACGTCAACGGCGAAGGCGGGCGAGGCCAGCACGGCGTGGACGCGCTCACCAAGCTTTGCAAGTCGGTCGCGCAGGCCGCCCTCGTCGCGCGCGTCGGGCAGGTAAGCGCGGAATTCGCTTTCGCGCGCCAGCGCGGCTTCGAGGAGCTTGAAGAGGGCGAGCCCGGTCGCCGGCGAGACGCCAAAGGAGACGTGCAGCGACGCACGATCGCCAGTCAGTGCATCGTGGTACTGGCCGCGCGGCAGGTAGAGGACGTCGCCCGGCTTCATCTCGGCCTCGAACAGCAGCTTTCCGCGGTTGTCGGTCAGCCACTTTTCCCATTCGTCGCCCGGCGGCACCGGGTTCACGGGCGCGTCCGCGCGGGCCTCGTAGATCCGCCACGTCTTCTCGCCCTCCGCCTGCACGGCAAACACGTCGTGCAGGTCGAAATGCGTCTGGAAGGCCTGCACGCCCTGGAACGAGCAGTAGACGTTCGCCGAAACACGCGCCGCAAACTGGCGCTCGAGCATCGCTGCGACGGCGCCGACCTCGGGGCATACGCGGTGGACCTGGTTGGCGACCAGGCTGGCGCCGAGGTCCGTCAAGGCCTTGACCTTCGCCGGGTTCACGGGCGCAGGCTGGCCCGCCCTCAGGTCGGAGGTATCGCAGTAGTTCTCGCGCAAGGCCGCCCGGCTCTTGTAGTAGACCTTCAGGGTCTCTTCGTTCCAGTAGGGCGTGAGCGCGAGCACGTCATTGAAGCGTGCCCAGGGCAGCAGCGACGGTCGCGCGCCGTTGCCGCGGATGTGGAGCGGCTGCCTGCCGTAGTACTGCGAGCGAAACGTGTCCGCAGCGAACGGCGCGAGAAATTCCGCGAAATCCATGGCGCCCGGACGTTACCATTGGCCGTCCATGCAAGCAATGCAAGGCGACTGGCTACCGGCGCGCGCGGCCCTGCATTCGACGGGGCTCTACTTCTCGCTGCGCGAAATACGGCCTGCCGAGCTGCAGGACCCCTTCATGCAGGAGACGATCGCGCGCATCCCGGCGCGCGAGTCGGTCGTGCAGGTCGCGCGCGAGGACGTCGGCAAGGGTGCGGCCGGCACCGCGCCGGCCGGCGTGGTGTTCCACGTCGCGCGCTGCGGGTCGACGCTGGTTTCGCAGCTGCTGAAGCAGCATGTGGGGCTCGTGGTCTACGCCGAGCCGTTGTCCGTGAACGAGATCCTGCTGCCGCCGCACCGGTGGCCACGCGCGGAGACGGTAGCGGCGCTACGTTCCCTGGGCGCTGCCTTTGCACGCCACGCGCGCAAGCCCTGGGTGCTGAAGCTCACGAGCTGGAACACGCTCTTCTGCGACCTCGTCGCGGAGGCATTTCCCGCGACGCCCTGGGTGCTGTGCCTGCGCGACCCGCTGGAGGTCGCCGTGTCGCTGGTCGAGCGGCCCGCGGGCTGGATCTGGGAAGGGGAGTTACCCGCGGCGCCGTTTGCGAAGCTGGTCGACCCCGAGGGCGCAGCGCGCTCGCGCGAGGAGTATGTCGCACGCATCTACGCCGCGTTCTGCGATGCGGCCTGCCGCATCGGGCCGGCGCGAGGCGCGCTTGTCGACTATCGCACGCTGCCCGTCGCGCTCTGGGAGCGCGTCGCGCCGCGCTTCGGCCTCACCGTGGACGCGGCGCTGCGCGCGCGGATGGAGGCTGCCGCCCTGATGAATTCGAAGGCACCGGTCGCGCGTCCAGCCGCCTTCACGGAGGACTCCGGGGCGAAGCGGGCGGCAGCGTCCGTCGCGCTGCGCGAAGCCGTCGATCGCCATGCGCGGCCCGCCCTCGAACGCCTCCAAGCCCTTCACGCCGGAGTAACCCCATGAGATTCGCTGCATTCGCCCTGCTCGCACTGTCTTTCGCCGAACCCGCGGCGGCCGCGGAAACTCCGGCCGCCGAAATCCGGAAAGCCGTCCTGGTCACCGGCGCGAGCACCGGGATCGGCCGCGAGATCACCGAGCGCCTCGCCGCAGACGGGCATTTCGTCTACGCGGGTGCGCGCAAGGAGGCCGATCTCGAAGCGCTCAATGCGATCGAGAACGTGCAGGCCATCCGCCTCGACGTGACCAAGCTGGACGAGATCGCGGCCGCCGTCGCGACCGTCACGGCGGGCGGGCGCGGACTCTGGGGTCTGGTCAACAACGCCGGCGTGGCGGTCAGCGGGCCATTCGTGGACCTGAAGGAGGAAGACTTCGACTTCGTGATGGACGTGAATACCTACGGCCCGTTCCGCGTGACCAAAGCGTTCATCCCACTCATCGCGCAGGCGAACGGGCGCATCGTGACGATCAGCTCGATCTCCGGGATCCTGTCCTCCGGCAACCTCGGCGTGTACAGCATGAGCAAACACGCGATCGAGGCTTTCGGCGATTCGCTCGCGGTGCAGATGGAGCCGCTCGGCGTCAAGGTCAGTCTGGTGGAACCCGGCAACTACAATTCGCAGATCGGCGCGTCGGCCGAAAAGCGCACGGGCGCGGCCACCGGCATCGGCGACCGTTCGCGCTACAAGCAGCCGGACGAAGTCGCCGAAGCTGTCGAGCGCGCGCTCTTCGAGCCGGATCCGAAGCGCCGCTACATGGTCGTGCCGAACCAGCAGGAAGCCGAGGTCACCATCCGAAAGGCGATCCAGGAACTCGTGCAGCTCAACGAAGGCCATTCCCACACCTACAGCCGCGACGCGCTGGTCGGCATGCTGGATGAAGCGCTGAAGACCGCGCGGCCCGCGATGCCGGCGACGGCACCCGCGGCGGCGAACGGCGATTGAACGGCGAGCCCGGCAAGCTGCAAGACTCGATCGAAGCTGCGCGGCCGGCGGTCTTCGCTGCGAGCCGCTTCGTCGAAGAAGCGGTGCGGCGCGAGCCCGGACTGCTTGCGGGCCTCGCGTCCTCAGGTGAACTCGGGCGACCGCGAACCGCGGGCGAAATCGACGCACTCGCCCGCGGAATCCCTGAAGGCGATGAAGCGGCGTTCATGGATTCGCTGCGCCGCCTGCGCAAGCGGGAGCTCGTGCGCATCGCCTGGCGCGACCTGACGGGAACGGCGACGCTCCCCCAGACGCTCGTGGAAACCTCGGCGCTTGCGGATGCCGCGATCGCCGCCGCCCTCGCGTTCGCAAGCCGCGCCCTCGCGCCGCGTTACGGCACGCCGCGCTCCGCGGCCGGCGAGGCGCAGGAGCTGCTCGTGATCGGCATGGGCAAGCTCGGCGGCCGGGAACTCAACTTCTCGTCCGACGTCGATCTCGTGTTCCTGTTTCCGGAGAGCGGCGAGACCGACGGCGAGCGCTGCGTCGCGAACGAGGATTACTTCACGCGCCTCGGCCAGATGCTGATCCGCCTGCTGGACGCGCGTACGCCGGAGGGCTTCGTCTACCGGGTGGACATGCGCCTCAGGCCGCTCGGCGAACCGGGTCCGCTGGCGATGAACTTCACCGCCTTCGAGGACTACCTGCAGCAGCACGGGCGTGACTGGGAGCGGTACGCATGGATCAAGGCGCGTGCGGTCACAGGCAGCGAGCGCTACCGCGGCCTTTACGACGACGTCGTGCGTCCGTTCGTGTACCGGCGTTACCTCGACTTCGGCGTCTACGAGAGCCTGCGCGAGATGAAGGCGATGATCGCGCGCGAGGTGGAGCGGCGTGAGCTGCAGGACAACGTCAAGCTCGGTCCCGGAGGCATTCGCGAAATCGAGTTCATCGTGCAGTCGCAGCAACTGATCCGCGGCGGTGCGGAACCCGGGCTCCAGACGCCTTCCCTGCTTGCAGCGCTGCCGAGACTCGCCGGCGCCAAGCTGCTGGATCCCGTGACCGTCTCCCAACTCGCCGAATCCTATGGTTTCCTGCGCCGCGTGGAGAACCGGCTGCAGATGGCGAACGACGCACAGGAACACGCGCTGCCGGGCGATATGGCGGGCCGCGGCCGCCTCGCCACCGCGATGGAGTTCGATGCCTGGGATTCCTTCATTGGCGCCCTCGAAGCCCACCGACGCAGGGTGACGGCGCATTTCAACGCCGTCGTGCTGGGCCGAGGCGACTCGACGAACCCGGCATTCGCGGGCCTGCTCGAGCCGCTCTGGGCTGACGAGCCGGCGCTGGATCGCGTTGCGGCGGACGTCGGACGCTTCGGGCTCGCAGATCCGCAGGCGGCGGCGCGCGTGCTCCTGGAGTTGCGACAATCGTCGTATTACCGCCGCCTCGACCCCTATGGCCGCCGCCGGCTCGCGACCCTGGTGCCGCGCATCCTGGCCGCGGTCGCGCGCGTGGAAGCTGCAAACGGGGTGGATGGGCAGCCCGTGCTGACTCGCCTGCTGCGCATCGTCGAGTCGATCGCGGGGCGTACCGCCTACCTTGCGCTTCTCAACGAGAATGCGCAGGCGCTCGAGCGCCTGGTGCAGGCCTGCCGCATGGGCGACTACCTCGCACGCCAGGTGGCCGCGCATCCGCTGCTGCTGGACGAGCTGCTCGACGCGCGGGTATTCGAGACCCTCCCGGACCGCGCGCAGTTCGCCGCCGAGCTCGCCGCGCGGCTCGGGCACGCCAGCGACGACGAGGAACAGCGCATGGATGCGCTGCGACATTTCCGCCGGGCCGCGATGTTCCGCGTCGCGCTGCAGGACCTCACCGGCCGGCTGCCCCTCATGCAGGTGAGCGACCGGCTGACGGACGTCGCGGAGTTGATCCTCGAACAGGCGCTGGCGCTCGCCTGGCGGCACACGGTTTCCCAGTACGGCGAACCGCGCTGCGAGGACGCGGAAGGGGCCCGCACGCCGCGCGTCGGCATCGCCGGCTACGGGAAGCTCGGCGGCATGGAACTCGGCTATGCCTCTGACCTCGATCTCGTCTTCCTGCACGACTCCGCGGGCCGTAACCAGCAGACATCAGGGCCGAAAGTCGTCGACAACGAGGTCTTTTTCCTGCGCCTCGCGCAGCGCCTCCTGCACGTGCTGACAGTGCACACACCGGCCGGCCGCCTCTACGAGGTGGACGTGCGCCTGCGTCCTTCCGGCAAGGGCGGCCTCGCGTTCACCCAGGTCGGGGCCTTCGAGGAGTACCAGCGGCGCGAGGCCTGGACCTTCGAGCACCAGGCGCTCCTGCACTCGCGCTGGGTCGCCGGCGACGCCGGGCTCGGCGCGACCTACGCCCGGGTTCGCGGCGCGGTGCTCGTCGAGGCGGTGAGACTCGGTACGCTGCGCGAAGACATCCTCGCCATGCGCGAGCGCATGCGCGCCGAGCATGGCAAACCGCGCGAAGGACAATTCGACCTCAAGCACGACCGCGGCGGGATTGCGGACATCGAGTTCCTCGCCCAGTACTGGGTGTTGCGCCACGTGCGCGAGCACCCGCCGCTCGCCGAGTTCTCCGATACCATCCGCCACCTCGAGTCGGTGGGCTCGGCCGCACTCGTGGACCACCGGGTCATTGACCGCCTCGTGGACGCGTACCGCGCCTGCCGCAGCGCCGCCCACCACCTCTCGCTGGAGCAGCGTACCGCGGTCGTCGACGCGGGCGAGTTCGCCGCGCTGCGCGCCGGGGTCACCGCGGTCTGGGACCGGGTGATGGTCGCGGGCGAGGACCCGGCGCCCGTATAATCCCGCGATGCAGACCGAGAATCCCCTTCAGCAGCCGAATGCGCACGCGCGCTACGAGGTGACCGCGGTCGACCTGCCGCTCGCTTGCCCGATGCCCGCGATGTCGCTCTGGAACAGCCATCCCCGCGTCTATCTGCCGATTGAACAGACGGGCTTCGCGAAGTGCCCGTACTGCAGCGCCGAGTACGTCCTCAGCCGCTGACCGCCGATGTTTGATCGGCAGTCAATCGACCGCGGCGCGATCCTGTTCGATCCAGAGCGCGTTGCTGCGCCCGGCATGGAGCTGTTCGAACCGGAGGCCCTGCGCGCGCGCGGTACACTCAGTGAGGAGCGCGGCGGTCGCGGCTCGGTCCTGTATTTCGACGGCGTCGGCGTGCGCTGGGTCCTCAGGCGCTACCTGCGCGGCGGCATGGCGGCACGATTCGTCCGCGACCGTTACCTCTGGCTCGGCGAGGAACAAACGCGCTCGTTTCGCGAGCTGCGGCTGCTCGGCGAGTTGCGCCGCCGCAAGCTGCCGGTGCCGGCACCCGTGGCCGCGCGCTATCTGCGGGGCCTCGTGAGCTACCGTGCCGAGCTCATCACCGAACGCCTGCCGGGCGCGTTGCCGCTGTCTGCGATGCTTGCCGCCGGCCGCATGGACGACGCGCGCTGGTCCGCCGTCGGTCGCTGCCTGCGATGCTTCCACGACGCCGGCGTGCAGCACGCGGACCTCAATGCCCACAACATCATGCTGGGCGAGCAAGGGGAAATCTGGGTGCTGGACTTCGACCGCTGCCGGCTCCGGGAGCCTGGCGCCTGGCGCGAAGGCGTGCTCGACCGGCTCGCCCGAAGTCTCGCCAAGATCGGCGCCGGCGCGGCCGACTGGAAAGCCGGCTTCGCGCTGCTGCGGCTCGCCCACGACGCCTAGACCCAGATGTCATTTCTTTACAACGTGCTGATCCACCTCGCGGCCCCGCTCGCGATCCTCGTGCAGCTCTGGCGCGGGTTACGCGATCCGAGCTATCGCGGCGGCCTCGGCGAGCGGTTCGGCTTTGGCCCCGCCATCGCGGGCCCAGTGATCTGGGTGCACGCGGTGTCGGTGGGCGAGGTGCAAGCCGCGCAACCGCTGGTCGCGCAATTGCGCCGGCGCCACCCCGCTTACAAGATCCTGCTCACGACCGTGACGCCGACGGGCGCCGCGCGCGCGCGGCTGCTGTTCGGCGACCAGGTGCTGCTGCGCTACATACCCTTCGACCTGCCGGGCGCCGTGCGGCGCTTCTTCGACCGGGTGCAGCCGAAGCTCGCGATGATCCTCGAGACGGAGCTCTGGCCTAACCTCTACGGCGAATGTGGACGCAGGTCCGTGCCGCTGGTTCTCGCCAGCGCGCGCGTCTCGCCGCGCTCGGTCAGAAAGTATCGGCGCCTCATGTCGCTGTTCCGCAAGACGCTTTCTTACGGCATCGTGATCGCCGCGCAGAGCGAGCCGGATGCCGAGCGCTTCCGCTCGATCGGTGCCGCGCCCGAACGCACGCACGTGACGGGCAACATCAAGTTCGATTTCCAGCCTCCCGACGGCATCGAGGCCCTGGGCAGGCGCTGGCGCGACGAAAACCTGCCAGGCCGACCGGTCTGGGTCGCAGGCAGCACACACGAGGGCGAGGAGGCCATCGTCCTGGATGCGCACCGCCGCGTGCTCGAAAAGTTTCCCGATGCGCTGTTGATCCTGGTGCCGCGCCATCCGCAGCGCTTCGACGTGGTGCGCAACCTGCTCGCAAAGCGCCACGAAGCCGCTACCTTCCGATCGGCGCGCACCGCGCCGCCGCCGGATGTTCGCGTGCTGCTCGGCGACTCGATGGGCGAGCTCATGAAGTTCTACGCTGCCGCGGACGTCGCATTCGTGGCCGGCAGCCTGGTACCGATCGGCGGCCACAACCTGCTCGAGCCCGCCTCGGTCGGCCTGCCGGTTCTGACCGGGCCTCACAACTTCAATGGCGAGGAGATTGCGGGGCTGCTGGTGGATGCCGGCGCCGCACTTTACGTTTCGGACACGCGTGAGCTCGCGGACACGGTCACCCGACTGCTCGGCGACGCCGGGCTTCGCAAGGTCATGGGCACGGCCGGCAAGGCAGTACTTGACGCGAACCGCGGTGCGCTCGATCGCCTGTTGACGCTCGTCGACCCGCTGCTCGCCTGAGGGAGAACCCGGATTGAAAACCGACCTGAAACTGTCCGAGCCGTATGAACCCGCTGCCCTCGAAGCCCTGGCCAGCCAGTTCGGTTCACCACTGTTCGTTATCGACTGCGAGCGGCTGCGCCGCCAGTACCGCGCGCTCGCACAGGCGCTGCCGGGTGTTGACCTGCACTATGCCCTGAAGCCACTGCCGGACCGCACGGTCGTGCAGGTGCTCGCGCGCGAGGGCGCATGGTTCGACCTCGCCACCAACGGCGAGGTGGACCTGGTGCGCGATGCCGGGATCCCGCCTGCGCGATGCATCCACACCCACCCGATCAAGCGCGGCTCCGATATCCGCCACGCGCTCGACTGCGGTGTGAAGACCTTCGTGGTCGACAACGCCGAGGAAATCACCAAGTTCGATGCCTGCCGCAAGCGAGTGCGCCTGCTGCTGCGCATCTCCTTCCGGAACCCCGACACCCTTATCGACCTGTCGCGGAAATTCGGCTGTGACGCCGACGCCGCGGTCGACCTCGTCGAGTTCGCGGCGAAGCGCGGCATCAAGATCATCGGCTACTCCTTCCACGCCGGTTCGCAGCTCGTGAAGCCCGACAAGTACGTCGAGGCAATCGACACCTGCGGCCAGCTCATTGCCGAGGCGCGCTCGCGTGGCTATCCGCTCGAGACGCTCGACATCGGCGGCGGCTTCCCGATCGATTACCGCGAGTCGGTGCCGGAGATTGCGGGTTATTGCGCCCCGATCCGGGAAGCACTCGGGCGCCTGCCGCCGGGGTTGCGACTCATCGCCGAACCCGGCCGTTTCATCTGCGGCCCGGCGGTGATCGCAATTTCAACCGTAATGGGCCGCGCGAGGAGGGAGGGGCGCTGGTGGTACTACCTCGATGACGGGATCTACGGAACCTTCAGCGGCCAGCTGTATGACAAGATGCACTTTCCGATCGAGCCGCTCGCGGGCCCGGAACGTCCTCGCGAGCCTTGCGTGATTTCGGGACCTACCTGCGACAGCCTCGACGTGATCGCCGAGGATTTGCCGATGCCACTGCTGGAAACCGGCGAACGGCTGCTTGCACGCCAGATCGGCGCCTACACGATGGCGACCGCCACCGACTTCAATTTCTTCCCGCGCGCCAAGGTCATCGCCGTCAACGTCGAGCGTGACAGGTGACGACCTCCATCCACCGGCGCGTCGACGCGCTGCGCGCCGGCCGCGACCCGGCCTTCGTGGCGCGACTCGCCTCGGGCTGGGCGGTGCTCGGGGAGCGCCAGGTGCTGCCCGGCTATTGCCTGCTGCTGCCCGACCCGGTCGTACCGACGCTGAACGCCCTCGCGGGTGCAGAGCGCGCCGCATTCCTGGCCGACATGGCGGCACTGGGCGACGCGGTACTTTCGGTCACGCGCGCGGTGCGCATCAACTACGCGATTTTCGGCAACCTGGATCCCGCGCTGCACGCGCACGTCATCCCGCGCTTCCACGACGAACCGGAGGGGCTGCGCACTGCGCAGCCCTGGGCCTACGACTGGCAGGCCGCGCCCGCTTTCGACCCGGACCTGCACCGTGACCTGCAGGGGCTCATTCACGCGGCGCTCGGTCACGCTGCCTGAGGCAGGCAAGTTCATGAAGGCTGTATACACGCCACTGCATGCGCGCCACGAAGGCGGCTTCGAGCTGTATCGCGGCCAGCTCGTCCCGACCTTCGAGACACCCGATCGCGCAGAATTCATTCGCGCGGCGCTCGCGGCGGCCGGTCACGAGCTGGTGCAGCCGCGCGAGATCCCGGAATCGCGCCTGCTCGGGGTCCATGACGCCGAGTTCGTCGAGTTCCTCCGCGGCGCATATGCGCGCTGGCATTCGGAAGGCCGTCAGGGCCACGTGATCCCGAGCGGCTTCCCGGCGCGTGGCCTGCGGCGCGATCGCAGGCCGCGCGGCATCAGCGGCTCGCTGGGCTACTACGCGTTCGATGCGAGCACGCCGATCGTCGCGGGCACCTGGGACGCGGTGCTGGCCGCGGCGCGCTCGGCGATGACCGCCGCGGCCATCGTCTCGGAAGGGGAACCGGCGGCCTATGCGCTCTGCCGGCCGCCGGGCCATCACGCCGCGCGCAGCACGTATGGTGGCTATTGCTACCTGAACAATGCCGCGCTCGCCGCGCAGTACCTGCTCGACGAGGGCCGCCGACGGGTCGCCGTGATCGACGTCGACTATCACCATGGCAACGGCACCCAGGAGATCTTCTGGGAACGCGATGACGTGCTGTTCGTTTCCCTGCACGGCGACCCCGAGACGGAATACCCCTGGTTCCTCGGCTATGCGGACGAGCGCGGCGCCGGCCGCGGCGAAGGGCATACGCTTAACCTGCCATTGCCGGCGGGCACTGGCTGGGATGAATACCAGGCGGCGCTCGACACGGCGCTGGATTCGATCCGGCGTTACGCGCCTGAAGCGCTGGTCGTATCGCTCGGCGTGGATACGTTCGTGGCCGACCCGATCAGTTCCTTCAAGCTGGAGGGCCGGCACTATCCGCTCATCGGCGCCCTGCTGGCCGACCTCGGGCTCCCGACTGTGCTGGTGCAGGAGGGGGGCTACGCCGTCGCCGAGATCGGCAGCAATGTCGCGGGAGTGCTCGGCGCGTTCGCAGATTAGACTAGGCGGATGGCCGTCAGCGATGAACACCACGACCTGCGCCGCGACTGGGAACCGCGCTTCCGCGCGTTCGTCGCGGGACAGCCGGGGGCCGATCCCGGCCACGGGCCGGCGCACCTCGAACGCGTGGTCGCGACGGCGTTGCGTCTCGCCGCGGAGGAGGGCGCGCGCCCCGAAATCGTGCTGCCGGCCGCCTGGCTGCACGACTGCGTGCACGTCGCCAAGGATTCGCCCGAACGCGCTCAGGCCTCGCAGCTCGCCGCGGAGCACGCGTTGCAGTTCCTCGAGTCGGCCGGCTATCCGCGCGACTGCCTGCCCGAGATCGGTCACGCGATCGAGGCGCACAGTTTTTCCGCCGGCATCGCGCCGCGCACGCTGGAGGCGCAGGTAGTCCAGGACGCGGACCGGCTGGATGCACTCGGCGCCATCGGCCTCGCGCGCTGCATCGCGGTCGGGGCCGCGCTCGGCCGGCCGGTGTACGAACCCGCGGATCCCTTCTGCCGGAACCGCGCGCCGGACGACGGCGGCGCGTCGGTTGACCACTTCTACACCAAGCTCCTGAAACTCGCCGGCACGATGCAGACCGCCGCGGGGCGACGCGAAGCGGAGCGCCGCACCGGTTTCCTCAGGACATTCCTCGCCCAGCTCGAGTCGGAGATCGGAGCTTGAACCGCCGCGTGTCGGCCCGGGACGCGCTCGACAAGCTGCGCGAGGGCAACGCGCGCTTTGCCACGAACGCGCGCGGCACGGGGACCCTCATGACCGCGGCCCGGCGCGCGAAGCTGGCGGCGGCGCAGGAGCCTTTCGCGATCGTGCTCGGCTGCTCGGACTCGCGCGTGCCGGTCGAGCTCGTCTTCAACCAGGGTCCGGGCGACCTGTTCGTGATCCGCGTGGCCGGCAACATCGTCGCGCCGTCCCTGATCGGCAGCGTGGAGTTCGCGGCCGACCGCTTTGGCACGCGCCTCGTCGTGGTGCTCGGTCATTCTTCCTGCGGCGCAATCGCCGCGACCATCGAAGAGCTGCACCGGCCCGCGCCGGACTCTTCGCCGCACATTCTCGACATCGTGAATCGCATCCGGCCAGGCGTCGAGAAAATCGTCGCGCGCCACGAGTCGCAAGGCGCGCTCGCCGTCGAGCATGCGGTGATGACGGCGAACGTCCGCGCCTCCGTCGACCAGCTACGGCACGGCTCGGCGATCATCGAACACCTGATCGCGAACGACGGGCTCGTGGTGACAGGCGCCTGGTATTCGCTGGAGAACGGGAAGGTCGAGTTCCTCGAGGAACTCCTACCGGCCTAGGGCAGCGATGAACGTGGCGGGGTCCACGTTCCCGCCCGAAAGGATGATCGCAGTCGTACGGCCGGCGAGCGTGACCCTGCCCGACAGGGCGGCCGCGAGCGCGACCGCGCCACCCGGCTCGACGACCAGCTTGAGATCACGGAATGCCCGCGCCATCGCCGCCTCCACTTCCGCATCGCTGACGGTCAGGATGCCGGCGAGCCGCGCTCGGTTGATGGCAAAGGTGAGCTGCCCCGGCGGCGAGGACTGCAGGGCATCGCAGATGGAGCGCGCCTCGGGCGGATTCGCGAGCAGCTTCCCGGCCGCGATCGAGCGCCGCGTGTCGTCGAAGGCCTCGGGCTCGACGCCGTACACGGCCGTCGCCGGCGCGACGGCGCCCACCGCGATCACGGTGCCTGCGGTGAGGCCCCCGCCGCTGGTCGGCACGAGCACCTGGTCCGGCGTGATCCCGAGCTCCGCAGCCTGCTGCATCAGCTCGAGTCCAGCCGTCCCCTGGCCGGCGACGATGTGCGGGTCGTCGTAGGCGGGCACGAGCGTCGCACCGCGCTCGGCCACGATCCGGCGCGCGATGCCCTCGCGGTCTTCGGTGAAGCGGTCGTAAAGCACGACCTCGGCGCCGAGTGCGCGCGTATTGGCGAGCTTGATGGCCGGGGCATTCGAGGGCATCACGATCGTCGCCGGGATGCCGAGCATCCGCGCCGCCGCCGCGACGCCCTGGGCGTGGTTGCCCGAGGAAAAGGCGACCACGCCGGCGCGGCGCCCGTCTGCATCGAGCTGGACCAGCCGGTTGTAGGCGCCGCGGATCTTGAACGAGCCGGTGCGCTGCAGGGACTCGACCTTCATCAGCAGCCGACCCCCCGTCAATTCATCGAGCGGCGTTCCGGCGAGCAGCGGCGTGCGCCGCACCACGCCGGCGAGCCGGCGGGCGGCGGCCTCGATCTCTGCAAAGCCGGGGAGGGGCGGCGATTCGTGCCGTGTGTTCACCGGGTGCTATGTTATCCGCATGCAGCGCACCCTGCGCACGGCGCATCTGGTCGTCGGCGCGATAACGATCGGCGCGTTCCTGGTGACCGGGCTCGTCATGGTCGGGCATGAGCCGCCAATGTCGACGCTCGACTGGGGCGAGCGGTTGCTGTTCCGTTCCCGGTACATCTATATCCTCGCGGCCGGGCTCGTGAATATTTCGCTCGGCATCCGCTACGCGCTGCCGGACGGCGCCACCCGCCGCGGCGCCGCGATTGCGGGCTCGCTGCTCGCGCTCGCGAGCTGCGTCCTGCTCTTTTTCGCCTTCTTCGCCGAACCGATGGCGCGCCGCGAGCCCGGGCCCTTCAGCTTGCTCGGGCTGTATGCCTTGTTCGGCGGGGTCCTGCTGAATGCCGCCGCGAGCTTCCGGCGCGGCCAACAAGGAGAAATCCGATGAACGATCCGATCTGGCTGCCCTGCGCCGCGATGGTCGGCCTGACCGCGCTCGTCTGGCTGAAGCTCTACTGGGACCGGCTCAGGGAGATGCGCGCGAGGCGCATCGACCCGCAGGCGCTCGCGACGGCGCGCGCGACCGGCCAGCTCGAGCGCCCGGAGGCGGCCGAAAATTTCCGCAACCTCTTCGAGGTGCCGGTGCTCTTCTACCTGCTGTGTGTCGCGCTCGCCGTCAATGGCGGTTCGACGCCGGCATTCGTCGCGGCGGCCTGGGCATACGTGGCGCTGCGTGCGCTGCACAGCCTGATCCACGTCACCTACAACCGGGTGACGCACCGTTTCCTCGCCTACGTGGCGAGCACGATGCTGCTGTTCGGCCTATGGATCGCGTTTTTCACGAGGATCACTGCGTGAGCGAATTCGAAGGTCGCTGCCTCTGCGGCGCGGTGCGATTCGCCGTCGCGGCTCCCACGCTGTTCTTCGCCCATTGCCACTGCCGCTGGTGCCGCGAGGCGCACGGCGCCGCCTTCGTGAGCTGGGTGGGTGCGGCCGAGGAGCGCTTCCGCTTCCTGCCGGGTTCCGCGCAACCGGCGTGGTTCCAGTCGACGCCGCAAAGCCGGCGCGCCTTCTGTGCGAGCTGCGGCACGACGCTGCTTTTCGCCTCGACGTCATGCCCAGGGGAAATCCACGTCGCGCGCCCGGCGATCCCGGGCCCGATCGACCGTGAGCCGCAGTTCCACGTCTTTTACGACCAGCGTGCCGACTGGATCGAGGTGGGCGACTCGCTGCCGCGCTACACGAGCGACGACCCGGGACTCGCGAAGTTCAAGGCCGTGCGGCCGTGAGTCCGGGCGCGTCGAGTCGATCGATCGGCTCCGAGCAGACCGGCCCGCGGCAGACGTAGGCGACCGTGCGATCGCGCGGCGGCTTGGCGGCCAGCGCCGCGGGCAGTCCCGCGACGTCGGATGCGATTGCGATGACCATGCGGCGCGGGGCATACGAGCGCGCAAGCGCCGACTGCCAGGCCGCCAGTTCCCCGGTGTCGCCGCGCACCACGACGATCTCCACCGGCTCCAGGTACTCATCGAGCGCATTCAGCATCGCGGCATGCGCATCCGGCGCGCGCGCGAGCGAGGCGTAGCCGCCGCGGATCGTGGCTTCGGCGGCATCGAGGTAGCGCGTCTCTCCGGTGAGCCAGCCGAGCCGCGCGAGCGCCTGGGCGGCGACCCCGTTGCCCGATGCCATGGCGTCGTCGGCAAAACTCTTGGGTCGTGCGATCGGCGGGTCCGCCCCCTCGCCGGTGAACCAGAATCCACCCCGCTCGCGGTCGGCGAAGCGCTCGAGCAGCGCGTCGGCGAGGCGGCAGGCGAATTCGAGATCTTCGGCCCGGAAGCGTGACTGCAAGGCCTCGAGCAGCGCGTCCAGCAGGAAGGCGTGATCGTCGAGGTAGGCGGGGAAGCGCGCGGCGCCGTCCTTCCAGGCGGCGTAGAGCAGACCGTCGCGCCAGACCTCGCGGCGCAGGAAATCGATGGCGGCGAGTGCGGCGTCCACCAGCACCGGCGCTTCGAGCAGGCGCCCCGCGATCGCGAGGCCGCGAATCATCAGGCCATTCCAGGCGGTGAGGATCTTGTCGTCGAGCCCGGGGCGAATCCGCTTGCCGCGTTCGGCCAGCAGCTTTGCGCGCGCCGAGTCGAGCAGGCGCTTCGCCGTTTCCACGGGGATGGCTGCTTCGCGCGCGACCTCCTCGAGCGCGACGAATGCGTGCAGGTGCCAGGCGCCCTCGAAGTTCGCGTCGCGATCGAGGCCGAATCGGCGGGCCAACACCCGGTACTCCTCCGTGGTGAGCAGGCGCGCGACATCGTCGCGCTGCCAGACGTAGAACAGGCCTTCGTGACCCTCGGAGTCCGCGTCGAGTGCCGCATGGAAAGCGCCGCCCGGCGCGCGCATCTCATCGAGCACCCAGCTTGCGGTGGCATGCGCCGTCTCACGCAGGACGCCGTCACCCGTCGCGACCGCGGCCTGCGCGCACAGGGCAAGCAGGGCGCCGTTGTCGTAGAGCATCTTCTCGAAGTGAGGGATCATCCAGAACGGATCGACCGAGTAGCGGCAGAAGCCGCCGCCGAGCTGGTCGAAGATGCCGCCCTCCGCCATGCGCCGCAGGCTCAGGTGCGCCATGGGCAGGGCATCGCCGCCGGCGCGCAGCAGGAACTCGAGGGAGGCAGCGTGCGGAAACTTGGGTGCCTGACCAAAGCCGCCAAAGCGCGGGTCGAAGCCGGCCGCCAGCTGCTGGCGCGCCCGATCGAGCGGCGCGCGCGAGATCTCGAGCCCGGACTGCGTGGCCGGAGGCTGGATCTCCTGGAAGACACCGCGCAGCGCGGCGTTCTGGGACGCGACGCTCGCGCGCTCGTCGCGGTAGAACGCAGCGACGCGCTCGAGGAGATCCGTGAAGGCCGGCATGCCATGGCGCGGGTGATTCGGGAAGTACGTGCCGCCAAAGAACGGCGTCAGGTCGTCGGGCGCGAGGAACATCGTGAGCGGCCATCCGCCGCCGCGCTGCGTCAGCATCTGGTGCGCGAGCTGGTAGACCTTGTCGAGGTCCGGCCGCTCTTCCCGGTCGACCTTGATGTTGACGAACAGGCGATTCATGACCGCCGCCGTGGTCTCGTCCTCGAAGGACTCGTGCGCCATCACGTGGCACCAGTGGCAGGCGGAATAGCCAATCGAAAGCAGGATCGGGCGGTCCAGGGCGCGCGCCTGTTCGATTGCCTCCGTGCCCCAGGGATGCCAGTCGACCGGGTTGTCGGCGTGCTGCCGGAGGTAGGGACTCGTTTCCTGCGCCAGCCGGTTCTTCGGCCCGGCCGCTTGCTCGCCGTGCATGGTTGACGCCGGGGTCGGGTAGAATTGCGGCCACTATAGCCACAGCGCCGCGATCCCGCATGTCGAGCATTCCCGATACCGTCGCGCCAGCGGAAAGCGCGTTGCCGCGCCTCGTGCTGAAGCCCCGGGAGGAGCGCCGGATTCATGCCGGCCACCTGTGGGTCTACTCGAACGAAGTCGACGTGGACGCGACGCCGCTCGTGGAATTCGCGCCGGGCGCGCTCGCAGAGATCCGTTCGAGCGGCGATCGTTTCCTCGGCTATGCCTACGTCAACCCGCACTCGCTCATCTGCGCGCGCCTGCTCGGCCGCGACCGGGACTATCCGCCGGGCAAGTCGCTGATCGTCCATCGCCTGAAGGTGGCGCTGGCGCTGCGCAAGCGTTTCCACGCGGCGCCGTACTACCGGCTCGTGTACGGCGAGGGCGACCTGCTGCCGGGCCTCGTCGTCGACCGCTACGGCGACGTGCTGGTCGCGCAGGCCGGCACCGCCGGCATGGAAGCGATGAAGGGGCAGATCCAGGAGGCGCTCATCAAGGCCGTCGCTCCGTCCGCACTGTTGTGGAAGAACGATTCGCCGGTGCGTGAGCTAGAGGGCCTGCCACGCTACGTCGAGACAGCCTTCGGCACCGTGCCGGACACGGTCGAGGTGCCCGAGGGCGGCGTGAACTTCCGCGTGCCGCTCGCCACGGGACAGAAAACCGGCTGGTACTACGACCAGACGACCAATCGCGCTCTGTTCGCGCGGCAGGCGGGTGGGGCCCGGGTGCTGGACGTGTTCAGTTATTCCGGCGGCTTTGCCCTGCAGGCGATGCGCGCGGGCGCCGCGACGGCGACCTGCATCGATTCCTCCGCAGCTTCGCTCGCCTCGGCGGCAGCGAGCGCAGAGGCGAACGGCCTGGAGGTCGAACGGCTCGAGGGTGACGCATTCGAAACGCTCGAGGCGCTGGCCGCGGAGCGGCGCCGCTTCGATGCCGTCGTCGTCGATCCGCCGGCCTTCGTCAAGCGGCGCAAGGATCACCCGAAGGGACTCGCGGCGTACCGGCGCGTGAACCAGCTCGCCATGCAGTTGCTCGACCGCGACGGCCTGCTGATGTCCTGCTCCTGCTCGCACCACCTGCTGCCGGGCGAGCTGGTCGACGCCGTCCAGCGCGCCGCGCGGCACCTGGAGCGCTTTGCCCAGCTGGTCGCCGTCGGCGCGCAGTCGCCCGACCACCCGGTGCACCCGGCGATCGACGAGACGCGCTACCTGCGCGCGTTCCTGTTCCGGGTGACCGACGCTTGATCGCCTATCCCGAAATCGACCCGGTCGCATTCGCGCTCGGCCCGGTCAAGGTTCACTGGTACGGACTCATGTACGTCGTCGGCTTCATCGCCGGCTGGTGGCTCGCGCGCAGGCGTGCGGCCGCGCCCGGGTCGACCTGGAAACCGGTGGACGTGGACGACGTCATCTTCTTCGCCGCGATCGGCGTGATCGTCGGCGGGCGCCTCGGCTGGATGCTCTTCTACGGCTTCGACTCGATCCGCGAAGACCCGCTATCGGTCATCCGCGTCTGGCAGGGCGGCATGTCGTTTCATGGCGGGCTGGCCGGCGTGATGATCGCCGTCGCGCTCTTCGCGCGGCGTCGGGGTCGGCGCGTGGCCGACGTGTTTGACTTCATGGTGCCCCTGCCTGCGGTCGGTCTTTTCGCCGGGCGGATCGGCAACTTCATCAACGGCGAACTCTGGGGCAAGCCGACCGACCTGCCCTGGGGCATGCTGGTGAACGGCCAGGTTCTGCACCCGTCGCAGCTCTACGAGGCGGCCCTTGAAGGCCTGGTCCTGTTCGCGATCCTCTGGTGGTTTACGTCGCGGCCCCGTCCCCGGCTCGCGCCCTCGGGACTGTTTCTCGCGCTCTATGCGACGTTCCGGATCGCCGTCGAGTTCGTGCGCGTGCCCGACGCCGACATCGGCTACCTCGCGCTCGGCTGGCTGACGATGGGCCAGCTGCTGTCCCTGCCGCTGCTCGCGGCCGGTCTCGCGATGTTCGCCTTCGCGTACACTCGGCGCGAGCCCTCCGGGAACTACGTCTGAGATGCGCGCCTATCTCGACCTGATGCGACTGGTCCGCGAGCGGGGCACCCGCAAGGCGGATCGCACGGGGACCGGCACCCTGTCGGTCTTCGGGCACCAGCTGCGCTTCGACCTCGGGGCGGGATTCCCGCTCGTCACGACCAAGCGCGTGCACATGAAGTCCGTGATCGAGGAACTGCTCTGGTTCCTGCGCGGCGAGACGAACGTGCGCTCGCTGCAGGAAAAGGGCGTTACGATCTGGAATGAGTGGGCCAACGAGGCGGGCGAGCTCGGCCCGGTTTACGGGCGGCAATGGCGCGCCTGGGCGACGGCGGACGGGTGCCACGTCGACCAGATCGCGCGCGCTATCCACATGCTCCGCAACGAGCCCGATTCGCGACGCATCATCGTCAGCGCCTGGAACGTCGGCGAGCTCGAGCAGATGGCGCTCGCGCCTTGCCATGCTTTCTTCCAGCTCCACGTGGCCGACGGGCGGCTGTCCTGCCAGGTGTACCAGCGCAGCTGCGACATATTCCTCGGCGTGCCGTTCAACATCGCCTCGTATGCGCTGCTCACGCATATCCTTGCGCAGCAGTCGGACCTCAAGGTCGGCGACCTCATCTGGACCGGCGGCGACTGCCACCTGTACCTCAATCACCTCGAGCAGGCCGATACGCAGCTCGCGCGCGCGCCGCTTCCGCTGCCGACGCTGGCGCTGCTGCGTCGTCCGGCGGATTTCAGCGATTACCGCTGCGAGGACTTCCAGGTCATCGACTACGAGCCGCTGGCCGCGATCCGCGCGCCCGTTGCGGTCTGAGCCGCCGGCATGAGCCAGGCCGCGCTCGCGATCGTCGCGATGGCTGACAACGGCGTGATCGGCCGCGGCAACGAGCTCCCCTGGCACCTCCCTGACGACCTCCGGCGCTTCAAGGCGCTCACGATGGGACACGCGCTGCTGATGGGCCGCAAGACCCACGATTCGATCGGGCGTGCGTTGCCGGGGCGGCGGAACCTCGTGCTCACGCGCAATGCCGCCTGGCGCGCGACCGGATGCGAGGTGGTTGCCTCGCTGGACGACGCCGTGGCACAGGCTCGCGGCTCGACGCTGTTCGTGATCGGGGGCGCCGAGTTGTTTTCCCTCGCCTGGCCGATCGTCGGCCGGCTCGAGCTGACCGAGGTACATGCCGAGCCCGCGGGCGACATCCTGCTCGAGGGGTTCGATCGCGCCGGCTGGCGCGAGACTTTCCGCGAACGCCATGCTGCGGACGCGCAACACGCGCATCCATTCAGCTTCGTCACCCTCGTCAGGCGTTGAGCGCGCTCGCCACCAGCTCGACCGCGCGCCAGCAGTCCTCGTAGGAGTTGTACATCGGCGCCGGCGCGAGGCGGATCACGTCCGGCTCGCGCCAGTCGCAGGTAAGGCCAGCGGCGAGCAGGCGGTCGAACAGGGCGCGGCCGCCGCCGCCGCGCGGAGATCCGGCGATCCTCACCGAGAGCTGCGCTCCGCGCGACCCGGGATCACGCGGCGTCAGGATCTCGATCTTCCCGGCCAGCCGGGCCTCGAGCAGCGCCTCGAGCCAGGCCGTGAGCGCGATCGAGCGCTCGCGCAGCGCCGGCAGGCCCGCTTCCGCGAACTGCGCGAAAGATGCCTGCAGCGGCACCATGCCGAGCAGCGGATGGTTGCTGACCTGCCAGCCGGCGGCACCGTGGTACGGGCGGAACGGCTCCGCCATTTCGAAGCGCGTGTCGAGGTCGTTGCCCCACCAGCCCGAGAGCCGGGGCAGCCTGCTCCCGAAATGCCGCTCGTGCACGAAGGCGCCGGCCGTCGCGCCCGGCCCGCCGTTAAGGTACTTGTACGAGCACCAGGCGGCGAAGTCCGCGCCCCAGTCGTGCAGCGCGAGCGGCAGGTTGCCGATCGCATGCGCGAGGTCGAAGCCGGCCAGTGCGCCGACGCGATGCGCGGCCTCCGCGAGACCCGCGATGTCGAGTCGCTGGCCGCTCAGGTACTGGACGCCCGGCAGCAGGACGACCGCGAGTCGCTCGCCCTGGCGCTCAATCTCGGCGACGAGATCCTCGTGCCGCAGAAGGTGCTCGCCCGCGCGGGGTCCGACCTGCACCAGGGACGCTGCCGGGTCGAAGCCGTGCAAGGAGACCTGCGAGGCGACCGCGTAGCGGTCCGATGGGAATGCTCCCTGTTCGATGAGCACCACGTGCCGCTCGCGGGTCGGCCGGTAGAAGCTCACCATCAGCAGGTGCAGGTTGATCGTGAGCGAATTCATCACGACCGCTTCCGGCGGCTTCGCGCCCGCGAGCGCGGCGGCGGTCGGCAGCAGCCGCTCGTGCAGGTTCAGCCAGTCGGCCTGCGGGTCGTGGTAACCGAGCACGCCGAGGTTGCGCCACTCGGCCATGAATGCCTCGACGTCTGCGGCCGCGAGCCGGGGCTGCAAGCCGAGCGAGTTTCCGCACAGGTAGATCACCTTGCCGCCGTCCGGCCGGCGCGGGAAGTGGAACTGCCCGCGCCGGGCGGTCGCGGGATCCGCCGCGTCGCGCGCGCGCGCAGCCTCGAGTGAATGATCCGCGCTCAAGCGGGCTGCAACGGGAAGAGCAGGGGCCGGGAGGGCGCTGCGTCAGTCACGAACGGCGGGATCTGCAGGTCGAGCAGGTAATAGCCGTCGGCGATTCCGGAGGAGATCCAGGCGAGCTCGGTGATGCTTGCACGCGGCCGGCTCGCGGCGCGCGCGTCGCGCGAGCCGGGCGGCAGGCCGAAGAAGACGCGGTGCGCCGTCAGTTTGCCGCCGTCGTCGGCACGATCCGCGGAGGGCAGGTCCAGCACCAGCGTCTCGATTCCGCGTGCCACGAGCCACTCTGCCGCCTGGCGCGAAAGATAGGGCGCAGGCGCGGGTCCCTCGTAGGCGCGCAGTGGCGGTCCGTCCCGCAGCGTGCGCACGACGAGCGCCGCGGGCCGGGGCCCGGGCTTGCCCGCCGCAGCCCGTTCGAGCGCCGCGGCCGTCACCAGGCGATCGCCAGGCAGAGGGCGCGGATCGCTGTCTTCCGCCGCGACTTCCGCAGGCACCGGCAGGACGGTGATGAGTTGCGCAAGCTGCACGCCGCCCGCCAGGCGTTCGCTGACCGCGACCCGCTCGTCGGTCACATGACCCACGCATTCCGTGTGCGTGCCATTGCAGTGCGGCGCGAGTGTCAGGACCTCGCAGTTGCAGCTGCCGCCCAGGCGCGTGTCGCCCGTGAAGTCGCCACTGCGCAGGGGGCTCGATTCCGCACGCGGGGCGCCGAAGCAGGACGGCTGGGGTCCGGCAAAGTTGAGCGGAATCGCGAGCGAGACGGGTTGGCCGAAATCGACCTGGAACGACTGGCCATCTGCCTCGAATCGCATGACTGTCATCGCGTCGCCCATGCCGGTGAACGTGTAATTATAGTCACCCCATGGAACCCCACGGGTCGCCGTCGGGTCAGAGTTGTGTACCCTGAGAGGAGCCCCTGGATGGCGCCCCGCGCCGCATTCCTGATGCTTGCAATGTCCGCTGCGCTGCCGGTCTTCGCGGACGAGAGCCGCCCGGCCGAGGAGCCCGCCGCGTGGACCCTGCACGAGGTCGACCTCCAGTACATGGGCTTCACGACGCGCTACACCTGCAGCGGGCTCAAGAGCAAGGTCAAGTTGCTGCTCAAGCACATGGGCGTGCGCGAGGACGTCAAGATCCGCGAGCGCGGCTGCGAGTTCGGTTACGAGAAGGTCGCCGATTTTCCGCGGCTCAAGATCGCCTTCTACGCCCCCGCGATCCCGCAACCCGGCGACCGGGATCCTGGCGAGGCGGTGCTCGGCGTGTGGAAGCCCGTCGTGATCAAGAAGAACTCCCCCAAGGGCCTCGACATGGGCGACTGCGAGCTGGTCGAGATCTTCCATGACCGGGTCATGTCGAAGTTCCTGACGCGCGGGATGCAGGGCGGCGTCAACTGCATCCCGCACCAGCTGGTCGGCAATCGCATCGACTTGCGCTTCGAGGTGCTGACCGGCATCCGCTCGGTCGACGAGGCCCGGGCCCTGGATGCGAGCCAGGAAATAGACAGCAAGCTCGACGACTGATCAGTCGCCGGCACGCCCGGCGCCCCGGCAGGACAGGCGTACCGGTTTCGCTTCGCGGTCGAGGCGGATCGCGGTGAGCGCGCCGCCCCAGACACAACCGGTGTCGATTCCCCGCAGGCCCGGTTCTGCGAGATAGCCAAGCGCGGACCAGTGTCCAAACACCAGGCCGTTTTCGCGCGTAGCCCGCTCGGGGTGGCGGAACCACGGCAGGCTCCCGGCCGGCGCATCCGCGATCGTGCCCTTGTATTTGAGCAGGAGTCGCCCCTTGCGGTCGACGAAGCGCAGGCGCGTGAGGCAATTGACGGTAAAGCGCAGTCGGTCCACGCCCTCGAGCGCCGGCGACCAGCGGTCGGGCGCATCGCCGTACATTTTGGCAAGCAGCGCCGCTGCATCGCCGCGCAGCGCCGCTTCGACTTCCCGTGCGCAGGCCTCGGCCTGGTCCAGCGTCCACTGCGGCGGGACTCCTGCGTGGACCATGGTCCAGCCGAGATCATCGTCACGGTGCAGCAGTGGCCGCGCCGCGAGCCAGTCCAGCAGCTCTCCGGCATCGGGCGCCTCGAGTACGGCCGCGAGCTCCGGCTCGCGGCGCTTCACGGTCTTCGGTGCGAAGGCGAGGGCGAGCAGGTGCAAGTCGTGGTTGCCGAGTACCACGGTGACCGCGCGGCCGAGTGATTTCACCTCGCGCAGCACGGCGAGCGACGCGGGGCCGCGGTTGACGAGATCGCCCGTGAGCCAGAGCCGGTCGCGTCCCGGGTCGAAGCGCAGGCGCTCCAGTAGCGCCATGAACTCCGCGTGGCAGCCCTGCAGGTCGCCGATCGCGTAGTGCGCCACCCCGGGCAGCCTCAGTGAATCGTGCCGGGGATCGCCAGCGAAAAGGCCGGGATCGGCGCTTCGAAGCGCTCGCCATCGTCCGCGAGCATGAGGTAGGAGCCCTGCATCGAGCCCACCGGTGTCTCGAGGACGGCGCCGCTCGTGTAGCGGAAACCCTGGCCCGGCATCAGGTGCGGCTGCTCGCCGACCACGCCCTCGCCGCGGACCTCCTGCACCTTGCCGTTGGCGTCGGTGATGACCCAGTGCCGCCCGAGGAGTTTAGCCGGCACCGTCCCGCGGTTGCGGATGGTGATCGTATAGGCGAACACGTAGCGGCTTTCCCCGGGATCCGACTGGTCCTCGAGGTAGCGCGTGTCGACGTTCACGCTGATACGGTTGTCTTCCGCGCCGCCCATGGCCACCCTAGCGCAGGCGCACCGCCAGCACGTCGCAGGGCGCGGCGTGCAGCACGGTGTCCTCGGTGAAGTTGACCAGGATCGAGGGACCGCGGCGCTCGCGGCAACCGAGCACGATCAGGTCGGCCCGGTATTCCTGCGCCGCGCGCACGATCTCCGCCTTGATGTTGCCGGCGGTGACCTGGCGCTGCGCGGCGCCGATGCCGAGGTCCGCGGCGAACTCGGCGAGCCGCGTGGTCGCGCGCAGGACGAGTTCCTCCTCGATCTGCACGGCGGGCAGGAGTGTCTCGCCCATCGGCTCGACGGGAACGTACTCGACGACGTGCAGCAGGGATAGCTCGGCGTCCATCAGCGCCGCGAGATCCCGCGCGCGCGCGCCGATGCGCTCGGATTGCTCGCCGAGGTCGACGACCACCAGGATCCTGCGGTACGGGTTCATCGCGCGGCCATTATAGCCGCGAGGCGCGCGAACTCGGCGGGGGAAAGCGTTTCCGGGCGCCGGCCGGCGTCGACTCCAGCCGCGTCGAAGCCGCCTTCGTCCACCAGGCCGCGCAAGGAGTTCCGCAATGTCTTGCGGCGCATCGAGAACGCGGACGCGACCATGCGCGCAAACCGGGCGGGCTCCGGCAGCGGGAACGGGTCGGTCGCGTGCGGAACCAGGCGCACGACCGCGGAGTCGACGGCTGGGGGCGGCTGGAATGCGCCGCGGCCGACGCGAAACAGCGAGGTGGCGACGCAGGCCGCGGCCAGCATCACGGTGAGGCGGCCGTATTCCTTGCCGCCCGGCGGCGCGACCATGCGGTCCACGACCTCCTTCTGCAGCATGAAGTGCATGTCGATGATCGAGGCGCGCGACGCGAGCAGATGAAAGAGGAGCGGCGTCGAGATGTTGTACGGCAGGTTGCCGCACACCCGGAGCCTGCTGCCCGCACCCCGCAGTGCGTCGAAGTCGACTTCGAGTACGTCCGCTGCGTGAACCACCAGATCGCCTTTGCCGGCCGCGCTTGCCTCGAGCACCGGGATCAGGTCGCGGTCGATCTCGATCACCTCGAGCCGACGGCAGCGGTCGAGCAAGGGCAGCGTCAACGCGCCGCGGCCCGGGCCGATCTCGACGATGCGCTCTTCCGGCCGCGGGTCGATCGCCGCGACGATGCGCCGAAGGACGCCGGGATCGTGCAGGAAGTGCTGCCCGAACCGCTTGCGCGCGCGGTGCAAGGCAGTGGTCAGCCGGCGCCGAGGCGCGCGGCGAGCCGGATCGCCTCGAACAGGCTGCCCGGGTCCGCGCGTCCGGTGCCGGCCAGGTCGAGTGCCGTGCCATGGTCGACCGAAACGCGCCGGAATGGCAGGCCGAGCGTGACGTTCACCGCGTTGCCGAAGCCCGCGTGCTTGATCACCGGCAGTCCCTGGTCGTGGTACATCGCGAGCACGACGTCGGCGCGCTCGAGGGACTGTGGCGTGAAGGCCGTGTCCGCAGGCACCGGGCCGGTGACGGCGAGACCCTGCGCGGCGAGCGCCGCGACCGCGGGCCCGATGACCTCTATCTCTTCGCGGCCCAGGTGACCGCCCTCGCCAGCGTGCGGGTTGAGCCCGCAGACGAGGATACGCGGCGCGGCGATCCGGAAGTCCTCGCGCAGCCCGCGATCGAGCACCAGAGCCGTACGTTCGAGGGATTCGCGCGTGATCGCCCGCGGCACTTCGGCGAGCGGCAGGTGGGTCGTCGCCAGCGCGACGCGTAGCCGCCCGGCGACCAGCAGCATCACGGGGTGCGTGCCGGCGGCCTTGGCCGCGAGATACTCGGTGTGGCCAGGGAAGTCGAGGCCGGCATCGTTAATCGAGGATTTCTGCACCGGCGCGGTGACCATGGCGTCGAATCGGCCGGCGAGGCAGCCCTCGGCCGCGGCGTCGAGCAGCGCTAGCACGTAGCGCGCGTTCGCAGGATCCGGCTGCCCGGCCACGGCTTCGCGGGCGAGGCGTGCCGCGAGCACCGGCAGCGTGCCCGCGCGGTGAGGCGCAGGCGCTGCGTTGGGCTGCCAGTCAGAAAATGTGAGTCCGAGGCCGAGCATCCCGGCGCGCGAGGCGAGCAGATCCGGGTCGCCGGCAAAGACGAGTTCCGCGGGCCAGTCGGTGAGCGCCGCGGCGAGCGCGAGCTCAGGGCCGATGCCCGCGGGCTCGCCGGTCGTAACGATGAGACGCTTCGTCTTCAGGGATTCCTGATCTCGACGTAGGCCTCGTCGCGCAGGCGTCGCAGCCACAGCTCGGTTTCCTCGTCGACCTTGCTCTCGCGCAGGGCGGTCAACACGCGCTGGCGGCGCAACTCGTCGCTCTGGTCGTGCGTGCGCTTGCCCAGCAGCTGGACGATATGCCAGCCGAACTGGGTGCGAAACGGCTCACTGATCTCGTTCTCCGCGAGGCTCGCCAGCATTTCCTCGAATTTCGGGTCATAGGTACCCGGCACTGCCCAGCCGAGATCGCCGCCACGGGTCGCCGAGCCCGGGTCCTCCGACGTGACGCTGGCGAGCGCGCCGAAGTCTTCCCCGGCCAGGATGCGTTCGCGCAGCGCTCCGAGTCGCTGCCGGGTCGTCGCGTCGTCCTGCACCTCGTTCGGGCGCATCAGGATGTGGCGCGCGTGATTCTGCTCGACCAGCACCGGGCCGCTGTCACCGCCGCGCGTGCCGTCGAGCCGCACGAGGTGGAAACCCGTGGGCGTGCGCACTGGATCGCTGACCTGCCCTGGCTCGAGCTTGGCGACGAGATCCGCGATGAACTGGGGCAGCTGGCTCATGCGGCGCCAGCCGAGCTTGCCCCGCTCGAGCGCGGACTGCGCCTTCGAGTAAGCGAGTGCGAGCTGGCCGAAATCCTCACCCTGGTCGGCCCGGCGGCGGATGTCGCGCGCGAGATCCTCGACCTTCGCCATCTCCTCGACGGTCGCGGACTCCGGCAGGGACAACAGGATGTGGGAAACGTCGAACTCCGTGTTGATGCCGGCCTGGCCGGCATCCCGCTCGAGCGCCTGGTCGAGTTCGCGCGGCGAGACATAGATGCGCGGGTACACGTCGCGCTGGCGCAGCATCGACAACATGATCTCGCGACGCATTTCCTCGCGATAGCCCGTGTAGTCGACGCCCTGGGCCTCCAGTGCACCCGGCATCTGCTCGAAGGGAATCTTGTTGCGGTTCGCGACGTCCCGCAGTGCCTCGTTCAGCATCTCGTCCGGGACCTGGACGCCGAGACGTCCGGCGCGCTGGACCTGGATCTCCTGGAGGATCAGGCGTTCGAGCACCTGCTGGCGGATGACGTCGGCCGGCGGAAGCTGCGAGCCCTGCTCCCTCAGCCGGTCCTCGATCAGCGTGGACTGCGTGTCGAGCTGGCTCTGCATCACGATGCCCTCGTTGACGATGGCGATGACGCGGTCGAGCGCGACGCCGGTCGAGGACATGTCACGTGTCTGCGCATCGGCGGCGCCTGCGAGCAGGGACAGGGTCAGCAGGGATGACAGGATTCGAAACATGGGTTCCGGGGTCAGGGGAGGGTGGCGGAAGAAGCGGGGGAGTATCCCCGAATGGCGCCTTTCAGGAAAGTGTCGCTGCGGGATCCGACCGAGGAAAGGCCCGTGAGTTCCACCTGCAGCAGGATGGAATTATCGCTCTCGCCGGTGCGGTTGGAAACGTAGTTCCGGCCCAGCAGGCGCAGGCGCCAGCAGCAGCCCGAATACTCGAAGCCGGCGAAGCGGTCGATGGACTTGCTCTCCTTGGTCGAATAGACCTGGCGGGCAAAGACCTGCCAGGAGGGCGACAGCCGCCAGGCGAAGGCGGCGTCCCATTGCTCGATCAGGCCCTCCCGATAACGGTAGCCGAAGTTCACGACCTTGTTGTCGGCCGGCCGGTACTGCACGCTGCCCTCGCCGCGCAGCGTGTTCGACTGCTCGTCGTCCCATTCCAACCCGGCGCGCGCGCTCCAGCTGCGCCAGGCGGTCAGCTGGACCTCGCCCACGAGGTTCGACGCGTTGCGGTTCTCGGGCGCCTCGCCGGGCAGCACGACCTGTGGGCTCTCGAAGTAGAAGCGCTGGCCAATGGTGGCTGTCAGGTACTGCTGGCCGCTCTCGGCGCGCAGCAGCCGCGTGGTGAATCCTGCGGCGAGTTCGTTCGCGTCGCCGAGGCGGTCCGCGCCGACGTAGCGGTTGGTGCGGAACAGCTGCACGAGGTTGAGGTCCGGCAACGCCGTGTCGAACAGCGGCAGGTCATCCTGGTCGCGGTACGGGATATACGTGTAGCGCAGGCGCGGTTCCAGCGTGTGCGCGAACTGCCTGCGCTCGCCGGCCTCGCGCTCGAACACGAGCCCCGCGTCCAGCGAGAGGATCGGCGCGGTGCGTGAGAGCGAGTCGTCCTCATCCGGCGCCGTGTCCGACAACTCGTAGGTCGTTGCGCGCCAGGCCGCGCTCGGCTCGAAGTGGTAGCCGGACTCGCGCACCGGCCAGGCGATGCGCGGCACGACGTCCGCGCGCAGTCCCGTGACTCCCACGTCGCGATCGAACCAGACCGTTTCCGCTTCGAGTGAGGTCTCGAGACCTCCCGCCATCGGCCACAGGCCGCTGAACGCGAGTTGCGGCAACCGCGAGTACGGCCGGTCCAGCGGATCGACGTCGAGGTCGATGACCTGGAAGTCCTGCACCAACCCGTCGAGTCGCCAGCCCTGGCCGAGCCAGGCGAGCCGGAAATGGCGGTCCAGGAACATGATGCTGGTTCCGTCTGGACCGAGTCCGAAGTCCTCGAAATACTGGCTGTCGCTCACGTCCGCCAGATTGGCGTCAATTCGCAGCGCATCCGTGAAGTCGGTCCGGTGCACGAGTGCCGAGTACCTGCGGTCGTCGCCCGCCAGGTTGTCGTCCGGCAGGTAGTCGGTGTCGAACTTGCCGCGGCTGCGTTCGGTGAGGTAGCGAAAATCGGCGCCTGCCCCAAATCCACGACGCGAGAGCAGGAAGGGCGTAAGGGTCAGGTCGTAGTTCGGCGCGAGGTCGAGGTAATAGGGCACGCCCAACTCGAAGCCGCTCTTGTCCGAATTGCCGAATGACGGGAACAGGAAGCCGGACTTGCGCGCCGGCCCGACCGGAAAGGTGATCACGGGCGTGAAGAGGATCGGGATGCCCTTGAGGTCGACGCGGACATTGCGGCCCCGGCCTTGCTGCGTGCGCTGGTTGATCTCGATGCTGGAGGCGCGCAACTCCCAGTCCGTGCTCCCCGCCGGGCAGGTCGTGAAGCGCACCTCGGCGAGCTTCAGGTCGCCCTCGCGCGTCATCTCGAGCTCGGCGGCCGAGCCCCGCGCGGGCCGCTGGGGCAACTCGAACTCGGCGCCCGTGAACTGCCCCGTGCCGAGCGCATTCCAGCTGCCCGCGCCGCCCTTCAGCCGCAGCTCCGGCGAGCGGAACTCGACGTCTCCCTCGACCTGGAAGCGGCGCTCGGCGGCGTCATAAGTCGCCGATTCGGCCGACACCTGCCGGTCGCCCTGGACGATCGTCACGCCACCCGTGAGTTTCGCGTCGCCCTGGCGGGAAACCTCGGCGCTGCCGCCCTTGACCTCGATCGGGTGATCTTCCGGGTTTCCGGCCCCGACGCCTTCGGCCGGCGGCGGGGCGTCCGCCTGCGCAGCCGCCTCGACGACAGGCCAGACGCATTCGGCCGCGACCGCCGGTGGCGCGATGCCGGTCGCGGCAAGCAGAACAATGACTTGTCGGGAAATCACGGGAGGCGGCAAGTCTATAATGCATGCCCCCCGGCCGTCGCCTCTGCATGACCACGAACGACAACGCCGATCCTCGCCTCCTGAAACTCGAACGATGGATCTCGGCCCTGCCGGGTCCGCCGGTCGAGCGCATCGCGCCCGCGTCCGCCGACGCGAGCTTCCGGCGTTACTTCCGCGTCCATCGCGGCGGCGCCACGCAGGTCGCGATGGATGCGCCGCCCGAGCGCGAGAAACTCGACGACTGGCTGCGGGTTGCGCGCATCCTCGCGGCGACCGGTGTCCACGTGCCGCGGGTGCTCGCGGTGGACGCGGAGCAGGGATTCGTGCTGATGGGCGATCTCGGTCGCCAGCATTACCTGGAGGCACTCGGGCATGGCGCTGACCCCGAGCCACTCTACGCAGACGCAGTGGACGCACTCGTGCGCCTGCAGTCGGGCGATGCGGCCGCGGCGGCCGAGCTTCCGCGGTACGACCGCGAGCTGCTCATGCGCGAGATGGAACTCTTCCCGGAGTGGTTTCTCTCGCGACACCTGTCGCTGGCGCCGGGCGCCGCCGAGCGGGCGACGATCGGCGCGGCTTTCGACTGGCTTGCCGACCAGGCGCTCGCGCAGCCGGTCGTGCTGGTGCATCGTGACTACCACTCGCGAAATCTCCTCGTGCGTCCGGAAGGCAACCCCGGCATCGTCGACTTCCAGGACGCAGTGCGCGGTCCGATCAGCTACGACCTCGTCTCACTCCTCAAGGACTGCTACATCGTCTGGCCGCGCGCGCAGCTTTCCGCCTGGCTCGACCGCTATCGCTCGGCCGCGGGCGCAGCGGGGCTTTCCGTGGGCGCGGACCGCGCCGAGTTCCTGGCCTGGTTCGACCTCGTCGGGCTGCAGCGCCACATCAAGGTGCTCGGCATATTCGCGCGCCTCTGGCATCGCGACGGCAAGGCGGGCTACCTTAGCGACCTTCCGCGCGTACTCGACTACACGCTCGCCGTCACCGGGGCGCAGCCGGAGCTTGCGGATTTCGACGACTACCTTCGGCGCGAGGTGGTGCCGGCCTTTGCCGCCGTCCACCGCCGCACGGGTCTCGCCCGTTGAAGGCCATGATCCTGGCTGCAGGCCGCGGCGAGCGCATGCGCCCGCTGACCGCAAAGCTGCCAAAGCCGATGCTCGAGGTCGGCGGTCATCGGCTCATCGCGTACCACCTCGCTTCGCTGGCCCGGCTCGGCGTGCGCGAGGTCGTCATCAATCTCTCCTGGCACGGTGAACGGATCCGTGAGGCCCTCGGCGATGGCGCCGGGCACGGCATCGAGATTCGTTACAGCGAGGAAGGACCCGAGCCGCTCGGCACCGGTGGCGGCATCGTCGCAGCATTGCCGCTCCTCGGCGCTGAACCGTTCCTGGTCCTGAATGGCGACGTCTGGACGGACTTCGAACTTGGCAGGCTCCGCGCGCCGGCCGGGTCGCTCGCACACCTGGTGCTCATCGACAACCCCGAGCATCACCCCGACGGCGACTACGGGCTCGAGCCCGGAGGCCATGCCCGCGCAGGCGGCAATCGCCTGACGTATTCGGGCATTTCGCTGCTCGACCCGTCGCTGTTTGCGGGCCAGGGTTCCGGTTTCCTGCCGCTCAAGCCCCTGCTCGATGCGGCGCTCGCCACGGACCGACTCACGGGCCAGCACCACACCGGCGCCTGGCGCGACGTCGGCACGCCCGCGCGCCTGGCTGCGCTTGACGCTGAGTTGCGCCTCGGCCGGGCACGGCACCCGGTCCTGTCGTCCCCGGTCGGCTAAAATACACTTCTGGCGGGCGCGAGATCCCACAAGTGGCTGATCTGAAAGGCATTCCGATCGCAGTCGAGCGGCCGACCGTGAGTAGCGGCGAAAAATTCGTCACGCCTCAGGGTTTCACGGCGATCCGCGATGGCATCAAGAAATCGGCCGGCAGCCTGCCGTTCGCGCCGGGACAGAAACCGCGCTGGCTGCGGGCACGGCTCGCCACTGGCGGGCGCTACGAGTCGCTGCGCAGCACGGTACGCGAGCACCGCCTCAGCACGGTGTGCGAGGAGGCGCATTGCCCGAACATCGGCGAATGCTGGAACGCCGGCACGGCGACCCTGCTGCTGATGGGTTCGGTGTGCACGCGGGCCTGCCGATTCTGCGCGGTGGACACCGGCAATCCGCGCGGCTGGCTGGATCCCGAAGAGCCCGCCAACGCGGCGCGGACCGTCTCGCTCATGGGTCTTGGCTACGTCGTGCTGACGTCGGTGAATCGCGACGATCTGCCTGATGGCGGCGCGGCGCACCTAGCGTCCTGCGTGCGCGCGATCAAGGCGGCTAATCCTGCAACCGCCGTCGAGGCGCTGACACCGGATTTCCAGGGCATGTTCACCGCCGTCGAAACGGTCGTGGACTCCGGGATCGAGGTCTTCGCGCAGAACGTCGAGACAGTCGAGCGGCTCACGCACCCGGTGCGCGACCCGCGCGCGGGTTACCGCCAGACGCTCGACGTACTGGCACATGCGAGGCGCCACCGCCCCGGCATGCTCACGAAGACGAGCCTCATGCTCGGGCTCGGCGAAACCACGGACGAACTGCTGGCGACCATGGATGACCTGCGTGCCGTCGATTGCGACATCCTGACGCTCGGCCAGTACCTGCGCCCTACGGCGAATCACCTGCCGGTGGAACGCTACCTGACGCCGGGGGAATTCATGGGACTTCGTACGGCGGCGCTCGAGCGCGGCTTCCGTGAATGCGTCTCGGGGCCGATGGTGCGCTCGAGCTACCGCGCAGAGCAGGCGCTCGCCGGCAACAACTGCGGCATCGCGGTGGCCTGATGCACCCGTTTCCACACCGCTATCGCGCGCGCGTCGGCATCGCCCCGGAGGGCGAGGTGAGCCTCGACTCCGAAGGCCTTGCGCAGATCCGTTCGCTGCCGCCACCCGAGTTCGGCGGGCCCGGCGGCTACTGGTCGCCGGAGACGCTGCTGCTCGCGGCCGTGGGCGACTGCATGATGCTGACCTTCCGCGCGATCGCGAAAGCCTCGCGCTTCGAGTGGCGCGAACTCACCGCCGACGTCGAGGGCGTCCTCGATCGCGTCGACGGCAACAGCCGGTTCACCGCCCTCACGACGCGCGTGCGCCTGGTCGTGCCGCCCGGCACGGACGCGGCGCGGGCGAAGCGCCTGCTGGAAAAAGCGGAGCAGGGATGCCCGATCTCCAACTCGCTGACGGCCACGAAGCACCTCGAAGCCGAGATCGTCGAGGCGTCGTGACGCCGATCGTCCGCCAGCTCGGCCGGGTGGGCTACGAGCGCACCTGGCGGGCGATGCAGGCCTTCACCGACGCGCGCAACGACGGCACGCCCGATGAGCTGTGGTTGCTGGAGCACGATCCGGTCTTCACCCAGGGCCTCAACGGCAAGGCCGAGCACCTGCTCGCCCCGGGTGACATCCCGGTGGTCGGCATCGACCGCGGCGGGCAGGTCACCTACCACGGGCCGGGACAACTCGTGATGTACGCGCTCGTCGACCTGCGGCGGCGCGGCATCGGCATCCGCGAGCTCGTCGTCGCACTCGAGAACTCGGCGATCGCGCTGGCCGCGCGTCACGGCATCCGCGCCTCAGGCCGGCGCGAGGCGCCGGGCGTCTACGTCGGGCCACGCAAGCTTGCGAGCATCGGCCTGCGGGTGCGGCGCGGCTGCAGCTACCACGGGCTCGCCCTAAACGTGGACATGGACCTCGAGCCATTCAGTCGCATCAATCCCTGCGGCATGGCGGGCCTCGCGATGACGCAGCTCGCGGCGGAGGGCGCGGACTGCGGCGTCGAGGGCGCGGCGCTTGCGCTCGCGCCGCTCGCCTGCGAGTCGCTCGGACTGGACTGGGATGGGCGGTGGATAAAAGGGAACGCACCCCTTTATCGGGCATCACCGCGCGAGGAGGCACGGCAATCTCGATAAAGGGGTGCGTCCCCTTTTCCTAGAGTGCGACGAGCACGACGCCGCTGTCGGTCAGGTCCTGGTAGATCTGGTCGAGCTGGGCGCGGCTCTCGGCGCGGATCGTGTACGTGAGCGCGAGGAACTTCCCCTTGCTGCTCTGGCGTTCGCTGATGCTCTCGGCCGCGATCGGTCCCGCGTGGCGCTCGACGATCGCGAGCGTCAGCGTCCGGAACGACTCCGAGTCGCGGCCCATTACCTTGATCGGGAAGTCGCTCGGGAACTGGAACAGCTCGTCATTGCCGCTCACGCAGGAAATTCCGTCGAGAACTCGCGCTGCGAGGCCTTGAAAGCCGCGAATATGCGGCGGTAGACGGGACCGGGCACGCCGGCACCGACACCCTTGCCGTCCAGCGCCGTGATCGCGCGGATGCCGCCACCCGCGGAGGCGATCAGGAGTTCGTCCGCGGAGCGAAGCTCCGCTTCGGTCACGGGCCGCCGCTCCGAGGCGATGCCCTCGCGCTCCGCCAGCTCGAAGATCACGCCGCGCGTCGTGCCCGGGAGGATGGCGTTGGTCTGCGGCGGGGTGACGATTCGCCCGTTCAACACAACGTGCGCGCTGCTCGCGCTGCCTTCCGTCAGGAACCCGTCACGCATCAGGATCGTCTCGGTTGCGCCCGCGTCGGCGGCCAGCCAGCGCAGCAGCACATTGCCAAGCAGCGACGTGGACTTGATGTCGCAGCGCGACCAGCGGATGTCCGCGGCGGTAATGCCGGCGACGCCCTGGTCGATGGCCGTCTGCGGGATCACCGGGAGCTTCTGCACGCTCGCGAAGATCGTCGGGCGCGTGCCGGCCTGCGGCACGTGGTTGCGCTCCGGCTCGACGCCGCGCGTGACCTGCACGTAGAGCAGCTGGTCGCCGCCGCCATTGCCGTGAACCAGCTTGCCGAAGGCCGCCAGCCAGCCCGCGCGGTCGAGCGGCGGCGCCATGCGGATCCCGGCGAGGCTGCGGTCGAGGCGCGCCATGTGTGCGTCGAAGCGGTAGCCGCGCCCGTCGTAGACGGGTAGCACTTCGTAGGCCCCGTCGCCGAACAGGAAGCCGCGGTCGAGCGGCGAGATGTGCGCCTCCTCGAGCGGCAGGAGCCGTCCGTCGAGCCACACGAGCGGAAGCGGCATCAGGGGTTCCCTGGCGTTACGCGAACCAGGACAGGATAGTGTCCCAGAGCCTGCGGAAGATGTTGCCGCGTGTCACATCGGCGAGCGGCTGGATCGGCGCCTCGGCGACGACCTTGCCGTCCACCAGCGCGCGCAGCACGCCGACGCGGTCGGACTTCGTGAGCGGCGCGAACACGCGCGGCGCGAGCTCGACCGTGAACTCGGCGCGTTCCGCCTGGCCGCGAGGCAGCGTGACCGTGAGGTCCCTCGCGAGGCCGACCGCCGCGCGCCCGCCGCGCGCCCGGTAGACGCGCTGCACGGCCAGCTCCTCGCCGGCCTTCTTCAGCGCTCGCGTCTCGTAGAAGTTGAACCCGTAGTTGAGCAGGGCGAGGCTTGCGTCCTCGCGGGCCTTCATGCTCTTCGAGCCGGCGACCACGGCGATCAGGCGCATCCCGTCGCGTTTCGCTGAGGAAACCAGGCAGTAGCCGGCGGCCTCGGTCATGCCGGTCTTCACGCCGTCCACGCTCGGGTCGCGTGCGAGGAGGCCGTTGCGGTTCGGCTGGCTGATCTTGTTCCAGGTGAACTCGCGCTGCGAGTACCAGCGGTAGTACTCCGGGAACTCGCGGATGATCGCGCGCGTGAGCCGCGCGATGTCGGCGGTCGACATCTTGTGGTTATCACCCGGCAGGCCGGTCGAATTCTGGAAGTGGCTTGCGGTCATGCCGAGGCGTTCAGCGTACTGGTTCATGAGCGCGGCGAAGGTGTCTTCGGTTCCGGCGATGGCCTCGGCGAGCGCGATCGTCGCGTCGTTGCCGCTCTGCACGATCATGCCCTGGATCAGGACCTCGACCGACACGCGCGAGTTGAGGTCAAGGTAGGTGCGCGAACCTTCCGAGCGCCAGGCGCGCTCGCTGATCGGCACCTCGGTATCGAGCTTCAGCTTGCCGTCCCTGAGTGCCTGGAACACGGCGTAGGCGGTCATGAGCTTGGTGATGCTGGCGGGCTCGATCGCTTCGTTCGCGCGGTGCCCGGCGAGAGTCTGTCCGCTCGACTGGTCGACGAGGACCCAGGCCGTGGCCTCGAGCTGCGGCGGCGGGGGTACGGGCGGCTCGGCGGCGCGGGCGACGACAGAGGCGGTGAGCAGGGCGAGGGCAGGCAGGATTCTCAAGTTGGACCTCATGGGCGGGGTGGACTCATTATTACAGGGCGAGGCGCGCGTCCCGGGCGCCCGCGGCGCGCAGGCGTTCGATCAGCGCGTCGAATTCGGGGAGCGTCGCCACGGGGCCCGCGCGCACGCGGAAGAGCGCGCGGCCGTCGGCAGAGGAATCCGTCACAGTAACGCCGGGTATCCCGGCGTCGCGCAGGCGAACGGCGAGCGCCTCGGCGTTATCCCGGCTGCCGTAAGCGCCGGCCTGCGCGTAATAGGCCGCGGGCTGGGCATCGGTTGCGGGCGCTGCGCCTGCAAGGGGCGCGGTACCCGCCAGGCTCACGACCTCCACGCGCGCGGTGCCCGCGCGGACCATGTCGATCTGCTCGGCCGCCGCGCGCGACAAGTCGATGATGCGGCCCTTGGCGAAGGGGCCGCGGTCGTTGAGGCGCACGACGACGCTGCGGCCATTCTCGAGGTTCGTCACGCGCACCCAGGCCGGCAACGGCAGCGTCGGATGCGCTCCCGTCATGGCATCCATGTCGTAGGTCTCGCCGGTCGAAGTGCGGCCGCCGTGGAAGTCGGACCCGTACCAGGACGCGACGCCCTGCTCGACGTAGCCCACGGCCGACGGCAGCACCACGTAGCGGCGACCGCCGACCTCGTAGAACGGCGGGTTGCCGTACCTCGCGCGCGGTTCGTCGCGTGGCAAGCCTTGGCCCGCGACGCCTGCGCCTGCGGCAGGGGTCACCGGCGCGGGCGGCGCGGCCGGGCGCAGGGACTCGCGCGCGCAGCCCGCGAGCGCGAGCAGTGCGACGGCGCAGGCGACGCGGCGCGAGGCGCGCGTCATCGCCCCGACGCCGCGGCGGCCGGCGGCACGAGGGACTCGATGCGCCGGCCGAGATCCTCGATTGCGAGCGCGTACAGGACGCTGCGGTTGTAGCGCGTAATGACGCCGAAGTTGTGGAAGCCCGCGCGCAACTCCGGCGCGTCCACGCCGTCCACCTTGATAAAGAGCGCCGGTGCCGCAGCACCCTGGGTCGTCTCGAACGCGAGCCCGCGATCGCGCAGCGACTTGACGGTCGAATCCGGGGCCAGCTTGCCCGCCACGAGCCCGTCGCCGCCGGGAAACCACAGGCTTGCGGGAACGGCGACCGGCTCGCCTGCGCGCCAGCCGTGGTCGGCGAGGTAGTTCGCGACGCTCGCGATGACGTCCGGCCAGCTGCCCCAGAGGTCGCGCTTGCCGTCGCCGTCGCCGTCCACTGCCCACTCGCGGTAGCTGCGCGGCATGAACTGGCCGTTGCCCATGGCGCCCGCGTAGGAGCCCAGCACTGCCTTCGTGTCGAACCCTTCCTCGCGCACCAGCAGGAGGTACTGCTCGAGCTCGGCGAGGAAGTACTTCGCGCGCGGTGGGTAGTCGAAGGCGAGCGTCGCGAGCGCGTCCACCACCCGGAACTTGCCCGTGATGCGGCCGAAGAATGTCTCCGCGCCGATGATGCCGACGATCGCGTGCGCCGCGACCCCGCTCGATTGCTCGACGGCGGCGATGGTGTCCCGGTGTTCGGTCCAGAAGGTTACGCCCGCGGAGATCCGCTCGTCGGTCAGGAAGTGCTTGCGGTAGGCATGCCAGGGCATCACCTTCTCCGCAGGCTTCGACATCATCTCGATGATGCGCGGCTGGATTGCCGCGTCCGCCAGCACGCCCTCGAGCCAGGCGGTGTCGAAGCCGTGCCTGGCCTCCATGTCCGCGGCGAAGGCGCGCACGTCCTCGCGCTCGAGGTCGAGCGGCGATGCGGCCGGCGCCGACACCGCGAGGGCAAGGGCCAGCAATGGCGCGCGTAGCGAGCGGGTCGCCAGTGACATCTTCATCCCACGAGCTTTCTGCTGGAATGCAGCGACATCAGGATACCGAAGCCCGCCATCAGCGTCACGAACGAGGTGCCGCCGTAGCTGACGAGCGGCAGCGGGACGCCGACGACCGGCAGCAGGCCCATCACCATGCCGGCGTTCACGCAGGCGTAGACGAAAAACGTCAGGGCGATACTGCCCGCGAGCAGGCGTGCGAAAGCGTCGCGGCATTGCAGCGACATGTAGATCCCGCGGCCGACGACGAACAGGTAGGCGACGAGCAGGGCAACCAGTCCGAGCAGGCCGAGCTCCTCGCCGATTACCGCAAAGATGAAGTCGGTCGAGCGCTCCGGAAGGAACTCGAGCTGCGCCTGGCTGCCGTTCATCCAGCCCTTGCCAAATACGCCGCCCGAGCCGATCGCGATCTGCGACTGGATGATGTGATAGCCGGCGCCGAGCGCGTCGCTCTCCGGGTCGAGCAATGTCCTCACGCGCTGGCGCTGGTAATCGTGCATGAAGTGCCAGATGACCGGCACCGCCGCGCCAAGCACCACGGCCCCGCCGACCACGAAGCGCCAGGACAGGCCGGCCAGGACCAGCACGATGACGCCTGCCGCCGCGACCAGCAGCGCCGTGCCGAGGTCGGGCTGCTCGGCAATCAGGCCTACCGGGAGCGCGATGACCAGCATCACCACGAGGATGTCCCGCGCCGAAGGCGGCAGCGGCCGCTGGTTCAGGTACCAGGCGCACATCATCGGTACCGCGAGCTTCAGGATCTCCGATGGCTGGAAACGGATCACGCCGAGGTCCAGCCAGCGCTGCGCACCCTTGCCGATGTCACCCGCGATCGCGACGACCACCAGCAGCACGAGGCCGAGCACATAGCCCGCGGGGGACAGCATGCGCAGGAAGTGGTCGGGCACCTGTGCCAGGACGATCATCAGAACGAAGCCGATGCCGATGCGGGCCAGCTGGTTGAACCAGAGCGCGGTGTTGTCGCCCGCGGCGCTGTAGAGGACGAACATGCCGAACAGGCTGATCACGGCCAGTCCTGACAGCAGCATGCCGTCCAGGCGCAGGGCCTTCAGCAGTCGCGCCATGCCGGTGACTGTGCGTCGCGTGCGGGAAGCGCCGAGTTCGCCGTAGGTCATGGCGCGGGCTTCACGAGGTAAGCGTCGAAGATCGCGCGCGCAATGGGCGCCGCCGCCGAGGCGCCGAACCCGCCGTTCTCGACCAGCACCGCGACGGCGAGTTTCGGATTGTCGGCCGGGGCGAAGGCGACGAAGAGCGCGTGATCGCGCAGCCGCTCCGCGACATCTTTCTCGTTGTATTTCTCGGTCTGGCCGATCGAGAAGACCTGCGCGGTGCCGGTCTTGCCGGCGATCGAATAAGCAGCGCCCCGGGCCGCGCGCGTGGCGGTGCCGCCGGTCGTCACGGCGACCATCGCTTCCACGATGATCTCCCAGTTCTGCGCCTGCCTGAGCTCCACCGATGGCAGCGCGACGGGGGCCCGCTCCTCGACCTGCCGGGTCTCCGGGTCGATCAGCGCGCGCACCAGTCGCGGCCTGAAGTGGTGGCCGCGCATCGAGAGCAGTGCGGTCGCCTTCGCGAGCTGCAGCAGGGTCGCCGTCCAGTAGCCCTGGCCGATGCCGACGATCACGGTCTCGCCGGGGAACCAAACCTGCTGCTCGGCACTCGAGAACGCGGTCTTCTTCCAGGCCGGGGAGGGCATGATGCCGCCGCGCTCGCCGGCGACGTCGATGCCGGTCGGCTGGCCGAAGCCCATGCGCGCCATCGAGTCGTGGATGCGCTGGATGCCGAGCGTGTTCGCGAGCCGGTAGAAATAGACGTCGCAGGACTGCGTCACCGCGCTCTTCATTTCCATCGCGCCGTGGCCCTCGCGCTTGAAGTCGCGGAAGCGGTGGCGCGAGCCGGGCAGCGAATAGGCGCCGCCGCAATAAGCCTGGTCTTCCGGCCGGATCACTTCGTATTCGAGGCCCGCGAGCGCCATCAGCGGCTTGATCGTCGAGCCCGGCGGATAGGTCCCGCGCAGCACGCGGTTAAAGAGCGGCTGGTCGGGATTCTCGGTGAGCGCGAGGTAGTCGCTGCGCGAGATGCCGCGCGCGAACCCGTTCGGGTCGAATGAAGGCAGGCTCGCGAACACGAGGACGTCGCCACTCGAGGGGTCTATCGCGACCGCGCCGCCGCGGCGGCCCGCGAATGCCTCTTCCGCGACGCGCTGCAGCTCGATGTCGATCGTCATGCGCAGGTCCTTGCCGGCCCGCGGCTCGATCGTTCGCAACGGCTGGCCGGAGCCCTCGGCGAACTTGACGGGGCGGCCCTCGGCATTCACCAGCACCTCGCGATAGCCGCCGGTGCCGAACAGGTCGTCCTCGTAGGCCCGCTCGACGCCGGTCTTGCCGATCACGCCAGTGCCGAAGTAGCGCGCCCGGTCCAGGCGCTTCATGTCTACCTCGCTGATCGTGCCCACGTAGCCGAACGCATGCGCACCGACCGTGCCGTAGGGATAGTGGCGCGCCATGCGCGTCACGAGCAGCACGCCGGGCAGCTCGTGGCGGTGCACGGCGTAGCGTGCGACCTCCTCGTCGTCGAGCTGGAGCAGGAACGGGACGGCCTCGAACGAACGCCGCGCGAGCACGAGCTGGCGCACGCGCTTGACGTCGGACGCTTCGAGCAGCCCGAAGCGCACCAGGCGCGAAAGCGTGTCTTCGAGGTCGCCAGCCTGCTCGCGCAGGATCTCGAGCTGGTACGCGGGCGTGTTCTCGGCGATCACGCGCCCGGCGCGGTCGTAAATGACGCCACGGTTCGGTGGCAGCGGCTCGATGCGCGCGCGATTGCCCTGTGAAAGCTCGAGATAATGCTGGTGCTGCGCCACCTGCAGCCAGAACGCCCGGCCGGCGAGTACCAGCGCGATGACGGCGACCATGCCGACCGCGATCAGCGAGCGCTGGAAATAAATGCGCTGCTCGAGGGCGTCGTCCTTGATGCGCACGCGACGCATTTCCGTCGGGCTCCTAGCGCCGCGGCGCGAAGTGCGCGTAGAAGCCCGCGACCAGCGGCCAGAGGGCTGCGCTGATGGGCACCGGGATCCAGCGCCTCCAGTCAGTGATCGCGTGCCCGGCGATGCCGTCGATCCAGAACAGGAGGAACTCGTTGAGCCACAGCAACGCCAGGATCACGGCCGACTGCTGCAGCGGCGGGAAAGCGCGGATCTGCAGCCGGAGCTTGCAGGCGACGTAGGCGATTACGGTCAGCGTCAGTGCGTGCTGGCCGAGCAGTACGCCGGCGAAGCCGTCGAGCGCGAGCCCGGCGATCCAGGCGTAGCCAAGGCCCAGCAGGCGCGGCGAGAGCAGGCAGAACCAGAGCACGGTCAGCGCGACGAAGTTCGGCCGGAACGGCTCGAGCGGCTCGGGCAGGGGCAGCACGGTCGCGACGAGCGCGAGGATAGTCAGGACAACGACACGGCCCCAGCCGAAGTTGATCCGCGTGCCATGCATCATGGGGTTTCACCGGGCGGCGCCGCCGGCGGCGCAGGCGCTTCCGCTGCTGCTTCCGGTTCCGGCTCGACGATCGCGTTGTCGAACCAGACCAGGAGCACTTCAGGGTCGCGGTCGAGACCAGCGAGCGGCTCGGCCTCGACGGCGAGCAGCGGCTGTCCCGGGTCGCGCACGACAGCGGTGACCTTTGCAACCGGGTAGCCCGGCGGGTAGACGCCGCCGAGCCCGGAACTGACGAGAAGGTCCCCGACGATCACATCGGCGTTTTGCGGCAGGTAGGGGAGCGACAGCAGCCCCGCGCGCCCGGTGCCGAGCGCGATACTGCGCGCGCCCGTGCGATTCACCTGCACCGGGATCGCGTGCTCAGGGTCGGTGATGAGGATGATCTCTGCCGAGATCGGGCCGGTGCGCGTGACCTGTCCGTAGATTCCGGCCGCGTCGATCACCGCCTGGCCGCGGAAAATGCCCGCGCGCGTGCCCTTGTTGACCAGCACGCGCTGGCGGAAGGGGTCGAGGTCGACGCGCAAAATTTCCGCGACCAGAGAGCGCTGCACGACACGCGTTGAGCTCTCGCGCACCGCGCGCAGCCGCTGGTTCTCCTGCTCGAGCGACTCGTAGCGCAGGAGTCTCAGTCGCAGCACCAGGTTATCGGAGGCGACCTTGACGTTCTCGGCCTCGACGCGGGTCTTGGTCGCGAACGACTCGCGCATGGCGCTCCAGGCCTGGACCGGAGCCTGCACGGCCCACTGGATCGGGTAGGCGAGGGTTGCGATGCCGTCGCGGATCGCAGCGAGGCGATGCTGGCGGTGGTCCGCGACCATGAGCCCGGCGGCCATTGCCACGAGCACGATGAGCCGAAGCCCAAGCGCGGGGCCGCCGAGCAGGAGTCGCCGGGGATCCGAATCGTGAGAGGACAAGCTGGCCTCTAACCGAGGCCGAACAGCCCCGGGTGCTCTTCGGACAGCTCGAGGATGCGGCCGCCGCCGCGGGCAACGCAGGTCAGCGGATCATCGGCGATGATCACCGGCAGCCCGGTCTCTTCCATCAGCAGCTTGTCGATGTCCTTGAGCAGGGCGCCGCCGCCCGTCAGCACGATGCCGCGCTCGGCGACGTCAGCGCCGAGTTCCGGCGGCGTCTGCTCGAGCGCCTTCTTGACCGCCTGCACGATGCCCTGGAGCGGCTCCTGCATGGCTTCGAGAATTTCGTTGGAATTGAGCGTGAAGCTGCGCGGCACGCCCTCGGAAAGGTTGCGGCCCTTGACCGACATCTCGCGCACCTGCTGGCCGGGATAGGCCGAGCCGATCTCGATCTTGATGCGCTCGGCCGTCGCCTCGCCGATCAGGATGCCGTAGTTGCGGCGCACGTAGTTGGTGATCGCCTCGTCGAAGCGGTCGCCGCCGATGCGGACCGACTCCGCGTACACGATGCCGTTCAGCGAGATGACGGCGACCTCGGAAGTGCCGCCGCCGATGTCGAGCACCATCGAGCCGCGCGCCTCGTTGACCGGCAGGCCCGCGCCGACCGCGGCCGCCATCGGCTCGGGGATCACGTCGACGCGGCGTGCACCGGCGCCCTCGGCGGATTCCTGGATCGCCCGCTTCTCGACCTGGGTCGAACCGAAGGGCACGCAGATCAGCACGCGCGGCGAGGGCCGCAGCCACCGGTTGCCGTGCACCTTGGTGATGAAGTGCTGGAGCATCCGCTCCGTGTAGGTGAAGTCGGCGATGACGCCGTCCTTCATCGGGCGTACCGCCGTGATGTGCCCCGGCGTGCGGCCGAGCATGTTCTTGGCCTCGACGCCCACCGCGAGGATGATCTTGCCGCCGCGGCCCGGCTCGTCCTGTACCGCGACCACGGAAGGCTCGTTGAGGACGATGCCCTGGCCGCGGACATAGATGAGGGTGTTCGCCGTGCCGAGGTCGATGGAAATGTCGCTCGAGAAGTAACCCCGGAGGTTCTTGAACATGGCTGGGCGGGACCGCGACACGCTCTGAATGGAGCGCCGCGAGTCTATCCGCGGGCGCGACTTTCCACAAGCCGAGGTGTATGATTTCCGTCGCGTTTTTCCCACATTTTCTGCAATGGTGCGCTCGTGACGCTGACCCGCCGCGACGTCGAAAACATCGCGCTTCTCGCCCGCCTCGAGATCACCGAGGTGGAGTTGCCGGTCTACGTCGGCAGCCTGTCCTCGATCCTCGCGTTCGTGGAGCAGCTCGCGGCCGCGCCGACCGGGGACGTCTTGCCGATGGCGCACCCGCTCGAGGGGCAGGTCCAGCCGTTGCGTGAGGACTGCGTCACGGAATCCGATCGGCGCGAGGCGTTCCAGGCCAATGCGCCGGCCGTCGAGGCGGGGCTCTACCTCGTGCCGAAGGTGATCGAGTGAGCCTGCACGCGGCGACCGCCGCCGAGATCGGCCGGGGCCTCGCCTCGCGCCAGTACTCGAGCGTCGAGGTCACCCGCCACTTCCTCGAGCGCATCGAGCGCGCCAACCCGGCGCTCAACGCGTTCGTGACTGTCACGGCGGAGCGCGCGCTCGAGGACGCGAAGCGTGCCGACCTCAGGCTCGCGCGCGGCGAGGGCGGACCGCTGACCGGCGTGCCGCTCGCGCACAAGGACATCTTCTGCACCTCCGGCATCCTCACCAGCTGCGGCTCGCGCATGCTCGCCGACTTCGTCGCGCCCTACGACGCCACGGTGGTCGAGCGACTCGACGCCGCCGGCATGGTCCTGCTCGGCAAGACCAACATGGACGAGTTCGCGATGGGCTCGTCGAACGAGACCAGCTTCTACGGCCCGGTGAAGAATCCCTGGGACACGGCCCGGGTCCCGGGCGGATCGTCGGGCGGCTCCGCGGCCGCCGTCGCGGCCCGTATCGCGCCGGTCGCAACCGGCACCGACACCGGCGGCTCGATTCGCCAGCCCGGCGCGCTGACCGGGCTCACCGGGTTCAAGCCGACCTACGGGCGCGTCTCGCGCTACGGGATGATCGCCTTCGCCTCCAGCCTCGACCAGGCGGGCGTGCTCGCGCAGTCGGCCGAGGACGCCGCGCTCGTGCTCGGCGCGATGGCGGGGCACGACGCGCGTGACTCGACGAGCGTCGATGCGCCGGTGCCGGACTACGCGGCCGGGCTCGATCGCCCGGTGAAGGGGCTGCGCATCGGCATCATCCGCGAGTTCTTCGGCGACGGCCTCGAAGCGGCCACCGGCATGGCGGTGCGGGCGGCGATCGACGCGTTCCGCAAGGAGGGCGCGACTGTCGAGGAACTCTCGCTGCCGAACCTGCCGCTCTCGGTGCCGACCTACTACGTCGTCGCGCCGGCGGAATGCTCCTCGAACCTCTCTCGCTTCGACGGCGTGCGCTTCGGGCATCGCTGCCAGGACCCGAAGGACCTCATGGACCTCTACAGGCGCTCGCGTGGCGAGGGCTTCGGCGCCGAGGTGAAGCGCCGCATCATGACCGGCACCTACGTGCTGTCCGCCGGCTACTACGACGCCTACTATCTCAAGGCGCAGAAGGTACGGAGCCTCATCAACCAGGACTTCCGCCGCGCGTTCGAGAAGGTCGACGTGCTGATGGGCCCGACCGCGCCGACGCCCGCATTCGGGATCGGCGCGAAGACCGACGACCCGATCCTGATGTACCTCAACGACATCTACACCATCGGCGCCAACCTCGCGGGGCTGCCCGCCGTGTCTGTGCCCTGCGGCCTGGTCGGCAACCTGCCGGTCGGCCTGCAGGTGATCGGCCCACACTTCTCGGAGCAGCGACTGCTCGCGGTCGCGCATGCCTGGCAGCGCGCGACCGACTGGCATCGTCGCATCCCGCCGGGCTTCGCGTGAGCGCCATGGCGAACGACTGGGAAACCGTCATCGGCCTCGAGGTCCACGCGCAGCTCGCGACGCGCTCGAAGATCTTCTCGGGCTCCGCCACCGCCTACGGCGCGCCGCCGAACGCGCAGGCGAATCTCGTGGACCTCGGCTATCCCGGCACGCTCCCGGTGCTGAACCGCGAAGCGGTGCGGATGGCGGTCAAGTTCGGACTTGCGATCGGCGCGGCAGTCGCGCGCCGCTCGGTGTTCGCGCGCAAGAACTACTTCTACCCGGACCTGCCGAAGGGCTACCAGATCAGCCAGTACGAGTTGCCGGTCGTCGCGCGCGGCACGGTCGAGATCCTGCTCGAGGACGGCACGCGCAAGGAGGTCGGCGTCACGCGCGCCCACCTCGAGGAGGACGCGGGCAAGTCATTTCATGAAGGCTTCGGCAGCTCGTCAGGCATCGACCTCAACCGTGCGGGCACTCCGCTGCTCGAAATCGTGTCCGAGCCCGACCTGCGCTCCGCGCGCGAGGCCGTGGCGTACATGAAGAAGATCCACACGCTGGTGCGTTACCTCGAGATCTGCGACGGCAACATGCAGGAGGGCTCGTTCCGTTGCGACGCGAACGTATCGGTGCGGCGCCGCGGCGAGTCGGCGTTTGGCACCCGCTGCGAGATCAAGAACCTCAACTCGTTCCGGTTCGTCGAGCGTGCGATCAACCACGAGGTCGAGCGCCAAGTCGAGCTGATCGAGGGCGGCGGCAAGGTCAGGCAGGAGACGCGCCTCTATGACCCGGACCGCAACGAGACACGCCCGATGCGCTCCAAGGAAGAGGCGAACGACTACCGCTACTTCCCGGACCCGGACCTGCTGCCGCTGGTGATCGACGAGGCCTTCGTGGAGGAGGTGCGTGCCGGGCTGCCGGAGTTGCCGGATGCAAAGGCAGCGCGCTTCGCGCGCGAGCATGGCCTGTCCGACTACGACGCGGGCGTGCTGACGGCCAGCCGCGAGATGGCGGCCTACTACGAGGCCGTCGCCGCCGGCGCCGGCGAGCCGAAACTCGCGGCGAACTGGGTGATGGGCGAGCTTTCGGGCTTCCTGAACCGGGACGGCCTCGAGATCTCGGAATCGCCGGTCAGCGCGGCCGCGCTCGCGGGCATGCTGAAGCGCATCGTGGACGGCACGATCTCGGGCAAGCTCGCCAAGGACGTGTTCGAGGCGATGTGGCGCGAGCGCAAGGAGGCTGACGCGATCATCGAGGCGAAGGGCCTCAAGCAGATCACCGACACGGGTGCGATCGAGCAGGCGATCGCCGCGGTGATGGCCGCGAACCCCGGCCAGCTCGCTGACTACCGCGCGGGCAAGGACAAGCTGTTCGGCTTCTTCGTCGGCCAGGTGATGAAGGCGACCGCCGGCAAGGCGAATCCCGCGCAGCTGAACGAGCTCCTCAAGAAGATGCTCGCGGGTCCATGACGGCGCCGGGCGACCTGCTGCACAGGTTCCTGTTCGAGAAACTCCCGGTCCGCGGCCACCTGGTGCGCCTCGACGCGAGCTGGCGCGCGGCGATCGAACACCACGTCTACCCGGATGCGGTCGCCGCCGCGCTCGGCGAAGCGATGGCAGCCGCCGCGCTGATGGCCGGCGCGCTCAAGTTCGAGGGTCGGCTTTCACTGCAGTTCGAGGGGCCCGGGCCCGTGCGCCTGATGCTCGCGCAGTGCACGCACCGGCACGCGATCCGCGGCGTCGCGCGCCACGACGAGCTGCCGCCACTCGGACTCCCGGATTCCAGCCTGTTCGGCGACGGCCAGCTCGCCGTCACGATCGAGCAGCAGGAGGGCGGCGAACGCTACCAGGGCGTAGTGCCCCTCGTCACCGCGCGGCTCGCCGACTGCCTCGAGCAGTACTTCGAGCGTTCGGAGCAGCTCCCCTCGCGCCTGTTGCTGGCAGCCGGTCCCGATCGCGCTTCGGGACTCCTGCTGCAGCGGGTAGCGATGAGCGAGGGGGGAAGCGAGTCGGAGCGCGCGCTGGCCGACGACGCCTGGCAGCGCCTCGGGCTGCTGGCGGCGACAGTCTCGCCGAAGGAACTCGCGGATCTGCCGAGCCGGGAGCTGCTGCGGCGCCTGTTCCCGGAGGACGACATCCGCCTGTTCGAGGGCACGCCGGTTTATTTCCAGTGCACCTGCTCGCGCGAGCGCGTCGCCGGGATCCTGCAGGCGCTGGGCGGCGCCGAAGTGTACGCGCTGCTCGCCGAGCGCGGCTACGTCGAGGTGCGCTGCGAGTTCTGCAACCGAGCCTGGAGCTTCGATGCCGTGGACGTCGCGAGCCTGTTCTCGCCCGGATCGACGCAGCCGGCGCCGCCGGGACTGCACTGACTGCGCGCCGCTATTCCTTGCGGTGCGCGGCGAACGAGATCTTGTCGAGCACGCCGAGCAGCACGGCGGAGATGACGAAGGTCAGGTGCAGGATCACGTACCACATGATCTTGTCATTGTCGGTTTGTTCCACCTTCACGAAGATGCGCAGCAGGTGGATCGAGGAAATCGCCACGATCGACGCCGCGACCTTCAGCTTCAGCGTTCCGGAGTCGATCTTCGAGAGCCAGGCCGGGGCATCCGTGCCGGCATCGTGGTCGATGCGCGACACGAAGTTCTCGTAGCCGGAGAACATCACCATCACGATCAGGCTGCCGACCAGCGCCAGGTCGATCATCGCGAGCACCGTCAGCACCAAATCGGCTTCGGCGAGCTGGGACACCTGCGATAAGACGTGGAATGCCTCCTGGAAGAACTTGATGCCGAGCGCAATCAGCGCCAGCGACAGGCCGAGGTACACCGGCGCCAGCAGCCAGCGGCAGGCGAACAACAGGCGTTCGAGGGGCCTCTCAAGCATGGTCGCGATCTCCCGGTGCAGGTCCTAGTGTAAGAGAAACCGCGGCGAGCCGAGCTTGCGGCGCGGCGGATCGGGGGCGCGAGCGCCTGATTTTGGGGTTAACATCGACCGGCGTGAGCATCCGCTTCACCGTCAACGGCAGCGACAGGGAATTCGCGGGCGACGGCGAAATGCCGCTGCTGTGGTACCTGCGTGACCACGCGGGCCTGACCGGTACGAAGTTCGGATGCGGCGGCGGTTTCTGCGGCGCCTGCACCGTGCTGATCGACGGGGCGGCCCAGCGTTCCTGCCTGCTGCCGGTCGCGACGCTCGCGGGGCGGCACATCACCACCATCGAGGGCCTCGGGGCCTCCGGACTGCACGCGGTGCAGAAAGCCTGGATCGAGGAGGACGTTGCGCAGTGCGGCTACTGCCAGGCCGGCCAGGTGCTCGCCGCCGTCGCCCTGCTCGAGCGCAACCCGGATCCCACGCCCGCGGACGTCGACACGATCACGAACCTGTGCCGCTGCGGCACCTACGTGCGTATCCGCCGCGCCATTGCGCGCGCCGCCCGCGAGATGAAGGGTTCCGGGTGAACGCGCTCGCGACCGTGGTTTCGCGCCGCATCTTCCTCCAGGCATCCCTGTCTGCATCCGGCAGCCTGGTGCTGGCGCCCGCTCTCGTTCACGCCCAGGATGCGCCGACCGCGCCGCCCGAGAATCCGCTCGGCGTCCTGATCCGGATCGAACCGGACAATCGCATCGTCATCGGCGCGACCGGCGCCGAGATCGGGCAGGGCGTCAAGACGTCGCTGCCCATGATCCTCGCCGAGGAACTGGACGCCGACTGGTCGCAGGTCTCCGTCGAGCAGTTGCCGCTTTCGATCGACTTCAGCGGCGCCCAGCCGCGCTGGCGCTGGGGCTCCCAGGGCGCGGGCGGCAGCACCAGCATCCCGGACGGCTGGGCGGAACTCCGGCAGTTCGGAGCCCAGGGCCGCTGGCTGATGCGCCAGGCGGCTGCCGCGGAGTGGGGGATTCCCTTCGCCGACGTGAAGACCGAGGCAGGCCATGCACTGCATCCCGATGGCCGCCGGCTCGCATACGGCTCACTGGTCGCGGCGGCTGCGAAGCTCGCGCTGCCCGTCGAGGCGGTGCCGCTCAAGGCGCCCGCCGAGTATCGCGTCATCGGCCAGCCGCGGCGAGTCGTGGACGCCGAGGACATCGTCACCGGCCGCGCGCGCTACGGCATCGACGTCAGCGAACCCGGCGCGTACACGGCGGTGATGCTGCGCTGCCCGTATTTCGACGGCGACATCGCCAGCCTCGACGATGTGGCCGCGCGCGCCGTGCCGGGCGTGCGCGCTGTCGTCGTCGTGCCGGGCCCGAAGCCCGGCGAGCCGATCACGGTGAACCTCGCGACCGGGGTCGCCGTGGTTGCTGACGACATGTGGTCGGCGCTGAAGGGGCGCAACGCACTGAAGGTCGAGTGGACGCGCGGCCCGTTCGCCGCGGAGTCGAGCGCGGCGCTCGACGCGCAGGCAACCGGTCTCCTCGCCGGGACCGGCCAGGTCGTGCACGACGACGGCGACTTCGATGCGGCCAGGCGCGATGCCGCTGAGACCGTCAAGGCGCGCTATCGGATTCCTTTCGTGAGTCATGCGCCGCTCGAGGCACCCTGCGCCTTCGTCCAGGTGATGGCGGACCGGGCGCGCGTGGTCGCAGCCCTGCAGCAGCCGGGCGGCGCCTCGCGGGCGGTGCACGCGGTCACCGGCATTCCGCGGGCCGCCATCAGCGTCGAGATGACGCGCGCGGGCGGCGGCTTCGGCCGGCGGCTCACCAATGACTTCGTCGCGGAAGCCGCCCACGTTTCAAAGGCCACCGGCTGGCCCGTCAAGCTGGTCTGGACCCGCACGGACGACCTGCAGCACGATTTCTTCCGGCCATTCGGCCATCACGAGCTGGTCGCAACGCTCGATGCGGGCAGGCAGGTGACCGGATGGACGCACCGGCTCGCCAGCGCCTCGAAGTACTACCGCCGCGCCGACGTTAAACCCGAAGAGATGTGGGGTGCGGAACTGTATCCGGACGATTTCCCGGCGCGCCTCGTGCCGAACTACCGGCTCGAGTGGCTCGCCGTGACCAGCGGCATCCCGCGCGGCTCCTGGCGCGCGCCCGCGCACACGGCGAACGCCTTCGTCGTACAGAGCTTCCTCGACGAAGTCGCGCACGCGACGGGGCAGGACGCGCTCAAGCTCCGCCTCGCGATGCTCGGGCCCGACCGCGAGCTCGACTACGCGCAGCACGGCGGGCCGAAGTTCAGCACCGGCCGGCTGCGCACGGTGCTCGAGCGCGTCGCCGCCGACATCGGCTGGGGACGCAAGTTGCCGCGCGGGCGCGGCATCGGGCTCGCCGCGCACTTCACTTTCGGCGGCTACGCAGCGCACGCGATCGAGGTGTCGGTCTCGCCGCAGGGTGCGATCGCCTTCGAGCGGGTGGTGTGCGCCGTGGACGTCGGCCGCCCCATCAATCCGCTCGGCATCGCCGCGCAGATGCAGGGCGGCACTATTGACGGGCTGTCCACGGCGATGAACCTCGAGATCTCGATCGAGGGCGGCCGCGTCGTGCAGTCGAACTTCAACGACTACCCGCTCGCGCCAATGGCGCAGATGCCGCGCGACATTGAAGTGCATGTGGTCGATTCGCAGGCGGACCCGGCGGGCTGCGGCGAAATGGGAATCCCGACCGCGGCGCCCGCGCTCGCGAACGCGATCTTCGCGGCGACGGGCGTGCGGATCCGCGATCTGCCGATGCGGCAGCAGCTGGCGGAAGCGTTGCGAAAGTCGTAGACGAGGAGGGGTCAGACCCCGTCGTGCCTCCGCTACAAGTCTTTGAGCAGGCTGGGCCCGCTGATCCGGTTCATCTGCCCCAGGATCCACTGCTGGCGCTGGCGCACGTAGGGTCCCGGATTCACGACGCGATACCGGGTGGGGCTCGGCAGCACCGCGGCGAGCAGCGCCGCCTCGTGGCGCGTCAACTTGGCGGCAGACTTGCCGAAATACCGCCGGCTGGCCGCCTCGACGCCCCAGGTGCCGCGTCCGAACTGCGCGACGTTCAGGTACACCTCGAGGATGCGCTGCTTCGGCCAGAGCAGCTCGATCCAAACCGTGAACCAGGCCTCGAGGCCCTTGCGGAACCAGTTCTGGCCGCTCCACAGGAAGAGATTCTTCGCGACCTGCTGGCTGATGGTGCTCGCGCCGCGCAGTCGCTCACCGCGCCCGGCATCATCCATCGCCTTCTCGATCGCCTCGAAGTCGAACCCGTCGTGGGCCAGGAATTTCTGGTCCTCCGCGGCGATCACGGCGATGGCGGCATAGGGCGTGATGCGCTCCCAGGGCACCCAGTCCTGCTGCTGATCGAGCGGCTTGCCGTCGGCGCGCGTGGCGAGGCGCTCGTCGACCATGAAAGCGGTCAAGTGGACCGGCAGGAAGCGCAGTGCCGCGACCGCGACGATGCTGGCGGCGGCGGCTGCCAGGATCGCGACTGCGGCCGTGCGCAGGATCCGCGCCGCCAGCGAGCGACGCTGCATCGGGGCGGCGGCGTCAGGCGGCGCCGGTGCGCCGGGCGGACGTGACAGTCACGGACTCCGCGGGTACGTCGTCGTGCCCGTGGCGGCGGCCGGTCTTGACCTTCGCGATCTTGTCAATCACATCGAAGCCCTCGACCACGCGGCCGAAGACCGCGTAGCCGAAGTTTCCGGTCTTGTGGTCCAGGAAGTCGTTGTCGACGAGATTGACGAAGAACTGCGAGGTCGCGCTGTGCAGGTCGTTGGTGCGCGCCATCGCGAGCGTGCCGCGCTGGTTCCTGAGGCCGTTGGCCGCCTCGTTCTGGATCGGCGCGTGGCCGTCCTTGTGCGCCATGTCGACCGCGAAGCCGCCGCCCTGGATCATGAAGCCGGGGATGACGCGATGGAAAATCGTCCCGTCGTAGAAGCCCTCGTCCACGTAGCGCAGGAAGTTCTTCGCCGAAATCGGCGCCGATTTCTCGTCGACCTCGACGGTGAAGGCTCCGTGAGACGTTTCGAACTTGATCATCGCGTTCTCTCCCTTTGGGCCGCCGATTCTACTGCCTCGCGCGGCCGCGTGCCTTCGCTCGCGCGCTCGTGGCCGGCGAGATCGCGGCGGGTCTCGACGTCCGCGAGTCCGGCGACCCGCAGCAGTTCCCGGACCGCGGCGCCCTGGCCGGCGCCGTGCTCGAGCAGCAGCCGCCCGCCAGGCCGCAGGTGGGCGCAGGCGCCCGCCGCGACGACCGAGAGCGCATCGAGGCCGTCCGCGCCCGCGACCAGCGCGGAGTACGGCTCGTGTGCCAGCGCCTCCAGCGCGGGATCGCCCGCAGCGACGTAAGGGGGATTCGAGACGATGACGTCGAAGCGCGCGCCGGCGAGCGGGGCGAACCAGTCGCCGTGGATGAATTTCAGGTTCGCAAAGCCGAGGCGGGCAGCGTTGCGCTGCGCCAATGCGAGTGCTGCAGCCGAGCGGTCGGTTGCCGTCACGGCCGCATCCGGCCGCATCGATGCGAGCGCGAGCGCGATTGCGCCGCTGCCGGTACCGAGATCGAGCACCGCCGGTCGCGTGATGCCCGCGATCGCCGCGAGCGCGCGCTCGACGAGCAGTTCCGTCTCGGGCCTCGGCACCAGCACGTCGGGCGTCACTTCCAGGTCCAGCGACCAGAACTCGCGTCGCCCGGCCAGGTAGGCGATGGGCTCGCCGTCAAGGCGCCGCCGCGCGAGCGATTCGAGCGCGAGCAGTTCCTCCGGCGCGAGTGCCCGGCCGGGATCGGCGGCGAGCGCGGAGCGGCCGATCCCGAACACGCGCGCGACCAGGAGCTCCGCGTCCAGCGCGGCAGATGGGGAAGCGCCAGCGAGGCGCTCACGCAGCGCGGCGATTGCGTCGGCGGCGCGGATCATTCGAGTGCGGCCAGCTCCTCGGCCTGATGCTCCCGCGCGAGGGTCGCGATGATCTCGTCGAGGTCGCCGTCGACGATGCTGTCGAGACGGTACAAGGTCAGCTCGATGCGATGGTCGGTGAGTCGGCCCTGCGGGAAGTTGTAGGTGCGGATGCGTTCCGAACGGTCGCCGGTGCCGACCTGCAGGCGTCGTTTTTCGGCTTTTTCCGCCGCGTGTCGCTCGCGCTCCGCAGCCAGCAGCCGGGAGCGCAGCAGCGCCATCGCCCGCGCCCGGTTCTTGTGCTGCGAGCGCTCGTCCTGGCATTCGACGACGATGCCGGTTGGCAGGTGCGTGAGGCGCACCGCGGAGTCCGTCTTGTTGACGTGCTGGCCGCCGGCGCCGGATGAACGATAGGTGTCGACGCGCAGGTCCGCCGGATTGATCTCGACGCTCTCGATCTCCGCGATCTCGGGCAACACCGCCACCGTGCAGGTCGAGGTGTGGATCCGCCCCTGCGACTCGGTCGCGGGCACGCGCTGCACGCGATGCGTGCCGGACTCGAACTTCAGCGCCGCATATACGCCGCGGCCGGCGATCCGGCTGATGACCTCGCGGTAGCCACCATGCTCGCCGCGGCTCTCCGAGAGCAGTTCGACCCTCCAGCCCTTGCGCTCCGCATGACGGGCATACATGCGGTAGAGATCCCCGGCGAATATCGCGGCCTCGTCGCCACCCGCGGCGGCGCGGATCTCGAGGAAGACGTTGTGGTCGTCGAGCGGGTCGACCGGCACGAGCAGGCGCTCGAGTTCCACTTCATCCGCGGCGGTTGCGCGTTCCAGCGCAGTGACTTCCTGCTGGGCCAGTGCCCGCAGCCCCGCGTCCGGGTCGGCGGCCATGGCGCGCGCCGCCGCCAGCTCGCGCTCGCGGCCGGTCAGGCGCGCGAGGCCCTGCGCGACCGGGTCGATGCGCGCGAACTCCATCGACAGCTCACGGAAGCGATTGGAACTGCCGAGCACCACCGGGTCGGACAGCATGCGCTCGAGTTCCGCACGTCGGTCTGCGACGCGCTCGAGCCGGTGCCGGATGGCGTCCTTCACGACGGGTCGCGGCCGCTGCGGAACAGCCGCGCCGCCGCCTCGGCAAGGGTCGCGTCGCCGGACTCGGCGGCCTCGCGCAGCGCCGCGGAGGGTGCGTGCAGCAGGCGATTCGTGAGCGTGATGGCAAGCTGCTCGAGCACCGCTTCCGGCTGCTGGCCTGCGGCGAGCTGGCGTCGCGCCTCGGCGAGCGCCGCATCGCGCGCCGCCTCGGCCTGCCCGCGCAGCTCGCGGATCACCGGCACCGCATCGCGGACCTTGAGCGCCGCCATGAAGCCGGCGACGTCGGCGTCGATCAGCTGGCGCGCGACGGCGGCTTCGGCCTCGCGCGTCTTCACGTTCTCGCCCGCGACCTGGCGCAGGTCGTCGATCGTGTAGAGGTAGACGTCCTCGAGCGCCGCGACCCGGGGGTCGATGTCGCGCGGCACCGCGAGGTCGAGCATGAACATCGGGCGATGGCGGCGTTCCTCGAGCGCGCGCACCACATCCTCGAACAGGATCACGTGACCCGGCCGTGCCGTCGACGACATGACCATGTCGGCCTGCGGCAGGTGGGCAGCCAGCGCATCGAGCCGGATGACCGAAGCCGGCAAGCCCTCGGCGATGCGCTCTGCACGGTCCGTGCTGCGGTTGGCAATGATCAGGCGGCCGATTCCCTGCGCCTGCAGGTGACGGGCAGTCAGCTCGATCATCTCGCCCGCGCCGACCAGCAGCGCCGTGTGACGGTCGAATCCCGCGAACACGCGGCGCGCCAGCTGGATGCCCACCGAGGCGACCGAGACGGCGGCCGCGCCGATCGCGGTCTCGGTGCGCACGCGCTTCGCCACCGCGAACGTGGTCTGGAACAGCCGGTTGAGAAGGCTGCCGGCCGTGCCCGCCTGACGTGCGGCCCGATAGGCGTCCTTGAGCTGCCCGAGAATCTGCGGCTCGCCGAGTATCAGCGAGTCGAGCCCGGCGGCGACCGAGAACGCGTGGCGCACCGCGTCCGGGCCCTCGATGCGATACAGGCAGCTCGAGAGCGCGGCATTGCCGCCCGACTCGGCGACCAGCCAGGCGGACACAGACTCCGCCGTCCCGCCGACGGCGTAGACCTCGGTGCGGTTGCAGGTGGAGACGATGAGCGATTCCGCCAGGCAGGGCAGGGTGCGCAACGATGCGAGCGCATGCGGCAGGCGCTCGGCGTCGAACACGATTTGTTCACGCACCTCGATCGGCGCGGTGCGGTGATTCAGGCCGAGGACGAGCAGGGACATGCGGGGTATAGTGCCGTGATGCACGTTTCTGCGCGACTTTCTGCGGCCCTCCTGGCCGTTTTCGCGGCACTGCCCGTACAGGCTGCCCGCGAAAGCTGCCCGCGCGGCGATGCCTGGTCACTGTCGGTCGATGCCGAGCGGGCGCTCGGGCGCGGCGCCTGGCCGGAGGCCGCCCGCAGCTTTGTCTGCGCCGCCCATGCGAGCCCGGACGCGGCCGTCGCCGAGCGTGCGACGCGTGCCGCGTACGACAACCTGCAGCTCGAGCGCGCAGTCGAGTCCGCGCGCCGCTGGCTGGTGCTCGCACCGGACAGCGAAGTCGCGCGTCGCTACCTCGCGACCGGGCTGCTGCGGCTGCACGACGAGGCCGGGTCCTCGGAACAGTTCACCGCACTGTTGAAGACTTCCTATACGGACCGCGCGCGTGGCTTCCTCGTGCTGCTCGGCATCCTGTCCGCAGAGGACAACTCGACCGGCGCCGCGCGGGTCATGGACGGCCTCGCCGCGGGCGACCCCTCGCTGCCGGAGGCGCAATACGCCGCCAGCATGTTGTGGCAGCGCGCCGAGCACGGCGCCCGGGCGCTCGAGGCGGCCGAACGTGCGCTCGCGCTCCGGCCGGAATGGCCGCAGGCCGAATTCGCGCGCGTGCGCGCACTCGGGACGCTTGGCCGCGGCGCGGAGGCGCTCGAGATATCCGCGCGGCTCGCGGGCACGGGCGATCCGGTGATGCGCCTCTCGCATGCCTGGCTGCTGCTCGCCGAGGAGCGCCGGGACGATGCCGTCGCATTGTTCGAGGTGTTGCGGCGCGAGGGCAGCCCGGTATCGTCGGACGCGACCTCCGCGCTCGCGTCGGTCGCGCTCGACGAGGGACGACTCGACGAGGCCGAGCAACTCGTGAACGAAGCGGACCGCGACCCGGAGCAGGCGCAGGGCGCGCGCTGGCTGCGGGCGCGGATCGCGGAGGAGCGTGGCAACATGACCGAGGCCGTGCGTTTGTACCAGGGCATCGAGTCCGGTCCGCGCGCGCTCGCCTCGCAGTTGCGCGCCTTCCGGCTGCTGCGCGAGCAGGGCTCGCCCGAACTGGGAGAGATGCTGCTCGACGATTTCCAGGACGCAGCGCCCGGCGCCGCGGTGGACGTCGTCTCGGGCGTCGGGGCGATCCTCGTCGAGGAGGGCAAGGGCAAGGAGGCGATCGCGCTCCTCGACCGCGCGCTCGAACTCCTGCCCGACGACGGGCTCCGGCTCGCGCGCGGTTTCCTGCTCGAGCGGCTCGACCGCGTGCCGGAAGCGGTGGCGGACATGCGCGCGGTCGCGAAGCGCCGACCGAACGACCCCACGGCGCTCAACGCGCTCGGTTACACGCTCGTCGACCGCACGCCGTCGATCCCGGAGGGCGCCGAACTGATCGCGCGCGCGATCGCCGCGAAACCGGACAGTTACGCGATCCAGGACTCGATGGGCTGGGCGCTCGTACAGTCCGGCCAGCTCGAAGATGGCAAGGGCTGGCTCGAGCGTGCCTGGGACCGGTCCGCTGATCCGGAGGTTGCCGCCCACCTGGGCGAAACGCTCTGGCGCATGGGTCGCCCCGCGGAAGCGAAGCAACTCTGGGACGAGGCGCTCGCCGAAAACCCCGACAGCCCGCCGCTCAAGCGCGCGATCGAGCGCCGCTCACAGTGACCTGGCGTTTTGCGTTCGCGGCAGTCCTGCTGCTGGCAGGCGGCTGCGCGACCCTGCCGCCGCCCGGGGAAGCCAGTAACTGGCCGGCGCGGCGCGAGGCGCTGCAGGCGCTCGACCACTGGTCGCTCGACGGTCGCATCGCCGTCGCGGCGGGTGAAGACGGATTCTCCGGCGGCTTCGACTGGGTGCAGTCGGGCGAGCGGGCAGACGTCGAGCTGTCCGGCCCGATGGGCGGATCGGCGATGAACATTCGCGTCGAAGGCGACCGGGCCGCGGTCTCGGTCGGCGGCCAGGGCGCAAGTGCCGAGGATGCCGAGGCACTGCTCGCGCGCTACTTCGGCCCGGACCGGACCTTGCCCGCCGGGCAGATGCGCTACTGGCTGCTCGGCGTGCCGGCGCCGCACGCGCCGTCCGAGGAGACGCTCGGCGAGGACCTGCGACTCGCGTCGCTCGCGCAATCGGGCTGGCAGGTGCGCTTCGACCGTTACGAGACAGTCGATACGATCGCGTTGCCTGCCCGCCTGGAGATGACGACCGAGGGACTGCGGCTGCGCGTCGTCGTCTCGCAGTGGCGGGTCCCGCCATGAACGATGCCCCCTGGCCCGCGCCCGCCAAGCTGAACCTGTTCCTGCACGTGACCGGCCGCCGCCCGGACGGCTACCACGAGATCCAGACTGTCTTCCAGATCATTGACCTCGCCGACCACCTCGGTTTCGTGCCGCGCGCGGACGGCGAGATCCGGCGCGTCGCGGGGCCGGTGGAAGTGCCGGCCACTGAGGACCTCTGCCTGCGCGCCGCGCGAAGTCTCCAGGCAGCGGGCGGGTGTCCCCGGGGTGCCGATATCCGGCTCGATAAGCGCATACCGGTGCAGGGCGGACTCGGCGGGGGCAGCTCCGATGCCGCGACGACCCTCGTCGCCCTCAATGAAATCTGGGGCTTGCGCCTGCCTGTCGATGCCCTCGCCGCGATCGGGCTTGAACTCGGAGCCGACGTGCCGCTGTTCGTACGCGGCCAAAGTGCCTGGGGCGAGGGGGTCGGCGAGCGCCTGACCCCCCTGGAACTGCCTGATCAGCACTTCGCCATCGTCTTCCCGGGGGTCGGCATCCGCACCGCCGAGGTGTTTCAGGCACCTGAATTGACAAGGAAAACCCCCGAGACGACAATTCGCGGCTTCCTGAAGGCAGGTGGACGCAACGATTGCGAGCCGGTGGTGACTGGGCGCAGTCCCGAGGTGCGCCGGGCACTGGCCTGGCTCGCCGAGCGGGGCAAAGCGCAGATGTCGGGCACCGGCAGCTGCGTGTTCGCGGCATTCGCCGATCGCGGGTCCGCGCAAGCGGCCCTTGATTGCTTGCCACCGGAGTGGCGCGGTTTCGTGGCCCGTGGGCTGGACCGCTCGCCTCTGCAGGAACGCCTGGCGGCGGAGCGATCCCGCGAATGCGGGAAGGTTTGAAATTGGGGTGTCGCCAAGTGGTAAGGCAACGGGTTTTGATCCCGTCATACGAAGGTTCGAATCCTTCCACCCCAGCCAGTTAGGGAGATTCGCGTGGACCAGTCCACGATGGCGGTGTTCACGGGCAATGCAAACCCGGTGCTCGCGCAGGACATCGCGCGGCACCTGATGCAGCCGCTTGGCCGCGCCATGGTGGGGCGGTTCAGCGACGGCGAGATCCAGGTCGAGATCATGGAGAACGTCCGCGGCAAGGACGTCTACCTGGTGCAGTCGACTTGCCCGCCGGCCAACGAGCACCTGATGGAGCTGCTGGTCATGGCGGACGCGTGCAGGCGCGCCTCGGCCGGCCGGATCACCGCGGTGATCCCGTACCTCGGCTACGCCCGCCAGGACCGGCGACAGCGCGCGATGCGCGTGCCGATCACGGCGAAGCTGATCGCGGACATGATTGGCTGCGCAGGAGTCAACCGGGTGCTGACGGTGGACCTGCACGCGGACCAGATCCAGGGCTTCTTCAACGTGCCCGTGGACAACGTGTACGCGTCGCCGGTGCTGCTCGGCGAGGTCTGGAAGCAGAAGTACGACAAGATGATCGTGGTGTCGCCGGACGTCGGCGGCGTGGTGCGGGCGAGGGCGCTCGCGCGCCGGCTCGACAACGCCGACCTCGCGATCATCGACAAGCGGCGCCAGCGCGCCAACGAATCGCAGGTGATGAACATCATCGGCGACGTGCGCGGGCGCAGCTGCATCCTGGTCGACGACCTCGTGGACACCGCGGGGACACTCTGCCAGGCCGCGCAGGCATTGAAGGACGAGGGCGCGGAGCGCGTGATCGCCTATATCACGCACCCGGTGCTCTCGGGCAAGGCGGTGGAGCGGGTCGAGAACTCCGCGCTCGACCAGCTGGTCGTGACGGACACGATCCCGCTCGGAGAGGCCGCCAGGAAGTGCAAACGTATCCGCGTGCTCTCGGTCGCAGAGCTGCTCGCGGAGACGATGCGACGGATTCGCGACGAGGAATCCGTCAGTTCGCTGTACGTGGATTAATACTGGAGCAACCAACATGAAGATTTCCTTCGAACTCGACGCCGAGTTCCGGGAAGACCAGGGCAAGGGTGCGAGCCGCCGCCTGCGTCATCTCGGCAAGGTCCCGGCGATCCTCTACGGGGGCAGGCGCGATGCGCGCTCGCTCGTCCTCGACCACACGAAACTCGCGCAGATGATGGACAACGAGCGTTTCTACTCGACCATCCTCGCGCTCAAGGTCGGCAGCCAGCAGCAGGCCGCCGTGCTCAAGGACGTGCAGCGCCACCCGTTCAAGAACCGGATCGTCCACGTCGACTTCCAGCGCGTGCTGGAAGACGAGAAGATCAAGATGCAGGTGCCGCTGCACTTCAAGGGCGGCGCCGAGTCCAAGGGCGTCAAGGACCAGGGCGGCATGCTCTCGCACGTGCGCAACGACGTCGAAGTCGTCTGCCTGCCGAAGGACCTGCCGGAATTCGTCGAGGTCGACGTCTCCGGGCTCGCGATCAACGAGGTCATCAAACTCTCCGGCCTCAAGCTGCCGACGGGCGTGGAGATCGTCGAGCTGCTCGCGGGACGCGACGGCCCGGTCGCCTCGATCCACATGCCGCGCGTCGAGGAGGAAGTTGCTCCGGTCGTCGACGAAGCTGCAGCAGCTGCCGTGCCGGGCGCCGCGCCTGCCGCGGGCGCCCCGGCCGCTCCTGGCGTCGCACCTGCAGCCGCGCCCGGCGCGGATGCCAAGGGTGGCAAGGACGCCAAGGACGCTAAGAAGGGCGACGCGAAGGATGCGAAGAAGGGCGACGCCAAGAAGTAAGGCGTGGCCGGACTTTCGCTGCAACTGGTCGTCGGCCTCGGCAACCCGGGCGTCGAACACGAGGACACGCGCCACAACGCGGGGTTCTGGTTCGTCGACCAGCTGGCGAGCCGGCATGACGGCCGCCTGAAGCCGGAACGCCGCTACAACGCGGAGGCCGGCCGCGTAACGATCGCGGGTGTGCCGCTGTGGCTCCTGAAGCCGATGGGCTTCATGAACCGCAGCGGCCAGTCGGTGCGCGCCTTCTGCGAGTACCTGCAGATCCCCTCGGAGGAGGTGGTCGTGGTGCACGACGAACTCGACCTGCCGGCCGGCACCGCCCGCCTGAAGAGGGCCGGCGGCGCCGGCGGGCACAACGGGCTCAAGGACGTCATCGCCCATCTCGGCGAGGATTTCTGGCGAATCCGCATCGGCATCGGTCATCCCGGCCACCGCGACCAGGTGATCGACTACGTGCTGGAGCGCCCGAGCACCGTGGACGAGCGCCTGATGCGCGAGGCGATCGAGCTCGCGGTGGCCGAGTTCCCGCGCCTGCTCAGTGAGGGCTCGGAGAAGATGATGAACCGCCTGCACACGGCGCCCCCGGCGGCGCAGCTGTAATGGGGATCCGCTGCGGCATCGTCGGGCTGCCGAACGTCGGCAAGTCGACCCTGTTCAATGCGCTGACGCGCGCCGGCATCGCGGCCGAGAACTACCCGTTCTGCACCATCGACCCGAACATCGGCATCGTGCCCGTACCCGACCCGCGGCTCGACGCGCTCGCGGCCATCGCGAAGCCGGAGAAGATCCTGCCCACGACCGTCGAGTTCGTGGACATCGCCGGCCTGGTCGCCGGCGCCTCCCAGGGCGAGGGCCTCGGCAACAAGTTCCTGGCGCACATCCGCGAGGTGGACGCGATCGCCCACGTAGTGCGCTGCTTCGAGGATCCGGACGTTGTGCACGTGTCTGGGCGCGTGGATCCCGCCTCGGACGTCGCGATCATCAACACCGAGCTCGCGCTCGCCGACCTCGACACGGTGGAACGCGCTTCCCAGCGTGCCGACAAGGCCGCGAAGGCCATGGACAAGGACGCGATCCGCTGGCGCGAGTCGCTGAAGCGGATGCGGGCCTGGCTCGACGAGGGCAAGCCGGTGCGGGCGATGACGCTCGACGGGTTCGAGCGCGAACGGCTGCGCGAGCTTTCGCTGCTGACGGCGAAGCCCGTCATGTACGTCGCGAACGTGGACGAGGGCGGCTGCAACGACAATCCGCGCCTCGAGGCGCTCGAGAAGCTCGCGGCCGTCGAAGGCTCGGCCGTCGTCGCCGTCTGTGCCGCGATCGAGGCGGAGATCTCCGAGCTTGACGAGGCCGACCGCGCCGCGTTCCTCGATGATCTCGGGCTGGCCGAGGCGGGGCTCGACCGCATCATCCGCGCGGGCTACCAGCTGCTCGGCCTGCTGACTTTCTTCACCGCGGGGCCCAAGGAAGTGCGCGCCTGGACCGTGCGTGCAGGCAGCACAGCGCCTCAGGCCGCCGGCGTGATCCACACCGACTTCGAGCGCGGCTTCATCCGTGCCGAAACCATCGCCTTCGACGACTACATCGCTTGCAAGGGCGAGGCCGGGGCGCGCGACGCAGGCAGGCTCCGGCTGGAGGGCAAGGAATACGTCGTCCGCGAGGGGGATGTGTTCCACTTCCGCTTCAACGTTTGAGGTAGCACACATGGTCCGCCAGGTCTTCGCGATCGTCATCGCTGTCCTCGCACTCTCCGGCTGCGCGTCGCTTGCCGGCAAAGACTCGCTGCAGGTCACGGTCGCCGGCATCGAGCCGATGCAGGAGAAGGGCGAGGGACTCGAGCTGCGGCTGCTCGTCAAGCTGCGCGTACAGAACCCGAACTCGACGCCGGTCAGCTATGACGGCGCCTACGTGAAGGTCGAGGTGCAGGACAAGACCTTTGCGACCGGCGTGAGCAACACGGGCGGGACGCTGCGCGGCTTCAGCGAAGCGGTCGTCGAGGTGCCCGTCACCGTGTCGATGCTGCGGATGGTGCGCCAGGCCATCGGCATGAAGGATGGCGCGCCCGACGGCTCGATACGCTATTCCATGAGCGGCAAGCTCGGGTCGCACCGTTTCAGCGCGGACGGGGAGTTTTCAATGAAGCCGCCCGCGGCGACGACCCCGGCCGCGACGTCCTGAGCAGGCCTGCAAGCGGAATTTCACCGGAGGCCACGTTGCCCGTGCCCAACGAAATGCCAGTTCCCCGTGCCGCGGTCGGCAAGCTGCCGCAGTTTCACGTCGTCGGTTTCACCGGGCACCGCCACCTCGCTGATCCGGTCGGTGCCTCTGAGGCGATTCGTGTCGCCCTACAGTCGCTGAGAAGAGAAGTCCCCGGCGAGTGGATTGCGCTGTCCTCGATTGCCGGTGGCGGCGACCAGCTATTCGTGAAGCAGGCGCGCGCTTCCGGGCTGGCCTGGCATGCGATCCTGCCGATGCCGCGCGCGGAGTTCGCCAGCGATTTCACGCCCGCCGAATGGAAAGCCGTGGAGGAAACGCTGGCCGCGGCGGACCAGGTACACGTCGTCAGCGAGAATGAAGACCGGCATGACGGCTACCTCGACTGCGGCATCGAGACGGTCAACGGTGCGGACGTGCTGCTCGCTGTCTGGGACGGCGAACCCGCGAGAGGCAAGGGTGGCACCGCCGACGTCGTGGAGTACGCGACGCAGGTCGGCAAGCCGGTGATGATCATCGACGCGTACACGCACGAGGTGCGCAAGGAAAACTGGAGCAGGCTCGAGCCCAACGACCCGGTGCTTGTCGACCTGAACGAGCTGCCGGAAGCCGCAAGCGCGTGGTCGGAAAATCCGTTCAAGGCGCCCGACGCCGTGTTCCTGTTCCAGCAGAAGTGCGACCACCACGCGAACCAGGGAGCGCCGCAGTACCGGCGCCTGCTCGTGTCGATGGTGGCCGCACACCTGGTGGCGACGATGATCGGCGCGTTCGTCGTGTCGTACGGACTGCACCTCCTGGCGTTGCCCTGGGCCGAGCTGACATGCATCAGCTTTGCCTTCGGCGCAGCACTGGTGCTGCGCCGCCAATTGCATTCGCACCACAGCTGGGTACGCTGCAGGCTGGCCGCGGAGTTCTGCCGTTCGGCACTGGCTACCTGGGGCCTGCCCCGAGCCGCGCCGCTGCTGCAGGACCTGGACCTCGTCGGCACGCGCGCGCTGACGCGCTCACTCTACATCCTGCATTCGCGTGCTTCCGCGACGCGGGTGGTCCCGATCGAGGAATTCAAGAGCATCTATCTGGCAAGGCGGATCGACGACCAGCTGGCTTACTACGCACGGCAGGTCAGCCGCGCGCAGCCGCTCTACACGCGTCTCACCGCGGGGTTCTGGGTCGCCACCGTCCTTGCGCTTGCGACCACGACTTTCTATGCCGTGACCCAAATGATGCATGCCGAACTGCCGGGCTGGTTGACCGGGACGACCTACTTTTTCCTGCCGATCTCCCTGCCGGCCGTGGCTGCCTTGATGATCTCCATGATCTCGATCAACGACCTGGGTCGTCGTGTCGCCCGCTACAAGGACCTGCGCAGCCTGCTCGAGGTCAGCCGTACGCAAGTCGCCTCCTGCCGGACCTGGAACAGCCTCGAGCACGTCGTGCTGAAGACCGAGCGTGCGCTGCTGCAGGAAGTGATCGAGTGGCATTCGATCAGGAGCTTCAGCGGGTCGCATTGATGCGCGAACGACCAGCAGCCCGTCCAAATAGCGCGCCTTGATCCCGAACCTTGACAGGGTCGGGTGCGGTCCCGACAATCCGGCCTCCCCGAGGGTACCTTCCCATCGTGTGGCTAGGTAGCTCAGCTGGTTAGAGCACGGGATTCATAACCCCGGGGTCGAGAGTTCGATTCTCTCCCTAGCCACCATTTCCTACAGCGTATCCTTCGTGACGCGCCATGGATACGCCCTTCAAGTACCGTGCCTTCATCAGCTACTGCCATGCCGACGAGCGGTGGGCGACGTGGCTGCACAAGTCGCTCGAGACCTACCGCGTTCCCAAGTACCTGGTCGGCCGGGAAACGGAATTCGGCCCGGTGCCGGAGCGCTTCGCGCCCGTGTTCCGAGATCGCGACGAACTCGCCACGGCAACGAGCCTCGGCGACACCCTGACTCGCGCACTGGAGCAGTCGGCGTTTCAGGTCGTGATCTGCTCGCCCAAGGCGGCGAATTCGAAATGGGTCAACGAGGAAATCCTCACCTACAAGCGACTCGGCCGCGAACACCGCATTTTCGCGCTGATCGTCGGCGGCGAGCCCGGTTCCTCGGCCAGCCCCGCGACCGCCGACCAGGAGTGCTTCCCGCACGCGCTGATCTACAAGATGGGCGCAGACGGGCAGCTGACGACGGAGAAGAGCGAGCCGATCGCCGCCGACGCGCGCCAGGGCAAGGACAGCCGGTACGACGTCAAGCTCAAGCTGCTCGCAGGCATGCTCGGCGTCGGCCTCGATGAGCTGAAACAGCGCGAAGCTCGCCGGCGGCAGCAGCGCATGATGTGGCTGGTCTTTGCATCGCTGGCGGGCATGGCCATCACGTCCTTTCTGGCCGGTGCCGCCTGGCTCGCGCGCAATGAGGCCCAGCGTGAGCGGGTCCGCGCGGAGACCGAGGCCGAGACGGCCCGGCAGACCACGAAATTCCTGGTCGGCCTGTTCGCGGTCTCCGACCCTAACGAGGCGCGCGGCAACTCCATCACCGCGCGCGAGATCCTCGACAAGGGCTCGCAGCGCATCAAGTCGGAACTGGTCACGCAGCCGGCGATCCAGGCCACGCTGATGGAGACCATGGGGACGGTGTACACGAGTCTGGCACTCTACCCGCCGGCTGCGTCGCTGCTCGACAGCGCGCTGCAGAAGCGCCTCGACCTCTACGGCGCGGAAAGTCTCGAAGTGGCGCAATCGGCCGAGAAGCTCGGCGGGGTACTGACGCTGACCGCCGAGTACGACAAGGCGGAGACGAACTACCGCAAGGCGTTCGAACTGCGCCAGAAGCTGCTCGGACCCGAACACGTTGACGTCGCGCGCAGCCAGTACCAGCTGGCCGACCTGCTGTTCCGCGATGGCAAGTACGAGGCCGCGGAGCCCTTGTTTCGAGAGGCGCTGGCGATGCGACGCAAGCTGCTCGGCGACAATTCCGTCGAGGTGGCCAAGAGCCTGGAAGGCCTGGCGTTGAACCACTACGTGCAGGGAGAGTACGACGAAGCCCTGCCGCCGATGCGCCTCGCCGTCGATCTGCAGAGGGAACTGCACAAGGAGCCGCACACGGACCTGGCCGAGGCGCTGAGCAATCTCGGCACGGTATTGAGCGACATGGGCAAGTATCAGGAGGCTGAAAAACTCTACCGGGAAGGCTTGCAGATGAAGCGTGTGCTGCTCGGCGACACGCACCCCGAAATCGCGGCGAGCCTCATCAATATCGCCTACGTTCTTACCGACGAGAAAAAGTATGCCGCAGCGGCGGCCATGTACCGCGAGGCCATAGCCATGCAGCGCAAGTTGCTCGGCGACGATCACCCGGACATAGCAGCCGCCCTGAACAACCTGGCTTTCGTGCAGCACGACAACGGCGACGCTGGGGGCGCACGCAGGATGATGCAGGAATCGTTGGACATGTACCGGCGCACGGTGGGGCCCGAGCATCCGTCGACAGCACGTGGCATGGCCAATGTGGCGATGTGGCAGATGGAATCGGGCGACTACGCGTCGGCCGAACCACTGCTGCGCGAGGCGCTGCAGTTGCAGAGAAAATTGCTCGGCAATGAGCACACCGACGTCGCTGGCACGCTGACCTCGCTGGCCACCCTGCTGGTCGAGACCGGGCGCTTCGAGGAGGCGCGGGCCGCGGCAGCGGAAGCACGGGCGATCTGCCTGCCGGCGCTGGGCGCTGCCGACTGGCGCACCGCGGCCGCCAGCAGCACCGAGGGCGCCGCGCTGCTGGGCCTGGGGCAGACTGCGCAGGGTTCCAAGCTGTTGCTCGAAGGGCTGGCGGCGCTGCAGGCCGACGTCGGGGCGCTACCCCTTAACGTCAACAACGCTGCCCGCTGGGCGGCCGACTACCACCTCAAGCGCAACGGCGCGACTTAACGGAGTGGGCTGACATAATCACGCGCCCGTGCCAGCCGTCTGGTCACTTGGATTTAGCGAATTTGTGATAGCGTTCACACGCTGAAAGGGTCGCACCTAAACCGGGGTGTCACGCACACAGCAAGGTACCTCAAGCCATGACCAACAAATTCACCCTGATTGCCAGTCTTGCGTCGCTATTTGCCGTGGGATCGGCGCCCGCTGAAGCCGCCTGCCCCGCCAATACCTTGGTGGCTACCGCCATCAACGATGAAACCGGCCATACTTTCTTTCTGTACAAGGCCCTGGGAATTACCTGGGACCAGGCCCAAGAGTGTGTCACTGATCTCCCGCAACAGGCAGGTGTGATGGCGCACCTGGCGACCATCACTTCCTCCAGTGAGAACCAGTGGATCGTTGCTGAGTTGCTGGAGCAAGCCAACCCCGCCTTGGCGCAGAGTCAGGCTTGGGTCGGTGGCTTCCAGGAAACCGGCGCTGCAGAACCCCGCGAAGGCTGGCGTTGGGTGAACAACGAAGGGCCGATTCCGGTTCCGGGTTCGACCGTAACGCTCGGCTACAGCAACTGGCACCCGAGCGAGCCCAACAATACCGGTGGCGTCAGCGTGAACGAGCGGCACCTGACGCTTGGCCGGTACGCCGACCTCGGCCTCTGGAACGACGAAGGCTCGGCGCCCGGTTCGATCGGTGGCTTCCTTGTCGAGTACGACACGCCTCGTACTTCGACTGCTGGTTGCTTCCCCACAGGCAGCACCACGGCCTGCCATACCGTCGACGGGCAGACGCTGACTTTCCCGCCGGGGACATTTAACGCGGACAGCAGTTTCACGTTCACGGCGTATGAATTCACGGACCCGCGAGTCGACGCAAACGGCAGGTGTGTCGGCATCGGCGGAGTTCGCGGTCCGCTGACGCTGTTTGCTGACCCGGTGTTCAACCTGGGCGGCCCGAGCGGCCCGAGCGGCCAGTTGGTGATCCCGGAGTACCTGTGCGGTTCGCCCAAGTTCCTGGTCGTCAGGGCGCAGGCGACAGGCATCAACATTCCCAGGGGCGTAGTCGTGACCGAGAGCGAGACGGCGACGATCTTGCCAGGCAACCTCTTCGCCTGTGACGCTCCGATCCCGGCTACCGGGAGCCCGCAGCAGCAGGACGTCGGCGTGTGGCAGTCCCTGGATGGGACCGACATGTGGGAGAACCTGCCGACGTTCCCGGTCACACGCTTTGCCGGCACGGCGGCCGAACTCACGACCGCTTGCGGCAGCACCTTGATCAAGACCCGCGCCAAGTCCAACTTCGTGGTCGGCCTGCACATCGACTTTGGACCCACCGTCGATTTTGACAGTACGGCTGAGTACAACGAAATGGTCGCGTTGACCCAATACAAGATCTCGCTGGTGCGGCAATCGGTGGTCGATGCTCGCTCCAAGGGCCGGATTTCCAGTGCGAACGGGCAGGCCATGCTTTCGCTGTTGGACAATGCCAAAGCCAATCTCGGAGCAAACAATCCGGTCGGTGCGCGCAAGAAGATTGCGGATTTCCTGAAGAAAGTGGGTTCGTCCACGTACTCGACGAACCTGACGAATCCATTCAACTACAACGGCGATCACCTGTCGCGCGGCGAGAACATCCGGTTTACGCTTGACCACAAGGTCATTCCGTTCAAGCCTGTCCCATGAATTGACGCCAGACGAAGTCCGTGGCTCGAAGCACGGGCTTGGTCGTTTCTGGGTCAGCGTCCTGGCTGACCCCTGAGCGCGCAGCAGACGCTCCCCATGGCCGCATCCTGCGGCAGTGCGTCTTGTAGATCTTGCGGCGAGAGGCCGGAATGCCGCGACCAGAGCCAGCGCGCAAGCACGCGCTTGCCACTAGTCTGGGCATTACATTCACCTCGGAGTTTCGAATGACTGCGTCCCTGCGGAAGATTGCGGCCCTTGGCTGCTGCCTCGTGATGCTCGGCTTCGCCGCTGTGCTGCCCAGCCGCGCCGAGGAGCCCGTTGCCACGCCCGCGACCGAAGACACGCGGCTCGCGGCGTTCTTTGAGGAGGTCTTCCAGCGCGGCCTCACGGACAGCCCGATCTTCCAGTCCTACCTCGGCATGAAGGGCCCGGATTACGGCAAGTGGGACGATTTCTCGGACGAGGAGAGGCAGCGCCAGGACAAGCTCAACCAGCAGGACCTCGAGCGGCTGCGCTCGGAGTTCAAGTACGACCAGCTGTCAGGCAGCTTGAAGGTCAGCTACCGGATCTTCGAGGAGCAGCAGGAGACTTCGGTCCGGAACTTCAAGTGGCGCTACCACGGCTACACCTTCCAGACGCAGTCCAATCCGGCGACCTCGCTGGTGACGTTCATGCAGAACGTGCACGGCATCGCGAGCGTCACCGACGCCGAGGCTTACATCGCGCGGCTAAATGCCCTCGAGCACGCCTACTCGCAGTACATCGACCGCATGAACACGGCGGCCGGGCGCGGGCTCGTGCCGACCTCGTTCTCGTTCGACCCGGTGATCGCGGATGCGCGCAACGTGCTGACGGGCGCGCCGTTCGATGCCAGCGGAAAGGATTCGGCGATCCTCGCCGACTTCCGTGCCAAGGTGGAGAAGCTCGACGTCCAGGAGGCGGAGAAGAAGCGCCTGCTCGACGCCGGCATGGCCGCGATGCGGGGCCCGATGAAGAACGGCATCACTGCCATGATCGCCGCGATCGAGGCGCAGCGCCCGAAATCGCCCGGCCCGCACGGCGTCTGGGCGCTGCCGGACGGCGCGGACTACTACGATTCGCAGGTCCGGTTCTGGACCACCGTGCCGGACCTTACGGCCGGCCAGATCCACGACATCGGCCTCGCCGAGGTCGCGCGCATCCGCGGCGAGATGGAAATCATCATGCAGAAGGTCGGCTTCAAGGGCGACCTGCCGGCGTTCTTCGAGTACCTGCGCAAGGACCCGTCGAATTTCTTCCCGAACAACGAGGCGGGCCGCCAAGCCTACCTCGACCAGTCGAAGGCCTACATCGATTCGATCTACGCCGACGTCGGCAAGTACTTCAACGTGCTGCCGAAGGCGGCGCTCGAGGTGCGCCAGGTGGAGGAGTGGCGCCAAGACACCGCGCCGATCGCGTTCTACAACCAGCCGGCGCTCGACGGCAGCCGCCCGGGCATCTACTACGTGAACCTCAAGGACATGGCAGGCAAGCAGAAACACGAGATGGAAACGGTCGCCTACCACGAGGGCGCGCCGGGCCATCACTTCCAGATCGCAATTCAGCAGGAGCTGGAGGGCGTGCCTACTTTCCAGAAGTTCGCCTACTTCGGTTCCTACGTCGAGGGCTGGGGCCTGTACGCCGAGCGCCTCGCGAAGGAAGAGGGCCGCTTCACCGACCCGATGCAGGACTTCGGCCGCCTGCAGAACGAGATGCTGCGCGCCGCGCGACTCGTCGTCGACACCGGCGCCCACGCGAAGAAGTGGACGCGCGAGCAGATGATCGACTACATGCTCGCGAACAACCCGATGAAGGAAGAGGAAGCCACCAAGGAAGTCGAGCGCTACATCGACAACCCGGGCCAGGCCCTCTCCTACAAGATCGGCATGATCAAGATCCTCGACCTGCGCGAGCGGGCAAAGCGCGAGCTCGGCCCGAAGTTCGACATCCGCGACTTCCACGACGTGGTGCTGAAGAACGGCGCGGTGTCGCTGACGATCCTCGAGCAGCTGGTCGACGACTACATCGCGGCGAAGAAAGCGGCCTGACCGCCCGGCTAGAGGGCCGGACGCAGCCGCGGCACGGTGGCGTTGGCGTCGGTGAGCAGTTCTGCAGCCGCCTTCGCGATGATCGCGAGGCCCTCGTCCACGATCGCGTCCTCGGCCGTGATCGGCACGAGGATGCGCACGACGTTGCCGTAGATCCCGCAGGACAGCAGGATCAGGCCGAGCTCGCGGGCGCGGACTGTCAGCTTCTTCGTGAGATCCGCGGCCGGCCGGTGCGGGTCGCCGCCCTCGCCGAGCTCGAAGGCGATCATCGCGCCGAGCTGGCGCACTTCAACTATCTCGGGGTGGCGTGCCGCGAGCGCGTCCAGCGCCTTGCCGATGCGCTCGCCCAGGCGCTCCGCGCGCTCGAGGATCCGCTCCTCCTCGAACACTTCCAGGACCGCGAGCGCCGCCGCACAGGCGACCGGGTTGCCGGCGTAAGTGCCGCCGAGCCCGCCGGGAGCGCAGGCATCCATCACTTCCGCGCGCCCGACGATGGCCGAGAGCGGGAAGCCGCCCGCGATGGACTTCGCGAGCGTGTAGATATCCGCCGCGACCCCGTAGTGCTCCATCGCGAACATGCGGCCGGTCCGGCCGGCGCCGCTCTGGATCTCGTCCGCGACCAACAGGATCCCGTACCGGTCGCAGAGCTCGCGCAGCCGCACCATGAATTCCTTCGGCGCGACGTAAAACCCGCCTTCACCCTGCACCGGCTCGATGATGATGGCCGCGACGTGGTCCGCCGCGACGTCGCACTTGAAGATCATCGCCAGCGCATCGAACGCGTCGTCCACCGACACGCCATGCAGCGGGTTCGGGAACGGCGCGTGATAGACCTCGGCCGGATAGGGGCCGAAACCCTGTTTATATGGATCAATCTTGCCGGTGAGCGCAAGCGCCATGAACGTGCGTCCGTGGAAGGCGCCGGAGAAGGCGATGACCGCAGAGCGACCGGTCGCCGCGCGCGCGATCTTGACCGCGTTCTCGACCGCCTCGGCGCCGGTCGACATCAGCACCGTCTTGTTCGGGCCCTTGCCGGGCGCGAGCGCATTCAGTTTCTCGCAGAGCGCCACGTAAGGTTCGTAGGGCGTGATCTGGAAACAGGTGTGGGTGACCTTGTCGAGCTGGGCCCGCACCGCCTTCAGCACGCGGCGGTGGCGGTGTCCAGTGTTCTGCACCGCGATACCGCCCGCGAAATCGACGTAGCGCCGTCCCTCGCCGTCCCACAGCAGCGCGTTCTCGGCGCGCTCGATGAAGACCGGGTGGACCATGGATACACCGCGCGCGACCGCGGCCTGGCGCCGGGCTACCAGTGATTCATTGCTTGCCAACAGCGTCTCCCGTCAGTGAATGGGCTCGTCGAAGTCGTCATCTTCGACGATCTGCTCCCAGATCGTGATTGCGTCTTCGGGCGAAGCCGCCTTGTCCCCGTCCCCGGCCATGTCGGTGTAGCCGAATTCGTCGGGCTCGAAATCGTCGAGCGGTCCGCCCCAGTCCTCGGGCTGCGCCGCGCTGTCAACCAGGAGCGTGCGCCATTCGTCGAGGTCGAGCTCGTCGAGGTCGCCGTCGAATTCCTGGATCTCGATCGTGCCCGCGTATTCATCGAGCGCAACCACCTGGAACAGCGCGCCCTTGTCGCGGTGCGCGTACCAGTTTCCGACGATCGGTGGGAGTCGATTACCCACGAATCCATCCTACGCCCGAACGCCGGTCCGTTCCAGAGATTACAATCAGGAAGAATACGAAACTGGAGCAGTGGCCATGCCGACACCCGCGATCGTGGATTTCCGGCGCAGCATGAAAGGCGAGGAATCGACGGTGCCCGCCGAGAAGGTCGTCAAGGGCGAGCCGAAGACGCTGGTCCGGAACTATTTCAGCGAACCCACGGGGCAGTTTTTCGCCGGTACCTGGTCGAGCAGTGTCGGCAAGTGGAAGGTCGAGTACACCGAGCACGAGTTCTGCCACCTGCTCGAGGGCCGCGTCACGCTCACCTCGGAGGAGGGCAAGCGCTGGCAGTTCAACGCCGGGGATGCCTGGGTGATTCCCGCCGGCTTCAAGGGCACCTGGGAGTCGGTCGAACCGGCCCGCAAGCGCTACGCGATCTTCGAGGCGGCCAAACCCGCGTCCTGAGGCTTACTCCCACTCCATTCCGAAGGTGATGCCGATCGTGCGCGGGCGCGACGGCCACACCAGCTCGTTGAACAGGCCGTAGCCGAACTGGTTGTCGGCATCCGCGTTTTCCCAGCCGCGCTCGAAATAGACCTCGTCGAAGGCGTTCTCGACCCAGAGCGTCGCGTACCAGGTCGAGGCGCTGCGGTAGCCGAGCCGGAAGTTGAATTCGTCCCAGGAGCCGACGGTCGCGTCCGGAATGTTGTCCGGGCCGCCGTGCATCTTCGAGCGGTAGACGTACTCGGTGGTGAAGAAGCCCTCGCCCGAGGCGATGGGCGTGCGGTAGGTGAGGATCGCCGAACCGCTGACCTCCGGGGCAAACGGCAGGCTGTTGCCGTCGCAGTCGCCACAGGCGCCGACCGCGATGATGTCGGTCGCGTCCGTGATCTCGGTGTCGAGGAGCGAAAGGCCGACGGTCGCGTCCCAGTGCTCGGAAGGCACCCAACGCAGGTCGAGTTCGAGGCCCTGGCCGCGCGCCTCGCCGACGTTCGCGACCTGCGACGAGCCCTGGTCGAAGTACACGAGCTGCAGGTCCGTGTAGTCGTACCGGAACAGCGAAGCGTTCAGCCGGAGGGTGTTGCCGGCGAGGCGGCTCTTGGCGCCGATCTCGAAGCTGTCCACCTGCTCGGGATCGAACTCGAGCGGCTGCGTGCCTTCCGGGGCGGAGCCATCGTCGTTGATGTCCTGCCCCTGCAGGTCGTAGCCGAAGGTCGCGAACCCGCCGGACTTGTAGCCGCGCGAAGCTGTCGCGTAGACCGTGACGTCTTCGTTGACGTCGAAGGAGAGTGCGATACGCGGCGTGAAATCGTCCCAGTTTGCGGAGTTCCGTACCGCCCCATTGGTGTAGAACTCGAAGTTGAAGTTGTTGCCGAGCGCGCCACCGCTGTCGAACACCTGGCTCGCGATCTCCTTCTTGTCGTAGGTGTAACGCGCCCCGGCGGTCAGCTCCATCCGGTCGCTGATGGCCCAGGTGAAGTCGCCATAAACGGCCCAGCCCTGGCTCTTCACATCGACGAGCGTGCGCTCGGTCTTGCCGGTTAGGATGTCCGCGGGGTCGATGTCGTCCTCCCAGTAGGTCTCGAAGTTCGGGTCGTCGCACCCTGCCGCCGGCCCATCGAAATCCGGTGCGTCCGAGAGGCTGACGGCCCGGCACAGCGCGTCCTCGTCGTAAATGAAGTCGAAAAGACCGTCGATCGTTTCCTCATACACGCTCGCGCCCGCGAACCAGGTGACCTTTCCCTCGCTGGGCGAGTTGAGGCGCAGCTCCTGGCTCCAGTACTCGACGTCGTTGACCTGGCGGTAGTCGTTCACACGCTCCGGGCCGCCGTCGTAGTCTTCGAGATAGTGGAAGGCAAATTTCTTGTAGCCGGTGAGCGAAGTCAGCGTGTAATCGCCGGCAAAGCTCCACTCGAGCAGCGCCCGCGCCTCGAAAACGTCCGACTCGTCGATGCCGTCGTTGCCGAGGTCGATGTCGACTTCTTCCTCGTCCAGCCCGGCCGCGGGTACCCAATAGACGGACGGGTCCTGCTCGCGGTCCTCGTAGGCCGCGATCAGCGTCGCGTCGAAGTTTTCTCCGGTGCGCTTCACCGATACGCGACCAGCGCTGATCTTGTGGAAGCCAAGGTCGTCGCCCCCCTGAAGGTTCTCGAGGAAGCCTTTGTTGTCAAGGATGTAACCGGCCACGCGCAACGCCCACTGATCGTTAAGCGGGATGTTGACCATAGCGTCGGCCTCAACGTGGTCGTAGTCCGCGAGCGTCAGCTCGGCGCTCGCGCCGAAGACGTTCTCCGGCTTCGCCGTGATGAGGCTGACCGCGCCTGCGATGGAGTTGCGACCGAACAGGGTGCCCTGCGGCCCCTTCACTACCTCGGCGCGCTCGACGTCGTACATCGAGGTCATGACGCCGCCGGTGCGGCCCGACCAGATCCCGTCCACGAACAATGCGACCGAGGGATCGCCGCCGATACCGAAGTCGTTGGTCGCGATGCCGCGCATTGCGAGCGCGTCGGTGAAACCATCCTCGGTCTTGCCGCTGAAACCCGGGGTGAAGTCCACGATGCCGCGGATGTCTGCCATGCGGCCTTGCTTCAGCATCTCGCCGGTGAAGGCGGACACAGAAAGCGGCACGTCCTGCAGCGACTGCTGACGCTTCTGCGCCGTGATCACGACTTCCTCGAGGCCGACGATCTCGGGCTCGGTCGCCGGTGGCGTCTCCTGCTGGGCGAGCGCGGCGAGTGGGCAGATCATTGCAAGGGCGATCGCCGCGCGGACCGGGGCCAGGTTCAGGCGCTTCATTCACAATCCTCCCGGACGGTACGAAAAACCAGCTGTCGTTCTTGAGAATACGCTCGTGCGGCGCCTCAGTCCAAGCGGTCGATGATCCCCGCCAGCGTCTCGAAGATGCGGTCCACTTCCCGGCGCTCGATGACGAGCGGCGGCGACATGGCGATCGTGTCTCCGGTGATCCGGATCAAAAGTCCCGCGTCGAACGCCGCGACCATCGCGTCATAGCCGCGGCTGCCCGGCGACCCGGTGCGTGGTGCCAGCTCGATCCCGGCGACGAGGCCGTAGGCGCGCAGGTCCACGACATTTTTCCGGCCCTTGAGGGAGTGCACGGCGTCCGACCAGTACGGCGACGTCGCCTTGGCACGCTCGAACAGGCCCTCGTCCCGGTAGATCTTCTGCGTTGCGAGGCCGGCGGCGCAGGCGATCGGGTGTGCCGAGTAAGTGTAGCCGTGGAACAGCTCGATCGCGCCGGCCGGTCCCGACATGAAGGCGTCGTGGATGCTGCGCTGCACGAGCACCGCGCCCATCGGCACGGCGCCATTCGTCAGCCCCTTGGCGCAGGTCATCATGTCCGGCACGACGTCGAATTCCTGGGACGCGAAAGCGGAGCCGGTCCGGCCAAAGCCAGTGATGACTTCGTCGAAGATGAGCAGGATGCCATGCTTCGTGCACAGCTCGCGCAGCCGCTTCAGGTAGCCCTTCGGCGGCAACAGCACGCCGGTCGAGCCCGCGATCGGCTCGACGATCACCGCGGCGATGGTCGAGGCGTCGTGCAGCGCGACGAGGCGCTCGAGGTCGTCGGCGAGCTCCGCGCCATGCGCGGGCAGGCCCTTCGAGAACTGGTTGCGCGCGGGATCGTGCGTGTGACGCAGGTGATCGACGCCCGGCAGCAGCGCGCCGAAGAACTTGCGGTTGTTGACCATGCCGCCGACCGAGATCCCGCCGAAGCCGACGCCGTGGTAGCCGCGCTCGCGGCCGATCAGGCGCGTCCTCGCAGCTTCGCCACGCACGCGGTGATACGCGATCGCGATCTTGAGCGCCGTGTCGACCGACTCCGAGCCCGAGTTCGTGAAGAAGACGCGATCGAGGCCCGCCGGCGCGATGCGCGCAAGCGTGCTCGCGAACTCGAAGGCCACCGGGTGGCCCATCTGGAAGGGCGGGGCGTAGTCCATCACCGCGATCTGCTTCGCGACCGCGTCAGTGATCTCCTTGCGGCCGTGGCCCGCGTTGACGCACCAGAGTCCCGCCGCGGCGTCGAGCACCTGGCGGCCGTCGGGTGTCCAGTAATACATGCCCTCGGCACGTGCGAGCAGACGGGGATTCGCCTTGAACTGCCGGTTGGCGGTGAACGGCATCCAGAAGGATTCGAGATCCACGGGGGCGGGGTCGATGTGCGGGAGTGCGCTCATATAATTGACACTTGGGGAGCCTGAACGCGATATTACGCAAGTCAGTGTTTAAAATCTTAGACATTCGGCGGTGTTCCCATGGCAAATGACGTGGCTGCGCGGTTGAAGGCCGTGCGGCAGATGCATGGCCTGTCCCAGCGCGAACTCGCCAAGCGGGCCGGGGTCACGAACGGAATGATCTCGCTCATCGAACAGGGGCGCGTGAGCCCCTCCGTCGCCTCGCTCAAGAAGGTGCTCGACGGCCTGCCCATGGGCCTCGCCGAATTCTTCACCATGGATCCCGACGGCACCGCGCAGGTCTTCTACGGCAAGGAGGAACTGGTAGAACTTGGCGAGGGGCCGGTTTCCCTGCGGCTGGTCGCCGCCCGCCGGCCGGGCCGGCGCATGGCGGTCCTGCGCGAGAGCTACGAGCCGGGCGCGGATACCGGCTCGGACATGCTGCGCCACGTCGGCGAGGAAGGCGGCGTCGTCGTCGTGGGAAAGGTCGAGGTCACGATCGGCGGCCAGACCCGGATCCTCGGGCCCGGGGACGCCTATTATTTCGCAAGCGTCGTGCCGCACCGCTTCCGCAATCGCGGGCGTGAGCGCTGTGAGATCATCAGCGCCTCGAGCCCACCGACCCTTTGAGGACATCGCCGTGACCCGCGAACAGAAGACAGTCGACTGGCAGGCGCTCGCGAAGACGCTGACGCCGCGCACGCAGGCCTTCATCGACGGCAAGTACCTGCCTGCCGTTTCAGGCGCGACCTTCGACTGCGTCAACCCGGCCAATGGCGAGGTCATCGCCCAGGTGGCCTCCTGCGATGCCGCGGACGTGGACGCCGCGGTCGTGAGCGCGCGCAAGGCCTTCGAGGGCGGCACCTGGTCGCGGCGCGCGCCGGCAGCGCGCAAGAAGGTGCTGCTGCGTTTCGCCGAGCTGATCCGCAAGCACCGCGAAGAGCTCGCGCTCACCGAAACGATGGACATGGGCAAGCCCATCTCGGACTCGATGAAGGTCGACATCCCGGCGGCTGCCAACTGCATCACCTGGTACGCCGAGGCGATCGACAAGGTCTACGACCAGATCGCGCCGACCTCGCACGAGGCGCTCGCGCTGATCACGCGCGAATCGATCGGCGTCGTCGCGGCGATCGTGCCCTGGAATTTCCCGCTGCTGATGGCTTCCTGGAAGCTCGGCCCGGCGCTGGCGACCGGCAACTCGGTCGTCCTGAAGCCTTCCGAGAAGTCGCCGCTCACGGCGCTTCGCATCGCCGAACTCGCAATGGAGGCTGGCCTGCCCGAGGGCGTGCTGAACGTCGTGCCGGGCTTCGGCTACACGGCGGGAGAGGCGCTCGCGATGCACATGGACGTCGACTGCGTCGCCTTCACGGGCTCGACCCGCACCGGCAAGCGCATGCTCGAGTACGCCGGCAAGTCGAACATGAAGCGCGTCTGGCTCGAGTGCGGCGGCAAGGCGCCGAACGTGGTGCTCGGAGACGTCGCGGACATCGAGCGGGCGGCGAGCGCCGCCGCTTACGGCATCTTCTTCAACCAGGGCGAGATGTGCTCGGCAGCCTCGCGGCTGGTCGTGCACGAATCGGTCCGCGACGCGATGCTCGAGAAGGTCATCGAGATCGGCAAGACCATGGCGCCCGGTGACCCGCTGGACCCGAAGACGCGCCTCGGCGCGATCGTGGACCAGGTGCAGCTCAACACCGTGATGGGATACATCGAGTCCGGGAGAGAAGAGGGCGCGGACGTGCGCCTCGGCGGCAAGCGCGCCCGCAGGGAGAGCGGCGGCTACTTCGTCGAGCCGACGGTGTTCGCCGACGTGACGCCCGGCATGAAGATCGCCCGCGAGGAGATCTTCGGGCCGGTGCTGTCGACGATCAGCTTCAGCGACGTCGAAGAGGCGGTGAAGATCGCCAATGATGTCAGCTACGGCCTCACGGCAGCGGTCTGGAGCCGCGACATCACGACCGCGCACCGGGTCGCGAAGCGTCTCCGCGCCGGCACCGTGTACGTCAACTGCTACGACGCGGACGACATCACCGTGCCGTTCGGCGGCTTCAAGCAGTCCGGCAATGGCCGTGACAAGTCGCTGCATGCCATGGACAAGTACACCGAGCTCAAGACCACCTGGATCGACCTGTCATGAAAGTGACCGTGGCTGCAACGCAGATGGCCTGTAGCTGGGACCGCGAGGCGAACATCGCTAACGCCGAGCGGCTGATCCGCGAGGCGGCGAAGCAGGGCGCGAACGTCATCCTGATCCAGGAGCTATTCGAGGCGCCGTACTTCTGCAAGGACCACCTCGCGAAGCACTTCGAGCTGGCCGTGCCGATCGCTGAGAACAGCGCGATCAAGCGGCTTGCGAAGGTCGCGAAGGAACTGAAGGTGGTGCTGCCGCTTTCCGTGTTCGAGCGCGCGCAGAACGCGTACTTCAATACGCTGGTGATGGTGGATGCCGACGGGGAGACGCTCGGCATCTACCGCAAGTCACACATCCCGGAGAGCCCGGGCTACCACGAGAAGTTCTACTTCTCGCCTGGCGATACGGGGTTCAAGGTGTGGCCGACCCGGTTTGGCACGCTGGGCGTCGCCGTGTGCTGGGACCAGTGGTTCCCGGAGTCGGCGCGCGCGATGGCGCTCATGGGCGCCGAGATCCTGCTGTACCCGACCGCGATCGGCTCGGAGCCGCAGGATCCCTCGCTCGACTCGCGCCGTCACTGGCAGCGGACGATGCAGGGCCATGCCGCGGCCAACATCATGCCGCTCGTCGCCTCGAACCGCATCGGCAGCGAGCAGGGCGAGAAACTCTCGATCACCTTTTACGGCACCTCGTTCATCGCCGACCATACCGGCGCGATCCTCGCCGAGGCCGACGACCGCAGCGAGCAGGTGCTGACGGCAAGCTTCGACCTGGAGGAGATCCGCCGTTACCGCCATTCCTGGGGCGTATATCGCGACCGGCGCCCGGACCTCTACGGGCCGTTGCTGAAGCTGGACGGTGGCCGCGGCTGAGGACGCGCTCGCAGGCCGCATCGCCTGCGTGGACCTCGAGACCACGGGCGGGCATGCGGGGCGCGACCGGGTCATGGAGGCGGGCATCGTTCTCCTCGAGGACGGCAAGATCGTCGAGGAATACTCGACGCTCGTGAACCCGCAAGTGCGAATCCCCTATGCGATCCAGCAGTTCACGGGCATCACCGAGGAGATGGTTGCCGACGCGCCGCCGTTCCCGGCAGTCGCAGACGACATCGCTTCCCGGATCGAGGGCCGGCTCTTCGTCGCGCACAACGCGCGCTTCGACTACGGATTCCTGCGCGGGGAGTTCCGGCGCCTCGGGCGGCGTTTCCGCGCGCCGGTGCTGTGCACCGTCCGGCTCTCGCGCGCCTTGACGCCCGATGAGCGCGGCCACAACCTCGACGCGGTCATGGCGCGCCACGGCATCGCCTGCGAGGCGCGCCACCGCGCGCTGGGCGACGCGCGCGTGCTGGCTGAATTCCTCGGCATCGCACGCCGGCGGTGGCCGGTCGCGACGCTCGGCCCCATCGTCGAGCGCCTGACCTCCGTCCCGCGGTTGCCGCCGCAGCTCGATCCCGGGCTCGCGGACGAGCTGCCGGAGGGGCCGGGCGTCTACCTCATCCATGGCGAGGAAGACGCGCTGCTCTATGTCGGAAAGGCGAAGAACCTCGCGACCCGCGTGCTCGCGCATTTCGCCGAGCCGCACTCGAAGCTTGACGGCGAGCTCGCGCGGCAGGTCCGGCGAATCGAGTGGATTGAGTCGGCCGGCGAGTTCAGCGCACTGCTGACCGAGGCGCGGCTCATCAGGTCGCGAAGGCCTGCGTTCAATCGCCGGCCCCGCGGCGCCGACGCGCTCTGGGGGATTCGCCTGCGCGAGGACGGGGCGATGCCGCTCGCCACGATCAGCGAACTGGACGCGCTCGACGATCCAGGCGCCAGCTACGGGATCTTCCGGCGCGCGGTGGATGCCGAGCGCGCACTCGAAGGGCTCTCGCGCACGCACGAGTTGTGCGCGAAATGGCTGGGACTCGAGCCGGGGGAGGGCTCCTGCCTCGGCCTGCAGCTCGGACGCTGCCGCGGGGTCTGCATCGGCAAGGAGCCGCCCCTGCTACACGCCGTGCGCGTGAAGCTGGCGCTCGCCGGCCTGAAACGCCGCGACTGGCCGTTTCCCGGACCGATCGGCATCCGTGAGCGCGACTGGCGAGGCCATGAGGAGACGCACGTCTTCGACCGCTGGTGCCATGCCGACGAGCCGTTCGATCTCGACGTCTACCGAATTTTGACGGGATTCCTCGACCGGCCGCTGCGCGGCGCCGAGATCGTGCGCCCGGGAGAACACTGATGCGCGCGCCCTTCTTCGTGACGGCGGCCACGGGCACCGCGGACCTGCTCGCCGCGGAACTCGCCGCGCTCGGCATCGAGGGCGCGCGCGAGGTGCAGGGCGGCGTCAGCTGCGAGGGCGAGCTTGCCGCCGCCTACCGCGCCTGCCTCGAGTCCCGGATTGCACTGCGCGTGCTCTGGCAGATTGCGCGCTTCCCCGTCGCCGATTCCGCTGCGCTGTACGCGGGCGTCGGCGAGACCGACTGGGCTGCCCACATGGACGCGTCGGGCACGCTTGCGGTCGACTTCTCGGGCGACGTCCCGGGTATCACGCACACGCAGTTCGGCGCGCAACGCGTCAAGGACGCGATCGTCGACCAGTTCCGCGAGCGGACCGGCAGCCGTCCCTCCGTGGACCGCGACTCACCTGCGCTTCGCATCAACGCGCACGCAGCGCGGGGCGCCCTCACGCTCGCGATAGACCTGGCCGGCGAGAGCCTGCACCGGCGCGGCTACCGCGGCGGCGCGGGCGCCGCGCCGCTCAAGGAGAACCTCGCGGCAGCGATCCTGATTCGCGCCGGCTGGCCCGCGATCGCGGCAGCCGGCGGTTCGTTCGTGGACCCTATGTGCGGCTCCGGGACGCTGC